>ERZ1643246.44-NODE-44-length-161495-cov-30.176245_pt1 | contig 161495 bp, 137 predicted proteins | sample MGYA00579265_ERZ1643246 | MGnify/ENA primary metagenome ERZ1643246 (study PRJEB29033, sample SAMEA4952261) | chicken gut metagenome | biome: Broiler Chicken; feature: Gastrointestinal Tract; material: Caecum | place: Ireland | collected 2018 | study: Broiler... | reverse complement strand
CATAGTCAGTGATATCCTTGAGAAAAATGTGTCAACTAATCTTGACAATATCATCCGGACAGAGATATCATAGGTACTGTGTTGTCTTCCGCCTGAAACGGGCTGCATAAAAGGAAATTCCAAAATCAGAAAAACATTATGCTGAGGACACAGGAAAAGGAGAGGGGAAATGAAACCTGCAAAAAAATATTACGTTTTTGCCGCGGGGCTGATTCTTTTTTCGGCTTTGCTGGCATTTTTCAATACCGCGCAGCCGGTGATTGTTGAGCAGTTTATCAATCATCTGAATGCATCGAAAGAAACGCTGGCTTTCTGGCTTGTCATGTACTTTGTTTCGTTTGCGGCGATTCTGCTGATTGAACTGTGCAGGAAGCTTCTGGAGGCCAGATATTCAGCAAGTCTGAAGGACTGGCTGCGCAGAAAGGTCAGCGACGGGGTTCTTGGACTTGGCGCTGAAGCATTCACGGAGCGTGCGCCGCAGGAATATATCTCAGTGATGAACAATGATGTTCCGGTTGTTGTGGAAGATTATTATCTGAAGATCACAAACATTATTTTTCAGCTCCTGTCTATCTTGTTCAGTTGTACGGTTCTGACCAGAATTTATTTTCCGCTGGCGATCGTATCAGCGGCGACCAGTATCCTGATTGCGGTGATCCCATTTTTGTTTAAAACAAGACTTCAGACGAGAAGAGAAAAAAGTCTGGACAGCATCGGAGCATTCAATGTGAAGTTTTCCGATGTGGTTTTCGGACATTCAGAAATACGGATTCAGCAGATCGGAACGGCGATCCGTAGAATTGTCAGTCTGGCGTCTGAAGACAGCGCGAAAAAAGAGTTTGACTATGAAAGAACACAGAGTTATTCGGAGATTGTTATCGGGTGTGTGTCCTTCCTCGGTACGTTTCTGATTATCGCGCTGGGAGGCATCCAGGTGTATCTTGGAAATCTGGATGTGGGAAGTATGTTTGCGGCATATCAGCTGTCGGATCAGCTGGTAGGCCCTGTCCTCGGAATTTCCACCGCTCTGAACACGGTGGTGGCTTCGGCCAGAATCAGAGAGAAGCTGGCCGGCTTTGTGGGGACGAAAGAGACTCCGCAGGAGGAGACTCTGCCGGCGCAGCCCGGTATCAATGGAAAAGAGCTTCAGACGATTGAAATCAGCGACCTCACGCTGAAACGCGGGGAACGATATATTTTCAGGAACTATTTCTGCAAATTTGAAAAGAACAGAAAATATCTGGTGGTCGGACAGAACGGGAGCGGAAAGAGTACGCTGATGCATCTGATTGCCGGCGATTTTGCCGGAAAGAATGCGGAAATCAGCGGACAGGTCAAAGTCAACGGTGTCGACCGGAAGCTGGTGCCGGACCGGGAATTTTTCGGAGAGGTGACGATCCTGTCCCAGGTTCCTTATCTGTTTTCCGGCACGGCAGAGGAGAATCTCACGCTGTTCGGCACCCTGGATATGAAAGAAATGAAAACGCTGTCTGCGTTGTCCAACGATACGCTTCAGAAGCTTTTTGACGGGCGCCGGGAGATTTCCAATGAAAGCAATGAAATTTCCAACGGCGAGCGTGAAAAGATTGCGCTGCTCCGTGCGCTGATGAAACATTCGAAATGGCTGATTCTGGATGAAGCGACGGCGGCGCTGGATAAAAAGAGTAAAAAAGACTTCGAGGAGTATCTGCTCAGCAGAGAAGACCTGACTGTGATTCATATCTCTCACACCTGCGGGGAAGAGGATATGGACAGGTATGACGAAGTTCTGAGAATCGGAGAATGATACGGTGAGGAAGAAAGATCTGGTCATTGCGGACGGCGAAACATGTACGGTGACTCGGCAGGGCGCTAATAAATATCCGGAGACAGATTTTTGGGAGTTCCCGTCGCTGTTGCCGGGAGAGAATCAGATTACAACTGCGGATCTGATGACGCTGAATATTATGATTCATTGAATATGTAAAAGTATTGACATACGTATTAATACGTGCTACGATGATGCCATGATAAGGAAAGGAGATACATAAGATGCCAATGAGTCCAAAGGAGATGATAAAGCTCCTGAAGAAGAATGGTTTCCGGGAAGTCGGGCAGAATGGATCACATGTAAAGCTTGAAAACACGGAGATCAAACGAACGGTAATCGTTCCTTATCACTCTAAAGACCTGAAAAAGGGATTGGAGCAGGCAATATTAAAACAGGCGGGGCTTAGATAGCCCAGCCGCCTGAAAGGGAGGTATCACGCATGGATCGATTGTTTTATCCGGCTGTTTTTCACAGAGCGGAAGAGGGCGGTTTTTGGGTAACGTTTCCGGATATTCCGGAATGCATGACGCAGGGAGACGATATGCAGCAGGCTTATGAAATGGCTGTAGATGCACTGGGGCTTTCCCTGACGACAATGGAAGAGAACAAGGAAGAGCTTCCGAAAGCGTCAGAACCGGAAGATATCAACACAGAAGATGGTTTTCTGGTAGTCGTACAGTTTGATCTTGCAGAGTACCGGCGGAAACATTGTTCACGCGCCGTGAAAAAAACTCTGAGCATCCCGGAGTGGCTGAATGATGCGGCGGTAAAATCCGGAGTAAACTTTTCCCAGGTTCTCCAGGAAGCATTGTTGGAAAAAGTAAAGTAAGAGAAAAAGCACCTGCTACCCGGCGGGTGCTTTTTGCAGAGAAGACCTGACCGTGATTCATATCTCTCACACCTGCGGGGAAGAAGGATATGGACAGGTATGACGAAGTTCTGAGAATCGGAGAATAATGCAGCAGAACATAAAGATCCGGACAGCCCTGCCTACGGAACCGTTGTATTTCACGGTTATCTGGCGGCGATGGTGGAGCATGCGCTGGCATAATCCGCTTTTATGTCCGTGATGCAGACGAGAGGAAAACTTTATATAACAGGGAACACAGTTTCCTGCTGCATAAAAATACAGAAAAACCTGCCGCCGGCAGGTTTTTCTGTATTCCGGGACAATCAGATCAATGCGGCAATGCCCATGACAAGCAAAGCGATCATTCCGCCTGCCCCCAGTACATACATAAGGCAGCCCGGCAGACAACAGCCCCGTCGATAACCGCCGCCCCAGCCGTGTCCCGGCGGTGGTGGCGGCGGCCCCGGTCTTCGGCCGCGCGGCGGTCCGCCCATTCCGCCCGGTCTGCGTGGTCCGCCCATTCCTCCAGGGCCTCTGCCGCCCGGCCCTCCTGGCCCCCGACGTCCTCCTGGTCCTGGCATAGCAATCCCTCCTGTCTGTGCTTCCAAGACAAATTGTTGTCTCGGTTAAAATAAATATTAACAGATATTTATCTGTATCATAACATAAAATGATGCCAGGGTCAAAAGGTCATGCTGCATGAAAAAGTATGACTTTGAGACCCACAAAAACATGAGATAGCGGGATTGTTACACGGAATTTAATAGCCGATCATGGGGATGGAGACAGGTTCTTCGTCAAAAGGTTTCTGTTCGCCATTTTTCACTGCATAAAGCGCTTCCGAAGATTTCTTCACGGCATCCAGCAGTTCCGGATACGGCTGCATACATACATCCACCATTCCGATCTGATAGTTTTCTCCGTCAAATCTTCCAAGGCAGAACTGGTCGTTGTACTGGAACCAGTGGGCGCCGACGCCGCAGGGATGAGCCGCCGCGTGTTCCACATAATACCGCCACATCCGGGCCCGTTCCTTCTGGTTTTTGACGCCTTTCAGTCCCGTGGCAGGCAGACCGCGGTCCAGGGCGCCGCAGTGGTATTCTCCCAGCAGAATTGGCAGATCGACGCCTGCGTTTTTCACAAAATCCATATCGGTCGAGGAATCGAAATCGTAGCAGTTGATGGAGAATACGTCGAAATATTCCCAGCCGACCATCATATCGGGATTATCTGCTTTCGACCAGCGGAGTCCCAGATTCAGATGGTTCGGATCCTCCTTCCGGCAGGCTTCCGATGGAATGCGGATATATTCCCGCACCAGAAAGCGGGAGTACGCCCGGATATCGTCGAAGGATCCCGGATATTCTTCGGAGCATTTCCCGATCGGTTTTCGGAGCGCGTCGAAGCTGTCAAACGAACTGCCCAGGAGTTGGATCCCATCGCGGAGAGCGAGACGTACGAACAGTTTCATCAGTTGTCCGGGGACAAGACGGCAGTGTATATCTCCCACCGGCTGGCGAGCACCCGTTTCTGCAGCCGTGTGGTGCTGCTGGAAAACGGTCAGGTTCGGGCGAGCGGGACACATGAGGAGCTGCTGAGAAGCTGTCCTGCCTACGCGGAGATGTTCCGGGTACAGAGCCGGTATTACAGAAAAGAAGAGGAGGCGGTTTTATGAAAAGGAAAGACGGAAAACTTCTGATGCGCTGCCTGAGAGAGATCTGGAACCATGAGCCGCAGTCCCTTCTGATGGCGGGCGGCCTGGCGGTGGCGGATGCGCTGCTGCCGCTGGTTCCGGCGCTGCTCTCCTGGCTGTTTGTGGAGGGACTCGCTGCCGGCCGGTCCTTTGAGTATCTGGCGGCGATTGCCGGAATCGGCGTCACGGTCCTGTTTCTGCTGAACGCCCTGCGGGGAAAAATGTATCACTGCGGGCTGCCGCACACGGAGAACTGCAACGATCTGATGGAGTGGGAATACCAGGAAAAGACGATGACCATGGATTATGCTTCTCTGGACAGCCGGGAGGCAGCATACTTACGGGCAAAGATCCACAATGATTACCAGTGGGGCAACGGCGCTTACTTTATGGTTCCCCAGTTCCAGAGGCTCTGCAGCGCAGTGCTGGGAAGCACGGCGGCGGTTGTGATGATGGCGCCGGTTCTGACGCAGGGAAGCTTCTGGCTTCACTGGTCGTCGCCGGTATTTCTCGTGTTTGCGGTGGTCCTGACGGGGCTTTCCGCCCGGAGCCAGAACCGTGTTTTCGTGGAGACCGAAGCGCTGCGGGACGAGTACGACAAAAAGAGTGCAAGAAGCGACTGGCTGATCGATAATCTGACGTATAAAGAGGGAAAGGATATTCGAATATACCGGGCGAAGCCTCTGGTCATGGGCGCGCTCAGAGAAACGGAACGGGATCATATGGTGGACGGCGAAAGCCGGCTGCAGAGCCGCGCCGGAGCGCTGGACGGAATCATTTCCGGTATGCTGATGGGCGGATCCTATGTATTTATCGTGCTGCGGGCGCTGCAGGGTGCGCTCTCGGCGGGTTCTGTGGTGCTGTTCGCGTCATCGATTTATCAGCTGTGCGAGAGTCTGAAGCTGCTGGCCAGAAGCCGCAGCGAGATCTTCCGGAACGCGCGGCGGATGGAGAGCAGCCTGGACTATCTGGAACTGCCCGGTCTGCTCCAGGACGGACCATTATCTGCGGGACAGACGGAGGAAGCGGTGGACATTGAATTCCGTGACGTGACGTTTTGCTATCCGGGAAGCAGGACGCCGGCCCTGTCCCACGTTTCCATGCATCTGCGCCCCGGTGAGAAAATCGCGGTGGTGGGAAGAAACGGCAGCGGAAAGACTACGATGATCAAGCTGCTGTGCCGTCTGTACGATCCGCAGGAAGGGTAGATTCTGATGAATGGGAAAGATATCCGCGAGTATCGATATGAGGAGTATCTCCGGATGTTTTCCGTGGTGTTTCAGGACTTTTTCCTGCTGGCGCTGCCGCTGGGGGAAAATGTGGCAGGAGCCGTGGAATACGATGAGGAACGGGTGAGAGAGTGTCTTGCAAAGGCCGGATTCGGTCCGCGGCTGGCGCGGATGGAAAAGGGTCTGCAGACCAGCCTTTACCGGATTCTGGCGGAGGACGGTGTGGAAATCTCCGGAGGGGAAGCTCAGAAGATCGCCCTGGCCCGGGCGTTGTACAAAAACGCTCCGATGGTGATCCTGGACGAACCGACCGCGGCCCTGGATCCGATCTCGGAGTATGAGGTTTACAGCGGGTTCCGTAATCTGATCGGAAACCGGACGGCTCTGTTTATCTCCCACAGGCTTTCTTCCTGCCGTTTCTGTGACCGGATCCTGGTGTTCCGGGACGGACAGCTGGTGCAGGAAGGCACGCATGAAGAACTGCTGCGGGACAGCAGGGGCCTGTACAGCCGGATGTGGGAGGCACAGGCGCAGTATTATCAGGAAGACTGATCCCTGTTTTTGAAAAGGGAAAAAGCCTTGGGAAACCCTTACGACAGGCGAGGGTTCCGGGAAATCTGAGACAGAGTTACAGTTCAGCCAGGTCTGTGCATTTCCTGCACAGACCGTAGAAATGCATAGTGCCTGCGGGCATCCGGCCCATCGCGAAGCGATTTTCAATGGACGGATGCCGTAACAGTTTTCCGAAAAAAATTTTCAAAGACAATTCTGCACAGAAATTCCGGGGTACAGACAGGAAGAGTATGGGTGTCACTCGTGCAGGGATTTGTAAAAACGCCGGAAACGGAGAGCAAAGCAGACAAAAATAGAGAGATATATGACAAACAGCAAAAGAAACAGAGCACTCAGAATCCGGCCTTCCAGAGAGTTGTTCTGAAACTGGGTATAAAGATTCGGGAGGATCAGCAGAAAAAAGACAATGAACAGAGGGATCATCCGCCCTTTGAACACCCGCCGCATCATGTCGGCCCGTGAGGCGTCGTCGCAGAAAATTTCCTCCTCGCCATCCATCAGGGCAGCAGCTTTCCGGAAGTAGCTGTAGCCCACATAATCCTGGAGATATTCCCAGCCGCAGTCGCGGAACATCTGAACATACTCTTCCTTGTGTTCCAGTCCCTCCGGGTTATAATCCAGCTGATAAATGACGTCTTCCGGTTCGCATTTTTCGAAGTGATAAAGTCCGATAAAATTTACTCTTACAAATTTCCAGCCTTTCTGATGCTGCTGCCGCAGATAATCCTGTTCCTTCTCCCACTCGGTAATGGTGAAAAACCTTACTTCGGTTTTGGTGTTTTTCATTTACTGCACCTCCTTCATGGTTCGGTATAAGCGTTCGATTCGCCTCATTTCCAGTTCCAGTACCTGCTGTCCCAGGTCGGTGATCCGGTAAATTTTTCGCTTTTCTTCCTCGCGCACAAATTCGATCAGCCCGTCTTTCTCCATTTTCGAAAGGCTGCCGTACAGTGTTCCGGGACTGATTTTTATTTCGCCGTCCGTCAGTGCAGCCACTTTCTGGACAATACTGTAGCCGTGGGCTTCCTCCCGGAGACACAGCAGAATATAAAATCCGGTTTCCGTCATTGGGACATACACTTTGCGTATATGAGAATCCATTGCTGCCTCCTTTCGGCAACACCTGCTGCATCTTTCCGGCTACCGTTCAGCCAGGTCTGTGCGTTCACTGCACAGACCGTATGAAAACGCGGAGCCTGTGGGCATCCGGATACATTCTGATGCAGCTGGCTGTTTTATACTTTCAGTACGATATATCGCAGTGCGATGCTTCTAAGGTTATTATCGCACTGCGATATAGATTTGTCAACAGACTATTGATTTTTTTCCGGCAGCTGACTATAATAAAGACAATTCTTGGTAAAGAGACTATATTCCGCAACAGTTCCGCTGAATGAACTGTTGCCCTATTTCCGGAAAGGAGGCGTTTTTATGACTGTATCAGCTGTATCAGATTACTCTGTGAGAGCAAATGACGGGAATTTTGCGCCTTCTCAGGAAACGTGTAACTTTTTTTCTGTTCTCAGTCCCATCTGATCGATGGTTTTTTCCCTGGAAATGTAAGGTTCAGTGAACCGGATCAGCGACAGTTCTGCCTGGCGGAACTGTTCATTGAATAAAAATCGCAGCCGTTTTCGTTGACGGAACGGTTGCTGAAAATCAGAAAGGAGGCCCCCTTTGTCTGCCGGCATCCGGTCCGTCGCGAAGCAGAAATATGTCGCTAAGGCGACCGCGCTCGGCGTGAGAGTTCCGCAAGCGGAACTGTTACGAAGGATGCCCAGATGCCGGGGGTTAAAAAAGATGGGAAAAAATCATATCGCTCGTTTTGTCATGAGCAGCCCGGTCCGGCTGCTGATGTGCATGTCGCTGTTTTCCAGTATGGTGTTCTACGCGCCGGTTTCCCTTTTGGTCCGTACACGTATGGGAATCACCCTGGAGGAATTTTTTGTCCTTCAGGCGCTGTTGTCAGCGACTGTTTTCTTTTTTGAAATTCCAAGCGGTTTTCTGTCGGATGCGATCGGATACAGACAGACGATCCTTCTCAGTTTTCTGCTGAATTTTGCAGCGCGTGTCCTCATGCTGCTGTCACAGAATTTCTGGATGTTTGCGGCGGAAGCCGTGGTGGAAGGCCTGGCGGCTGCGCTGAATTCGGGCACAATTTCAGGCTATGTATACAGTATTTCAGAGAGGGACACATACGCTGTCAATATGGCGGAAATCAACAGATGTTCCGAGTTTGGTTTCCTTTTGTCTACGCTCGGATTTTCTGTCATTTATCAATGTCTGGGAATGAGAGGGCTGCTGCTTGGAACCGCCGCCGCGGCATTTGCGGCGTTTCTGGCGTCCTGCAGACTGAGTCAGAAAACCTGCAGCAAGCTACGGGGCATCAAACTTGCAGCGCAGCAGGGCTGCGGGGTTTTGGACACTGGCGACAGTTGCCAAATGGACATGCAGGCATGTCCTGCTTGGCTCGTTGCTCGCGGGAATAAATCTCTGGAGGAAAAGAAGAAGAGGACACGCGGCGGAGATGCCGTACATTGGAAAAATATGATAAAGATGGTTCATGGGTTCAGAGTACATCCGGATATGCCGGACCTGGTCTGCGTTCTCGGAATCAGCCTGGTCAGCCTTTCGTTTCTGCTTGTGAACTTTTTCTATGTGACGATTCTGGAGGAACTTGGCCTTGACGAAACATACATGACAGCGGTCATTCTGGTGTATACCGGGATACAGATCCTGATTCCGTGGATCATCCGGAAAAGGAACCGTCTGCAGGAAAAACGCAGCCGGAGGCGCAGCTGTCCGGACGAGCAGAACAGCCTGCAGAAACATTTGAATGCACTTCTCACTTCTCTGGCGGCAGCTGCTGTTCTGGTATTCGGACTTGCGTGGACGGAAAGCTTTTTTGTGCTGCTGCCGATGATTCTGCTGCCCGCAGCTCTGCAGCTGTTACAGCTTGACGTGGAGACCTGCCAGAATCTGTGTATTGACAGAAAGGGTCTGAGCAGAAACAGGGTAACGGTGATCTCCGGATACAGCATGGTTTCCAATGCGCTGGAAATTCTGTTTCTTTTCGCGTCCTCACAGATCGGGGCGATGGGAGTCCGCCCGCTGTTCTGGGGGCTGGGAATCCTCCTGCTTCTGGCGGCGGGGCTCGTCTTTCGGCTGCTGCGGAAAGAAATATAATCTCTCAGCGAGATACGCACTTGCGCCAGACAGAAATCTGTCGCGGGGCGACCGCGCCGGGCGCGGGAGTTCCGCGGGCGAACTCTTTGCTCTGCAGTCTGTGCAGCGAATGCACAGACCTGGCTGAGTTCAATCATTCATGCTCTCCTCCGTGGTGATGCCCAAATCCCTGATGGTCCGTGCCGGAACCGGAATTACCATAACCAGAGCCGCCCGTACCAGAATTTCCGGAATCAGAATTGCCATTGCCAGAGCCGCCCGTACCAGAATTTCCGGAATCAGAATTGCCGTTGCCAGAGCCGCTCGTATCAGAAATTCCGGGATTAAAATTGTCATCGCATGCGCTGCCGGCGCCTGAATTTCCCGAACCGGAAGGATCTTGGCCGGCGCAATCCGCATGGTTTCCAGCGGAATTGCTGTCTGATCCGGATGCATTCCCGGAATCCTCGTCGGAAAGCTGGCGGATCCGCTCCCAGATCTCATGCATGGTGAGCCCGGTAATCTCATCCGCGGTCACGGAAGGCTCCAGCTCCTGGAGGATCTGGAATGCCTGATATTTGCCGAAGGACATTCCGCAGGAATGGGCCTCCTGTACTTCCCCTATATCGCCGGAGTGGCAGTGGATATTGGAAGAAGCGGACACGGAGGCTTCCACATCCCGGAGCACTTTCTGACTCTGCGTTTCCGATTCTCCGGCCACAGTCAGAGATAAATCGTTGTTTTCGGACAGAAGGGTTTTGATCGTATCGCTTTCCAGAATACGGTTCAGCGCATCCATGTAATTCATATACCGCAGAGAAAGAGATTCGGCCAGAGCTTTTCCGTCGTCGTTGTATCCGTCCACGGATACGACGCGGTCAAAGCAGTTCAGGCTCAGTTCGAGAGAAGGGTTGATGTCGACACTGATATAGGTGAGCGGAGTAAAGAACAGGTAGCAGACGCCTGCGGCACAGAGAAACAGACAGAGGACGGAAGCGGCGGCGAGCCGGCGGAAATGGGAGACGCGCCGGTCATGGACCCGGTATACTTTTTCGCTCAGATATTCTTTGGTGTGTTCTTTCAGCTCCGGTTCTGCGTGGATCTGGTCGAACGTGTTTTTCCATGTTTCATTCATCGTCGGTTGCTCCTTCCAGTTCTTGTTTCAGCAGGTGTCTGGCACGCGTGAGAAGCGTGTAGACAGTGTTTACGTTTTTCTTCAGAATCCGGCTGATTTCCGCAGCGGAATACCCCTCATAATAATACAGATAGACGACATTTTTATATTTTTCCGGCAGAGAGAGAACTGCGTCGAGCAGTTCGCTGTGCTCGGTCCCGGGGACCTGCGCCTGCTCTTTCAATGTGTCCAGAGAGGTGGTCCGGCTGCGGAAAAAACTTTTCAGCAGATCTTTGCAGGCGTTGATGGTTACCCGGATGATCCATGCCTTTTCATGTTCTTCGCTCTCAAAGGGCTCCGGATAGAGTATGTATTTCAGAAAAACGGTCTGAAAGATGTCTTCCGTGTCCGAATAGTTTTTCAGATGTACCATACAGATCCGTCGGACGGTATCGGCATACCGTTCGATGGCTCTGTTTGCTTCTTCCTCACTTCGCATGTCTTCTCTTCCCTATCCTCAAAATGGTTATTTTGCGCTGCCGGTTCTTCCGGCAAAACGGCGGCTGCCGATCAGTCGGAAAAACGGGCGCAGGCGTGATGTCCGTTGCCGGAACCGTGGTTTCGCTCCATGTGATGGCGGCCGGAAGCGGGGGTGCTGCTGCCCGAAGTATTCTGTTCCGCATCCGCGGCATTCTGCCCTGCAGAAGCACAGTTGTAGTCGCAGATACCGTCGCCGTCCGCGTCTGTAAAGCAATGGCCGTTGTCCTGACAGTAGGAGCAGGAGTAGCCGGAGGAAGCCGGAACGCTGCGATCCGTGGCATTCTGCCCGCTGCCGGCTGCCAGCGCGGCGGTTCCTCCGAGAATTGTTGTGATTGCTGCTGCTGTAAGAATGACTGATATTTTTTTCATAATGATGACTCCTTTCCTGGAACCGTTCCGTTATCCGGAAGGTTACTTTTTCTTTTTCACCAGTAACACGATTGAGACGGAGGATATCATTCATGAAAAAATAATTTTTTCTATTATTTATGATGCCAGGGTCAAAATACCTTTTGACCCCAACATCATTTTATATGAAAAAGGACAGAGAGGGAAGACTTTTTCAGAGTAACAGTTCAGTGGGCTGAACGGTTACTTTTCAAACGCATTTCGACGGTCGGAACCTAATATTTTCTGATACTGTATACGAAAGAAAAATATTGTAGCGTTTTTTTGATGGGTATGATAAAATTTTAAAGTGTATTTGCGGAGCCGGAAGCGGCTGCGGAAATACAAATACTTACAGAAACGGAGGCGTCAGTTGTGGATCCATCCAAATTTCAGGAATATCGTCAGAAAGTCGTCGGTCATTGCAGCAGAGTGATTGTCGGAAAGGAAAAGGAGATTTCTCTCGTTCTGACCAGTTTTCTCTGTTCCGGCCATGTTCTTCTGGAAGATCTGCCGGGAACCGGAAAAACCATGCTGCTGCGGGCGTTTGCCAGGACAATCGGAGGAAGTTTCAGGAGAATACAGTTTACGCCGGATCTGATGCCGTCGGATCTGACGGGAATTCATTTTTTTAATCAGAAAGAGGGAGAGTTTGAATTCCGCCCGGGCCCTCTGTTTGCCAATGTGGTTCTGGCGGATGAAATTAACCGGGCGACACCGCGGACCCAGTCCAGTCTTCTTGAGGCGATGGAAGAGCGGCAGATCACCATTGACGGTGTGACGAGCCGGCTGGAGGAGCCGTTTTTCGTTATGGCCACGCAGAATCCGCTGGAATCCTATGGAACGTTTCCGCTGCCGGAAGCTCAGGTGGACCGCTTTTTCATGAAACTGTCTCTGGGCTATATGACAAGAGAGCAGGAGATGCAGGTGCTGGCGCGGCCGGAGTCTTCCGCAGAACTGATCGAAACCCTGGAGCCGGCGGTAACGCCGGAGGAAACGGCCTACGTGCGGAGCGCCTGCTCGCAGGTGAAAATGTCAGGAGAGGTTCTGGGATATCTGATGGATATCATCGAGGGAACCCGCCGGAGCGGAAGCTTTTCCTGCGGCATATCGACCCGGGGCGCGATTGCGCTCTATAAGGCGGCGCAGGTGACGGCAGCCTTTGACGGACGGGATTTTGTAATTCCCGAGGACATCAAGGCGATGGCGCCCTACGTGCTTCTGCATCGTCTTTCCGGAGAAGGCGGAAGAAAAACGGCGGATTTTTCCCAGCGTCTGAAACAGATGATTGAGGAAATCCCGGTTCCGCTGGAACAGGCATGACGCTTTTTTTCATACTTTTCCTGATTCTTCTTCTTGTGGCGGTGCAAAAATGGGCGCTGCGCCGCTGCCTGGAATCGGTTTATGAGGATTACTGGGCGGAAAAAACGGTGACTGATCCGGAAGAACCGTTTTCCATTATCCTTGCGGTGCGCAACCAGAGCCGCCGCTATCTTCCGTTTGTGAAAGTGGAAATGCAGGTTCCTGAGCAATTCCGTCTGGAGGAAAAGGCGGAGCGGGTGGTACGGTCTTACACTCTGCGTCCCTGGCAGGAAGTGCGGTTTCATATACCGGTGCGGATTTCCCGGAGGGGACGGTATGTGCTGCGCCATCCGGTACTTCTGGGCGGAGATTTTCTGGGGCTGAAGGAGAACACAAGAGAGTTCCGGCAGTTCCGTGAGGTTATCGTCGCCCCGGCGGAAGTGTCGTTCCCGGCGCTGGAGCAGGCGCTGGGAAGCTTTCTGGGAGATTACTCGGTCCAACGGTTTCTGTATGAGGATCCGATTCTGACGGTGGGATGCAGGGAATATACCGGACGGGAGCCGATGAAAATGATCGCATGGAAACAGAGCGCACGGCTCGGTACATGGATGGTTCACCAGTATGACCACACGATGGAACCGGCAGTGACTGTGCTGCTCAACATGGATACCCGCGAGGAACCGGAGCGGATCGAGGCGGCCTATTCCATTGCCCGAACGGTGTGCGCCACGCTGGAGGACCGGCAGATCAAATACGATTTTGCAACCAACGCTTCCCAGGCCGGAGGGAGCAGAAACGGCGCCAGCGTCTCCGAGGGGCTTGGAGAAACCCATTTCCGGAGCGTGGTGGAATGCCTGGGCCGGGGAATGGAGGAAGCCGCCAGGCCTTTTTGCCGGCTGATTGAGGAGGCTGCTCTGCAGAACGGAAGAAACCGCGGCCTTCTGGTAATCACACCCGGCGAAGGCCTGGAACAGTCTGCGGAAAATGCGGCGGAGCTCGACCGGTGGAGAAGGGAATCCGGAGAAAACGTGCAGGTTCTGTGCGCCCGGACATTTTTTCCGTGAGGTCTGTGCGAAGCGGCTTTTCATGGCCGGATGCCGTGAAGGTTACGGTATCAGAACATTCATGATCCGGCACAGAGGAAAGAAAGGAGGAAGCGAAGGATGGAATTTATGATGTTCTGCCGGATGCTTGTGGAGATATCCTTCTACTATTCATTTGCAGGAGCGGCGGCTGCACATTTTGGCGGAGGAGAGACTGTCCTTCCGGCGCTGCTGCTGTCGGTATGCTATATCCTGTGTGAACTGCTGGAAAAACACGTGACAGCCCCGTCGGCGGAGCGGCTGCAGAAGGCCGGCAGAGGAGAAAGCGGAGGAGCCGGGCGCTTCTTCCGGTATCTCGGCCTTCTTCCGGCGGTTTTCTGGCTGCTCCTTCCGGGAATGGCTCCTGCAGACAGGATCTGCTTTCTGTTTCCGTTTGCATATCTGGCTGCCGTGATCTGGCGGAAAGATTTTACACTGTCCCGTTACCGCCAGACAGATGTGTTTTCCACGTTCTGGAAAGCCTATGGGATTTTTGCGCTGACGCTTACGATTTTCGGCGGCTCGGCTCTGCTGGAAACGACAGTGCCGGCGGCGCTGGTCACGGCGGCGGGATCCGTTCTGCTTCTCCGCGCCCTGCGGCACGGGCCGGAGGTCTGGCGGCACAGGGATTATCAGCTGCGCAGCCTGTTTGAGACCGGCTTTCTGATCGCGGCGGCCTGGGCGCTGAGCAGGGACGCTGTACTGGAATTGCTGAAAACAGTGGCGGCCGCAGTCTGGAATCGTCTGCTGGTGCCGGTTCTGACTGTTGTTATCGTGGCGTTTTCTGTGGTTTTTACCTGGCTGTTTCAGCTTCTCAGGTACCTTCTTACCTTGGGACACCGGGAGCCTCAGGACATCGGAGAGATCCTGCAGTATTTCACGGGGCAGGGGGAGGCGCTGACCGAAACCGTCGTTGTCTCCGATGACGGATCTCCGGTCTGGCAGATTGTCTTTTTTGTAATAGGAATTCTGGCGCTGGTGATTCTTGCCGCTGTCTTTTTCCGATGGCTGCTCATGCGTGCTCCGGGGGAGGAACATGCCGCGGAACAGGTTGAAAAAATTGATCACACGCCGCCGCCGGAAGACCGGAAGGCCGGAGGGATCTTCCGGAACACGCCGGCGCATCGTATCCGGGAGCACTACAGAAGCTACCTGAGATGTTTTGAACGCCAGGGCGGCACGCGTCTTCCGTCCGATACCAGCCGGGAACTGGCCCGGAAGACCCTTGAGCTGGCAAAGGGGACGCAGGAAGGGGAAGAGACGCTGAACATGCACCTTGGCCGGATGCGGGAAATCTATCTTCGGGCGCGCTACCGTCAGGAGGTGAGGGAAGAGGATCCGGCGGAAATGAAACGGCAGACCTCTGCCGTGAAAAAGTTTCTCCGTTCCCGCCCTGGCTGAACGGTTGCCATTGAACTATATTTTTGAAAATTTGTAACAGTTCAGCCAGCTGAACTGTTACGGCATCCGGCCATTGAAAATCGCTTCGCGATGAGCCGGATGCCTGCAGGCTCTGCGTTTTCATACGGTCTGTGCAGTAAATGTACAGACCTGACTGAAATGTAATGAAATTTTTCATTTTACAGAAAAAAAGAATATGTTATCCTATATATAGAAGCTTTTTGACAGAGACAACAGCCGAAGATGGTGATTGCCCGCGCAAGGGAACGGCTATTGTCTGTTTTTTTAAGAAAGGAGTGCTGATGAACAGAAAACTGAAAACAAAAATTCTGGAGGCACTGTCATCTGTGGTGCCGATTACGTTAATTGTTCTTTTTCTCAGTTTTACGGTGGCGCCCATGCCCGTGGGTTCTCTGATTCTTTTCCTGTTCGGCGCGATTCTGCTGGTGCTCGGCGTCGGCTTGTTTTCTCTGGGCGTTGACCTGGCGATGCTTCCGATTGGAGAAGGAATCGGCGGACAGATCGCGGGAAGCCGAAAGTTGTGGGGAATGATTCCGGTGTGCTTCGTCATCGGAGTGTTTGTGACGATTGCGGAGCCGGACCTTCAGGTGCTTGCCCGTCAGGTGCCGGCGGTTCCGGATATTGTGATCATCCTGACAGTCGCTGCGGGCGTGGGATTTTTCCTCGTGATGGCGCTGCTCCGTGCCAAGTTCGGATGGCCGCTGAACAGAATGCTGATTCTCTGCTACGCGATCGTCTTCGGGATGGCTTTTCTGGTGCCGAGAGAATTTCTTGCGGTAGCCTTTGACTCCGGCGGTGTGACCACCGGGCCGGTGACGGTTCCGTTCATTATGGCGCTGGGAGGCGGGCTGGCCGCGCTGCGTCAGGACCATGATTCCGATGCGGACAGCTTCGGTGTGGTTGCCCTCTGCAGCATCGGTCCGATCCTTGCAGTAATGATTCTCGGTCTTTGTTACAACTCCAGCGATCTCAGTTACACTCCGTTTTCGATTCCGGATCTTGAGACGACGGCGGATGTGGGTCTGTATTTTGCGTCCGGCTTCCCCACCTACATTGAAGAGGTGGCGCTGGGCCTTGCGCCGATTATCGTCTTCTTTACCGTTTTCCAGATTATTGCTCTGCATCTGCGCCGCAGGCAGGTGATCAAGATTGTTGTGGGAATGGTTTATACTTATGTGGGACTGGTCCTGTTCCTCACCGGCGTAAATGTCGGCTTCATGCCTGCCGGCTATTATCTCGGGGAACAGATTGCAGAGGTTCCGTTCCACTGGATCCTGGTTCTGATCGGAATGGTGGTCGGCTGGTTTATTGTAGCTGCGGAGCCTGCGGTTCACGTGCTCAACGAGCAGGTGGAGGAGATCACAGGAGGCGCGATTTCCCAGAAGGCGATGGGAACGACGCTGTCTGTGGGAATGGCAGCGGCGGTGGGACTTGCGATGCTTCGTGTTGTGACCGGAGTTTCCGTCCTGTATTTCCTTGTGCCGGGCTATCTGATTGCGCTGATTCTCAGCTTTTTTGTGCCGAAGGTATTCACCGCGATTGCGTTTGACTCCGGCGGCGTGGCGTCAGGTCCGATGACGGCGACCTTCCTTCTTCCCTTTGCGATGGGAGCCTGCGAGGCGCTTGGCGGAAACATTCTTACGGACGCCTTCGGAATTGTCGCGATGGTTGCGATGACTCCGCTGGTTGCCATTCAGATTCTGGGTCTGGTTTATCAGAGAAAGTCTGCAAGAGAACAGGCAGGAGGAGTTGTCGGCGTTCTCGACGAAGATTTCATTATCAGTTATGACGATCTGGACGACGAGTATTCGATGGAGGAAAGTGTATGAAAGAAGATATGCGCATCAGACTGATGGTGGCGATCCTGGACCGCGGACGCGGATGGAAAGCGGTGGAACTGTTTTCCGATTTCGGCCTCCATCTGCACTACGCGATGCGGGGGATCGGAACGGCGGATTCCGAGCTGCTGAATTATCTTGGATTTGGTGAGACGGAGAAAGATGTGCTTTTTACGCTGCTTCCGGGCTATACGGTTCCGAAGGTGATCGAAGCGGCGAAGGAGAAGCTGCATCTGGCGATCCCCGGAAGAGGCATTCTGTTTTCCATGCCGCTGTCTGCGATCAGCAACGCTGTGGCGCAGAATGTGACCGGTGAAGCATATCATCCGGAGACGGAAAAGGAGGAAGAGATGGCGAAAACCAAAAAAGATCTGATTCTTGTGATGGCCTCCACGGGGAGCACAGACACGGTAATGGACGCTGCAAAGAAAGCGGGCGCCCGCGGCGGTACCGTGCTTCGTGGCCATCGGGTCAAAGACAGTAAGGAAAAACCGGGGGATGAGACCGTGCATCTGGAGAAGGAAATCATTGCGATTCTGGTTCCGAGAGAACTGCGCCAGCCGGTGATGGATGCGATCAACAAAGAGGCAGGTATCGCTACCGAGTGCCGGGGCGTTCTGCTGTCTCTGCCGGTGGATGAGGTTGCGGGCTTTACTGGCTTCTGACGAAGAAAAAGCATAACAGTTCAGCAGGCTGAACTGTTATGAAAAGACGCTGCGGAACGGTGATGGAGCCGCAGCGGAACCGCCCGGAGCGAGCGCTTCCGCCTCCGCAGTGATCGTCATCGGGGCTTCGCCGTCTCTGCGGCAGAAGATCAGAAGATGACCGTGAAAGGCATGGCGCATCGGCGCGGTGTATTCGGTACAGTCCGCGATGTCTCCGCTTTCCAGCCCGATCAGTGTTCCGCCGGAAACACGGACCTGAATCCGGGAGGCGTCCGTGACGGCAAGACGGCCCTCTCTGTCCTGCACGGAGACTTCAATCTGGAAAATCTCGCCAGGCGTTCTGTTCTCATCTTTCGGAAGAAAGCCGGGAATGGCGCTTCCGGCACGGAGAGTCCGGGGAATCCTGTAGGTCTGCATTTCCAGTATGCATGGAGCACCGATGGTCGCAAGCTGATCGCTGGCGTCTCCTTCCCGGCCGCTCACGGTGATCAGAGAGCCGGACGCGTGAACCGAAAGGGTTCCCGGATGGAACGGTACCTGCCAGCGGATACCGTCTTCGCCGGCAGATTTCTGCCGGATTCCGAGACTTTCCCCGTTCAGAAAGAGCTCCGCCCGGGAAAGATTGGTATAGCAGACCACATCTACCTGCTCGCCTTCCCTGTAATTCCAGTATTCCAGATAGGGAATCCATTCGCTGCAGGGAGCGGCGGCCGCAGCTTCCGCCCGGACGGTTGCCAGATGAGCCATCGGGGATTCCGACCAGAAGCTCATTCTTCGGTAATAGCCGCTTTTTTCAAAGCCTGCCAGCGTCAGCAGTCCTGCGCCGGAAGCCCGATAAGGCCATCCCTGGGCTTCCCCCAGATAATCGATGCCGGTCCAGAGAAACTGCCCGCTGATGTAATCGTTGTCCGTGACCGCCTGCCAGGCTTCCAGACTGTGGCTGTTTTCGCTTCCAAGGAAGGGGAGCTGCGGAAATCGTTCATGGCTCTCCTCGTAGAGGTGCTCCTTGTAATTGTAGCCTGCCACATCCAGAGCGTCGAGAAATCCCAGGTGTGAGGAAAGCTCCGGAAACGCCGCGGCCAGCGTTACCGGGTGTGTGACGTCGATGGCCCGTACCTCTTCCGCCAGCATGGCGGCGAGGTCTTTCAGACGTTCCGCGTTCGGACGGTCCGGATTGTAGCGGCGCTCTTCCTCCGGTTTGTTGGCGTCATTGTTTCCGGTCATTGTCTCGAACCGGGGATGACAGTAGGGATCATTGGGATAATCAATTTCGTTTCCGATACTCCACAGAATGACGCTTGGATGGTTCCGGTCTCTGAGAATCATCGCGTTGAGGTCTTCGCTGTGATGCTGGGAGAAATACTCGTAATAACCCTGATGCATGGGGTGGGTACACATTGTGTCCGGTGCTCCACTTGTTTTTCGGCGCCTCCCACTCGTCGAAGGCCTCGTCCATGACGAGAAAGCCCATGGAGTCACAGAGATCGTACAGCTCCGGCATATGGGGATTGTGACTCATACGGATCGCGTTGCAGCCCATACGCTTCAGCTTTTCCAGGCGCCGGATCCAGATTTCCCGGGTTACCGCCGCTCCCAGCGCTCCTGCGTCGTGATGTACGCAGACGCCCTTGAGCTTCAGCGGCCGGCCGTTCAGGAAAAAGCCATGATCCGGATCGAAGGAGAATGTGCGGATTCCCACGGGAAACGCGTCGGAGAGGCGCGTTTCGCCGTCCGCGTTCCGCATCCAGGTGCTGAGGGTATACAGACGCGGGCTATCCGGAGACCAGAGAGCCGGACGCTCCAGAATTCCGCTCATCCGGCTGGTAAAGGATTCCCCGGCGGGAACCTGTACCGTATCAGAAAGTTCCAGCGCGCAGACGCCGTCTTCGTCTGTGAGACGGTTGATGACTGTGACGGTCTGTCCGGCGTCCGTGGTATTCAGAATTTCTGTCTCTGTCAGGACGTGGGCGTATTCCGGAGACGCTTCTGAAACCGTGAAAAAGACGCCGTATTCGCCGGTACAGACCGGATCTGAAACTGTGAGCGTTACCTTGCGGGTGATTCCGGAACCGGTAAACCAGCGGGAGTCGGAAAGCTCCGTGCGGTCCACGCGGACGCAGATCATATTTTCCCGTTCTCCGAACACAGCGTCTTTTGTCAGGTCATAGGAAAACGGCGTGTAGCCGTTGGGATGAAATCCCTTATAGATACCGTTGCACCAGACGCGGCTGTTTTTGTATACGCCGTCGAAGGTCAGGAGGATTCTTCTTCCTCTGAGACTTTCAGGCAGACGGAAAGAGCAGCGGTACCAGCCGATGCCGCCCGCCGCATAGCCGGTTCCGCTGGAATATTCCCGGGAAAACGGAAGCGAGACCGACCAGTCGTGAGGCAGCGTTACCTCCTGCCATCCTTCCGGCGCGTAGTCTTTTTTCCATGCGTCCGGGCAGTCGCCGAGATGGAAGAGCCATCCCTTGCCCAGGAGTATTTTTTTCGTGTCAGCTTCACGTGAGCCGGCCTTCGTTCCTGTCATATGTCTGTTCCTCCTGAAGTGGATTTTTTCTATTGAAATCAGTCACCATTATAACAGCATGAGAGGAAAATAACATGGAATCAAGAGAGATTTTTTGTAAAATAGCGACTTTTGGTTACAGTTCAGTCAGGTCTGTGCATTCACTGCACAGACCGTATGAAAGTGTAGCGCCTGCGGGCATCCGGCCCATCGCGAAGCGATTTTCAATGGCCGGATGCCGTAACAGTTCAGCTGGCTGAACTGTTACGGCTTTTTTATCCGGCGAATCCGTTGACATCCCGACGGCTGCATGCTATGATACGCCCAAAATACAGGTTCCCGCAGAAATGATGCGGGAGGAAAGGAAATGATATGAATCGCAGAGTTCTTTTGATTCTGGCGGACGGATTCCGTCCGGACGCACTGTCTGCATGCGGACATCCGTTTGCAGAAAAGTTTTTGGATATGGGCAGTTTCTGTCTGAACACGGGGACCGTGTATCCGTCGGTGACGCTGCCGTGCCATATGTCGCTGTTTCACAGCGTTTCTCCTGACCGGCACGGAATCCTGACCAACACCTACGTTCCGCTGGCGCGGCCTGTGAGCGGTCTGTGCGAACAGCTCGCGGCGGCGGGGAAAAGCTGCGCGTTTTTCTACAGCTGGGAAGAGCTGAGGGATCTGGCGCGTCCCGGCTCGCTCACCTTCAGCTTTTATGCGTCAGGAGAAAAAATTTCCTATGAAAAAGCGGATCAGTTGGCTGCGGAAAAAGCAGAGATGTTTATGGAAGCGGAGCGCCCGGAGTTCGTGTTTGTGTATCTCGGTCTGACAGATGATGCCGGTCACAGGTTCGGGTGGATGGGGCCGGAATATCTTGCGGCATGCCGGAGATCTCTCGACAGAGTGCAGCGGCTGGTGGAAAGGTTCCGGGAGGAATATACGATTTTCTTTACGGCTGACCACGGGGGTCACGGTCGGAATCACGGCTCCGCGGAGAAAAGCGATATGACGGTTCCGCTTGTGATTGTCGGGACCGATTTCACGCCGGGACCGATGGCGGGCGCGCCGAAGATTACGGATCTTGCACCGACGATTGTGTGGCTGACAGGGGCGAAGGCTGCGCCGGAATGGGAAGGAAAAAATCTGGCGGCGGATCTGCGGCATCTTTCGGATTGACGGTAGCAGTTCCGCTGGCTGAACTGTTATGACTGACAAACGGACCAACGGTTCCGGGAAACCTTTCCTTGCATTTCCGTCTGGAACTGTTTATACTGAAGATAGTAATGAAAGGGTTTTCAATATTCAGATGACAGAATATCTGCCGGAGCGTGCCGGAACCTTGTCTTCTGTTTGGCAGAAGAAGATGAAGAACACGCATGGAAAGGGGAGAGCAGAGATGGCGAAAAGTGAACTGAATATTTATAGAATTGCGGAAGAAGCCGGAGTATCTCCATCCACTGTGTCCAGAGTCATGACTCAGAACGCCAGAGTAAGCGAGGAGAAACGCCGCCGTGTTGAGGAAGTGATTCGAAAATACGACTATCGTCCCAATGCGCTGGCGCAGGGACTTGCCAGTCCGAAGACGAAAGTAATTGGCCTGCTGTCCTCTGATCTGATGAATCCGTATTACGCGCAGCTTCTCACGGAATGCGAGCATGAGATTGACAGACTTGGCTACTATCCGATGATTTTTTCCCCGATGAACAGTTATGACCTGGAGGTCCGGTATCTGCAGAAAATGTTTGATATGCGGGTGGATGCCATTATTATGATGGGTGGAAAATCCGACCAGCTTGTGACGGATCCGGCATATGCGGATCTGATCAACCGGCTTGGAGAGTCCGTGCCGATCATCACGACAGGAAAGGTGGAAGGCGCCCGGTGCTGGCAGGTTTCCATCGATGAGATGAGTGGCGTGGATCTCGCGATGGAGCATCTTTTTTCCCTTGGACACCGCCATATTGCGATGATCGGGGGAAGAAATCATGTAAAATCCACATATGTTAAGAGAATGCGCTATCGGACCATTCTTCGGAGTCATGGAATTACGTTCCGGGAGCGGTATCTGCCGGAATCAGATTATGACATAGAAGGCGGGTATCAGTGTATGAATCGCCTGTTTGAGACGAACCGTACCATGCCGACGGCGGTGATGGCGATCAACGACTTCAGCGCTGTGGGTGTCATGCGCTCTGTCAAGGAGCGGGGACTCCGTATTCCTGAGGATATGGCGATTGTCAGTTTTGACAACACATTTCTGGTGGATACAGTAATGCCGAGACTGACCAGCATCTGCTATGACTACAAAGGCTTTGGAGAAACCCTGGCGGATACCGCCGCTAAACTGATCAACGGAGAATCCGTACCGGAGGTACAGAAAATTTCTTCCAGGCTGATTGTGCGGAATTCCACAGTAAAGTCTGCGCCTGATCCGAACTGGGGAGAGACACGCCAAAGGGAGTGACGCAGTTTTACGCCCGGATATGTCTGTATGGCTCGTTGCTCGCGGGAATAAAAGCTCAGAGACAGAAATTGTCTCTGGGCTTTTTTGCTACTCAATCTGAAACCGGATTCGAGAAAAATACAGGAAATTCCGCTGCCTGAATGAGTCGGGGGAAAAGTGATAGTGAAAAATTGACAAAAACAAAACAGATAAATGAGCAAAAATGACGAATTACAAAGAAAATTTTAAAAAAAAGTTAATAGAATGCACAAATGATGCTTGCATTAATAAAGGAAAAGCGTATAGTAAGAGCCATGAAAGGGCTTTCAAAAAAGTGCGTAAGCTTTTTGGGTTTGAAAAAACAGACCGGATATCCGAAAATAACATACATAATATCTGACTTTGATTTATATCAGGGCTGCCGGTTTGGCAGATTGTACAAAGTGTATCCAATACACAAAATGTGCAGTTAAATTTTCACAAATATTCTGAAAGAGATTTCATGAAAGCCTGATTCAGAAAAAAAGAATGGAGGAGAAGAAATGAAAAAGAAAGCAAGTCAGGGATCGAACGCTGCTGTGGCCGTTCCGCAGAAGAAAAAAACGTCTGTTTTCAAGATTCTGAAGAACAACAGAACGCTGATGCTGATGTGTCTGCCAGCCATTATATTTTTTATTGATTTGATAGACGGAAATCTTCTTACAAGCCCTCATAAATGCTTAAGACGCCATGAGAAAACGGCTTAAAATCAAGGTTTTCCGCATATCGTCGTTTATCTTGCCGTATCTCCGTACAAGGTGGTTTTGTAAGACAGGGCACCATTTGGGCACCAAGGACCCGTGTAGGATATTGTTTGAAAATCTCTTCCTTTCCATTCCGTTCCCATATTTCAGAGTGATTTTTGGAAGAGCAAGCATAGGAAGCGGGTACCCTCTTCCCCAAAATGATTTTGGGGATAATCCCAAACCCTCTTTTATTTTTATCGAATGACTATTCACTGTGAGGCTAACAAAATGAAATGGAAAAACAGGGGGAAATGTGGTACGATAAAAGCCAGAAAGCAATGATGCTATTTTATATAATCTGAGCAGAGCGACAAATTGGATTTATCAGGGAGTTGAACAGAACGGCAAATCTTTGAAATTGTAAAAGTGGAGGATGGATATGGATTTTGTAGAGGCATTAAAGAATGAAAATATAACGGAAATAAGGAAGAGCCCTAAATCTGATTTACATAATCACTTTGTTTTGGGAGGAAATAGACAGTTCATTTTTAATAAAACAGGTTATTATATTGAACCTTTAGTACATCCGATTACTTCGATGAAGGAGATGGATGAATGGAGTACCAAGTATATAGGAAGTAGATTCAATTCTTCACAACAACGAAAATTACTTATCGAAGCCACATTTGTTCAAGCAAAATATGATGGAGTGAAAGTTTTAGAAATTGGTGAAGACGTTTGGGGATTAAAAACATTTTTCAATAATGATATTGAAGAACTGGTTGATTCATTCGAAGAGATTCATGAGCGGATAGCACCAGAGATAGAGATGCGCTTACAAATTGGATTATCGAGACATTGTGAGATTTCATATCTTGAGGATTGTTTGTCTCATTTTTGGGGACATAAACAGTTTTATTCTATAGATTTGTATGGGGATGAAATGGCACAGCCGATTGAAAATTTCATTCCAATTTATGAGAAAGCAAAAGAAGAAGGCTTGAGACTGAAAGCACATGTTGGAGAATGGGGATCCGCTAACGATGTAATGCAAGCTATAAATAAGTTACATCTGAATGAAGTTCAGCATGGTATTGCGGCAGCACAATCAAAAGAAGCAATGGATTTCTTGAAAGAGAAAAAAATAAGATTGAACATTACACCATCAAGTAATGTGCTTCTGGGAAGAGTGGCTAGTATAAAGGAGCACCCCATCTCGATATTGTTCAGAAATGGCGTAGATGTTACTATTAATTCAGATGATGTGCTGATTTTTGATTCTGATGTTTCAAAAGAGTATTTACGATTATGTCAATCAGGTTGCCTATCTGCAAAAGAATTAAATGAAATCAGATTAATTGGAATTCAGACACCAAGCCAGATACTAAATGAGCTACCTTAATTTGTAGGGGAGTGCCGGTATAGTCATAGATTGACAACTTCCCGTTTATCGGGAATATTATGGGCGAATAACCACCTAAGCGGTAGCAGAGCCAGCCGCTCTTGTCAATAGTGAGAACGGCTACACCGCCATTGACAAGCCCGTCCGCCCCTGCTGTGGGGTAATCAAGGGGCGCAAGCAACGAGTGCTATCGCCCTCTATACATCATGGAGAAATGTTACGCAGCGGAAGCTGATTAAGCCACTACCTGCAAGGCTTTGCAGACACAGAACAGGGGTGGTAAGGGTTTTATACTCGTACCCCTTAAAATGGCGTTCTACTGCGCAACAAAACGGGCGTACACGGTGCGGCACACTATGCGATTGTCAAAACCGGACCAAAACCAAAGGATAGTAAGTAACTCCCCAAAAGTCAAAAAACAGGGGCAAAAAAATAGTGATGAAATAGAGTTTTGGAGAGCATATTTCTTTACTTCTTCTTACAGTTTTTTATATGCTCGCGTTGAATTTGGGCACCATTTGGGAACCATCAAGACATTATATAACCCAGCGGCAGAGTACTGAAATGCCGAAAAGTATAGTGTTCATGCGGCTTTTCGGCATTTCATACCCTATCGCTTGAAAATACTATCTTACTATTTTTTATAGTGTTCAACTACTGTCCACTGCCCGGTGTATGGATCGCATTTACCAATTATAATTTCCGGGATGGGATCTTTGGAAGTCCGTTCTGCGGATTGGACAACTTTGAATTCCTGATCAATTCCGGTGAACTGTGGTTGCTGACAAGAAACACGATTCTTTATAATCTCGCGTTTATTGTTCTTGGAAACGTGTTCCAGATTATAATCGCCCTCATGCTGAATGAAATCAGAAACAAATGGTTTAAAAAAGTTTCGCAGACTGTTATGTTTCTTCCGTATTTTATTTCAGTTGTATTGATCGGTGCGATTGCGTTTAATATTCTGAATTTCGACACAGGTGCTTTAAACACTTTGATTCGTGAAACGGGCGGTGATCCGATTCAGATCTACAGCAAGGCAGGTATTTGGCCGTTCATCATTTTCTTCTGTCAGATGTGGCAGCAGACGGGATACGGTTCAGTTGTATACTTCGCAGCGATCTGCGGTATTGATTCCAGCATGATCGAAGCGGCGGAGGTTGACGGCGCGACCAGCTGGCAGCGAATTCGTCACATTATCCTTCCGTCTCTGAAAGGAACGTTTATTATTCTTCTTCTGTTCGCTCTGGGCGGAATCATGAGAGGTAACTTTGGCCTATTCTGGAATCTGACCGGCGGTGTGAACTCTCAGCTGTTCGAGACGACAGATATCATTGAAACCTTCGTATACCGTACCATGACGACGCAGAATAACTTCTCCACATCGTCTACGGTAGGTTTGTATCAGTCCATTTTCGGCTTCGTTCTGGTTATGATCAGCAACCTGGTTGTGAAGAAGATTGATCCGGATTACGCACTGTTCTAAGACTGGAGGGTGATGAAATGAATAAAAATAAAATCAAACTGGATCCGAGTACGAAAGTGATCCGAATTATTTCCTATGCGATAGTCACCCTGTGGTCGATTATCTGTATCTTCCCATTTGTTCTGGTTATCTCTGCATCGTTCAGTACAGAGAGTATTATCAGCCGGGAAGGATTCGGCCTCCTGCCGAAGGGATTTACGATTTCTGCGTATGAGTGGGTATTCCGTTATCCTGAGCAGATTCTCGGATCCTATGCGGTTACGATTATCATGACTGTGTGCGGCACCGTAGTGGGACTTTTTATTATCGCGATGACAGGATATGCCCTTCAGCGTAAGGACTTTCCGTTCCGCAATGTAATTTCATTTTTCATTTATTTTACGACTCTGTTTTCCGCAGGTATGGTTCCTACTTACCTGTGGGTTTCTCAGCTGGGTCTGAGAGGAAGTTATCTCGCAGTCTTTCTTCAGCTGCTGATGTCTCCATGGCTGATTGTGCTGATGAAAAACTTCGCGAAGTCTGTACCGTATGAGATCACAGAGTCCGGTAAGATTGATGGAGCCGGCGACTTCCGGATTTTCATCTCCCTGATCTTCCCGATGCTGAAGCCGACGCTTGCTACGGTAGGACTGTTTCTGGCTCTGGGCTACTGGAATGAATGGTATCAGTCATCCCTGTATCTGGGAAGTTCCGTTACATACAAGCCGCTGCAGTATTATCTGTACGGCATCATCAATCAGGCAAATGCCCTGAAAAGTTCTGTGGCCGGAGCAAATGTTACTATTACCGATCTGCCGACCAACACACTGAAAATGGCGACAGCCGTAGTTGCAACCGGACCGATCGTTTTCCTGTACCCGTTTGTACAGAAATACTTCATTTCCGGTATTGCTGTCGGCGCAGTCAAAGGATCATGAATTCCCCGCCAAGGGGATTCACATAAAAAAATCCAAAAGGAGAAAAGGAGGAACATTATGAGAAAGAACAACACCCGTAAACGTGCGATCGCTCTGATTATGGCGTCCATGATGGCGGCCAGCCTCGCAGGATGCGGTGGCGGCGGAGGAAACAGCACATCCGGAGGCTCTGCAGCGACAACGAGTTCAGGCGATATTGATACTTCCTCTCATGAAGTCATCAACATGCTGGTTCTGGGCAACCGTCCCACCAACGGAAGACTGGAGGCTATGCTGGAGCAGCTGAACGAGATTCTGACAGAGAAGGTAAACGCAGAACTGGAGTACACTTATGTTGAGTGGACTGACTGGCAGACACAGTACAACCTGCAGCTGCTGAGCGGCGATACCTCTCTGGATCTGATCTGTACCGCTACCGACTGGCTGTATGGATGGGAGAACGTGATCAAAGGTGCGTTCATGCCGCTGTCTGAGGAAATGCTGCAGACTTACGCGCCGGAAACTTACGCACAGGTTACCGAGGATGGTGACTGGGATATCTGTAAGTATGAGGACGAAATCTATTTCATTCCGGAAGACAACTATATCCAGTATACAAACCAGGGTATGTTCTACCGCGGTGACTGGGCGGCAGAGGCTGGTATTCCGGATGGAACGATCACAGAGTTTGAACAGCTGACACAGTATTTCCAGTGGATCAAAGACAATCAGCCTGACTGTATCCCGTGGGATGTTGCAGGAAAGAACCTGATGGGTGGCGTACTTGGCGGTTACATTTCTTCCAAGACCGATTATGTATGCTTCAACGGTGTTGGTGTTGGTAACTTCACAGATTTCTGGGGCGTAATGCAGAGTGACGGAAACACGGTGACATCTCCGTACATGGAAAGCGACGCTTTGTATGAAGCTGCAGATCTGATGAAAGAGTGGAACGACATGGGCGTATGGCGTGAGGACGTTCTGAACTTCGACGGTGATTCCCGTGAAGAAATGTATGCGGGAACCAGCGGCGCAGATCAGCATCACGCACAGACTTATTACAGCACAATCGTTCCGAACATGGAAGCAAAGCAGCCGGGATCTGATCCGAAGTTCTATTACTGGGCATGGAGAACCAGAACATCTCCCATCCTCTGAAACTGCATCAGGCTTGTGCAATCAGCGCAAACTCCCAGCATCCGGAGCGTGCTCTGATGGTTTATGATCTGCTCAGAAACGATGAAGAGTGCTATCGTCTTCTGAACTACGGTATTGAAGGCGAAGATTATCTGGTAACTGACGACGGCAAGCTGGCTCGTCCGGATGGATGGGATCAGAGTACAGACGCTCTGGATTCCAACTTCTGGCTGGGACGTAACGATGATCTTGAGCTTCAGGATTCTACATGGTGGGATGGAACTCAGGATTTTATCGCAAACCTGAACAGCATCGCTTACGACTATCCGTTTGAAAACTTTATCATTGACACAGCGGCAATTTCTTCTCAGCAGGCAGCTCTGGCAAATGTACTTTCCGAGTATATTCCGCAGCTGGCTTATGGTAAATTCGATGATCCGCATGCAGCGATTGATGAAATGAGAGAAGAACTGCTTGCGGCAGGCTACGAAGATGTAAAAGCATCCATCCAGGAAGACCTTGACGCTTTTGTGGCAGAGCACGGTGATGTACAGTTTGTAAGAGAAGGCGGCTCCACTGCAGCAAGTGATACTGCTTCCACAAGCGCATCCTCTGCAAGCAGCACGTCTGCGGAATAACAGCGGCAGTTTACTGTTTACTGATGAAGTAGTTAATAAGTGATATATGGGGATACCTGTTCGTACAAACAAAAATGTTGACAGCAGGTGTCCCCATTTTTCAGTTTTTTATTGGAAGACGTACAGGTCCGGCAGCCGTTCGGTTGGCTGAACGGCTGCCAGGTCTGACGGAAAACCGTTTTTGAATGGCTTTCAAAGCGGAAGAAATGTGGTATTATAGGAAGATTCTGGGAGATCGGCCCCCAGAAAAGACTCTATATTCCGGCTCCTCTGCTGAAGAAGGGAAATAATACAATCCTTGTGCTCGAGACGGAAGGAAAAGCGCCGGGAATTGTGGAACTGTGCGATGAACCGGATCTTGGCTGAAAAGGAGCAGACGAAAAATGGCGAAAGCGGAGAACAGGTATTTTCAGTATAATTGCAGACAGCTTCCGGAGATCAGGCTTGCGGATACGGCGGCGATTGAGCCGCCGTATCTGCATAAACGGAGAACGCCGGGGGAATATATTTTCTATCTGATTCGCCGGGGAGAAATGTATCTGTCGGAGAACGAGACCTTGTATCACCTTCTTCCCGGGGATTTTCTGATTCTGGAGCCGGATCGGACCCATATGGGGAGAAAGGCAACCAATTGTGAGTGCTATTACATTCATTTTCTGTACGGCTCACTGGAAACCGTCGTACTTTCCGATGAGGCGCTGAGGGACAGACTGCTTCGTCAGAGAGAAAAAACCCTGCGTATGGATTCGCAGAGCAAAGGCTGTGAGAGACAGGAAATGCTTCTGCTTCCCAAATACATCCATCTGGCGGCAGATACCGGATACCGGGATATCACACAGCTTCTGAATGAGGGAATCTCCTTTCACAACAGTCCGATGGAAGGAGGAGAAGCGCTTTGCGCTTCAAGATTCCTGGAGGCATTGATCCGGATATCCCGCCAGTTTCTCCCGGTCGGCTTCAGAGAGACGGGCGGGTACAGCCGGGGAAACCGCAGAGTGTGGGAACTGCTGGATTATCTGAATATGTTTTATTATGAACCCATCAGCGGCGACAGCCTGGAGGAAAAGTTTGACTGCAATTTTGATTATCTGAACCGTCTGTTTCGGCAGAGCATTGGAAAAACTGTGTTTCAGTATCTGAGCGAAATCCGGATTGCCCATGCCAGAGAGCTGCTGGCGACGTCTTCCATGAAGGTTTCCCAGATCAGTGAGAAGGTGGGGTTTTCCGATGAAAGCTATTTCAGCAAGGTATTCAAGCGCCATACCGGAATTTCGCCGCTGAAGTATGCAAAGATGTGCGGCGGTTCCTGATACGCTTTGTGACGGAGCGCGGGACGGAATGGCGTTTTGAGGAGCGAATGAATTACGTAGAAAAAGAGGAAAAAAGAATGGCAGGATATTTATTTGTGCATTTTACAGGGGAGGACAGGGACGGAGAACAGGTTTATTTCTCTGTCAGCAGGGATGGCCTTCACTGGAGGGATTTAAATCAGGGAAAGCCGGTTCTGCGCTCCAAAATCGGTATGAGAGGAGTCAGAGATCCGTTTCCGGTCCGTGATCCGGAAAGTGGGAGAATTTATCTGATTGCCACAGACCTGCGGATCGAGGCGGGAAACGGATGGGAGGCGGCGCAGTATCGGGGAAGCAGGAATCTGATCGTCTGGGAAACAGAGGATCTGGTTCACTGGTCGGAGGAGCGTGCCTGTACGGTCGGTGTACCTGGCGCAGGCTGTGTCTGGGCACCGGAGGCGGTTTATGACAATGAGAAAGAGCAGTTTTTCGTATTCTGGGCTTCAATGACACAAAAGAAAGGTGAGCCGGAGAGCAAGCAGAAAATTTACGCTTCCTGGACAAAGAATTTCAGGGAGTTTTCGGAGCCCTTCCTCTACCTGGAACGGGATACGCATGTAATCGATACGACGATTATCGCGGATCAGGGATGGTATTACAGAATTTCCAAGGATGAGACAAATAAGTGCCTGGTGCTGGAGCGGGGGAAAACACTGACCGGAGTGTTTCAGCCGGTGAAATCCCGTACTCTGGAGGAACTGAAGGGGGTTGAGGGGCCGGAGGCATATCTGCTGCCGGACAACAGAACCTGGTGTCTGATTGCTGACCGATTCCATGAGAACAGGGGATATCTGCCGATGCTCAGCCGGAATCTGGAAAAGGGTGAGCTGGAGATTCTTCCGGATGGCAGCTACGACATGGGAAAAAGTATGAAGCGTCACGGCGGCGTGCTTGCTCTTAGCGATCAGGAATACGATCGGCTGATGCAGGCATTTTCATAGCAACAAAACACCGGCATTTGCGAGGCGGGCATTCTGGCCGTCTGTGGATGCCGGTGTTTTGTCATATAAGGCGGCGCTGTTGGTGCCGCGCTGTGTTAAATTTTCTCGTGATTTCTGAATTTGGTCAGAACCTTCTGGATTCGTTCCGCAGGATCCAGAAGCTTGCTGATGGACGCGTCGTGATTCAGCGTATCGATGATCAGGGCAATGTACTTGCTCAGATCGCAGCTGACATAATACGGACGTTTCAGCAGTTCCGGCGTCTGATAAACCAGGTTGGTGGTCAGCAGTTTTGTGAACAGCCCTTCCTCGTAAGCCCGGTCAAACCGCTCCAGGCCGCCGGTAAAGAGGCCGAAGGTTGCACACATATAAATGTTGCGCGCTTTGCGCTCCTTCAGGAGCTTTGCCACCTCGATCATACTGTCTCCGGAGGAGATCATATCGTCGATGATGATCATATCCTTTCCTTCCACGGAGGAACCGAGAAATTCATGCTCTACGATCGGATTGCGTCCGTCAATGATCGTGGAATAGTCGCGGCGCTTATAAAACATACCCATATCGATTCCAAGATTGTTTGCTATATAGATTGCACGGCTCATACCGCCTTCGTCCGGGCTGATCACCATGAGATGGTCGCTGTCGATTTTTATGTCCGGCGCGTTGCGGAGGATATTCTTGATGAACTGATAAGCTGCCTGGATCGTCTCGAAACCGTGAAGAGGGATCGCGTTCTGGACTCTTGGGTCATGAGCGTCGAAGGTGATGATGTTTTCCACGCCCATGTTGACCAGTTCCTGAAGGCCGATCGCGCAGTCCAGGGATTCACGTCCCGAGCGCTTGTGCTGGCGGCTTTCGTAGAGGAACGGCATGATGACATTGATCCGGCGGGCCTTTCCTCCGATCGCGGCAATGATTCTCTTCAGATCCTGAAAATGATCGTCCGGGGACATGTGATTCTCGTGTCCGAACAGGGAATAGGTCAGGCTGTAGTTGCAGACGTCAACCAGAATGTAGATGTCGTCTCCGCGGACGGATTCGTTGATCACACCTTTGCCCTCACCGGAACCGAAACGGGGAGTCTGGGATTTGAGGATGTAGCTGCTGCGCTCATACCCTTCATACTCGGCGATGTACTTTTCATTTTCTGCATTTCCGCGCCCGGTTCTCCACTGCACCAGGTAATTGTCCACCTTCTGGCCGAGGGTGATGCAGCCTGCAAGCGGAATGATGCCAAGCCGTCCGACCGGCAGGGTGTTAAAATTTCCTTCGTTTTTCTGACTCATGGTTTCTTTCCTCCCAAAAGTTTTTTCTGGATACGAATATCATTGCCGAACAGCTTGATAATCGTATAGTTGCTGGATATCCTTGAAAAGGTACGCTCTGAATAAGTTTCCGCAAACCGGTCCAGTGTCAGGTTCGTGGAAATGATTGTTGATTTCTTCCGCAGAATGCGCTCGTTGATGCAGAGGAACAGCTGGGAAGAGACAAAGCTGTTGGTCAGTTCCGTACCTAAATCATCGATGATCAGAAGATCGCAGTCAAAAATGCTGCTGTGTACGTCGCCTGTATCGTCGGAACCGGAAAACGTATGACGGGCGAACAGATCAAACAGATCAAATGCAGTAAAATAAATCACACAGAAAGCCCGGTCCAGAAGCTCTTTGGCGATGCAGTGGGAAAGAAAAGTCTTTCCCACGCCGGTATCTCCGTAGAAAAACAGATTGTCAAACCGGTCCTGAAAATTGTCCGCAAACGAACGGCAGCGTTTCAGGGCAGACTGAGCCGTCTGCCTGGAAGTAAGGCCGGTAGCGCTGTTTCTGATGTCGTCTGAGTAATACTCCAGGGAAAAGGTATCGAAGTTTTCCTGGTCCAGAACCTCGTCCAGCCGCGATTGTGTATAAAGTAGCGCAGCTTCCGCCTTTTTGAAGCATGTGCATTTTTTTCCGTCAATATACCCGGTATCCCGGCAATAAGGGCAGTCGTAGGAAGGTTCCAGATAATCTGCCGGAAATCCGTTGGAGACCAGCAGAGCCGTGCGTTCTTCGGCAAGCTCTGCAATCGCAGCGCGCAGATCCAGCGCTGCGGTGGGACCGCCGTTCAGCATATCCCGGGCCTTTTTTACACTGATGGAAGCGATATCCGCGTCGATTTCCGGAAGTCTCGGAATTTTTGCGTAGGCGTTTTTCCGACGCTCCTCCTGTTCATGGCGGTGCTGAAGCTGACGGCGGTTGTACATACGCATGATGGAATCGTACTGAGGATTGGTAAGTGCCATGATCGTTCCTTTTCTAATAATGCAGCGGACAGGCTGTCGGTTTCCGGCACAGCCTGCGAATCCGCTGAGATGGTCTGTAAGTGCCTTGCTGGCAACCGTTCCGCCGGCTGAACGGTTACCCTTATTGATTCAGAAGCTGCTGCTCCAGTTTCGCATAGTCATATTCTCTCTGATGGAAGTTGTTAAAGCGATTCGGAGCGGAAGATTTCTGGGCGGAAGCGTCTCTTGCAGATGTCTTCTGTTTCTGGCGATGCTGTTCGTCCAGCGCCCGGACATCCTGAAGGGTCCGCACATTCTGGGCTTTCCACTTGGAAAGAATCCCTTCCGCATAGCTGAAGCTTGGCTGGCCGGTCTGGGCGATCGTCCGGGCGCAGGCCTCAGCGATCAGTTCCTGACTGAATCCGTACTCGTCCAGCCATCGGTCCATGTCCGCGATTTCTCTGGAAACCGGATTCCGGTTGCGGATGCCGAAAGCTTTCAGAATCGGAAAATATTTCCGGTTATAAGTCGTGGTTTCCTGCTTTGCCATTTCCACCGTTGTAATCCCGGCCTCATGCCATGCAAGTCCCACCTTCTCGATATAGTGCAGGCTGGTGCTGCCTTTGGACACACAGTATTCCACCAGATATTCCAGAAGCTCCGCGGAGAAGTGAAGCTCATCATAAAAATAGAGAATCCGGCTGATATCCCCGGGACTTAACGTCCGGCCGAGATACTGTTCTGACAGGAAAAGAAGCTGCCGGATGTCCTCGTTCTGCTTCAGAGCCTGAATCCGGCCGGAGGAAAGCTGTTTCGGCTTTGCAGGCGTCTGGATTTCCTCACCGGAAGCAGAAGCGGAAACTTCGGTTTTCCCTGCGGATTCCGGCACATTTGCGGTCTGGCCGGGGACGGTCAGCGGCAGAAGCCGGATATTTGTGACGATTCCACCGTCGTCGAAAGACAGAGCGAGAAGACCGGCTTTTTCCCAGTATCTGAGCGCCCGGATCACATCTGTTTCCGTGCAGAAAAAGAAATCTGCAATCGAAGAAAGGCTGACGTTGACCTCACGGCATCCGGCAGCCCGTAACAGATAGAGATAGACCTTGACAAACTCTCCGTTGGCCGACGGCATATAATAATCCAGAAAAAGATCCGGAACCGCTGTGACCTGTGCGGAACGTTCGTCCTGCAATGTAAACGTATGCATGAAAACACCATCCTGTATTATGTAATGAAAGTTACAGTTCAACCAGGTCTGTGCATTCACTGCACAGACCGTGTGAGAGTATAGTGCCTGCGGTTTTGCACAGCCGTCCGGCTGGCGGAACGGCTGCGGTTTCGTCAACGCAGTTGATTGGTACCGTCCAGCGGACCGAACGGTTACGGCGATTTTCAGAATTTGCCAAAAATGAAAAAAACCTGCTTTCATCAGGGTTCACAGGTATCGCTCGTCCCGCAGCGCTTTTCGCACAGGCGGAACTTGTTGCAATGCCAGTATAACACAGATTTTTCAACAAGTGAATACTTTTTTTGATGGGGACTGGCTTACCGTTCAGCCAGGTCTGTGCACTTACTGCACAGAAACGTTGGGACTGTAACTGGGTTTTTCGCAATCACTGGTGGAAAGTCTTCCGGAAGTCTCCGGGGAAACAGATGTGGATAATGTGGATAATGGGGAGGAAAACTTTCTGCAGCTTGTTATTATCAACCTGTTTTGGGGATAAAAGACGAAAAGTGCCGTATTTTACAGGATTTTTACGAAACCTGTCGTCTGAGTTATGTAAACATGCGTTTGCACACATAATCCACAGGGGAACAGGCAGAAAATTGTGTATAAAGTTGTGGATAATGTGGATAAGTGTGTTGAAACTTCGTGAGCGTACAGCGGAAGGACTGTGAAATTCCGGTTACGGAATTTCAAAGGAAAAGGACCTGCAGCCCAAAGGCTGCAGGTCCTTTTCTTTTGAAGCTTACTGTCCCAGAAGATTTTCACCGACTTTTACAATGTCGCCGGCGCCCATGGTGATCAGAAGATCGCCGGGGGCAATGTTTTCCAGAAGATAGTTTTCAATTTCATCGAATGTTTCGAAATATTCGCATGGAGTGTCAAGCGCCTGAATCTCTGTCTGCAGATCTGCAGAGGAGATTCCAAGGTTGTCCGTCTCCCTGGCCGGATAAATTTTTGCGAGAACGACATGATCTGCCATGGACAGCGCCTGGGCGAATTCCTTCATCAGAGCTTTTGTTCTTGTGTAGGTGTGAGGCTGAAATACACACCACAGGGTTTTGTGAGGGCACTCGGCAGCGGCTTTCAGGGTGGCTGTGATCTCGGTGGGATGGTGCGCATAGTCATCGATAATGGTCACATCGCCCACTGTTCCCTTGTACTGGAACCGCCGGTCGGTTCCGGTGAAGGAAGCAAATCCGCCGTGAATCGCTTCATCGGAGAGATTCAGCTCACGGGCGACGGCGATGGAAGCCAGTGCGTTGGAAACATTATGAAGCCCCGGCACTTTCAGGGAATAATGTCCGATGTTTTCACCCCGGAAGATACAGTCAAAGGAAGGATGCGCGTAGCTGTCGAAGACGATGTTTTCGGCTGTATAATCTGTCTCTCCGGTATTTTCCAGGCCGTAGGTGAGGATTCTGCAGCTCAGCCCGTCTGTGATGGTCTGATACTCCGGCGTATCCGCGTTGATGATCAAAGCGCCGTCTGCGGGAATCAGCTCTGCAAATTTCCGGAAGGAATGGCGGATATCGTCGATGTCTTTAAAGAAATCCAGATGATCTGCATCCATATTCAGGATTACGCCGATTTTCGGAAACAGGCTCAGAAAGCTGTTGGTGTATTCGCAGGCTTCTGTCAGAAACATCTCGGAATTTCCGACGCGGATATTCCCTCCGATGGAGGGGAGAATTCCTCCGACGCTGATGGTCGGATCGCAGTCGCCGGACAGGAGAATGTGAGAAATCAGAGAAGTCGTTGTGGTTTTTCCGTGAGTTCCTGAAACGGCAATAGGGGTGTCATAATTGTTCATGATCTGTCCGAGCAGTTCTGCTCTGGTCAGCATGGGAATCTGCCGGGTGACGGCTTCCTGGTATTCCGGGTTATCCGGGTGGATAGCGGCAGTGTAAACGACCAGATCAATGTCATCTGTAATATTGGAAGATCTCTGTCCGTACCGGATGTCGGCGCCCAGCTGTGTCAGATGGTCCGTCAGACTGCTTTCCTTGGCGTCGGAGCCGGAGATCCGAAAGCCTTCTTTCAGTAAGATTTCGGCAAGACCGCTCATGCTGATGCCGCCGATGCCGATAAAATGAATATGAATAGGTTTGGTAAAGTCTACGATATACATGATTTCTCCTCATCGTTTGTAACAGTTCGGCCGGCTGAACGGTTACGGCATCCGTCTGCTGAAAATTCTCCCATGGTGAACCGGATACCGGCAGTCATTACGTTTTCACACGGTCTGTCCGGAAAAGCACAGACCAGGCTGAGCTGATACGATTATTTCCTGTGAGTTTCTCACTGTTTTTTGTTCCTTTCTGATTATACACAGATTTTCAGAAAATGTAAATATTCGGTATGAAAGTATAGTGCCTGCGGGCATCCGGCCCATCGCGAAGCGATTTTTAATATAACAGGAAACTGCGTTCCCTGTTATATTAAAACATGGCCGTATCATAGTCGGATGCCGGAGAAGGATCGGAGCTGTTTTGCAGAATGGGAAAAATTATTATAATAGGAAGAAATATGTGAAAAAGAAACCGTGCGGCGGCGAATAAATACGACGGAAGAGTCGTAAAAAAATGGCAGAAATTGTAAAATTCCGCTCAGAAATGCAATATATAAAATAAAATAAGCAAATTTATACTTTGCATTTTTGAAAAAAACAGAACTGGTAAAAATAAATAAAAAAAGAAAATAAAAGGCTCGGTATTTTATCGAAAATTGTAAAAAACACGAAAAATATATTTTAAGGAATAAAAAATTATAGGGCAAAAATCATAAAATGGAGGAAAAAAACCTATAAAATATATAAAAAATGTTCACAATTTCGGTGGTTTGTGCTATAATCAAACCATCCTATATATACGACAAGAGGTGATTGCATGATTAAGAAAGAAATGATAGCGATGCTGTTAGCCGGCGGCCAGGGCAGCCGACTCGGTGTGCTGACAGAAAAAGTTGCAAAGCCGGCAGTAGCATTCGGTGGCAAATATCGAATCATCGATTTTCCGCTCAGCAATTGTATCAATTCCGGGATTGATACTGTAGGTGTCTTGACACAATACCAGCCATTACGACTCAATACCCATATCGGAATCGGTATTCCGTGGGATTTGGATAGAAACGTTGGTGGAGTGACAGTGCTGCCGCCATACGAAAAGAGTACAAGCAGTGAATGGTACAGCGGTACGGCTAACGCCATTTACCAGAACATGGCCTATATGGAGACTTATAATCCGGATTACGTTCTGATTCTTTCCGGAGACCATATCTATAAGATGGATTACGAGGTCATGCTGGACTATCACAAGGCAAATCATGCGGATGTTACGATCGCATGTATGCCTGTGCCCATTGAGGAGGCCAGCCGTTTCGGCGTTATGATTACGGACGGAAACGGAAAAATTACCGATTTTGAGGAGAAACCGGAACACCCGAGAAGCAATCTTGCTTCCATGGGTATCTATATTTTCAGCTGGCCGGCGCTGAAAGAGTCTCTGAACGCGCTGAAAGATCAGCCGGGCTGCGATTTCGGAAAACATATTCTTCCATATTGCAAGGACAATAACAAGCGTCTGTTTGCCTATGAGTTCAACGGTTACTGGAAGGATGTCGGAACCCTGGGCTCTTACTGGGAAGCCAATATGGAATTGATTGATATCATTCCGGAATTTAATCTGTACGAGGAATTCTGGAAAATATATACCAAGGGCGATGTGATTCGTCCGCAGTATATTTCTGCGGAGGCGACCGTCGAGCGGAGCCTTGTGGGAGAGGGCGCTGAGATTTATGGAGAGATACATAATTCGGTGATCGGAGCGGATGTAAGAATCGAGAAAGGCGCTGTCATCCGTGATTCCATTATCATGCGTCACAGCCATATCGGAGCGGGAACGACGATCGACAAGGCAATCATCGCGGAGAATGTCGAGGTAGGAAACAACGTGGTGATGGGCGTCGGCGAGGAAGCGCCCAACGTTCTGAAACCGAAGATTTATTCTTTTGGTCTGGTAACCGTCGGAGAAAACGCGGTGATTCCGGACAATGTAAAAATCGGAAAGAATGTCTGCATTTCCGGTGTGACCACGGCTGAGGATTATCCAAACGGTGAACTGCCAAGCGGCGGAGCAATCGTAGAGAAGGATGGTGAATGATATGAGAGCATTGGGAATAATTCTTGCAGGTGGAAACAGCAACAGAATGAGAGAGTTATCCAACAAAAGAGCCGTCGCGGCCATGCCCGTGGCGGGAAGCTTCCGGAGCATCGATTTTGCGCTGAGCAGTATGACGAACTCTCATATTCAGAAAGTAGCGGTCCTGACACAGTACAACGCGCGTTCGCTGAACGAACATCTGAATTCTTCCAAGTGGTGGGATTTCGGACGTAAGCAGGGCGGCCTGTTCGTGTTCTCGCCCACCGTGACTGTCGGCAACAGCTGGTGGTACCGTGGAACAGCGGATGCGATTTATCAGAATCTTTCCTGGCTGAAAAACAGCCATGAGCCTTATGTGGTGATTGCTTCCGGCGACGGCGTATACAAGCTGGATTTCAATAAAGTTCTGGAATACCATATTTCCAAGCGTGCGGATGTAACGGTTGTCTGCACAGAGGCAAACCAGACAGAGGATATCAGCCGTTTCGGCGTACTTAAGATGAATGAAGACTGCCGCATCGAGGAATTTGAGGAGAAGCCGATGATGGCAAGATCCAATGTGATCTCCACCGGAATCTATGTGATCCGAAGAAGACAGCTGATCGAAATGATCGAGCGCTGCGCACAGGAAGGACGCTATGATTTCGTAAACGACGTACTGATCCGTTACAAGAATCTGAAGCGGATCTACGGATACAAAATTGATACTTACTGGAGCAATATCGCATCGGTAGAGGATTATTACAGGACCAATATGGATTTCCTGAAACCGGAGGTGCGGGAGTATTTCTTCGGCGAGTATCCCGGCGTTTATTCGAAAATCGACGATCTTCCGCCGGCAAAATACAATCCGGGAAGCTGTGTGAAGAATTCCCTGGTTGCGAGCGGCTGTATCATCAACGGCCAGGTGGAGAACTCAATTCTCTTTAAAGGGGCGTATGTCGGAAATAACTGCGTAATCAAAAACTCAATCATTTTGAATGATGTTTATCTTGGGGACAACACACACATCGAAAACTGTATTGTGGAGAGTCGCGATACGATTCGGGCAAACTCTTATCACTGCGGAGAAGATGGAATCAAGATAGTCGTAGAGAAAAACGAAAGATATGCCATTTAAATTACGAGGTGAAAGGGGAAGCTATTTATGAACATTACAGATGTGAGAGTACGGAAAGTAGCGAAAGAAGGAAAGATGAAAGCAGTGGTTTCAATCACTATCGACGACGAGTTTGTGGTGCATGACATTAAAGTGATTGAGGGTGAAAAGGGAATGTTTATCGCAATGCCGAGCCGCAAAGCCACGGACGGAGAATACCGCGACATTGCACATCCGATCAATTCACAGACAAGGGAGCGGATTCAGAATATCATTCTGGAAAAATATGAGCAGACCGCGGCGGAGGAAGCAGCAGTTGCGGAGGAAGAGTGACAGTTCCGAAGACTGAAGTACCGCGAAGACAGAAAACATATAACAGTTCAGGTGGCTGAACTGTTACAGAGAGGATGCAGAATACCTGTAAAAGAAGGCCTCTCCGGCCGCAGGGCCGGAGGGGCCTTCTTCACGGGCCCCGTATTCCCTGCGGTTCCCGGATATGGATTTCAAAAAGTTCTTCCCTTTTGCCGCATTATCGTGTATAATTTTCCGGATATATCTGAACGAACCGCAGCGCTTTTATACGGTCTGCAGGGGAGAACCGCGGACCTGGAGGAAAGGAGAAAAGCCATGACTTATTTGCCGGAAGCATTTCTGGAGCGAATGAAGGAAATGCTTGGAGAGGAATATGGGGAATTTCTTGCGTCCTATGAAGAGCCGCGCACCTACGGGCTGCGTGTCAACAGACGGAAAATCACCCCGGAAGAGTTTGAACATCTGAATCTGTTTCCGGTCAGGAGAATTCCCTGGGTTGAGAATGGTTTTTTCTATGAAGGAAGCGTCCGGCCCGCGCAGCATCCTCTGTATGCGGCGGGGCTCTATTATCTCCAGGAACCCAGCGCGATGACTCCTGCGGCCTGCCTTCCGGTGCGGCCGGGGGAGCGGGTGCTGGATCTTTGCGCTGCCCCGGGCGGAAAGGCTACGGAGCTTGGCGCCAGACTGCAGGGGGAGGGCCTTCTGGTGGCCAATGACATCAGCGCGTCCAGAGCCAGAGCGCTGCTTTACAACCTTGAAGTTTTCGGAATCGACAATGCGTTTGTGACAAACGAGACGCCGTCGGCGCTGGCCGGAGTTTTCGAGGGATTTTTCGATAAGATTCTTGTGGACGCCCCATGTTCCGGCGAGGGAATGTTCCGGAAGGAGGAGGCTGTGGCAAAGGACTGGACGCCTGAAAAGTCTGAGTATTTTGCCGGGCAGCAAAGAGAGATCGTCTGTCAGGCGGTGAAAATGCTGCGTCCGGGAGGCAAGCTGCTGTATTCCACCTGTACGTTTGCACCCTGCGAGGACGAGCAGACGATTTCGTGGGTTCTGGAGCAGTTTCCGGAGATGCATCTGATTCCTCTTCCCCGGTATGAAGGATTCTCCGGAGGATGTCCCCGGTGGGGAGATGGAAGGGAAGAGCTGAAGCTCTGTGTCCGGATCTGGCCCTACAGGATGCACGGAGAAGGTCATTTTCTCGCCCTTCTGGAAAAGGAGGGGACGGCCGGGGAGGATTCCGGAAATCCTCCGAAGGTACCGCAGGAAAGGAGCCGGCTGTCCGATCGCCGGGAATCCGGGGAGGGCGGCAGGATAAAGAAGAAAAAGACGGGAAAAAAGGCAGGAAGGAACAGCGGTATGTCAGGCGCCGTTTCGGGATATGGTCCGGGCCGAAAAGAACGGGAGATTCTCGAAGCGTTTCTGGAACCGTGTACCAGGCGGATTCCGATGGAGCGTCTGGAACAACGGGGACAGAAAATTTATCTGGTTCCAGAGCTTCCGGATCATGTCCGGGGGCTGAAGTTTCTGCGCAACGGTCTGTATATGGGTGAGATACGGAAGGATCGGTTTGAACCTTCCCAGCAGCTGGCCATGAGTCTGAAAGCCGGTGAGTTCCGGGAGAAGGTGTGCCTGGATCCGGAGGACGAGCGGGTGGAACGGTATCTGCGCGGAGAGACAGTGGAAGTGCTTCCTGAGGAGACGGAAAGCCCTTCCGGCTGGAAACTGGTCTGCGCGGGCGGCTATCCTCTGGGCTGGGGAAAGCTGGTTCAGGGAATTCTCAAAAACAAATATCAGGTCAGCTGGAGAAAAAGCTGAGAGTTGTCTGACGTCCGCTCTCTTTCGACAGCAGACAGAAAAGTTTTCAGATTTTCATGGAAAGTAGCTGAAATTAATAACAAAGTAAGACGAAATATTACGGAAATGTTACGGGAAGTTAAAAAAAGCTTTCTTTTTGATTCAGACTATGCTATAATAGGTGCGAAGTTTTGAAAAGCAGTAGTTACTGTCCCCCCTGGTACAGGGGATGACAGTCCATACTTTTGAAGCCGGATCCTTCAGAAGTGATTTTGATTCATGAGGTGTACGACATGCGAAACAAGAAAAAATTCAGTCTGATTCTTTCCGTGGTTCTTACAGCAGCAAGCGTGCTCCCGTGTTACGGAGCGACTACACAGGAGAAAATCACCAACGCTCAGAACGAGCAGGCGCAGACACAGTCGGAACTTGAGAGCGTACAGGAACAGATTGATGAGCTGAATTCAAAAAAGGGTCAGTCGCAGGCATATCTGACAGATCTGAATCAGCAGTTGGAAGATTTGACAAAAGAGATGGAACAGCTTCAGAAACAGTACAGTGAAAAGCAGCAGGAACTGGAGCAGGTTCAGCAGGAACTGGAGGAGGCGAAACAGCAGCAGGCAGAGCAGTACGATGCGATGAAGGAAAGAATACAGTACATGTATGAAAATTCCAGCAACAACAATTACCTGGCGATGCTGCTGACTTCAGGAGATATTTCCGAATTCCTCAACCGTGCAGAATATATTCAGCAGGTATCTTCTTACGACAGAACGATGCTGGAAGAGTATATGAGTACTGTTGAGACGGTAGAGGCAAAAGAAGATCAGGTACAGCAGGAGCAGGAAGAAATCCGGAACCTGCAGGAGCAGAGTGATCAGAAACAGGAAGCGGTACAGGAAATGTATGCGGCGACCTATCAGGAGCTCCGTACATATAACGAACAATTAGACAGTGCAATGTCCAGCCAGAGCGAACTGGTGGCTGAGATCAATGCTCAGCAGGAAACGTTGAACGGTCTGATCAAACAGGCCAAAGAGGAGGAAATCGCGGCACAGAAAAAAGCCGAGGAAGAAGCTGCGGCAAAAGCGGCTGCCGAGCAGGCGGCAAGACAGCAGCAGAGCGCTCAGTCCTCTTCCAATACCAGCAGCCAGAAGACCGACAGCTCCGACAGCACGGACAGCAGCAGTACAACGGTACAGGAAAGCGAGAAAAATGAAAATTCTTCCAGCGGAACCTATCTGGGAAAATTCCGCGTTACAGGATACTGCGCATGTTCCATCTGCTGCGGCGACTGGGCGGGCGGCACAACCGCCAGCGGTACGACTCCGACGCCGGGCAGAACGGTGGCGATGGGCGGTGTGCCGTTTGGAACGAAACTGATGATTAACGGTCAGATCTATACGGTAGAAGACCGGGGAACCGCTTACGGACATGTGGACATGTTCTTTGGAAGCCATTCCGAAGCGCTTGCGTTCGGCTCACAGTATGTGGATGTCTACCAGGTGGGTTGACAGTACATTGCAACTGAACTGTTGCAGAAAGCAGACAGAAGGTGACTCTTCAGCGAAAAACGTTGAGAGTCACTTTTTTTGCGTAAAAAAATGGTTCCAGTGTCGTAACCGTTCAGGTGGCTGAACGGTTAATCTGCGTCTGTGAAAAAATGCAAATATATCTTGTAAAGAATCCGGCAGGCAGTTATAATAAAAATACGGCCAAATGGCATTATAGAAGACAAAAAGGAAGTCCGGAAACATCCGGTACAGCCCGTCCAACCGGATGATTTCCGGAACATCGTTATTCCCCGAATCTGCGTGTTTTATCGTTGCTGACACCCAGGAGATAATCCGTGCTGCAGTTATAATATCTGGCAAGCCGGATCAGAAAATCTACCGGAATTTCCCGGATTCCTTTTTCATAACGGGAATAGACATCCCTGTGACATTCAAGAATGGCAGAGATCTCCTTGATGGTCAGATCACTGTCAATACGCATGTCTTCTATTCTCTGATACTTCATAGTTGTGTGTCCTGTTCTGAATTCTATCGGTCTACGGTTACTGGTCAGTCTGAACATCGGTGGGAAATTTTATGCAACAGTCAGCCTGAATTGTTGCGCAGTTTTATCCTGCAGGCAGCCGGTCTCCTATACAGATCAGGGCTGTGATTCCATACTATCAACAGACTTCAGAACATGAGAAAAATACGGTCATACGGCCGCAAAAAAGAAAGGTGCTTTCTATGACAAACGTCGATACGGAAAAATGCGGAGCAATGGTACTGCAGGCTATGGAGGCCGTGGAAGAAAAAGACGAAGAGGCGTTCGCCTGGCTGCTGTATCCGGTCCCTGCGGGAGACTGGAAAGCAGAAACCGGGGAAACGGCGTTTCCAACCGCCGGACAGTTCTGGCAGGCTCTGGCGGAGATAGAATCCTATGGATTTTCCATTCCCTATCACATAGAGAACGTATGCCTGACAGAAGAATATTATGGAAGAAACTGGTATGAAGCCCGCCAGATTCCTGTGACCTGTGCCGCGGAAGTTTCCGTGTGCTGGGCCGCCACGGAAAAGAGAACCGTCTGCCGTGCATGGCCCGTTTCTTTTCAATGTCTGTATATAGAAAAAACATGGTATCTGAATCCCTACTGGGTCTGGGAATATCTGAAATCCTGAAGTGTGAAACCGCCTGCATTTTGCGGGCACCATTCAATTTCCGAACCGCCGCTTCACATCTGAAATCCCAAGCAGATAATCGAGACTGCAGTCATAAAATTCTGCCAGCCGAATTGCAACATCCAGAGGAATCTGCCGAATTCCCTTTTCATAGCGTGAATACACATCCCGGTGACACCCAAGAAACTCTGCGATCTGCCGGATGGTAAGATCATGATCCACCCGCATGTCTTCAATTCTCTGAAACTTCATAAACATCACCCAACCACATACTACTAAACGGACGTATAAATAGAGGAAAACAAGACCAAATGGCATTACCATAAAAGAGCGACAAATTTATTGCTCAAATCCGACCCTTTTCCCTGTCGCGATCTCCGGCATCGGAAAAGCCCTTTGCGACGGGACGGTGTATTTTATATTTTATTTAGAAAAAAACACAGAAAAGGTGTTGACAAAATAAACAGTGAGTGCTATCGTAAGAGCATAGATGTTAGCACTCCACTTGAATGAGTGCTAACAAAAAAGAAAGGAGCGAAAGGTATGGAATTGGATGAAAGAAAACGGAAGATACTGAAAGCAATCATCCAAACGTATCTGGAAACCGGCGAGCCGGTAGGTTCAAGGACAATTTCCAAATACACCGATCTGAACCTGAGCTCCGCGACGATCCGCAACGAAATGTCAGACCTGGAAGAGATGGGATATATTCTGCAGCCCCATACATCTGCGGGGCGGATCCCTTCGGATGAAGGCTATCGGCTGTATGTCGACGAACTGATGAAGGAAAAAGAGAAGGAGATCACAGATATCAAGAAGATGGTGATCGAGAAAACGGACCACATGGAAAAGACGCTGCAGCAGGTCGTACGGGTCCTGGCGTCCAAGACAAACTATGCGACGCTGATTACCGGACCGGCGATGCACCGCACGAAAGTCAAGTTCATCCAGCTGTCCAAGGTCAATGAAGAGCAGCTTCTGGCAGTTATCGTAGTGGAAGGCAACCTGGTGAAAAATCAGATCATAGATCTTGACGAAGAGATCGACGATGAGCGTCTTCTGAAGCTGAATCTTCTTCTGAATACGCAGCTGAACGGGCTGACCATTGAGGAAATCAATCTCGGCATCATTCAGAAAATGAAAGAGCAGGCAGGTATTCACTCAGGCGTAATCAACAAAGTCGTCGATGCAGTTGCGGATGCGATCGCGGTGAGCGATGAGGACGTTCCGGTCTATACCAGCGGAACGACCAATATTTTCAAGTATCCGGAGCTGAGCGACAGAAAGAGCGCAAGCGGGCTGATTTCCACATTTGAGGAAAAGGAGCGCCTGGTAAACCTTCTGAAGGATACGGCATCTGAGGAAGACGGTGAGAATACCGGCATTCAGGTATATATTGGAAATGAGACCTCTCTGGAACCGCTGCGGGACTGCAGCGTGGTAACCGCAACCTACGATATGGGCGACGGGATGAGAGGAACGATCGGAATCGTGGGACCGAAGAGAATGGACTACGAGAACGTCGTGGATAATCTGAAGATACTCAAGACACAGCTTGACAATGTCTTCAAAAAGCCGGATACAGACACATAGAAAGGTGGAATAAGGCGTTGGCAGAAGAAAACAGAACGTTAAATGAAACAACAGAAACGGCGGAAGCCGCAGCCGGAGCAGCAGATGAGGCTGCACAGGATACGGAACGCGGGATTCCTGCCGAAGAAATCATGAAAGAAGCGGACGAGGCGGAAGCGGAAGCGGCCGCAGAGAAAAAGGCGGAGGAACAGAAACAGACAGAGGATTCCCCGGAGCCGTCCGCACAGGAGGACAAAGAGCCCCAGACAAAGGAAAAACGGTTCTTCAAGAAAAAGGACAAGAAAGACAAGAAAGATGAAAAAATTGAAGAGCTGACTGACCGGCTGACCCGTCAGCTGGCGGAGTTTGACAACTACCGGAAGCGCACAGAAAAGGAAAAGGCAAGCATGTATATCATCGGTGCGAAGGATATTGTAGAGAAAATCCTTCCGGTTGTCGACAATTTTGAGCGCGGTCTTGCGACCGTGGAACATCCGGAGGACGATCCCTTCGCTGACGGAATGAATAAGATCTACAAGCAGCTGACCAAGGCTCTCGAGGATATGGGAGTCACGGTTATCGAGGCGGTAGGCAAGGAATTCGATCCGAATCTTCACAATGCAGTCATGCATGTGGAGGATGAGAGCGTCGGTGAAAACGTCATCGTCGAGGAATTTCAGAAAGGCTACAAGTACAAGGACATCGTGGTACGGCACAGTATGGTAAAGGTAGCCAACTGATAAAGCGTGACAGTTCAGGCGGCTGAGCTGTTACAGGAAAGCAGACACATATCGGCAATCGTTCAGCGATCTGAACGGCTGCGGATATTACAACAATCTGAAATACAAATAAATCAATCAGGAGGAAAAAATCATGAGCAAGATTATTGGTATTGACCTGGGAACAACCAACAGTTGTGTAGCTGTTATGGAAGGCGGTAAGCCGACCGTTATCACAAATGCAGAGGGAGAGAGAACCACACCTTCCATCGTGGCATTCTCCAAAAACGGCGAGCGTCTCGTAGGTGAGCCTGCAAAACGTCAGGCAGTCACCAATGCAGAGAGAACGATCCGTTCCATCAAACGTGAGATGGGTACCGACTACAAAGTAGACATTGACGGAAAGAAATATTCTCCGCAGGAAATCTCCGCGATGATTCTTCAGAAACTGAAAGGCGACGCGGAAAACTATCTGGGTGAGAAAGTGACAGAGGCAGTTATCACTGTACCGGCATACTTTAACGACGCACAGCGTCAGGCAACCAAGGACGCAGGAAAGATTGCAGGCCTGGATGTAAAACGTATCATCAACGAGCCTACGGCAGCAGCTCTGGCTTACGGCCTTGACAATGAGAAAGAGCAGAAGATCATGGTATACGACCTGGGCGGCGGTACCTTTGATGTTTCCATCATTGAGATCGGCGACGGCGTCATCGAGGTTCTGTCCACCGCAGGAAACAATCGTCTGGGCGGCGATGACTTTGACCAGAAAGTAGCAGATTACATCCTGTCTGAGTTCAAGAAACAGGAAGGCGTGGATCTGTCCAACGATAAGATGGCAATGCAGCGTATCCGTGAGGCTGCCGAGAAAGCAAAGAAAGAGCTTTCCAGCGCGACAACAACAAACATTAACCTTCCGTTCATCACCGCAACGGCAGACGGACCGAAGCATCTGGATATGAATCTGACTAAGGCGAAATTCGACGAGCTGACCCGCGATCTGGTGGAGATGACTGCAGAGCCTGTTAAGAGAGCGCTGTCCGACGCAGGACTGACCGCTTCCGAGCTGGGCAAGGTACTGCTGGTAGGCGGTTCCACCCGTATCCCGGCCGTTCAGGAGAAAGTAAAACAGCTGACCGGACATGAGCCGAGCAAGAGTCTGAACCCGGATGAGTGTGTGGCTCTGGGCGCTTCCGTACAGGGAGGTAAGCTGGCAGGCGACGAAGGCGCAGGCGACATCCTTCTGCTGGACGTTACTCCGCTGTCTCTGTCCATCGAGACAATGGGAGGTATTGCAACCCGTCTGATTGAGAGAAATACAACAATCCCGACCAAGAAGAGCCAGATCTTCTCTACCGCAGCAGACAACCAGACCGCAGTAGACATCAACGTGGTACAGGGCGAGCGTCAGTTTGCGAAAGACAACAAATCCCTCGGCCAGTTCCGTCTGGACGGAATCCCGCCGGCAAGACGTGGCGTTCCGCAGATTGAGGTAACTTTCGATATTGACGCCAACGGTATTGTAAACGTATCTGCAAAAGACCTGGGAACAGGAAAAGAGCAGCACATCACAATCACTGCAGGATCTAATATGTCTGAGGACGAAATCAACCGCGCAGTCAAAGAGGCGGCTGAGTTTGAGGCGCAGGACAAGAAACGGAAAGAAGCGATCGACGCGAGAAACGACGCGGATTCCATTGTATTCCAGGTGGAGAAAGCTCTGGAGGAAGCCGGCGACAAGCTGGACAGCAACGACAAGACTGCAGTAGAAGCGGATCTGAACGCACTGAAAGAGGTAATCTCCAAGTGCAATCCGGAAGAGATGACCGACAGCCAGGTAACCGACCTGAAGGCAGCTCAGGAGAAACTGATGAACAGTTCTCAGAAACTGTTTGCCAAACTGTATGAGCAGAACAATGCAGGCGGAGCACAGGGCGGCGCAGCAGGCGCAGGCCCGGATATGAACAGCGGCTCAGGCAGCACAGGCAGCAGCTCTGATGACGATGTGGTAGACGCTGACTACAAAGAGGTATAAGACACAAAGACAGAGTCTGTTCTCTGTCCGTCCGGAATCATGTTCCGGACGGGCGGAAAACAGATATAGATGAAAGAATGAGAAAAAACATTCCGTCAGCTGGACGGTTATAAGACGCAAAGCCCAGAGGGCTGTCAGTGACATCGGCCAAGCGATGTCGGGCGGCGGCGCTGGGATTTTTGTATGGAAAGGTGAAAGATATGGCAGAAAAGAGAGATTACTACGAGGTCCTCGGTGTTGACCGGGGCGCCGACGATGCCACATTGAAAAAAGCATACAGACAGCTTGCCAAGAAATATCATCCTGATATGAATCCCGGCGACAAAGAGGCAGAAGCGAAATTCAAGGAAGCCACAGAGGCATACGGAGTGCTGAGCGATCCGGAGAAAAGGCGTCAGTATGACCAGTTCGGACATGCAGCCTTTGACGGCGGAGCGGGCGGCGGAGCCGGCGGCTTTGGCGGATTTGATTTCAGCGGCGATATGGGCGATATTTTCGGCGACATTTTCGGCGATCTGTTCGGAAGCGGCGGAAGAAGACGGGCGAACAACGGTCCGATGAAAGGTGCGAGCCTGCGCGCTGTGATTCACATCAGTTTTGAGGAAGCGGTGTTTGGCTGCGAGAAAGAGCTGGAACTGACATTGAAGGATACCTGCACCACCTGCGGCGGAACCGGTGCAAAGCCGGGAACGTCACCGGAAACCTGTCCGAAATGTAAAGGAACCGGTCAGGTGACCTATACGCAGCAGTCTATTTTCGGTTCGATCCGAAACGTACAGACCTGTCCGGACTGCGGCGGTACAGGAAAAATCATCCGCGACAAATGTACCCATTGTCACGGAACCGGCTACACCAGCAGCCGCAAGAAGATTCAAGTTTCTGTTCCGGCAGGAATCGACGACGGTCAGAGCATCCGTATCCGGGAAAAAGGAGAGCCGGGTATCAACGGCGGCCCGAGAGGAGATCTGCTGGTGGAAGTGCAGGTGGCCCGTCATCCGGAATTCCAGAGACAGGATATGAACATCTTTTCAACGGTGTATATTACCTTTGCACAGGCAGCTCTTGGAGGAGACGTAAGGATCAGAACGGTCGACGGCGACGTGCTGTACACCGTGAAGGCGGGAACCCAGACCAACACAAAGATTCGCCTGAAAGGAAAAGGCGTTCCGTCCCTGCGCAATAAGGCGGTGCGTGGAGACCAGTATGTCACACTGGTGGTTCAGACGCCGACAAAACTCAATGAAAAGGCAAAAGAGGCTCTGAGAAAATTTGATGAAGCCTGCGGCAACCGTCCGTCGGAAGCTTCTGCGGATTCCGGAGATGAGAGCAGAAAAGAAACCGGCGGAAAAGAAGGCGGCAAAAAGAAAAAAGGCTTTATGGATCGTGTGAAGGAAGCATTCGAAGATGCGGAAAAATAAATGTAACCGTTCAGCCGGCTGAATTGTTGCAAATAAACAGGACTGTTCGGCCAGCGCTCATGAAAGCAGGCCAGAAACCGCAGGAAGCGGGAGGTACCGGCAATTATGTTCCGATACCTCCCGCTTCCTGCGGCTCTTTATGTTTTTCTCGGCTGATATGTTTCCGACGGATTATGATTGCAGCAGTTTCTGCAGCGTTTTGTTGTCGCCCATGACGAAAATACTCTCATTGGCAGAAAACTGATATCCGGGTTCCGGCAGCGGCTCCAGGCGTTCCCCATGCTTGATCGCAAGAATATTGAAACGGTATTTCAGCCGGGAACTTACCTGCACAATGGTGTTGCCCACCCAGGAACGGGGAACTTCCATCTCGTAAATCGAATAATCGTCGGTCAGCTCAATGTAGTCGAAAATATGCTCGGAGCTGTATCGCACGGCAGCCCATGAAGCCATCTGTTTCTCCGGGTAGATAACGTCGTCAGCGCCTGCCATCAGCAGGAATTTTGCCTGTACTTCACGGGAGGCCCGGGAGAGAATAAACGGAGCGCCATGTTCTTTGAGCAGCGCGGTGGTTTCCAGAGAACTCTGAAAATTGTCTCCGATGGCCACCACGCACAGGTCGAAATTGCGTACGCCGAGAGAATCGATGAACGCTTCGTTGGTGCTGTCTCCGATCTGTCCGTTGGTGACAAAATCCATGGCATCGTTGACTCTCTGTTCGTCAGCGTCGATGGCCAGAACCTCGTGGTTCAGTTTCTGGAGCTCCTGTGCCATATGGCGGCCAAACCGGCCAAGCCCTATCAGTAATACAGATTTCATAGATAATTCGTCCTTTCTTTTTTTAAAACTTTTGTGTTAAAAATCTTTTGCGCTTAAAATTCTTTGGATCTGAATGTTCAAATTCAACCGTTCAGTTAGCTGACGGTTACTTTCTCCTGCGGGTACATGGAAGTCTGCCGGTTCTTTCCGGACAGCATCGCGTAAATCAGAGTCAGCCCTCCGACGCGGCCGAAGTACATCAGGAAAATCAGAATCAGTTTTGATATTGTTCCCAGCGTAGGGGTGGCCCCGAGGGTGAGGCCGACGGTTCCGACCGCAGAGGCTGTCTCAAACAGGGCTTCCATCAGCGTAATGTCCTCCATCGCACAGATCGCCGCGCCTCCCGTGAAAAACAGTGTGAAATACAGGAGCACAATGGTCGCCGCATTCATCAGCGCTTCCGGCATCAGACGGCGGCCGAAGCATTCCGGGGCTGACTGCCGGCGCAGGATGGCGGAGGCGGTCAGAACGAGAACGGCGAGGGTTGTCACCTTGAATCCGCCGGCTGTGGATCCGGGAGCGCCTCCGACCAGCATCAGCAGGATCGTAATTGCCTGGGATGGCTCGCTTAAGCTGGTCAGATCCACCGAGTTAAATCCGGCAGTACGGGGAGTGACAGCCTGAAAAAAAGAAGCCAGGATCCGTTCCCCTGAGGACAGAGAATCCCATACCGGACGGCCAAACTCGAAGAAGTAGAAAAGCAGCGTCGGAATCAGGATCAGCCCGGCGGTAGTCGCCAGAATCAGCTTGCTCTGGAGGGAAAAGGCTCGCAGGTGATATTTGTGCTGGCGAACATCCTTCCAGGTCATAAATCCTATACCGCCGAAAATAATCAGGAAAGCGATCGTAAGGGAGACAATCGGATCCCCGGTATAATCGGTCAGAGAAGAAAACGGACTCTTGATCCCCATCAGGTCGAAGCCCGCGTTGCAGAACGCGGAAATGGAATGGAACACAGAATACCATAATCCTCTGGCGACACCGAACTCAGGAATGAAGCGCACTGCGAGGAGCGCCGCGCCGATTCCTTCCATTAAAAACAGGGATTTCAGAATAAATCCGGTCATCCGGATGATTCCCCCGACCTGCGGGGCGGAAATCGATTCCTGCATGACCCAGCGCTGTTTCAGGCCGATTTTCTTTCCGGAAAAAACGGCTACGGCCACAGCCACCGTGACAACGCCCATGCCTCCGATCTGGATCAGGAGTATGATGATAAACTGGCCGAATGTGGTCCAGTAAAGGGCTGTGTCCTGTACGATCAGTCCGGTCACGCAGGTTGCTGAGGTCGCGGTGAAAAGCGCGTCCAGAAAGGAAGCTCCTCCGGGTCCCTTTGTGGAAATCGGAAGCATCAGCAGCAGAGTTCCCGTCAGAATCAGAAGCGCAAAACCGACAATAATAATTCTGGCCGGAGTGATTTGTTTTTTTCTCCATAACATGACAGTATCCACCTTTTCTGTTGTATTTGACATTGATGTTGTATCAGTATATCATGGTTTCCGTAAGCGCAGAATTAAGATTTAAGGCTGTACCTTAAGATCGGCTTAATATTATGTCACGGGGAGGAACCGTTTATGCAGGAGGATCAGACAGAAATCGGACAATTGAAAATTTTTTTCAGCTATGCTCCCGGAACGGGAAAGACGCAGGCGATGCTCGCGGCGGCGCGAAGAGAACAGGAGCGGGGCTGTGACGTTGTGGTCGGCTATCTGGAAGAGGAAGAACAGCGGGCCGCTGCCGTGACAGAGTTCGGAATGGAATGCCTTCCTGTGCGCAGAATCCGCTATCAGGGAAACACAGATCAGGAGTTTGATCTTGACGGTGCGCTTGCGCGGCGGCCGCAGCTGCTCCTGGTGGACCAGATGGCCCATGCCAACAGAGAAGGAAGCCGCCATCTCAGACGCTGCCAGGATATCGAGGAGCTGCTGCGGGCCGGCATCCATGTGTACACAACGGTTGATGTGCAGAATCTGGAAAGCCTGGAGGATCTGGTGTTTTCCGTGACGAAACGCCCGGTGAAGGAGAAAATTCCCGATTCTGTTTTTGACGGGGCGGACCAGGTAGAATTTGTGGATATGGAGCCGGAGGAGCTGCTCCGGAAGAAGGCGGAGGAGGCAGAGCCCGCGGGACAGACGGCCTTTACCAAGGATGAGCTGACCTCTCTGCGGGAGATCGCTTTCCGGCGGGCGGCGGAACGCATCGGTAAGCACCGCGGGGAGAAACAGAAAGGCATACAGGAACATCTGCTGATCTGTCTGTCAGGGGCTCCGTCCAATGCGGCGGTGATACGCACGGCGGTCCGGATGGCGGAGGCTTTTCACGGAAAGCTGACCGCGCTGTTTGTGGACAACCGGCAGGCAAGAGGAGAGGCCGTGAGGGAGAACCTGCGGCTGGCGCGGGAGCTGGGCGCACGGATTGCCACGGTTTACGGGGACGACACGGCGCTGCAGATTGCGGAGTACGCACAGATCAGCGGAGTGACGAAAATCGTGCTGGGACGCAGCGCGAAACGGTGGCGTTCCCGTCAGATGGTAGACCGGCTCAGCGAGCTTGCGCCGGATGTGGATATCTACATCATTCCGGACCAGCACCGTGCAAAAGAGCGGACCAGGGTGCTGCGGCCGGAACGGGAGAGGATAACGCTTCGGGATCTGGCGATTTCCCTTGGAATTATGGCTGTGTGTACGGTGGTCAGCTTTTTCTTTTCCGGGATGGGATTTAAAGAGTCAAATCTTGTCCTGATTTATATTCTGGGTGTTCTGAGCGTGGCGGTGATCACCGGAGGAAAGGTGTACAGTCTGGCCGTCTCGCTGCTGGTCGTGCTGCTGTTTAACTTCTTTTTTACGGAGCCGTATTTTTCCCTGTTCAGTGCGCCGGGATATCTCGTGACTTTTGTGATTATGCTGGCGGCAGCGGTGGTGAGCAGCACTCTGACCGGACGGGTGAAAAAACAGGCGGCGCTCAGCGCGCGCAAGGCTTATCGAACGGGCACGCTGCTGGAGACGAGCCGGAAGCTGCAGGGTGCGGGGAATGAAAAAGAGATTCTGGCGGTGGCGGCGGAACAGATGGGAAAACTGCTGGAACGGACGATCGTGATCTATCCTGCCGGGACCGGCGGCGGACTGGGACAGATGGAAATTTTCCCGGGAAAAGACAGGGAAAGCCAGATACGGGAGGAGCTGGCGGGAGAACAGAACGTTGCGGAATGGGTGTTCCGGAACAATAAGCATGCGGGCGCAATGACCCAGACCTTTTCTGAGGCGTCCTGCCTGTATATGGCGGTGCGCAGCCGGAAACAGGCGCTGGCGGTGGTGGGCATCCGGATGAAAGATTCCGACCCGCCGGCGGATTTCGAGAAAGACCTGATGGTTGCGATTCTGGATGAATGCGGCCTTGCCCTGGAACGGGAGAAGATCCGCAGGGCAAATCAGGAGCTGGAGGAAACCGCCCGGCAGGAGGCGCTGCGGGCAAATCTGCTGCGGGCGATTTCCCATGATCTGAGGACTCCGCTGACCAGTATCTCCGGAAACGCAGGCATACTGATGGAAGAAAGCCGGAGGCTGGAGGAAGAAAAGAAGCAGGGACTTTATCTGGCGATTTATGACGATGCCATGTGGCTGATGCAGCTGGTGGAGAATCTGCTGTCGATCACCAGGATTGAGAACGGAAACATGCGGCTGGAGCTTCGTCCCGCCGTGCTGGAAGAAGTGCTGTATGAGGCGATGGATCATCTGGACCGCCGGGCGTCGGAACATACGATCACCACGGAGCTTCCGGATGAGATTCTGGTGGCGGATATGGATCCGCGGCTGATCGGGCAGGTCGTGATCAACATTGTCAACAATGCGGTAAAATACACGCCGGCCGGTTCTCATATCTGCGTCGGGGCGCAGAGAGAGGGACGGCAGATCACAGTGAGAATTTCCGACGACGGACCTGGCATTGAAAAGGAAGAGAAAAAGAGGATTTTTGATATGTTTTACACGGCAGAGAACAGGAATGCGGACGGCCGCAGAGGAATGGGGCTGGGGCTGGCCCTGTGCAGATCCATTGTAAACGCCCACGGCGGAACGATCTCTGTGGAAGACTGCAGCCCGCACGGCACCTGCTTCCTGTTCACCTTACACGCTTCGGAGGTAGCGGCATATGAATAAACCACAGATACTGATTGTAGAAGATGATGCGGCGGTCAGCAATCTGATCGCGACGACGCTGGAGCTCCAGAATTACCAGTACCGGAAAGCAGCGAACGGAGCGGCTGCGGTGATGGAGGCCCTGTCTTACCGCCCGGACGTCATGCTGCTGGACCTGGGACTGCCGGACGCGGACGGCGTGGAGATTATCCGGAAGATACGTTCCTGGAGCAGCATGCCGATCATTGTTGTGTCCGCCAGAAGTGAGGATGCGGATAAGGTGGAGGCGCTCGATGCTGGGGCGGATGATTACCTGACAAAACCGTTTTCCATAGATGAGCTGCTTGCCCGGCTGCGGGTGGCCCTGCGCAGAGTGCGGTCCGACGGGCAGAAAACCGGAGAGGAATCCAGCGTCTATCAGAATGGAGACCTGAAAATTGATTATGCGGCCGGATGTGTGTTTGTCGGGGAGAAGGAAGTGCATCTGACGCCGATCGAGTACAGGCTGCTCTGTCTGCTGGCAAGAAATACGGGAAAGGTGCTGACCCATAACTTTATCATCAGGGAAATCTGGGGCAGCGGATATACCGCTTCGGACACTTCGTCGCTCTGGGTGTTTATGGCGACGCTGCGGAAGAAGATTGAGACGGACCCGGCGCATCCCAGATATATTAAGACGCATATCGGCGTGGGCTACCGGATGCTTCGGGTGGAAAAATAGAAAAGCAGAAACCGCCTGCGGGCATCCGGCTCACTGACAGGGATCGCTTCTGAGAGGAAAAAGACAAAGCCCGCGGAGACTTCTGTCCGCGGGCTTTGCCTGTGGGTGCAACGGAAATCAGCTGCTGTATTTTGCGGCAAGGGCAGCGAAGGCTTCCTGGTGCGCCGGATACCAGGTCTCGAAAGTTCCGGCGTCGGCCTGGATAGTACGGCCAAGCTCGGCCAGAAATTCCGGGATCCGGTCGGCTAAAAGGACGGCGCCGGCTTCGCCGAGCCGTGCGTCGGATAAGGTCTCGCATCCGTTGACAAACAGACGGAAGGCGGGCCGGATTTGCCCGTCCACTTTCTTTGCCTGTCCCATGAATCCCAGGGAGCCGACCTGATGGCTTCCGCAGCTGGAAGGACAGCCGGAAATATGAATCTTCGGGAGCACGCCGTCCGCGAAATTTTCTTCCCGGATGCGGCGGATACAATCCTTCAGAAGTCCCTGGGAATCCTGAATGCCATGCTGGCAGATAGAGGCGCCGATGCAGCTGACACTGGTCTCGAACAGGGTTTCTGCGCCGTCGTCGGTTGCCTTGAGTACAGCGGGTACTTCGCTGGCTTTCAGATTGATGACATAGAGGGTTCCGTCCGGTGCGAGGCGTACCTGTGTGTCGTCCATATCTTTGATCGTCTCATAGAGCGCCGCAGATTTTTCCGGCGGAAGACATCCGCCGATCGGATGGTAGGACACGGTATAGAGCCCCGGCTGTTTCTGCTCGTGGATCCGCTTTCCGGAGATGGTTCCGTCTCCCTCTTTCAGGTATTCGTCCGCCCACGGAATCGGCCAGGGGGCCTCTTCTGCCCTGGCTTTTTCGAGAAATTCCATGAAATGGGTCCGGATGCCCTCCTCGCCCAGGGTATTCTGCAGATAACGGGTGCGGGCTTTGGCGCGGGATTCATAGTTTCCGTATGCGGTAAACAGGCGGATCATCGCGCTGACGTATAAGGTGACTTCTTCCGGAGCCGCGCCGTCTGTGATGTGGACGCCCAGCAGAGGATTCGGTCCCAGGCCGCCGGCGCAGTATACGGAGAAGGTGCCGTCTTCCCTGGCGATAAAACCGAGATCGCGGAAGGTGGCATGGGTCTCATTGGACGGAGTATTGGAAAATCCCACTTTCAGTTTCCGCGGCATATGAAGCGAAGGGATCTGCGTGAGCAGATAATCGCCCACCGTCTGCACATAAGGCATAACGTCAAAGGTTTCCCCTTTTTCCACGCCGGAGAGCGGGCTTGCCATAACGTTTCTGGGATTGTCTCCGCCGCCGCCCCTGGTGATGATGCCGGCTTCCAGGGCGTTCCGCATCATGGATGCGGCGGATCTGGCGGAAAGGTTGTGTGCCTGAATGGTCTGGCAGGTGGTGATCTTGAGAAGGCTGATGGATTTCTCTTTTACTTCGTCCGCCAGAAACTTCAGAAGTTCCTTTGTCAGACATCCGCCCGGAAGGCGAAGCCGGAGCATCAGGCCCGCATTCTTCTGTGCATAGCTTCCGAATCCTCCGGAGATTCCTTTGAAAGTCTGGCGGTCCAGAGCTCCCGCTTCAAACGCAAGCGCCTGCTTTTCGTATTCGTCGATCTCCCGGCGAAACTGATCTTTTAATTCCTGTGAAATCATTGCGTATCTCCTTTTTCTGAAATGTATCCTTAGATATGTATAGTATATGGGAAACAGAGTGGAATTACAAGGGCGGATATCCGCAGGCGGTGCCTTTTCCGTAACAGTTCAGCCGGCTAACTGTACCCGTTTTCCTGCGGTCTGCGCAGCAAATGTACAGACCTGGACGAACGGTAACGGGATCTGTTCCGGTCCGGCGCGCGGTGTTTACAACAGTCGCTGTTTCGTGTATGATAAACGGGACAGCTGTTCAGAGGACGGAACTGCTGCCGGACGACTGCCTGCAGGAACTATGCTTTCATACAGTCTGTGCGTGAAAGCATGTGACAGTTCAACTGGCTGAGTGGTTACGAATGCACAGACCTGACCGAATGGTAACGTGAATCCTGCCGCGGCAGGGAAAGGGAGATGCTGAACTGCCGCAGAAAGAAATATGGGAAAAACAGAGCAAAGGAGTATTGTGTCTATGAAATGGAAGAAATTTACACTGAAAACACGGGCGGAAGTGGAAGATATCGTTATTGCCACTCTTGCGGACGTGGGCGTGCAGGGCGTGGAGATTGAGGACAAACAGCCCCTGACGGAATATGACAAGCAGCAGATGTTTGTGGATATTCTGCCGGATATGCCCGATGACGACGGAGTTGCTTACCTGAATTTTTATCTGGAGCCGGAGGAGGACAAGGAGAAGATTCTGGCGGATGTGCGGGAGGCTCTGGAGGAACTGCGGGAGTTTATGGATCTCGGAGAGTGTACGATCATGGAATCCGAGACCGAGGACAAAGACTGGATCAACAACTGGAAGACGTACTTTAAGCAGTTCTATGTGGACGATATTCTGATCATCCCTTCCTGGGAGGAAGTAAAGGAAAAGGACCGGGATAAGATGGTAATCCATATCGATCCCGGCACGGCCTTTGGCACCGGTATGCATGAGACGACGCAGCTGTGTATCCGTCAGCTGAAAAAATATGTGACGCCGGGCACGGAACTGCTGGACGTAGGCACTGGCAGCGGAATTCTGTCGATCATTGCTCTGAAGCTGGGAGCTGCTCACGCGGTGGGAACAGATCTGGATCCCTGTGCGGTTCCCGCCGTGGAGGAGAACAAAGAGGCAAACCAGATTCCGGCGGATGCGTTTGACATGATGATCGGAAATATTATTGATGATAAAAAGATACAGGATGCGGCAGGGTATGAAAAATATGATATTGTGACGGCGAATATTCTGGCGGATGTGCTGGTGCCGCTGACTCCGGTGATTGTGCATCAGCTGAAGCCGGGCGGAATCTATATCACTTCCGGCATTCTGGATGTGAAAGAAGAAGTGGTAAAGGAAGCGGTGACAGCCGCTGGTCTTGTGCTTGTGGAAGTGACGCGTCAGGGAGAGTGGGTGTCCGTAACTGCCCGGAAACCTGAACGGTAATGCCAGGTCTTCGGATCAGCCGGCTGAACCGTTGCCCCGCTTGTAACAGTTCAGCCAGCGGAACTGTTACGGCATCCGGCCATTGAAAATCCGGTTGAAATGTTCCTGGATTGCAGATATAATATGTTCTGTTATAGAAGAAATTCCGGAGGAGAGCCATGTATCGATTTTTTGTGGAAGAGCATCAGATAGATCCTGATCGGATTCATATCACGGGAAGCGATGTGAATCACATCAGAAATGTTCTGCGTATGAAACCGGGGGAGGAGATCCTTGTCAGCGCCCAGGGAAATCTGGAATACAGATGCCGGATCGAGGCGCTGGAGGAAGAGGAAGTGACGGCAGAGATTCTTTATGCGATGGAAAGCGAGCTGGAGCTTCCTTCCCGGATTTATCTGTTTCAGGGGCTGCCCAAAGGGGATAAGATGGAATTTATCATCCAGAAGACCGTGGAGCTTGGCGTTCACGAGATTATTCCTGTGGCTTCCCGACGCTGCGTCGTAAAACTGGATGAAAAGAAGGCGAAAAATAAGACGGCGAGATGGCAGGGAATCTCCGAGAGCGCTGCCAAGCAGTCAAAACGGATGATTGTTCCGAAGGTGCATCCGGTGATGAAATTCGGGGATGCGCTGGAGTACGCCCGGTCTCTGGATCTGGTTCTGATTCCCTACGAGCGGGCGAAAGGAATGAGATATACCAAAGAATTGTTTGCGTCCATCCGTCCCGGCCAGTCTGTGGGTATTTTTATCGGCCCGGAGGGCGGGTTCGAGCAGGCGGAGGTGGAGCAGGCGGTGGAAACGGGAGCTGTGCCGGTTACACTGGGAAAGAGGATTCTGAGAACGGAAACGGCGGGAATGACGGTACTCTCGATTCTGATGTATCTGATGGAGGAAGACTGAAATGGAAATATATCTGGACAATTCGGCGACAACGCGGGCATACCCGGAGGTTGCCCGGCTGGTGACAAAGCTGATGCTGGAAGATTATGGGAATCCGTCTGCGCTGCACCAGAAAGGAATCGATGCGGAGCAGTATCTGCGTCAGGCCAGGGAGACGATGGCCAGGATTCTCAAGGCGCAGGAAAAAGAAATCTATTTTACCTCCGGCGGCACAGAGTCCAACAACTGGGCGCTGGTGGGCACTGCGCTGGGGATGCAGAGAAAAGGGAAGCATATCGTCACGACACAGATTGAACATCCGGCGGTGCAGGCGCCTGTGACTTTCCTGGAAGAGATGGGATTTACCGTCACCCGCCTCGGCGTCGACCGGGAGGGTATGGTAGATCCGGACGAACTGGAGCAGGCGATTACACCCGAGACCATTCTGGTGTCTGTGATGTTCGTCAATAATGAGATCGGAACCGTAGAGCCGATTGCGGAGCTTGGAGAGCGGATCAAGAAAAAAAATCCCGACACGGTCTTTCATGTGGATGCGATCCAGGCCTTTGGTAAATTCAGGATCCATCCGTCGAAAATGAAGATTGACCTGATGTCGGTCAGCGGCCATAAGTTTCACGGGCCCAAGGGAATCGGCATGCTGTACGTCAGGGAGAAAACGAAGATCCGCCCGCTGATCCTGGGAGGCGGACAGCAGAACGGCATGCGTTCCGGCACGGACAATGTGCCGGGGGCGGCGGGAATGGCGCTGGCCGCAGAAATGGTTTACGGGAAGCTGGACGAATACCGGGCGCATATGTACCGGATCCGTGAGCGCCTGACCGATGGCTTAAAGAAGATGGAAAATGTAACGATTCACGGAAAATCCGGAGAGGATGGGGCGCCCCAGATTGTCAACGCGTCCTTTCTCGGGGTGCGCAGCGAGGTGCTGCTCCACACCTTGGAAAGTGAAGGAATCTATGTCTCCGCAGGATCCGCATGCTCTTCTCATAAACGGGCGGGAAGCCCGACGCTGACGGCGATCGGCGCGTCGAAAGCGGAACGGGAATCCTCGGTGCGTTTCAGTTTCTGTGAGACGACCACGGAGGAGGAGATCGATAAGACGCTGGAGGTGCTGAACCGGACCGTTCCGATGCTCAGAAAGTTTACAAGGAAGTAAGGTATCGGGAAAAACGGTGCGGCAAAAAGATAACCGTTCAGATGGCTGAACGGTTGCGCAAAACGCTGACGCAGAGAGTGTGTCGGGAAGGAGGAAAACATGTTTAAGGCATTTCTGATCAAATATGCCGAGATCGGAATCAAAGGAAAGAACCGTCATATTTTTGAGGAAGCCCTCTGCCGTCAGATGAGACATGCGCTGGCGGACGTGGAAGGAGATTTTTCCGTGACACGTGAGATGGGAAGAATCTATGTCCGCACGGAAGGCGCGTTTGATTATGACGGCGCCGTGGAGGCATTGAAGAGGGTCTTTGGAATCGCCGGAATCTGTCCGGTAGTAATCGTGGAGGACACGGGATTCGAGGATCTGTCAAAAGCCGTGGTGGAGTATGTGAAGGAGGTATACGGAGACGAAGAAAAGACCTTCAAAGTATGCGCCCGCCGGGCAAAGAAAACATACCCGATGAGTTCCATGGAACTGAACAGCGAGCTGGGCGGCAGGATTCTGCAGGCCTGCCCGAATATGAAAGTGGACGTCCACACGCCGGACGTATATCTGAACGTGGAAATCCGACAGAATATTTATCTGTACTCCGAGACGATTCCGGGGCCCGGAGGAATGCCGGTGGGAACCAACGGCCAGGCGATGCTCCTGCTCTCCGGAGGAATTGACAGTCCGGTGGCCGGATATATGATTGCGAAGCGGGGCGTGAAGATCGACGCGGTTTATTTCCATGCGCCGCCGTATACCAGCGAGCGGGCAAAACAGAAAGTTGTGGACCTGGCACGGCTGGTTGCACGCTACAGCGGGCCGATCCGGCTGCATGTGGTCAATTTTACGGAGATTCAGTTGTATATTTATGAAAAATGTCCCCATGATGAGCTGACGATCATCATGCGCCGCTATATGATGAAGCTGGCGGAGATGTTTGCGAGACAGGATGGCTGTCTGGGCCTGATCACTGGCGAGAGCATCGGACAGGTGGCAAGCCAGACGATGCACAGCCTTGCGGTGACCAATGAAGTCTGCACCATGCCGGTGTTCCGTCCTCTGATCGGTTTTGATAAGCAGGAGATCGTGGATATTTCCGAGAAAATCGGAACGTATGAAACATCCGTGCTTCCCTACGAGGACTGCTGTACGATTTTCGTCGCAAAGCATCCGGTGACGAAGCCGAATCTGAATATTATCCGACGCTCGGAAACCCATCTGGCAGACAAAATCGACGAGATGATGGAGACTGCATTCCGGACGGCGGAACTGATTGAAATCTCCTGAGGCACAGTTCCATGTGATAAAAAACAAGGAACCTGTCGGCGCGGCCGGCAGGTTCCTTAAAAACTTTCATGATTCATTTTTGTTTGTCGTTTGTCTCAGCGGTCAGTCAGACGGGTTTAAACCAGATACGGATTCAGAACGGATAATACGTTCTCCAGATCAGAACCGTCGGTATGGATGTTCAGGTCGATCGGTTTGGACAGATCCAGACTGAAAATGCCCATGATGGATTTTGCGTCGATTACGTATCTTCCGGATACCAGATCGAAATCAAAATCAAATTTGGAGATGTCATTAACAAAGGATTTTACTTTGTCAATGGAGTTAAGTGAAATCTGTACTGTTTTCATTGTGAAATCCTCCCTATAGCTTTATGAATGATATTTCAATACCTTCATTTAACAGTTTTATCTTACCGTCTACAGATAGAAAAGTCAATACGAAAACCTACAAAGATACGGCGGATTATTTGGCAAAATAGATAATGATGTACATGGAAAAAATGCAGGGAAACCAGTTTTGAAAGGAAAAGTCATGAAAAAAGAGGAAAAGAAAAAAGCGGCGCTGCACAACCTGGGCTGCAAGGTAAACGCCTACGAGCTGGAGGCAATCCAGCAGATGCTGGAGCAGAAGGGCTATGAGATCGTGCCCTTTGCGCCGGGAGCGGACGTATATATTATCAATACCTGCACGGTGACCAATATTGCAGACAGAAAATCGCGTCAGATGCTTCACCGGGCGAAAAAGATGAATCCGGATGCCGTGGTTGTGGCCTGTGGCTGCTATGTCCAGGCGGCCGGCGGAAAGCTGGAGGAGGATGAAGCGGTCGATCTGATTATCGGAAACAACAGGAAAAAGGAGATTCCGGAGATCCTCGACGAGTATTTCCGGGAGAGGGAAGAAGGAAAGGCGGCGGAAGGCGTCTGGATGAGCGATATGACTCATAACAGAGAATATGAATCGCTCTCCATAAGCCGCGCGGAGGAACATACCCGCGCATTCATCAAAGTGCAGGACGGGTGCAACCAGTTCTGTACCTACTGCATCATTCCCTATGCCCGGGGGCGGGTACGCAGCCGCCGTCCGGAGGATGTGCTGGAAGAGGTGCGCCGCCTTGCCGAAGCCGGGTGTAAGGAAATCGTGCTCACAGGCATTCACCTCAGCTCCTATGGCGTGGATCTGGAAGAGGGACAGAATCTGCTGACACTGATTCGGACGGTCCATCCGGTGGAAGGTATCCGGAGGATCCGCCTCGGTTCCCTGGAACCGGGGATTGTTACCGAAGAATTTGCCGAAGGCATCGCTGCCCTTGAGAAGGTCTGCCCGCATTTTCATCTGTCTCTGCAGAGCGGGTGCGATACGGTGCTTCAGCGGATGAACCGGCGTTACGGTTCCGGAGAATATATGGAAAAATGCGATCTGCTTCGCCGGGTGTACGACCGTCCGGCGCTGACCACGGATGTGATCGTGGGATTTCCGGGGGAGACAGAGGAGGAATTTGAGGCTTCCCGGAGGTTTGTGGAGCAGGTACGCTTTTTCGAGACGCATATTTTCAAGTATTCCAGACGTGAGGGCACCCGGGCGGCGGCGATGCCGGGTCAGATCAGTGAACAGGAAAAGGCCAGGCGGAGCCATATTCTGCTGGAACTGGACGCAGACCGGCGGAGAGAATATATGGAAGGGTTCCTCGGAGAAGAAAAGGAAGTGCTGTTCGAGGAAAAAATTCTGCTGGACGGCCGGGAATACTGGGCCGGCCACACCCGCGAGTATCTGAAAGTCGTTGTGCCTCACAGGGGAGAGACGTATGAAAACCGGATGGCGGCGGTAAAACTCGTGAAGATTCACGGGGAGGACTGTGTGCTCGGGGAACTTCCGTTTTGAAGGAATGTTCCCCGCCGGTTGCGGAAAAACGGCTGACCGGCCGCCGAAAACAGGGGAATCCGGGGAAAATATGGAGAGAAATGAAAGTTGCTGCAGAAGACTTGTAAATTCAAAAAAACAGATATCAGATATTAATTTATGGGATTACGCGGTTGACAAACAAATGTATTTTTGATACAATACGGAAATGTAACAAAACATCTGCTGAAGATACAACATGTTCACGTGCAGTCAATTCATTATTCAGGCAGACGAAAATCCCTCCGGCGCAGACCGGGAAACTGCAGACACAGGATTTCGGATACGTGGAAGGGTTCAGAAGAAAATAGTGAATCATGACTTGCGGCAGAAAGCATGGCCGGACTGCCGCGGTGAATTTCGTCGGCAGTTAAAGTATGTGCAAGGAAGCATAGACAAATCTGTTTGTTTATGCTTTTTTTGTAAAATAAAATCTGCCGGTTTGTCACAAACTAAAGCGGAGAGGACAGAAAAGCGACGGCGTATCTGAAAAGGAACGGCGGAGGATACGTGTCCGGACACGTTTCAGGATGAATCGGAAAGAAAGAGAGGAGAAATGTATGAAAAAGAGAACAGCAAAGCTTACAGCGTTGGCGCTGGCGTCTGTGATGGCGCTGGCAGGCTGTGGCGGCAACGGAGGCAGTACTTCCGGCAGCGGAGAGGCTGAGCCGTTGACAGATCTGTACACCTGGGAGACCCAGGCCCGTGAGGTGGAGACACTGAACATTCTGAATTCCCAGTCCGCATCTGACTCCAACGTCATCACCAACCTGGTGGAAGGTCTTCTTTCTGTAGACAGCGAGGGAGCGCTGATCCCGGCTCTTGCAGAAGAGTACAGCACCGATGACAACGGACTGACCTGGACCTTCAAGCTGAGAGAAGGCGTGAAATGGGTGGACAAGAACGGCGAGGAAAAAGCAGACTGTACCGCACAGGATTTCCTGACCGGACTTGAGTTCGTAATGAACTACCATAAGAATGCCAGCACAAACATCTCCATGCCTCAGGAAATGATCCAGGGCGCTGATGAGTATTATAAGTACACGAAGGGTCTGTCTGAGGAAGAAGGAAGAGCCCTGACTGCAGACGAAGGAAGCAAGTTCCTTGAGATGGTAGGCATCGAAGCTCCGGATGATTACACAGTTGTTTATCACTGTACCTCTGAACTGCCGTACTTCCCGACAGTAGCTACCTATAACTGTCTGTATCCGGCGTCTCAGGCTCTGATCGATGAACTTGGCATCGACGGATTCCTGGCATGCGACGATACGACCATGTGGTTTAACGGACCATACCTGCTGACCAGCTATATCCCGCAGAATGAGAAAGTTCTGACGAAGAATGAATCCTACTGGGATACAGAGAGCCAGCGTTTCGATACAGTTACGATCCGGATGATCGAGTCTCTGGATACCGGATTCCAGCTGTACCAGTCCGGCGATCTGGACAGAATCGACCTGTCTGAGAGCAATCTGATGACCATCTACAATGATGAGAACAATGAATATCATGATCAGCTGGTAGAGAAGAGACCGGATAAGTTCTCCTATCAGTTCCACTTCAATTATAATAAGATGAATGAGGATGGAACTCCGGATGACAACTTCAACAAGGCGATTGCGAATACCGCGTTCCGCCAGGCACTGTATTACGGACTGGATCTGAGCAGCTATTACTCAAGAACCAACGCGATCAACCCGCTGTCCTGCGAGAACAACTTCTACACGATGAAGGGTTTCGTTTATATGTCTGACGGCAGAGATTACACAGACGTTGTGGCTGAGAAGCTGGGTCTTGGAGAGTCTGACGGCGAGACCATGGTAAGACTGGACAGCGACAAAGCTGCAGAGCTGAAGGCACAGGCAATGGAAGAACTGTCCGCAGAGGGCGTTACTTTCCCGGTTGAGTTCGACTACTATGTTGCAGCGAACAACCAGACCAGCATCGACAGCGCAAACGTGCTGAAGACAGCGTTCAGCGAGAGCCTCGGCGACGACTTCGTGACACTGAACATCAAAACCTACGTAAACAACCTGACAGCAGAGGTTGTGGATCCGCAGCTGCAGTCCTTCGCTATAAACGGATGGGGCGCTGACTACGGTGATCCGCAGAACTTCCTGGGACAGGAAACCTACGGCGAGGACGGAGCGTACTACTCCGTGGACTACTCCAACATCAACGACGCGACAGATGAAGAGCTGATCAGCCTGTATCAGCAGTATACAGATCTTGTAAACACAGCGAAAGCAATCACTGACGACACCGACGCCAGATATGAGGCGTACGCGGAGGCAGAGGCTTTCATGATTGAGAACGTGCTGGTAATGCCGTGCAACTACAACATTTCATGGCAGCTGACACACGTGAACGACTACACCACAAAGAATGCCGCATTCGGTATTCAGAACTATAAATACGTTGGCTGGGAGACATCTGTAGACGCCTATACTACAGAGCAGTACAACAGTTTCGCATCCGGTTCCGGCAACGGAGCGTCTGCGGCTGAATAATGGTTAAATACACGATTAAAAGACTGTTACAGTCCCTTGTAACAGTCTTAATCGTTGTAACTATCGTCTTCCTGCTGATGCGCATGCTGCCGATCGAAAATTTCTTCACAGAGGATCAGCTGATGAAATATACGGAAGAGCAGAAGCATGACGCACTGGAAGCAGCAGGAATGCTCGATAGTATCCCGGAACAGTTAGTCCGCTATTATGGGCAGTTACTTCATGGCGATCTGGGAGAGTCACGAAGAATTCAGAGCGGTCAACCTGTTACTGCGGTAATTGGACAACGTTTTATGGTTTCCATGCGAATCGGTGTGATTTCCCTTATAATTTCGCTGATTGCCGGAATCCTTCTGGGAATCCTGCAGACCAGGCACAAGGACAAGCTGATGGATCATATCGGAACGGCGTACACGATTTTTGTCAACGCGGTGCCGCCTTTGGTTTCGTATTCGCTGATTCTCGTATTCGGCTCGCTGGTTCTTGGCTTTCCGGCAACGTATTCTACGAGAAATCCGGGAATTTCCAGTGTCCTTCCGGTTGTCTGCCTGGCGCTTGGCTCGACGGCAGGATATGCGCTGTGGACCAGACGATATATGGTGGATGAGATTAACAAGGATTATATCAAACTCGCAAGAGTGAAGGGTATGTCCACGAAGAGCATTATGGTGAAACACGTTCTCCGAAACGCGTTTGTACCGCTGGCTCAGTATCTGCCGGCGTCTTTCCTGCTCACCATCGGCGGATCTCTGCTGGTAGAACGGTTCTTTTCTGTTCCCGGAATGGGACCGCTGCTGACAGATGCGATCGGCAAATATGACACAAACGTGGTTCAGGCGCTGGTGATTCTGTATGCAGCGCTGGGTATTATCGGAGTCTTCCTTGGAGACATTCTGATGATGATTATTGACCCGAGAATTACACTGACAGATAAAGGAGGTACGAGATAATGGAAGAAAACAAGCAGTTAAATGAAGACGAACTGTTTACCTTTGTCGAGTACAGTCCGGAAGCTGCAGAGCGAACCGGTTATTCCGAGTATTCCTACTGGGGATCGGTATTTAAAAATTTCCTGAAGAAAAAGGCGGCCGTTGTTTTGAGCATTATTTTCCTCAGCCTTGTGATTTTTTCTTTTATCGCTCTGGCAATCGGAAAATATGACGTCAACTCACTGAGGACGGATAACACCCAGGCGTTCATCAGCCCGAACAGCGAATACTGGTTCGGTACCGACAACCTGGGACGGGATTTCTGGTGTCAGGTATGGTATGCAGCTCAGATTTCCATTAAGCTGGCGCTGATCGTTGCGCTGGGAGAATGTGTTGTGGGAATCACAATCGGATGTATCTGGGGATATGTGCGCAGACTGGATCGCTTTTTTACAGAAGTATACAATATTATCAATAATGTGCCGACGATTATCTATATGACTCTGATCGCTCTTCTGGTCGGACAGAGTTTTACAGTTATGGCGGTTTCACTGATTGCTTTTGGCTGGCTTACCATGGCCAGAAATGTCCGCAACCTGGTAATTATGTACCGTGACAGAGAGTATAACCTGGCTTCCCGCTGTCTGGGAACGCCGATCTGGCGGATTCTGGTGAAGAACCTTCTGCCGTATCTGATCAGCGTAATCATTCTGCGGCTGGCATTGTCAATTCCGTCCACAATCGCGCTGGAATCCACGCTGTCCTATCTGGGACTTGGACTGGACGTCAATACGCCGTCTCTGGGTATTCTGCTGAGAAATGCGAGAACTTCTTTCCTGAATTACCCGTACCTGCTGATCTTCCCGGCGGTTATCGTGTCGCTGATCACGGTCACCTTCTATCTGATCGGAAATGCATTTTCCGATGCGGCTGACCCGAGAAATCATGTATAAGGAACGGAGGAACTAGGATGGAACAGAAAGAAGTTATACTGTCTGCGAGGGATGTGGAGATTCAGTTCAGCCTTCGTGGAAAAAAACTGAATGCAATCCGGAAATGTTCTCTGGACCTGTACAAAGGGGAAACGCTTGCGATTGTCGGCGAGTCCGGGTCCGGAAAGTCCGTGTTCACCAAATCCTTTGTGGGAATGCTGGACGCCAACGGATCCATCACCGGCGGCGAGATCATGTTCGAAGGAAAGGATATTGCCAAGTATAAGACGGAGAGGGAGTGGCTGACGATTCGCGGCAAAAAAATCGCGATGGTTATGCAGGACCCGATGACGTCTCTGAACCCGCTGAAGAAGATCGGAAAGCAGATCAAAGAGAGTATTGAGCTGCACCAGGGACTGAAAGGCGAGGCTGCCAAGCGCGCAGCCATTGAGATGCTTGAGAAGGTTGGAATTCCCAATCCGGAGAAGCGTTATAATCAGTATCCCCATGAATTTTCCGGAGGTATGCGTCAGCGTGTTGTTATCGCCATCGCTGTGGCCTGCCGCCCGGACATCCTGATCTGTGATGAGCCGACCACCGCTCTGGACGTGACGATTCAGGCACAGATCCTCGATCTGATCCGCAATCTGCAGAAAGAGCTGCAGATGACAGTTATCTATATCACCCATGACCTGGGCGTTGTGGCAAACGTGGCCGACCGTGTGGCGGTTATGTACGCCGGACAGATTGTTGAGTATGGTCTGGTAAACGAGATCTTTTACGATGCGTGGCATCCGTATACCTGGGCGCTGCTTTCGGCTCTGCCGCAGCTTGGCGTAAAGGGAGAGGATCTTCCGACCATCGAAGGTACTCCGCCGAATCTGTTTAATGAGATTAAAGGAGATGCGTTCGCACCGCGAAATAAAAAGGCGCTGGCGATCGATTTTGTGAAGGAGCCGCCGTTCTTTGAGGTATCCGAGACCCATAAGGCAAAAACATGGTATCTGGACCCGAGAGCGCCGAAGATCGAACAGCCCCCGGCAGTCCGTATGCTCCGTGAACAAATGAGAGAGAGAGGATAAGGCACATGGCTGAGAGAGAAAAATTAATAGAAATCAAAGATCTGCAGATCACCTTCGGCCATGGAAGAAAAAAATTCGTGGCAGTGGACCATGTGAATTTTGATATTTACAAAGGAGAAACCTTTTCTCTGGTTGGTGAATCCGGTTCCGGAAAGACGACGATCGGACGTGCAATCACGAGGATCAATCCTACGTCCGGAGGAGAGATTCTGTTCAAGGGACAGAGGATCAACGGAAAAATTTCAAAAGAACTGGACAAAGAAGTGATCAAGAAATGTCAGATGATTTTCCAGGACCCGATGGCCTCGCTGAACGAGCGTGCAAAGGTGGATTATATCGTTTCTGAAGGACTGATCAATCATCACATGTACAAGGATGATGCAGAGAGAGAGGAGAAGGTTCAGAGAGCGCTCCGCGAGGTAGGTCTTCTGCCGGAGTTTGCTTCGCGTTTTCCTCATGAGTTTTCCGGCGGACAGAGACAGCGTATCGGAATTGCCCGCGCACTGGTCATGGAGCCGGAGTTCATTGTGGCGGACGAGCCGATTTCTGCTCTGGACGTGTCAATCCGCGCGCAGGTTCTGAATCTGCTGAACCGTCTGAAGAAAAGCCGTGGTCTGACTTACCTGTTTATCGCCCATGATCTTTCTGTCGTACGTTTTATTTCTGACAGAATCGCGGTAATCAGCAAGGGAAGAATCGTAGAGCTTGCTGAGGCGGAAGAATTATTCCTGAATCCGCTGCATCCGTATACGAAGGCTCTGCTTTCCGCTGTTCCTATGCCGGATCCTGAAATGGAAAAGAAGAAAAAGCTTCTGGTTTATGATCCTTCGGTTCATGACTACAGTGTTGACAAGCCGGTATGGGAAGAGATCAAAAAAGGCCATTTTGTATATGGAAATCAGAAAGAGTTAGAGGCATACAGAAAAGAACTCAAGTAGGCCGCAGAGGATGAAAAAGATTTTTGGTATTTACAGAAAATATATGTTTCGCCCGATGCTGTACAAGACAGTGACAAAGTTCGTTGTCTGTATCGCGATCGTTCTGCTGTGGGACCGTTATCTGAATACAGGCGGCTTCCCTGTGGCGGAGTATGGCTGTTTCTGCGTTGGCGGAATTGTGGCATTGCTGGCCTGGTTTGAATATCTGAGGCTGGACGGGATGGTGGTTCATCATCTGAACGAAGACATCAGAAAGAAAAAGAAGGAGCGGCACCGTTCCAAGGATATCGCGGATTTTGTGGACGAGAAAATTGTCTCCTACAGCGAGCTGGAACCGGAAGAACGCGCGCTGTGCCGGCTTTTGTCTGATCTGCTGTGCGGGGGTCTGCTGCTGATTCCGGGATTTGTCAGCCTGCTTTTTTAATACGGCAGGCAAAACGGAGGGGGGACAGCTGTCCGGAGAAACAAAAATGGTATCTGTCGAGTCAAGTAAAGGAAAGGAATTACTTGATCCGGCAGATACCATTTTTTGTTTCAGAGGAATTCTGGTAACAGTTCAGCCAGCTGAACTGTTACGAATTCCGCATTCCCCGCAGCCTGGTATTTCCTGTCATAGTTCAGAAAGATCGATGCATTTACTGTTTCTTCACCTGGCCGATGGCTGCGAAGATCAGAAATGCTGCCAGGTTTACGACCACCACAGTGGCTCCCGCAGGGGAGGAAACCACAAAGGACAGTCCCATGCCGATCAGGAAGCAGACAACCGAGAGAACCGCCGCGCAGATGATTACGCTGCGGAAGGTTTTGCATACCCGCATGGCGGTCAGCGCAGGGAAAATCAGCAGACTGGAAATCAGCAGGGCGCCCATCATCCGCATGCCGAGTACGATGGTGACCGCGGTGAGAAATGCCAGCAGCATGTTGTAGAGTTCTGCTTTTGCACCCGTCGCCTTTGAGAAGGTCTCGTCGAAAGTGACGGCAAAAATCCGTGTGTAGAACACAAGGAACAGAATCAGTACCAGAACGGAGAGCACGACGCTTAAGACGACGTCCTCCCGGCTCATGGCCAGAATGCTTCCGAACATATAGTTGTTTACGTCTGTATTCATCCCGCTGGACCAGGAAACGGTGATTACGCCGATGGCCAGCGCGCTGCTTGAGATCAGTGCGATTGCGGCGTCGCCTTTGATCTTGCTGCTTTCACTCATGCGCAGCAGAAGAAATGCGGCGAGTATGACAATGGGAATCGTTACCGCCAGCGGAGCCCAGCCAAGAGCTGTCGCGATGGCCAGGGCGCCGAATCCCACATGGGACAGACCGTCGCCGATCATTGAGTAACGTTTCAGCACAAGGCTTACGCCCAGGAGCGCAGCGCAGAGGGATACGAGAATTCCCACAATCAGGGCTCGCTGCATAAAGGGATAAGAGAGCATCTCTGCGAATAATCTAAACATGACTGACACCTCCCAGAAATTCTTTTCCCACTTTGCTGCTGCGGTATTCTCCGGCGGTGCCGAAGAACAGCTGTTTCTGATCCAGATGAAGGATATGGGTCGCATAGGGAAGCACATTTTTCAGATCGTGGGAGACCATCAGGATCGTGACCTTCTGTTCCCGGTTGATGCGGGAGATGAGCTGGTACATTTCATGGGTCATGACCGGATCCAGTCCGGTAACCGGCTCGTCCAGAAGAAGAAGCTTCCGGGTGGCGCACAGGGCGCGGGCCAGGAGAACTCTCTGCTGCTGACCACCGGACAGATCCCGGTAGCAGCGCTTTTTCAGAGGCAGCAGATCCAGAAGCTCCATTTTTTCGATGGCGTCCTTTTTGTCCTCCTTCGTGTAGAAGGGAGGAAAGTGAATCCGGTTCTGGCGGCCGGACAGCACGACCTCGTAAACGCTGGCCGGAAAGTCTTTCTGGGCGGCTGTCTGCTGGGGCAGATAGCCGATCTCGTTATGCTTCAGCCCTTCCCCTGTCGTGATGGTTCCGCCGGAGGGCGCCTTCAGATGAAGCAGCCCTTTCACCAGCGTGCTTTTGCCGGAGCCGTTTTCCCCGACGATGCACAGATAATCTCCGCTTTCCACAGAGAAGGTCACATCGGTGAGAACGGGAACTCCCTCGTAGGAGAAGGACACGTCTTTACAGGTAAGTAATGCCATTAATTCAAAGCCTCCTTCAGTGCCTGGACGTTCCGCTCCATCAGGTCCAGGTAGGTGATGCCCTGCTCAAAATCGTCCCGCGTGACGTTGTGGCAGGAATGGAGCTGCAGTTTCGTTGCGCCGGTGGCTTCACAGATACTGTCGGTCATCTTTTCATTGGACAGTTCGATGGAGAAGACCACAGGAATCTTTTCTTCTTTTACTTTGTCAATGAGAAAGGCAATGGTTTTCGCGCTTGCCTCCGACTCAGAGGAGCATCCGGGAAAAGCGGCGTAGTAATCCAGACCGTAGGCGTCCGCCAGATAGCGGAACGGAAAACGGTCTCCCAGGAGGATGGTATGCCGTTTCGCAGTGTCGACGGTTTCCTGAAATTCCTGGTCCAGCCGGTTCAGCCTGTCGATGTAATCTGCGGCGTTCTGTGTATAGTCGCCGGCGTTCTCCGGATCCACGGCGATCAGCGCATCCCGGAGCTTTTCCACGATCCGGACGGCGTTCCGCGGGGAGGTCCACACGTGCTCATCCTGCTCAGCCTCTTCGTGGTCGCCGTCGGCAGCTGTGGGATCCTCGTCTTCATGGTCGTGGGCGTGCCCGTGGGTTTCCATTCCCTCCACGTCCTCCTCTGCGACGGTCTCCACACAGTCCATCAGCGTCACAATCTCTTTTTCAGAGACGTCCACAGATTCCAGGATCGTTTCCACCCAGGCGTCAGAGTCTCCGCCCACATAGACGAAGAGATCGCTCTGGGAAACGGTGATCATATCTGCGGGAGTCGGCTCGAAGGAATGACTTTCCGCTCCGGGTTTCAGGAGCATGGTCAGTTCCAGATGATCGCCGCCGATCTGGCGCAGAAAATCATACTGGGGAAAGATCGTGGCGACTGCGCGGATTTTTCCGGAATCCTCTGAACCGGCGGTTCCCGGGGAGGCGCAGCCTGAAAGAAGAAGCAACAGAACAGAGGCGGGAATGAAAGCTGAAAATAATTTTGAAAATTTCATTTCTGTACTCCGTTTCCTGAAACGTATTTAAAACCTGTGAGAATATGTCGGCAGTTTGGTCAGCCAAACCGTAACGCCTATATGTAACCGTTCAGCTGGCTGCACTGTAACGCCTATATCATATCGTATAAAGGATGACCTTGTCAAGAAACGCAGAATGGCATAAAATAGGAAAAGAAAATCGCTGGAAACAGGTTCAGTCCGCTGAATCGTTGCCAAAAAAAGAAGGAAAGGATGGAAGATGATGAAGTTTAAGGACATGCCTTACGAGAGAATTGACTTTGCAAAGGCAGAGGAAGAGCTGAAGGGGCTGATGCAGGAGCTTCGGGAGGCGAAAAGCGGCGAGGAGCAGTTTGAGACCCATAAGAAATATTATCGCCTGAACGATCATGTGGAGACGCAGGCGACGATCTGCCAGATCCGCCATACCATCGACACTACCGACGCGTTCTACGAAAAAGAACAGAAATATTACGATGAGCAGATGCCGGCGTACTCCAATCTGCGGGTTGCTTATCAGAAGATGCTCTATGAATCTCCTTACCGGGAGACGCTGGAAGAAAAAATCGGACCCGTGGCGTTCAGGAACATTGAAATCGCGATGAAATCCGTGTCGGACGAGGTGATTCTCCTGATGCAGGAGGAAAACATGCTGGCGACAGAGTATGAAAAACTGCTGGCCGGCGCGCAGATCGACTGGGACGGCGAGACGCTGAATCTTTCCCTGCTGACGCCGTATCTGACCAGCGCGGATCCGGCGGTTCGGAGAAAGGCGGCGGAAAAACAGAACGAATATTTCGAGAGCATCGGCGGAAAGCTGGACGAGCTGTACGACAAGCTGGTGAAGAACCGCACAGAGCAGGCGAAAAAGCTGGGCTTTGAGAATTATACGCAGCTTGGATATCTGAGAATGCAGAGAAACTGCTACGGAAGAGAGGAAGTGGAAAATCTGCGCCGTCAGGTGAAGGAAGTCTTTGTCCCGTTTGCGGAAAAGCTGTATGAAAGACGGAAAGAACGGCTGGGCCTGGAGACCATGACCTGGTCCGACGAGCAGGTGTTCGGGCCGGAAGGCAGCCCGCAGCCGGAAGGAACGCCGGAGGAAATTCTTGCGGCAGGCCAGAAAATGTACGGGGAACTCTCTCCGGAGACACGGGAGTTCTTTGACTTTATGATGGAAAACGAGCTGATGGACGTATTCGGACGGAAGACGAAGGCGGTCGGCGGCTATATGACCTATCTGCCCGATTACAGATCACCGTTCATTTTCGCGAATTTCAACGGGACAAGCGGAGATGTGGATGTGATGACCCATGAATGCGGCCATGCGTTTCAGGGATATCTTGCGGCGGAGGACCCGATCCGGGAGCATGCAGACATCGGAATGGAGACGGCGGAGATTCACTCCATGTCTATGGAATTTTTCACAGAGCCCTGGTATCACCTGTTTTTCGGGGAAAAGAATACAGAAGCGTACACGCAGATGCATCTGGAGGATGCAGTCATGTTTGTACCTTACGGCTGTATGGTGGACGAGTTCCAGCATGAGGTGTACGATCATCCGGAAATGACTCCGGAGGAGAGGAAGCAGGTGTGGAAACGGCTGGAGAAAGAATATAAGCCGCATCTGAACTACGGCGGCCTGAAATTCTTTGAAAAGGGCTGCTTCTGGCAGAAACAGCACCATATTTACAGCTATCCGCTGTACTATATCGATTATGTGATCGCTCAGCTGTGCGCGTTCGAATTCAAAGCCTGGATGGACAGAGACTATCCGGAGGCGTGGAAGCATTATCTGCAGCTCTGCAGGCTGTCCGCATCGAAATTCCACACAGAGCTGCTGAAAGAAGTCGGACTGAAAACTCCGTTTGCAGACGGAACCATCCGTGAAATCGTTGACAACCTGGAGCAGACAGTCGCTTCCGGCCGCTGGTAACAGTTTAGCCTGCTGAACTGTTACGGCCGCTGAACGCCAGTCTCGTTTCTGCCTTGTCTCGTTTTCTTTCCTGTGATAAAATACTGAGAGTGAATGAAAATATGACATGATTACAGAACGAATGCTCAGGCGGAAGAAAGGAGGAACTCCCGTGGAGAATTTTAAGGCAGGTATTGTTCAGATGAATTCCGGTCCGGATGTGGAAGAGAACATGCGCGCAGTCAGAGAGTATACTGCATATGCTGCGGCGGAAGGCACGAAGTTTATCATGTTTCCGGAAACGGTGGATTATATAGGAATACAGATGGGAAAACATGGGGAGCGGATTCCCGGCTATGTGACCAGAACCTTCGCCGGTCTGGCGCGTCAGCACGGCGTTTACATACACTGCGGCAGTATCACAGAGGCGGCTCCGGGAGGGCTGCCTTTCAACACGACGCTGCTGTTTTCGCCTGACGGACAGATTCAGGCGCTGTACCGGAAACTGCATCTCTTTGATGTGGAGATGGAAGACGGGCCTTCTTACAGAGAATCCGCAGAGATTGCTCCCGGTTCGGAGGTCGTGGTGGCGGAACCGTACTTTGCGTCTCTGGGCCTTTCGATCTGCTACGATATCCGGTTCCCGGAACTGTATTGCCTGCAGGCGGAGAACGGGGCGGAAGTTTTCTGTGTGGCGGCCAACTTCACCAGGGAGACAGGGGAAAAACACTGGGAAACACTGCTCAGAGCCAGAGCGGTGGAAAACACCGCCTACGTGCTTGCAGCGGGACAGTGCGGAAGAAAGACGGCGTTTGAAGCTTACGGACACTCGATGATCATCGATCCGTTCGGAGAGATCCTGGCGGAGGCCGGAGAGGAACCGGAGGTGTTGATCGCGGAACTGAGTTCCGAACGGCTGATGCAGGCGAGAGTGTCGCTGCCAAGCCTGGCAGGGCGAAGGACGGACGTCTACCATCTGGACGGAAAAATCCGGAAATACTGACCGGATGCCCACAGACATTATACTTTCATACGGTCTGTGCAGGGAATGCACAGACCTGACTGACCGGTAACGGAATTCAGACATTTCGTCGGCGGAACAGCGCCCTGAAACAGTACAGGAGCAAAGAGAAAGAGGAGAATGACCATGCAGAATTTTGTACAGTATGCACCCACCGAGGTGGTTTTTGGAAGAGGAACGGAACATCAGACAGGCGAAGAAGTGAAAAAATGGGGCGGAAGCAGAGTGCTTCTGGTATACGGCGGAGGCAGCGCCGTCCGCAGCGGTCTGATCGGAAGAGTGGAACAATCGCTGAAGGAGGCGGGAATCGCCTGGGAAGAATTCGGCGGCGTTCACCCGAATCCGCGGCTGGCGTTTGCCGAGGAAGGCGTACAGAGAGCGCTGGCCTTCGGCGCTGATTTTATTCTGGCTGTGGGCGGCGGAAGCGCAATTGACACGGCAAAGGCTGTGGCGCATGGAACGGCAAATCCCGGCGAGAAGCTGTGGGATATCTGGACCGGAAAAGCGCCGCTGACAAAATCGCTGCCGGTTGGGGCGGTTCTTACGATTCCGGCGGCAGGCAGTGAGATGAGCGATTCAGCGGTGCTGACCAACGAGGCAATCGGAAAGAAGGCAGGAATCAATACTCCGTTCAACCGCTGCCGGTTTGCCGTGATGAATCCGGAGCTGGCGGCGACTCTGCCGGCTTATCAGATTGCATGCGGCGTCACGGATATTATGATGCATACGATGGAACGGTACTTTATTCCCGGAATTCCGTGTGAGATGACCGACTGCATTGCGGAAGGCCTGTTGCGTACAGTGATTCACAACGGGCCGAAGGTTCTCGAAAATCCATCGGATTACGATGCGATGGCGGAGATTATGTGGTGCGGAAGCCTTTCCCACAACAATCTGACGGAATGCGGCCGCGGAAAAGATTTTTCCGTCCATAAGCTGGGACATGCGCTGAGCGCAAAGTATGATGTGGCGCATGGGGCGTCCCTGGCCGCTGTCTGGGGTTCCTGGGCGAGATATCTGTACCGGGATCAGGCGCTTGAAAGGTTCGTACGTTTTGCGGAGAATGTCTGGGGAATTTCCGGGGAAGGAAAAACCGGGGAAGAGACCGCGCTGGAAGGAATTGAAAGAACCGAAGAATTTTTCCGGAAGATCGGCATGCCGACGAGTCTTTCTCAGCTGGGCTTACAGCCGGATGAGAAGGAGAGAGAAGCGCTCTCCCTGGACGCGACAATGGGCGATACCGTGAAGCTTACCAGAATCCGTCCGCTGGGCGCGAAGGAAGTCAGTGAAATCTATCAGATGGCGATGTGAGGACGGAAAACCTTATACCAGGAGGAACAGAATTGGCAGGAATTGAACAGAGCAGAATCAGAAATTTTTGTATTATAGCACATATTGATCATGGAAAATCCACGCTTGCGGACCGCATTATCCAGAAAACAGGTCTGCTGACAGAGCGTGAAATGCAGGATCAGGTACTGGACAACATGGATCTGGAGCGGGAGCGGGGGATTACCATCAAAGCCCAGGCGGTCAGAACCATTTACAAGGCGAAGGACGGTGAGGAATATATTCTGAACATGATCGACACACCGGGCCATGTGGATTTTAATTATGAGGTGTCCCGGAGCCTTGCAGCCTGCGACGGGGCGATTCTTGTGGTGGACGCGTCCCAGGGAATCGAGGCGCAGACCCTTGCGAACGTATACCTGGCCCTGGATCACGATCTGGACGTCTTCCCGGTGATCAACAAAATCGATCTGCCCAGCGCGGATCCGGACCGGGTGATCGCCGAGATTGAGGACGTCATCGGCATCGAGGCGGAGGACGCCCCGAGAATCTCCGCGAAAACGGGGGAGAATGTGGACGAGGTGCTGGAGCAGATCGTCACCAGGATCCCGGCGCCGAAGGGAGATCGTGACAACCCGCTGCAGGCGCTGATTTTTGACTCCGTGTATGACGCTTACCGGGGAGTAATCGTCTCCTGCCGCGTGATGGAGGGAAGCGTCAGAAAAGGAACCAGAATCCGCATGATGGCGACAGGTGCGGTGGAGGAGGTCGTCGAGGTGGGCTATTTCGGCGCAGGCCAGCTGATCCCCTGCGAGGAGCTGAGTGCGGGGATGGTCGGCTATATTACCGCAAGTATCAAGAACGTCCGGGACACCCGCGTGGGCGATACGATCACCGATGCGGACAGGCCCTGCGCGGAGCCGCTTCCGGGTTATAAAAAGGTGAATCCGATGGTGTACTGCGGCATGTATCCGGCGGACGGCGCCCAGTATCAGGATCTGCGGGACGCGCTGGAAAAGCTGCAGCTGAACGACGCTTCCCTGTTTTATGAGCCGGAGACGTCGGCGGCGCTGGGATTCGGTTTCCGCTGCGGATTCCTTGGGCTTCTGCACCTGGAGATTATCCAGGAACGTCTGGAGCGGGAATACAATCTGGATCTTGTGACCACGGCGCCCAGCGTTATCTATAAAGTCCACAAGACAGACGGAACCTGCATGGACCTGACCAATCCGTCCAACCTTCCGGATCCCTCGGAGATTGATTATATGGAAGAGCCTGTGGTGCGGGCGGAGATTATGGTGACGACGGAATTTATCGGTCCGATTATGGAGCTGTGCCAGCAGCGCCGCGGGCAGTATCAGGGGATGGAGTATATGGAGACGACCCGTGCGATGCTTCACTATCATCTGCCCCTCAATGAGATCATCTACGACTTTTTTGACGCGCTGAAATCCCGTTCCCGTGGATATGCGTCCTTTGACTACGAATTGCTGGGCTATGAGCGGAGCGAGCTTGTGAAGCTGGATATTCTGGTGAACAAAGAAGAGGTGGACGCGCTGTCCTTCATTGTTTATTCCGGTTCTGCCTACGACAGAGGCAGAAGAATGTGTGAGAAGCTGAAGGAAGAGATTCCAAGGCAGCTGTTTGAGATTCCGATCCAGGCCGCTGTCGGCTCCAAGATTATTGCAAGAGAAACGGTGCGGGCGCTCCGCAAGGATGTTCTGGCGAAATGTTACGGCGGTGATATCAGCCGTAAGAAAAAGCTGCTGGAGAAGCAGAAAGAAGGAAAGAAACGGATGCGCCAGGTCGGAAATGTGGAGATTCCGCAGAAAGCGTTTATGAGCGTACTGAAACTGGATGACAATTAATACAGCGAAACCTGAGGGCTGACGGCAGCTCTCAGGTTTCGCTGTGCTTTTCGGATGCTTTCCGGAATACGATCCTCTTGCTGAGGATATAGTTCATGAGAATAATCAGAATCGTGACAATTGCCTTGGCCCAGAAACCTTCAATACCGAACAGGGCGCTGGTGACGCCGAGACGGAACAGGAGCGACGGAAGAAAGATTTCGAACAGTCCGGTGAAGATTCTCGCGCCGAGAAAAAGAAAAAATTCCCGGAAAATTTCCGGAGGCCGATGGGCGCGGGAGCGGAACACAAAGCATCTGTTGGTAAGGTATGCAAAGAGCACCGCCGCCAGCCATGCCGCAAGGTTGCAGACCATCATGGAGCAGGGCGTCAGAAAAGACATGGCGGTGTAAACGATCCAGTTTACCACTGTCGCTGCACCGCCCCAGAAAAGATAGGAAACCGCTTCCGTCTGAAATAAGCTTTTTATCCGGTGAATCAACAGTACTTCCTCCTTTGCAGAAGTGTGGAGTTACCATTCAGTCAGGTCTGTGCATTTACTGCGCAGACCGTATGAAAGCATAGTGCCTGCAACGATTTATTGTATCATGGCAGGAGAAAATTGTACAGAGAAGCTCCGGAGCAAAAATGATTTTGAAAGGAAAAAAACAATGAGCAAACCGTTGGAACTGTATGTCCATATCCCTTTCTGCATCCGCAAATGCGATTACTGTGATTTTCTGTCGTTTCCATCCACAGAGGAACAGCAGTACCGGTATATGGACGCGCTGAAAAAGGAAATCCTGGGAGCCGGCGCGTATCCGGACCGGCGCGTGGTATCGGTGTTTTTCGGGGGCGGCACGCCGTCGGTGCCGAAGGCGGAGCTGCTGGCGGAGGTTCTGGGACTCCTGAGACAGACCTTCCTGTTTGACGAAGATGCGGAAATTACGCTGGAGGCAAATCCGGGAACACTCTCAGAAGAAAAACTGAGGATCTATCGGGAAGCGGGATTCAACCGCCTGAGTCTCGGGTGCCAGTCGGTACATGACAGGGAGCTGCGGCAGCTGGGAAGAATTCATACGTTTCGGGAATTTGTGGAAAGTTTTTCTCTGGCGCGCGGCTGCGGATTTTCCAATATCAATGTGGATCTGATGTCCGGGCTCCCGGGCCAGAGCCTGGAGAGCTATGAGGAAAGCCTGCGCACCGTGGCGGAACTGGGACCGGAGCATCTTTCGGCCTACAGTCTGATTGTGGAGCCGGGAACGCCGTTTGCCTCCCGGGAACTGGATCTTCCGGAGGAGGAGACGGAGCGGAAGATGTATGAGCGGACCGGAGAGATTCTCGGAGAATATGGATATACTCAATATGAGATTTCCAACTATGCAAAGCCGGGGCGGGAATGCCGCCACAATATCGGCTACTGGAAGCGCGTCGATTATCTGGGGTTCGGTCCGGGAGCAGCCTCTCTGACAGAGAACCGCAGGTTTTCCAATACGACGGATGTGAAAAAATATCTGACGGACAGCGGGCGGCCGGAGAAGATCCGTGAAAACATGGAAATTCTCTCGGAGCAGGACTGTATGGAAGAGTTTATGTTTCTTGGACTCAGGATGAACGAAGGGATTTCCGAGGAGGAATTTTACCGGCAATTCGGGAAAACGGTGGATGAGGTGTACCGCCCGGTGCTGGAAAAATACCGGAAGCTGGATCTGCTCTGGAGAACCGGAGGGAGAATCGGTCTGACGGCGCAGGGAATCTCTGTCAGCAATACGGTTATGGCGGATTTTCTCTTATAAGAACAAATGTTTGCTTTCCGCTGCGCGGTGTGCTACAATGGTGGCAGTTCAGTCAGCTGAACAGTTACCCTGCAACAGATTTCTTATGTGATGACAGAGGATGAAAAAAGAGGTCAAAAGATGGTGGAGAATACAAAAAAGCAGTTTATAAAGATCCGCGGTGCCTGTGAAAACAATCTGAAGCACCTGGATGTGGACATTCCGAGGAATGAGTTTGTGGTTCTGACCGGTCTCAGCGGTTCCGGAAAGAGTTCCCTGGCGTTTGAGACGATTTACGCGGAGGGGCAGAGGCGGTATATGGAGAGCCTTTCCTCCTACGCCCGTCAGTTCCTGGGACAGATGGAGAAACCCAACGTGGAGAGTATCGAGGGCCTTCCGCCGGCCATTTCCATTGACCAGAAATCCACGAACCGCAATCCCCGTTCGACGGTGGGGACGGTTACGGAGATCTACGACTATTTCCGTCTGCTCTACGCCAGAATCGGAATTCCTCACTGTCCGAAATGTGGGAGAGTGATCAGCAGACAGTCGGTGGACCAGATGGTGGATCATATTATGGCGCTGCCGGAACGGACGCGAATCCAGCTTCTCGCGCCGGTGGTGCGGGGCCGGAAGGGACGCCATGAAAAGGTTCTGGAGAAGGCAAAGAAGAGCGGTTACGTCCGGGTGATCATCGACGGAAATCTGTACGAGCTTTCCGAGGTAATCACACTGGATAAGAATATCAAGCATAACATCGAGATTGTCGTGGATCGTCTGGTGGTGAAACCGGGAATTGAAAAGCGCCTTACGGATTCCATCGAGAATGTGCTGAGCCTTGCGGACGGCCTTCTGTTTGTGGACACGATGGACGGGAATATCCTGAGCTTCAGCCAGAGCTTTTCCTGTCCGGACTGCCAGATCAGCATGGAGGAGATCGAGCCCCGCAGCTTTTCCTTCAACAATCCGTTCGGAGCCTGCCCCAGCTGTTACGGCCTGGGATATAAGATGGAGTTTGACGAGCGCCTGATGATTCCGGATCCTTCTCTGAGTATCAACGAGGGCGCAATTGTCGTTCTCGGATGGCAGTCCTGCACGGATAAGGGAAGCTATACCAGGGCGATTCTGGATGCACTGGCAAAGGAGTATGACTTCTCTCTCGACACACCGTTTCAGGATTATCCGAAAAAGATTCACGATATCCTTATTTACGGAACCAACGGAAAAAAGGTGAAGGTTCACTATACCGGGCAGCGGGGAACCGGCGTGTACGATGTGGCCTTTGACGGCCTGATCAAAAATGTGGAGCGCAGATATCGCGAGACGTCCTCAGACGCCACGAAGCAGGAATACGAGACATTTATGCGTGTGACGCCCTGCCAGGCCTGCCACGGGCAGCGCCTGAAGCCCACTTCCCTGGCGGTGACTGTCGGAGACAAAAACATTGCGGAGGTTACCGATCTTTCCATCGAAAAGCTCACGCTGTTTCTGAAAGAGCTGACATTGACAGAGCAGCAGATGCTGATCGGAAAGCAGGTGCTTAAGGAGATCCAGGCCCGCGTGGGATTCCTGATGGATGTGGGGCTGGACTATCTGACCCTCTCCCGTGCGACGGGAACCCTTTCCGGCGGGGAGGCGCAGCGTATCCGTCTGGCGACGCAGATTGGATCCGGCCTTGTGGGTGTCGCCTATATTCTCGACGAGCCAAGCATTGGCCTGCATCAGAGGGATAACGACAAACTGCTGAATACGCTGAAACATCTGAGAGACCTTGGAAACACGCTGATTGTTGTGGAGCATGATGAGGATACCATGCGGGCAGCGGACTGCGTCGTGGATATCGGACCGGGAGCCGGCGAACACGGCGGCGAGCTGGTGGCCATCGGGACAGCTGAGGAGCTTATGAAAAACGAACGGTCCATCACCGGCGCCTACCTCAGCGGCCGTCTGAAAATTCCGGTGCCGAAGGTGAGGAAAAAGCCCACCGGATGGCTGAAAATTCTGGGAGCAAGAGAGAATAACCTGAAGAAGATCAACGTGGCGTTTCCGCTGGGTGTGATGACCTGTGTGACGGGCGTTTCCGGTTCCGGAAAAAGCTCTCTGGTCAATGAAATCCTTTACAAGCGTCTGGCAAGAGACCTGAACCGGGCGAGGACGATTCCGGGAGCGCACAGAGGTATTGAGGGAGAAGAACTTCTGGACAAAGTCATTGATATTGACCAGTCTCCGATCGGCAGAACCCCCCGTTCCAACCCTGCGACTTACACCGGCGTGTTCGACCAGATCCGCGATCTGTTTGCCGCTACCCAGGACGCGAAGGCCAGAGGCTATAAAAAGGGAAGATTCAGTTTCAATATCAAAGGGGGACGCTGTGAAGCGTGCGGCGGAGACGGAATCATCAAGATCGAGATGCATTTCCTTCCGGACGTGTATGTGCCCTGTGAGGTTTGCCACGGAAAGCGGTATAACAGGGAAACCCTGGAGGTAAAATATAAAGGAAAAAGCATCTATGACGTGCTGAATATGACGGTGGAGGAAGCGGTGGAGTTTTTCCGCCCGGTTCCGTCGATCTGCAGGAAGCTGGAAGCGCTGAATGACGTAGGCCTTTCTTATATCCGTCTCGGGCAGCCGTCCACAACTCTGTCCGGAGGAGAGGCACAGCGCATCAAGCTTGCCGCGGAACTCGGAAAGCGGAGCACCGGAAAGACCATCTATATTCTGGACGAGCCGACGACGGGTCTGCATTTTGCTGACGTTCACAAGCTGGTGGAGATTCTGCAGAGACTTGCGGAAGGCGGAAATACGGTGATTGTGATCGAGCATAACCTGGATGTGATCAAGACCGCAGACTACATTATCGACATAGGACCGGAGGGCGGAGACCGCGGAGGAACCGTGATCGCGAAGGGAACTCCCGAGGAAGTTGCGAAAAATCCGGCCTCCTACACGGGGAAATATGTCGCAAAATATCTGTAAAAAACGCTTTCCATTTATCTGGCAATTCGTTATAATTAGAAAATGGAAAAGGAAGAAACGGTTACGTTACAGTTCAGCCAGGTCGGTGCATTTCCTGCACAGACCATATGAAACCGCAGAGCCTGCAGGCATCCGGTATAAGTATCCGGCAGGTCTGCGCGCCTGCTGCGCTGGCCGTAAGAGAATGATGCAGCAAGGCAGAAATCCTGTCGGCAAGGCTGATTTTCAATGGATTTCTGCCTCGTAACTGTGAAGACGCTGAACAGTTACGAAAAGGCTATGAATTGCAGAAAGAGAAAGGGGAATTATATGGCTGCAGGGACAGATATAGGAATTGACCTTGGAACCTCCAGCATACTGGTGTATTCCAAAGGGAAAGGAATCGTGCTCAAAGAGCCGTCCGTAGTCGCATATGATAAAGATGCCGATAAAGTCAAGGCAATCGGAGAGGAAGCACGACAGATGATCGGGCGCACGCCGGGAAATATTATGGCGATCCGCCCCCTGCGCCAGGGAGTAATCACAGATTTTCTGATTACAGAGAGAATGCTGAAATATTTCATACAGAAGGCGATGGGGAGGAAAGCCTTTCGCAAGCCGAGGATCAGTATCTGCGTGCCGTCCGGCGTGACGGAAGTGGAACGCAAGGCGGTGGAGGAAGCGACCTATCAGGCTGGCGCCAGAGATGTGATCATCGTGCCGGAGCCTGTGGCCGCGGCCATCGGAGCGGGGATTGACATTACAAAGCCCTGTGGGAATATGCTGGTGGATATCGGCGGCGGAACAACGGATATCGCGGTGATTTCGCTGGCGGGAACGGTCGTATCCAATTCGGTCAAGCTGGCGGGAGACGATTTCGACGAGGCGATTATCCGGTATGTCCGTAAAAAGCATAACGTGTTTATCGGAGAACAGACGGCGGAGGCAATCAAAATCCAGATCGGTTCCGCCTATCCGCGCATTGAAGAGAAGAGTATGGAGGTCAAGGGAAGAAATATCATCACCGGACTTCCGAAGACCGTCACGCTGACCTCCGAAGAGATCCGGGAGGCCCTGAAACCGGCAACTGGGGAAATTGCCGACGCGGTCTGTGCGGTTCTGGAAAAAACGCCGCCGGAGCTTGCGTCTGATGTGGCTGACCGGGGGATTGTGCTGAGCGGAGGCGGATGTCTGCTGGACGGAATCGAGGAGCTGATTCAGGAGCGGACAGGCATTCAGACCATGACGGCGGAGAATCCGTCCTGTGTGGTAGCCCTGGGAACCGGACAGTATCGGGAAGTTATGACAAAATTTGAAAGCCAGTTTTGATATGGAAAAAAGAACAGTAGAGGGATATGTGGATCATATCATATTCCGCAATGAAGAAAACGGTTATACCGTTTTGAATTTGAAAATGAAGGGTGCGGAGCTGACCTGCATCGGAACCCTGCCCGCCATCGGGGAGGGGGAACTGATCGAAGCGGTCGGAACGGAGACGGAGCATTCTGTTTACGGCCGTCAGTTCCGCATCGAATCTTATGAGACGAAAGTACCGGAGGATTCTGCCGCCCTGGAGCGGTATCTCGGATCGGGAGCGATCAAGGGAGTCGGAGCGGCGCTGGCCGCAAGAATTGTCCGGCGTTTTCAGGCAGACACACTGCGAATCATTCAGGAAGAGCCGGAACGCCTTGCAGAGGTAAAGGGAATCAGCGAGCGGAAGGCCAGGGAGATTGCCGCCCAGGTGGCGGAGAAGGCCGAGATGCAGAACGCGATGATCTTCCTGTCTCAGTATGGAATTTCTCTTGCCCTGGGGGCAAAAATCTATCATCAGTACGGGGACGGCCTGTACCGTATCTTGAAAGAAAATCCCTATAAATTAGCAGAAGACATTCAGGGTGTCGGATTTAAGATGGCGGATGAGATCGCCGCAAAAATCGGAATTGTCGCCGACAGCGAGTACCGGATCCGCAGCGCTCTGCTTTACATATTGAGCCAGGCCTCGGCGCAGGGGCATATGTATCTGCCGGAGGATATTCTGACGGCGAAGGCGCAGGAACTTCTGGGAATCCGTGTGGAGGATATGTCAAAATTTCTGATGGATCTGGCGATCGACAGAAAGATTGTGATGAAAGAGCGGGAACTTCCGGACGGCGGAACACAGACTCTGGTTTATGCGGGACAGTACTATTTTCTTGAACTGAACTGCGCCCGTATGCTGCATGAGCTGAATATCGTCTGCGAGGATGACCGGGAATCTGTCCGCAGAAAGCTGGGACAGATCGAAAAAAGCACCGGAACCGAGCTGGACGAGGTGCAGCGGGAGGCGGTGGTTCAGGCGGCCAGCAGCGGCCTGATGATACTGACCGGAGGTCCGGGAACGGGAAAAACAACGACGATCAACGCGATGATCCATTACTTTGCCGACGAGGGAATGGATATCTTTCTTGCCGCGCCCACGGGCCGGGCGGCAAAGCGGATGACGGAGGCCACCGGCTACCAGGCCTGCACGATCCACCGGCTGCTGGAGGTCAGCGGCGGTATGGACGACGATTCTTCCCGCGTTCACTTTGAGCGGAATGCGTCGAATCCGCTGGAGGCGGACGTGGTGATCATCGATGAGGTATCCATGGTGGACATCCATCTGATGCATGCGCTTCTGTGCGCGCTGGTGCCCGGAACCCGGCTGATTCTTGTGGGCGATCAGAATCAGCTGCCGAGCGTCGGGCCGGGCAGCGTGCTTCGGGATCTGATCCGCTCGGAATGCTTTCCGATGGTACGGCTGACCAGGATTTTCCGCCAGGCGTCCCAGAGCGATATTGTGGTCAATGCGCATAAAATCAACAACGGACAGAAAGTGACGCTGGACAACAAGAGCCGCGATTTCTTTTTCCTCAAAAGGTATGACGTAAATGTGATCCTGAAAGTAATCGTGCTGCTGATTTCCCAGAAGCTTCCAGGGTACGTGGAGGCAAAGCCCCAGGAGATCCAGGTGCTGACGCCAATGCGCAAGGGAGCGCTGGGAGTGGAGAATCTGAATGGAATTCTCCAGAAATATCTGAATCCTCCGTCGCCGGAAAAACAGGAGAAGGAAAATGCAAACGGCGTATTCCGGGAAGGCGACAAGGTCATGCAGATCAAAAATAATTATCAGCTGGAATGGGAAATCCGCGGAATCAACGGCGTGGTTGCCGAGCGGGGCATGGGAGTATTCAACGGAGATCTGGGAATCATCCGGAAGATCAATCCTTTTGCGGAGACCGTGACAGTGGAATATGAGGAGGGAAGGTTTGCGGATTATACGTTCAAACAGACCGAGGAACTGGAGCTTGCCTACGCGACAACGATTCACAAAGCGCAGGGAAGCGAGTACCCGGCCGTGATTATTCCTCTCCTCGGCGGTCCCAGGATGCTGATGACCAGAAACCTTCTCTACACTGCCGTGACCAGAGCGCGGCGGTGCGTGACGATCGTCGGCAGCGATGTGACCTTTCAGGCGATGATCGACAATCATATCGAGGAAAACCGCTATACCACGCTTGCCGAGCGGATTGTTGAGTGCAGCCGGGAAGAGTGGACGTAAAAAGAATAACTATCATAAGATACCTGGCAGGTTCTCTGAAGAGTGGGAGTTACCGTTCAGCCAGCTGAACCGGTACGAGAGACGGATGAGAGGTGTCAGATGAACAGAAAAACAGAAGATACAGCAGTGAAGAAAAAAATCCGGGCGGCCGGGCAGATTCTGGACTGGATTTATCCCAGAAGATGTCCGGTCTGCGACGATATTCTCGGAAAAAAGGAAACGTATATCTGCCGGAACTGTGCCGGAAAGCTGAAGCCGGCGGAAGAACCCAGGTGCAGAAAGTGCAGCAGGCCGATCCGCTCCTGGACGGAGGAGTACTGCGCGGAATGCGGAAAGGGCCGTCATGTCTATGAGAAAGGCTATGCCGTGTACCCGTATCACGGCCCGATCCGGGAATCCCTGATGCGCTTTAAATATTCCGGAAGACAGGAGTATGCGGGATTTTACGCCAGGGCGATCGCAGTGTACGGCCGGGATGAGATCCGCAGAATGAGGCCGGAGCTGCTGGTGCCGGTTCCGATTCACCGGAAAAAGCTGCAGAAGCGAGGCTACAACCAGGCGGAGGTTCTGGCACGGCGGCTGGCGGAAGAGACCGGTCTTCCGGTGGAGCACCGCCTGGTTCTGCGAAAGAAGAATACGCTGCCCCAGAAAGAGCTGAGCCCGGAGGAGCGGAGAAAAAATCTGAGAGAAGCCTTTGCGCTTCGCATTCCGGAGCGGCGGCTGCCTGTCCGGAGAGTGCTCCTGGTCGACGATATCTATACCACAGGCAGCACCGTGGACGCGCTGGCCGGCCTTCTGAAACAGGCCGGCGCGGAGGAAGTTTACTTTGTGACTGTGGCGGCGGGAGGAAGCCCGGGTCTGTGAGGAAAAGGGGAACAGTTCAGCTGGCTGAACTGTTATGCGTAACGTTAATTCTTTTCTTTCAGGAACTCCTTTCCAACTCCGGGATAATATGTTAGAATAATTAAGGTGTAATCAAGAATTAAAGAGGAAAAGCCTATGCTGAATAAGGAAAGAATCCGTCAGATGACGTCTCTTGCCCGTTATGAGCAGGAGGAAGGAAAAAAGGAAATCAAAATCAGCCGGTATTACAAAAATGATTATATCGGCCTGATGCTGCTGAAAAATTTTTTCCTCACGACCATCGGGTATTTTCTGCTGATCGGCCTTTGGGCGATGTGGAAAATTGACTGGCTGATGGACGGAATGGACGCTGTGAATCCGCTGCTGCTCCTGTTCCTGCTGGCGGCTGTCTATGTGGGAATGCTTGTGGTCTATTCGCTGCTGACTATTTACTTTTCGAATAAGAAATATAAGAAGGCCGTAAAGGACACGAAAAAATATACGCAGGGACTCGGAATCCTGCTGCGGGAATATGAGAGAGAAGAAAAGCGGAGCGGCAGCCGGACGAAAGGAAACAGGAGGAATCCCGAATGACAATTTTTTTGGAACTGAAGGAAAAGCTGAAAGGAATTTATGCCGAGTACGGCACTTATATTCTTCCGGCGGCCAAATTTCTTCTGGCACTGGCAGTTTTTCAGAGCATTAATCATACACTGAATTATGTGCCTGCGCTGGGAAATATTTTCATTGTACTGATTCTCTCACTGATCTGTGCAATCATTCCGCTGAACGGAATGGTATTTTTTGCTATGGTGCTGATTCTGCTCCAGTGTACGGGAGTACATCTTCTGGCGGCGGCATTCGGAGCGGTGCTGTTTCTGGCGCTGTGGGTGCTGTATCTGCGGTTTGCTTCCGGTGAAGCGCTGGCGCTTGTTCTGACGCCTCTTGCGTTTGCCCTGCATATACCGGCGGCGGTGCCGATCGCTTTCGGTCTGGTTGGAGGTCCGGTGTCGGCGCTTTCTGTGGCCTGCGGTCTGGTGGTATACTATTTCATTCGCCTGATCGGAGAACGGATCGTTGTTCTGGCGGCAGGCGAAGACATTAACATGCTGGATTTTGTCAGAACGCTGGCGGAGGGAGTGTTTCAGAATGAGGCTCTGCTGGTAGCGCTGATCTGCTGCACGGTAACTCTGCTGGTTGTAAATCTGATCCGCACCCTGGAAGCAGACTATGCCTGGCAGATTTCTGTGATTGCCGGAGGGATCGCGTATATTGTGATTCAGCTGGCCGGCGCACTGTTTCTGGAAATCCGGATTTCTGTGCCGGTACTTCTGATTGGAACGGTGGTAAGCTGTCTGATCTGCTATGTACTTCAGCTGTTCGTGTTCGGAGGGGATTATTCCAGAAGCAAAATGTTCCGTTTTCAGGATGACGAGTACTATTATTATGTAAAGGCGATTCCGAAAATGGCCGTGTCAAATCCCAACCGCACAATCAAAAACATCAGCGAGGAATCTGTGGAGGAAGAGACAGGGCGGAGCGAAGAGAAGGACGCCGCTGCGGAGCCGGGAAACGGTTCGGAAACGGGAACTGTTTCCGGACAGGTGGAAGAGACCGGGAAGGACGCCGCAGGTTTCGGTTCTGCGGCTCAGACGGAAACGTCCGGCGAACTGCCGGAGGTTCTTGCGGATGTGATCCGCAGATATGACGTCCGCCAGGAGGCGGAAGAGCAGACGACCGCAGAATCGGAGCAGGAAGAAAAAATCAAAGAGGAATATTTTCAGTCAGTAGATTTTGAAGAAAAGCTGACCGATACGCTGAAACATTTATAAATCGGAAGCTCACATGACCGAACTTCCGGAAAACCGGAGAAAAGCATAGCGGCTGCTATGGTTTGAATTACAAAACGAAAAACAGGAAGAAGGGGAGTGACAGTGTGCATGCAGTTTGGAATTGGATCGTCCTGCGTTTATCAGAAATAACGCTTCCGAAGCCCATAGAATTCATAGATGTGATACAGATTCTGCTGATCGCATATTTTGTATACCATCTGATTCGCTGGGTGCAGAACACGAAGGCGTATACACTGTTAAAGGGCATCCTGGTCATCGTCGGATTTGCGGTGCTCGCAAGTATTTTTCAGATGCAGACATTTCTGTATCTGCTCGGAGCACTGGGCGGTGTTGCGCTGACAGCGCTTGTTATTATTTTCCAGCCGGAACTGAGAAGGGCAGTGGAACAGCTGGGAGAAAAGACGCCTTTGTCGACAATTTCGCTTCCGGGTTCTTCTGAGAAGCAGGAAAGATTCAGCGATAAGACAGTCAACGAAATTGTCCGTGCCTGCTATGAGATGGGCGCGGTCAAAACAGGGGCGCTGATTGTTATTGAGCGGAATATTACACTGGAAGAATATGAAAAGACCGGGATTGAGGTGGATGGTATTGTGACCAGCCAGCTGCTCATCAATATTTTTGAACATAACACGCCGCTTCATGACGGCGCCGTGATCGTCAGAGGCGACCGGATCGTTTCGGCCACCTGTTATCTTCCTCTGTCGGACAATATGTCCCTGAGCAAAGATCTGGGAACCCGCCACCGGGCGGGAGTCGGCGTCAGCGAGGCCACAGATTCCTTTACCATCATTGTGTCGGAGGAGACCGGTAACGTGTCCTACGCCGTCGGCGGAGAACTGAAGAAAGCGGTAACGCCCAATGAACTGAGAGAGCAGCTCCATATGATCCAGAATCTGCCTCACAAGCAGGAGGGAGACGAAGGAAAAGGAAAACTCAGGGGAAGAAAAAAGAAAAAGGAAGGGGCGGGTGAATCATGAAGGAAAAAATACTGAACAACCTGCCGCTGAAAATTATATCCGTTATCATAGCCATTGTGATCTGGTATGTGGTGACGTCGGTCAGCGATCCGATCGTGACCAGAACCTTCCCGGACATACCGGTGCAGATCACCAACGAGTCCTATATTGCGGAAGGAAAGAAAACCTATCAGATTTCCGAGCAGTATCAGTCAATAGCAGTATCGATTCGTGGAAACCGTTCGGTGGTCAATGGCATTACAGAGGACGATATCACTGTGACTGCGGACCTCACGCAGATTGTGACGATGGATACCGATCCCGTATACGTTCCTGTGACTGCCGTATGCAGCGGAATTTCTTCCGGAAACTATACGATTCATACGCAGACGGCGACGATTCCCATAGAGATCGAAGATGTGGACAGCGCAAAATTTCCGATCAGTGTCGACGTGGGAGACACTCAGCCGGCCAAGGAATATGAGATCGGCGAGAGGTCTGCGGATCCGGCCACAATTACAGTTTCCGGTCCGGAATCCCTGATCCAGAAAATCAGCAGCGTCGTGGCGAAAGTAGACGTCAGCGGAATGTCGGAATCCGGGACCGTGAAGGGAACGCTTGTGGTGATCGACAAAAACCTGGACGAGATGACAGAAACACAGATGAATTTCCTTACCTTCGAGACAGGAAGCCGTGAGGTGGACGTCCAGATCAAGCTCTGGAGAAAACAGACCGGCGTAAAGCTGGAAGCAGGCTATACAGGAACTCCGGCTCATGGCTATCAGGTGACAGAAGTGACGACGACGCCGGAAGAAATTACGGTGGCAGGTTCTGAGAAAGCCCTTGCGGATCTGGCGGCCAATGGAAATAAGATTACGATTCCTGATGATATGATAAATATTGACGGACAGAGTCAGGATACAGATATCACAGTGGATATCAACGATCTGCTGACGGACGAGCCTGAGATGAGAATTACCAGTTCTGCGGAAACCGTCACGGTTCATGTTTCCATTCTTCCCAACGGAAGCCAGGAGTTCCAGCTGGATGTGGATAACATTACAGTGACAAATCTGGGAACAAACCTGAGCGTCTCTTACGATCAGACGCAGATACCTGTCCGGATCATGGCCTCTGACGTTAATCTGAAATCCTTTGATCCCTCGCAGATCAAGGCGAGCATCGACCTCAGCGGAAAAGGCGCAGGGGATTACGAGGTTCCGCTTCAGATACAGCTGCCGGATAATTATGAACTGGTCAACGGAGATGACGATAAGACTGGCGAGGTAACTGTGACAGTGCATCTGCGCGAAAGAACAGACACTTCTGCAACAACCTCTGCAAATGCAAATTAGGAGGAAACGGAAATGGTAAGTAAAAAAGTCACTGTGAACAACCCAACAGGACTGCATCTTCGCCCTGCAGGAAATCTCTGCAAGGAAGCGATGAAATATAAATCAATGATAAAGTTTCAGTTCCGTGAAACCACAGCAAATGCCAAGAGTGTGCTGAGCGTGCTGGGGGCATGTGTGAAGAGCGGGGATGAGATTACACTGATCTGTGAAGGCGAGGATGAGCAGGAGGCTCTGGACGCGCTGGTGGCGGCAGTGGAGAGCGGCTTGGGGGAACAGAAGAGCTGATGAAAATGTAACGGTTCCGCTGACTGACGGTTATGTGAAAATCGAAAAGAAAGAACAGAATCTGAAGCCGCATACAGATACAATGGCGGGCGAAAGGAGATCCGGGAAAACGGATGCCTTTCGCCCGCTTTTATATCACAGGAAACTTTGCTCCCAAGGCGTGCGTTGACCGGAAGCCTGCTGCGGGGGCGTTTCTCTTATCCTATAGAACCATCATCGGAAAAAAAGCTGTCCGAAAGAGTGTCCAAAAAGCGAAAATGCGAAAAAACGGCTGAAAAACGGGGAAAAAGGAGGAAATTTCAGGGTAAAATAAGTGCTTAACGAAATTGACACAGAAATGTTAAATGCGCATAATATATTGCGGTTTGTTTGGGGATATGATAAAATATAGGGCGAATTATAGTATGAGTTTAGTTATAGTTCAGCCAGGTCTGTGCATTCTCTGTGCGGACCGTATGCAGGCATAGTGTTTGCGGGCGTCCGGTCCATCGCGAAGCGATTTTCAATGAATGGATGCCATAACAGTTCAGCTGACTGAACTGTTAATGAGTTTGAGAAATCGGGGGAATTTCTGCAATGTATCAGCAAAAACAGAAGTTTCAGAATTTGCTTTTGATGATTATTGATGCAGCATGTATTGTAGCCAGCTATCTGTTTGTGAGTTTTGTAAGGCTGAAATGCAGACCAAATCCAATGAGTCTTTCTATGAATGACGTAGTTGGAACGTTGTGGTTGGTCTTTTTGGCCTATTTTTGTGTTTTCATTTTTTTTTAATATGAATCAATACCTGATGCAGAGAGACAAATATGAAGAATTTGTCTACGTCATCAAGGTCAATATTTTTATGGCAGCTGTTCTGGCTGTGATTTTTTTTCTTGCGCGGCAGATGGATTATCTGTCGAGAGGGGTATGGATGTTTACCGTCATAGGCAACATCGTTCTGATGTATGCCGGCCATCTGGGAATTAAGCAGATTCTGAAAAGACAGTATGCCCTCGGTGATAAGCAGCATATGTATCTGATCACAACCAGTGACCGGGTGGAAAAAGTACTGGAACAGTTGAAAAGCACAGAGGAGTTCTGCTCTTACGCGGTACGGATTGCAATTCTTGATGAAGATCGAAGAGGTGAAGTCATCGGCGGTTTTCCGGTAGTAGCGTCAATAGAGAATTTGTTTGACGATGCAAGAAGAGAAATTGTTGATGTCGCCTATATTAATATCTCATATTCAACAGGCGAATCCCTGGAAGGTTTTATTGAAGAGTTTGAAAAAATGGGAATAACAGTACAGCTGAATATCAATGTGCTGGAGGGCCAGGAAGGGTTCGGAAAGCGGATTGACATGATTGGCGATTACCCGGTGGTGAGTTTTGCACCGCGATTTTTTGACTATAATAAGCTGGTGATGAAACGGATGATTGATATTGTCGGTGCACTGGTCGGGCTTGTGATTACTGCAGTCGTTACAGTTTTCCTGGCGCCGGTTCTGAAGCTGGAGTCTCCGGGTCCGTTGTTTTTCAAACAGAAGAGAGTGGGAAAAAACGGGAGATATTTCTATATCTACAAATTTCGTTCGATGTATAAAGACGCGGAAGCAAGAAAAGCGACGCTGATGGAGAAAAATGAGATGAAGGGTCTGATGTTTAAAATGACAGATGATCCCAGGGTGACGAAAGTCGGAAAGTTTATCCGTGCGACGAGTATTGACGAGCTGCCGCAGTTCTGGAATATACTGAAAGGCGATATGAGTCTTGTGGGAACGAGACCGCCGACCGTAGACGAGTTTCAGCAGTACGAGGCGCGCCATAAGCGGCGTCTCAGTATGAAGCCGGGCCTGACAGGAATGTGGCAGGTCAGCGGACGGAGCAATATTGAAGACTTTGAAGAAGTGGTCCGCATGGATCTGAATTACATCGACAACTGGTCTCTGCAGCTGGATGCTCAGATTCTTTTAAAAACGATTGTTGTCATATTCAAAAAAGTAGGAGCCAAATAAATGAGAAGGGTCCCGATGGGACGATAGGTATATCAGGAGGAGATTATGAACAGATATGATTATATACTGGTAGGCAGTGGATTGTATTCGGGTGTGATCAATTATCTTGCCCGACGTGAAGGAAAAAAGTGCCTCGTTATCGAAAAGAGAGATCATATCGGAGGCAATGTGTACTGCGAAGATATGGAAGGAATTCATGTACACAAATATGGCGCTCATATTTTCCATACGAGCAATAAGAAGGTATGGAATTTTGTGAATTCTTTGGTGGAATTTAACCGTTATACGAATTCGCCGATTGCCAATTATAAAGGCGAAATTTACAATATGCCGTTCAATATGAATACGTTCAATAAAATGTGGGGCGTTCGAACGCCGGCAGAGGCAAAGGCCAGGATCGACGAGCAGAGAGCCAGCGTGCAGGGGGAGCCGAGAAATCTGGAAGAACAGGCGATCAAACTGGTGGGAACCGATATTTACTGCAAACTGGTCAAAGGATATACAGAAAAACAGTGGGGAAGAGACTGCAAGGATCTCCCAAGCTTTATTATCAAAAGGCTGCCGGTACGTTTCACCTACGACAATAATTATTTCAACGATGCCTACCAGGGGATCCCGATCGGTGGTTACAATGTCCTGATCGGAAAACTTTTTGAGGGCGCCGACATAGAGACGGGCGTGGATTTTCTGGAGCACAGGGAAAAATATATGGCAATGGGCGACAAAGTTGTGTATACGGGAGCCATTGACGCGTATTATGATTTCTGCCTTGGAAAGCTGGAATACCGCACGGTACGTTTTGAGACGGAAGTTCTTGATATGGAAAATTATCAGGGAGTTGCCGTTGTCAATTATACAGACAGGGAGACTCCCTATACCCGCATCATTGAGCATAAGCACTTCGAGTTTGGAACGCAGCCGAAGACCGTAATTTCCAGAGAGTATTCCACAGACTGGAAGGAAGGCATGGAGCCTTATTATCCGGTAAACGACGAGAAAAATCAGGCGTTGTATCAGGAATATGCGAAGAAAGCAGAGAATGAAAGCAAAGTGATTTTCGGCGGTCGTCTGGGAGAATATAAGTACTATGATATGGATAAAGTGATTGAATCGGCGATGAGAATGTGGGAGAAAATACAGTAACAGGGAAGGAATCATAATTGTGCGTGAAATATTTATTATAGGTTCGAAAGGGATACCGGCGCAATATGGAGGATTTGAAACGTTTGTAGAAAATCTGACTGCAAAAAAACATTCGGACAGAATTCATTATCATGTTGCTTGTTTAAGTGATAGTAATGAGGAATTTATTTACAATAATGCAAGATGCTTTAAGGTGAAAGTGCCACAGATCGGTTCCGCGAAAGCTGTATATTACGATATTGCTGCATTGAAACAATGCATTCGCTATATAAAAGCAAATCATATTGATAATGCCGTTATTTATATACTTGCGTGCAGAATAGGACCGTTTATTGGACATTACACAAGGATTCTTCATGATCTTGGTGTTCATGTGTATGTGAATCCTGATGGACATGAGTGGAAAAGATCAAAATGGAACAGGTGGATTCAAAAATACTGGAAAATATCGGAGCGATTGATGGTAAAACACGCGGAGCTTCTGATATGTGATTCTGTGAATATTCAGAAATATATAGAACATGATTATTCAGAGTATCATCCCAGAACAGTATATATCGCATATGGTGCGGATATTGTGAAAACTGATTTGAAACATACAGATCCTAAAGTAGTTCAATGGTTTAAAAAAGCGAATGTGGCAGAAAAAAATTACTATCTGGTGGTAGGAAGATTCGTTCCGGAAAATAATTATGAAACCATGATTCGAGAATTTATGAGTTCAAAAACAAAGAAAGATCTTGTACTTGTAACCAATATTGATAAAAATAAATTTTATGAAGAGTTAAAGGAAAAAACACATTTTGAAAGGGATTCGCGTATCAAATTTGTAGGAACTGTTTATGATCAGGAACTGCTGTCGTATATCAGAAACAATGCATACGCCTATATTCATGGACACGAAGTGGGAGGAACGAATCCGTCATTATTGGAGGCATTGGCGACTACGCCTATAAACCTTTTGCTTGGCGTAGGGTTTAACCGGGAAGTGGGAAAGGACGGCGCATTGTATTGGCGGAAAACTCCGGGAGATTTAAAACGTTTAATAGAACAATGTGACTGCATCGGCCAGGAGCAGAAGGATCTCTTAAGTGATAAAGCGAAAAGCAGAATCAGTCAGGCATATGACTGGAATATGATAATAGATCAGTATGAGAGGGTGCTGGATGCAGATTTTTTAATATCATAGATTGTAAAGTAGAGAAGAGAAATGAAAGAATACGAAAAGGATCTGGTAAGCATTATTGTTCCTGTATATAATGTAAAACCGGAATATCTGCGTGAATGTTTGGAAAGTCTTGTAAAACAGAGTTATAAAAAATTAGAGATAATGTTAATTGATGACGGTTCAACAAATGGAAATGGAGATATCTGTGATCAGTATGCATATCATGACGAACGGATACATGTGATACACAAAACAAATGCGGGGGTATCGTTCAGCAGAAATGTAGGGCTCGAGAAGAGCAGGGGAGAGTTTGTATGTTTTGTTGATGCCGATGATTATATCGATTTAGAATATATCTCCCGAATGAGACAAGAAATTATCAATGCAGATATTGTGTGTACCGGACATACAAAGATTTTTCCGAATCAACAGGAAAAACATGATGCCCATAATTATCATTATAAATATAATATGGATGTTCTGGGCACGGTCTGGGGCAAGCTGTATCGAAGAGAAATTATCGGAAAATCTCGTTTTGACATCGAATTAACCCATTGCGAGGACGTTGCGTTTAATTTTGAAGTGCTGAAAGGGGCCAGATATCATTACGTTTTTGATAATGGGTATTTTTATCGTTACGTAATGAATTCAGCTGTTCATAAATTTGATGCGGAAATGCTCGGGAAATATCGAAAAGTAATTCAAAAAGTTCAGAATCAGTCTTTGGATCAGGATCAGATGGCGGCGTATCATACGTTTGTATGTACGATATATCGTGTTTTGGTAGAGAATTACATTCTTCCTCAAAAGAAAAAGGTATCAGAAAAAATAAGTGATATTCGCAAATTGGCAAGTCTGGAAGAATTCAGGGAGTCTATACAGAAAATCCAAAGAAATGACATGAGCATCACCAGAGGTCTGCCGGTTTTCTGTGCGAAGTACAAGCTGTATTTCCTGACATATTTCATTGTAAACGTGCGAAAATATCAATATAAATTGTATAGTAAGAGAGGTTGAGAAGTGGTTAGAGTTTTGCATATTACTGAAATGCTGCAGGCGGCGGGAATTGAGTCGTATATTATGAATACCTATCGGCATATCAACAGAGAAGAAATTCAGTTTGACTTTCTGGTTACACGCAATGTAGAAGAATATTATGATCAGGAAATTGCAGAAATGGGAGGTCGTAAATTTGTTATTGATTTTACGGAATGCAGCAGTGTTTTTCTGAGAGTGCTGAAAGAGAGTATTGCCCTCGAAAAAATGTTAAAGAATTCGTCGTATAATGTCATACATGTACATTCGGGTACTCCGCTGAGAATTTTCTATTTGTTTGCGGCAAAGCGTGCCGGGGTCAGGACAAGAATCTATCATTCTCACAGTGCCAAGGTTACAGGACCGCACAAACTGCTTCATGTAAAAAGAGCCGTGTTTGAAATGTTAAAGCAGTTTTTTCCCTGGTGTGCAACAGATTATTTTGCATGTTCGGAATTGGCTGGACAATGGATGTTTCCGCGAAGAATTCAGGATAAAGTAAGGATCATACACAATGGGATTGATACGGAAAAATTTCGATATAATCCGGAAGTGGAGCAGGAATATCGGAAAAAATTGAATCTTGAAAACAACTTTGTTATTGGACATATTGGACGGTTTAATGATCAGAAAAATCATACATTTCTGCTGGATATTTTTAAGGAGGTTGCTGAAAGAAATGAGGATGCAAGGCTTCTGTTGATTGGAGAAGGGGAGCTTGAAGAACAGATCAAAGAAAAGATACATAGATTAAATCTGGAACAGAAGGTTCTTTTACTTGGTGTTAGAAGAGATGTTGCACAGTTGTTTCAGGTGATGAATGTTTTTGTGCTGCCCTCAAATTATGAAGGCTTACCGGTGGTAGGAATAGAGGCACAGGCATCGGGGAACCTGTGTCTTCTCTCGGATCAGGTAACACCGGAAACAGTAATAACACCTAATGCAAAATTGTTATCAATCAAAAGTACTGATATCTGGGTACGTGAAATTGAAAAGGCGAAATCTTTTCAAAAGACAGATACCTCTGAGTTGATCAGAAAGCATGGATATGATATTAAGGATAGTGTTCGTCGGATGGAAAAATTTTATAAATCTCGAGGTAAAGTAGAATGAAATCACTTATCATATACGCAGCCATTATTTTGGGAACGGTCTTTCTGACGTATTTGGCATTCCATAGCAAAAAGAAGAACATGACTTATGTTTTCAGCACAGCAGCAATTTTATTTCCGTCAATTTTTGCTGCACTGCGGTATAATATCGGAACGGATTATCAGATTCATCAGCAGGTATTTAATGAAATTGCCCAAGGTGTTCCGATCAGCAAACGAGCAGAAATAGGGTATGTTTTTCTGAATAAGGCCGTAATTCTGTTGGGCGGAAATTATAATTGTTTACTTTTCCTTGTGTCAGTTATTTCCATAAGCTGTATTTTTTATACGATCTATTATTTCAGAAATACGATCAACACTTCGATTGCGATGCTGGCGTATATGCTGCTTTATTATCAGATGTCGTATAATTTTATCCGTCAGCTGTTGGCTGCTTCGATTGCAGTGCTGGCGATGGTTCTGTTTATGCAGAACAGAAGAATTTTATCTGTTGTAATATGCTGCATTGCGGCGACTTTCCATATTACGGCTTTGATTTATATCCCTGTTATCCTGCTTTATACCTTCTTCACTGAGGATAAATATAAGGTTCCCCGGTTGTTTGTATTCGCGGTGCTTACGGTACTGGTATTTGCATACCCGATTTTGCTGATGCCGTTATTGGAACAGATTCAGGAGTGGATTCCCCAATTAAGATATTTTATTAATTATCTGGCGGTAGAATACAAAGCACTTGGAATCGGATTGTTTCGATATATCCTGTTGTTTATTGTACCGGGATTCCTTTTCTATGGCAAGATGGAGAAAAAAGTCCGCTTTTGTTTTAATACAGCAGTTTTAGGATTTATTATGTGGCTGACCTCGTATGTGACGAAAATGGAATTCTATAGGATCTCTTACAATTATCTGCTGCTGCTTGTCGTTTTAATCGGATATTTTTGGGAACATGCGGATGTTGTTCTGGATGCCGTTAAAGTTCCGAAGGCAATTTCCAGACTGCCATTCTATGAATACAGAGGCCTTGCATTAAAAGTGGGTCTGCTGTTTTTACTGTTCTTTTTCTGGTATTATGATTACTTCCATCTGGGCGCCCATGAAACTGTTCCTTATATGAGTATTCTTGGAGGTGGCTGAAATGTCGTTGATATCAGTGATTATTCCTGCCTATAATGCTCAAAAAACAATTTACCGTTGTCTGGAATCCATATTAAATCAGACGTATAGAAATATCGAAGCAATCGTGGTGAATGATGGCTCATCGGACGATACGGAAAATATCTGCAGACAATTTGAGGACGAAAGAGTCAGAATTGTCAATCAGAAAAATCAGGGTGTGTCTCAGGCAAGAAATACCGGAATTGCATTGGCGCAAGGAAAATATATTTGTTTTGTGGATTCTGATGATTATCTTATGGAATGTCATATTGAAACAATGTACAAAGCAATGGAAGAAACCAAAGCGGAACTTGTAATTACGAATTTCTATCGGATTGATCATCAGGGACAAAAACAAAATACGAGAGTTCCTTCGGAGGAAAGCTGCGAAATAAAGCAGTGTGCTTATGATATATATACCAAAGAACTTTTGAATCAACCCTGGAACAAGCTTTTTATAAAGGACAGAATTACGGAATTGTTTCGAAAAAATCTTTCACTGGGAGAAGATCTGATTTTTAATATTGATTATCTGAAAAACATCAGACGGATGACTGTACTTGATGCATATACATATGTCTATGATCTGCAGCTTGGGGGAGGGCTTCACAAGAAAAAGCAGACAGAAGAAGAGTTTTTTTATCTGTATCAGTATTTATATGATGGTATTATCAATCAGGGAATTGACAAAAGAAGGAAAATGGATGTATTTGTTGTAAAACATTATATTCGTTTTTTGAAAGAGAATCACTATGGATTCCGATGGAATAGATGGAAAGCGTTGAAACAATTTGCGGAGAGGAACCGCTGCAGCAGAGCCGCGTCATCCTGGGTGCTGTTTTATCTGATGGGAATATTATATTGTATATCGGAAGGCGTGAAAGCTTGGAAATAATCTTCAGAATAAACCATGGATGATGCAGTAAACAGATATGCCATGAAATTAACAGTTCAGCCAACCGAGCTGTTACTTGTGAGGAGGTCAAAATGAAAGTTTTTATTGAGGCGTATTTGTTTGGAAATTTAGGAGACGATTTATTTGTAGATATATTGACGGAGCGCTATCCGGACACTGAATTTGTTGCAGTTTCACATTTTTATAAGTCAGAGTCAGGGCATATGAAGGTTTATAATGACAGGCTGCTGAGTAAAATTTTCTCGCCAAAGACATTGCAGAGGATTTGTTCTAAAAAATGCGAAATAGTCATTTCAATTGGCGGCAGCATGTACATTGAAGGAATCAGTGAAGAAAGCGCCGTTCCGGAACTTGGAAAAAAATTTTATATTATAGGCGCTAATTTTGGACCGTATCGAAGCAGGGAGTATGTTGAAAAGCATCGCAACATTTTTACAAGAGCCGAAGATGTGTGCTTCCGAGAAGATTTTTCCTACCAGCTATTCCGGGAAATCACAAATGTACGAAAGGCACCGGATATTGTTTTTAGCTGTAAATCGCTACCGGACCGTTGCAGTAAGAAACACAGGGTTGTTATGTCAGTAATCGATTGCCGGGAAGAGTTGGAAGTATTTCGTGAGAGATATCATTTGAAAATGGCAGAAATGGCAGAAGAATTTGTTCACAGAGGTTATGAAGTATGTTTTATGTCATTTTGTCAGGTACAGGGGGATGAAAGAGCCGTAAACCGGATCCGTGAACTGTGTAAAGTGAATACGGAAATGTATTTTTACCGCGGGAATCGGAGGGAAGCGTTACAGATATTGTCTGATTGTGAAATTGTTGTGGGAACCAGGTTCCATGCCAATGTATTGGGATTTTTGTTTCATAAGATTGTGTTTCCGATTATTTACAGTGAGAAGACCAGTCATATGTTGAATGATCTTGGCTTTCAGGGAAAAAGGATTTCTTTGGATGAAATAGATAAATTTGAACCGAAAAATATTACGGAACAGGATTTGCAATACCGGCTGGAGACAGGAGAACTCCGGGAACAGGCGGAAGAGCAGTTCCTGAAGTTGGATAAGGTGCTGAGTTGATATGACAAAAGAGAATACGTTAATAAAGAATACGATAATTGTGACAATTGGAAAAATCTGTACGCAGCTGGTTTCTTTTTTTCTGCTGCCGTTATATACAGCATTGCTTTCCACGGAAGAATATGGAGTTGTGGATCTTTTAAACACACTCGTCAATCTGATTGTTCCGGTTTTTATTATGCAGATGGATCAGGGGATTTTCAGGTTCCTGATTGAAAACAGAGACAAAGAAGAGAAAAAGAATCAGCTTATCACTGTGACAATGTATTTCATGGCGGTACAGATTGTTTTATATACTGCATTCTTTTTCCTGGCCAGTCCATGGATTCATAATGAGTATAAATACTTTCTGCTCTCAAATATGATTGCAGCATTATTGTCTACTGTGATGCTTCAGATTTCCAGAGGGCTGGGCGATAATTTCAGATACTCTGTGGGAAGCTTTTTAGCTGGAAGCATTACGGTTGTTCTGAATGTGGTTTTTATTGCAGGAATGCGTCTGGGGGCCTATGGAATGCTGGCAGCAAGCTTTGCCGGAAATATGGCGTGTGCGGTCTATCTGATGATAAAACTGCGGATATTTCAGAGAATCAGAAAGGAATATTACAGTAAACAGATTCTGATTATGCTGCTGAAGTATTCAATTCCATTAGTCCCTAATGTGATTTCATGGTGGGTGATCACAGCATCAAACAGAATTATTATTTCGTTTTTTATGAATCTTTCCGCCAATGGAATATATTCTGCTGCCAATAAATTTTCCGGAGTTATTGTTACTTTGTACAGCGTTTTTAATCTGACCTGGACGGAGTCGGCGGCGGTCAATATTGACAGTGAGGACAGAGATTCCTTTTTCAGTAAAATCCTGGAACAGGTGATATTGATTTTTGGATCTGTCTGTCTTTTGGTCATTTCATTTATGCCTTTTGTTTTTCCGATTATGATCAATGAAAAATTTCAGGAGGCATATCCGCAGATCCCAATCTTGATGGTAGCTACGGTATTTAATATACTGATCAGCTATTTTGGCTCTGTTTATGTGGCCAGAAAATTGACAAAAGAAATTGCCAAGACCTCTGTCTTTGCGGCAGGAATCAATATTGGAATCAATGCTTTACTGATAAACTATATCGGTCTCTTTGCCGCTTCCCTTGGCACTGCGATTGCATATTTTTCCATGTTTCTGTACCGGTATCTGGATTCGCGGAAATATGTAAAACTAAGAATAAAAAAATCTATTATATTATCGATGATTGGGATGTACTTGTGGACAATCGTCTCTTATTATATAAATTATGATATCTTGAATATTATAACAGCTATCATTACCTTCGGCTATGCTTTCTGGCTGAACCGGGAAAATGCTATTGTGGTTTTGAATGTCGCAAAAAGAAAGTAAAAAAATAGAAGTAAATGCCCATGGGAAAGTGTATTTGAATCAGATCATTTTTGCTGTGGGCATTTTTTTGGGCAGAGAAATTTTATAGTGTTTCTTTTTTCTGCTCGTCAATTGGTGTATAATGAAAAAAACATTTGATGGAAAGTAATGAACGGCATATTGGATAAAGAAAGAAGTTGATCACCTGTCGGTCAGGAAAAAGTTTCAGCAAAACGAAAGAGGAGGAGATAGAAATGGGAAAATGTAGGTTATATATTATGCTGTGTACCTTTGTATCCTGATGTCTGCTGTTGAAATTCTTATGAAAAATCCGGTTTTTAAACGGATGCCGGAAAGAGGTATTTCGAACACAAGATGATAGGAGGTAGAAAGGACAGAGACTTATGGATGAACGCACAAAAAGTAAACTATGGATCGTACCGTTTTTGTTGCTGCTGATGTTTGGAACCTTCCCTGTCTGCACATCAGCAACGGAAAAAGATAATACGGTTATTTACGATGCATCGGAGATTGCGCTTTATAGGGATCGGACCATTCAGGAGATTGCGGATCGTTATTCGGCTGCGAGATATGCAGGGGAAACGTATTCTGACAGTTACTCTTCCACGTGGTATTCCGTACCTGCTTCAATAAAATCGCCCTATGCTGCCGGTGTGCTGACGGAGGATACGCATGAGGTGATGACTGCCATGACAAATTTCTACCGATGGCTGGTGGGAGTGCCGGAATTAAAAGCCGGTTCTCAACATTCAGATTCTCTGCAGGCGCAGGCATTGGATCGAAATTTTGAATTCAGTCATTATATTCATTCGTCCAGTAAGCCTGCGGATATGGATCAGGAACTTTGGGACGCCGGATTTGTATGCACACATGATATTCTGGCAAGATTCTCCACTCCTATGAACGCGGTCAACAACTGGATGAGTGAAGGATACTCACTCAAGGATGGGACATGGGATACGGTTGGACACCGTTATGCATTGATCGGAGCGAATACTTCAGAGATCTGGTTCGGATATTCCGGAGGCGTTACGGTTGGTGAAATCATGGAGTATCAGAATGCGATGGAGACGCCTTTTGCTGCGTTTCCGGCTCCCGGGTATATGCCGCTCAGCCTTGTATCTCCGAATTACAGTTCCTGGACGGTTGAATTGAATCCGCTTATGTTGAATGTGGCGGATGTGTCAGATCTTCAGGTGACGATTACGGATCTTTCCACTGGAGAGACGTATGAACGATCTGAAGCGAACGGGACGTTACAGTATTCCGGTTCTGTGGTGAATTTTGTGCAGCCCGGGGCGCCAGAGGTTTATACTGACGAATATTCTGTCGTGATTTCTGGTCTGACGGATGAGACTACCGGAAAACCGGCAGAGATCCGGTATGAGATCAATTTTGTGGACATCAAGAAGTATGCGCCGTCGTATATCACAGATACGCTGAGCGGATTTGCAAAGTACATGATCTATGAGGATATGGCGAACGATCTGGATAAGGTTGCGGCAATCCTGCCGGATGAAATCACCGTGATAGCGGAGAATGGCTCACAGGTGATTGTCCCGCTCAGCGGCTCCTGGACGGTGGATCGGAACAACAGCTGCTTTGTAAATTCTGCGGATGCTGACAGCCTGCCGTCTCGTCTGACGGACAAAAACGGTTTGTTGAAAAGAATTACGATTCCTTATGAAATAACTTCGGAAAGCTATAATCTGCTCCGCATTACGCCGACTCAGGTAAAAGCAGGAGAAAAGGTTGAATTCAGAATGTATCGTATGGTGATGTCGACAGATACCAGCCGGATTTACCGTCTGACAGAAGATAAGGACGGCAGATGGTCCTCAGTTCTTGCTTTTGACTCAGCCAGCTCCGCTGATTTCGATCAGAAGCAGTCTGATCAGGAGAAGCCATGGCATATTTACAATCATACGGCGTTGAAAACAGACAGCGGAGAGTACATATCTGTTTATTATGAGTCTATATATATGTCGGAAGAATGGGGCGGGACTACCGCCTATGTGTCCACGGACACGAAGACGTTGACGGTTGAAACGGAGGAAAACAATCCTGCCGGACTTCCGTTTCGTGATGTGAATGCAAAGTATTGGTATTATGACACGGTAAGGCATGCATATGAGATTGGATTGATGACGGGAACCTCTGAGACTGCCTTCGAACCGGACAATCCTATGTCCAGAGGAATGGTCGCGACGGTTCTCTATCGGATAGCAGGGGCTCCCAATGTAACATATCAGTCTGTGTTTCGGGATGTGCCGGGAACAGCTTATTATGCGCAGGCGGTTACCTGGGCATATCAGAATAAAATTATCAGCGGATATGGAAACGGGACGTTTGGTCCCGACGATAATGTAACCAGAGAAGAGATGGCGGTTATGCTGTGTAATTATGCCAGATTTCTGGGCCTGCCGGTGAACAGCAGCCAGGGATTGGAAAAATTTTCTGATTATAAAAATACCACTGCCTATGCGGTTCCGTCCATGAAATGGGTGGTCGAAAGAGGCATTCTGTCGGGAACAGAAGACGGCAGACTGAATCCCACATCGGATGCGAGCAGGGCGGAATGTGCGAAGATGCTACTGTTGAGTTATAAAAATATTTTTTGAATTTATGAAATGGTTTGGGTGAAGAGGATGAAGAAGATTATTAAAGTTTGGATGCTGACGCTGGGTATTGTTTTCGGATGTTGTTTTCTGACGGGAACGGTATATGCGGCGGAGGAATTATTGGGGGAGGCAGTTGTCGAAGAACCTCTGGATAAGGAAACGGAGCCGGAGGTTCTGCAAGAGGATTTAGAGAAAGCAGATCCTTGTTTACAGGAATATACGCTTCCGGAAACGGCAGATAAAAGCAGTCGGAGCTCAGTTGTAAGCGGAGACTGCGGAAAGGAAGGCTCCGATGTGACGTGGAGTTACGATACGGAGGGACGGAATCTTACTATTTCCGGTAGCGGTGAAATGCAGGATTACGGAAATTCCGGAAATGGAAATGCACCGTGGTATTCCTACAGAGGGCAGATTAAAACCATTCAGATCAGCGATGATATTACCTACCTGGGAGAGGCAGCCTTTTACGGGTGCGGTTCTGTTGAGGAGGTTACGCTGCCTTCAGGATTAAAACAGATGGGAAGTGCCGTGTTTGCGAACTGCTACAGCCTGAATACGGTTATATTAAATGATCATCTTGAGGTGCTTCCGGATTATGTGTTTCAGAATACGGGAATTACCTCGATCACAATCGGGGCAGCGGTTCAACAGGTTTCAAGTCTTGCCTTTTTTAACTGTTCCCTTTCGTCTGTTACGGTAGCAGAGGAGAATTCGCAATATACATCGGTAGATGGCGTTCTGTATTCCAAAGACAGAAAGACGCTCATCCTGTATCCGTCAGGCAGAGCAGTTGCTCTGTTTGAGGTTCCGTCGACTGTTGTGACTATTGGCGACTACAGCATGAGAAACGCTCAGATCCAGGAAATTCAGATTCCATCCAGCGTTACATCTATCGGAGAGGCGGCGCTGATGGGCAGTTCACTCCGGAGTCTCACGGTTCCGGATTCAGTGACGGAGATAGACGACTGGGCTGTATCCCAATGTTACGATCTGGAACAGGCAGTGCTCGGAGATGGAGTGACCAGAATTGGCTATGGTGCATTCCAGTACTGCTCTGCTCTGAAAGAAATTCAGTTTGGAAGTGGTCTGAAGGAGCTGGATTATTTGGCGTTTTCCTACTGCAGCGCGCTGACGGAGGTGTCTGTTCCTGAGGGAATTACGGAAATACGAAACGGAACATTTGGTGAGTGTACTGCTCTTTCGAAAGTAAATCTGCCCGGAAGCGTAAAAGAAATCTGGTATCAGGCATTTTTAAACTGTTCTTCTCTGACGGAAATCACCCTTCCATCGGAACTGGAAGATATTAACCGCTATTCTTTTTATGGCACGTCTATCAGTCGGGTACAGATTCCGGAATCTGTCGTCTATATTGGAGATCATGCATTTCCGGAAGGAGCAGAGCTCGTATTTGACGGCAGCCTTCTGCAGACGGAAAGCGGCTCATATATCAAGGGCGCAAATGTAACGGTACATCTTACAGAGGCATATTCAGAAGCCTTCAAGGTCCTGGAAATCATGAATCAGGAAAGGATACAGAGAGGTCTGTCAGCACTGACGATGGACAGAGAACTTCTGGATGTGGCGATGAAAAGAGCGGCAGAGTTGACGGTCTATTTTTCACATACGCGTCCGTCGGGGGAAGACTGCTTCAGTGCGTCAGACAGAATGATGGCGGAAAATATCGCGGCGGGGTATGCGAATGCGGAATCGGCGATGCAGGGATGGATGAACTCTGCGGGGCATCAGGCGAATATCCTGAATTCTTCATACACAACAGTCGGTGTTGGCGTCGTAAAGTTGGAAGGAACTTATTACTGGGTACAGTGTTTCGGTTCTGAGCAGGGGGAAAGCGTGAGTGCTGCCGAGAAGAGTGATGCTGCCCGGGATATCAATGTTCTGGTAACATCCGGATCGGAAGAGTATTATCCCGAATTATATCTGTATCCGGAAAGCGTTACGGCCGGAGGAACGGCACAGGCAGAATTGTATTACTACAACGGTTGGACCTATACGCCGGTTGTTCCGGAGACGGTAAATTATACAAGCTCGGATAGTACCAGGTGCAGAGTTTCCTCCGGTGGAATGGTTTCGGCACTGCTCAGTGGCAAGGTAACGATCACCGCACAACTGAAAGATTATCCTTTTATTGCAGCTTCTGCTGAACTTACTATTGCTGAACGAAGTTTTATTTTTACGGATGTGAATTCAAAATACTGGTATTATGATACGATCAAACAGGTTTATCAGCTTGGTCTGATGACAGGAACTACAGATACAACCTTTGAGCCTGACAAGCCAATGTCCAGAGGAATGGTTGCGACAGTTCTTTATCGGATGGCTGGTGCGCCGAACGTGACATATCAGTCAGTTTTCAGTGATGTGCCGGGGACTGCGTATTATGCGCAGGCAGTTACCTGGGCATATCAGAACAAAATTATCAGCGGATATGGAAACGGAAAATTCGGTCCTGACGATAATGTGACCCGGGAAGAAATGGCAGTTATGCTGTGCAATTATGCAAGATTTCGCGGAATGCAGGTCAACAGCAATCAGGGATTGGAAACGTTTGTGGATTATAAAAATACTACGGCATATGCAGTTCCGTCTATGAAATGGGTTGTTGAAAAAGGTATTTTATCCGGAACAGACGATGGCAGATTAAATCCGACTTATGATGCGAGTCGGGCAGAATGCGCAAAGATGTTGCTGCAATTTTATAAATTGACACAGCAATAAACAGAAAGGATCAATATGCCAATTCGAATGATAGCCCTGGACCTTGACCGTACCACATTGAACCGGGAAGGACATTTGTCACAGGAGAACAGAAGAGCGCTGGAGGAAGCGATCCGCGCGGGAATATACGTCGTGCCTGCCAGCGGCAGAGCGGCCGGCAGTTTCCCGGCGGAGATTATGGAATTGCCGGGCCTGGAATATCTTATTACGTCAAACGGTGCGGCGGTGTACCGGATGGAAAAAAAGAACTGCAAATCCGATACGCTTCCGTCGACGGACGGCGGGGCAGGCAGCGCAGAAATGCGCGAGACCGGTTCTTCACTGTCGTGTCTTCAGCGTTTCCTCCTGCAGCCTGCGATGGTGCGGAAAGTCATGGAACTGACGGAACAGGTGGGAATTACATATGAAGCCCTGGTGGAAGGGAAGGCTTATGCGGATCCGGCCTATATCAGTGATCCCACCGGGTTCGGCGCTGTGCGCGAAGCGGTTCCCTATATCCGGAGGACCAGAATTCCGGTGGAAGATATCCGGGGATTTCTCCGGAGCCACGAAAATCAGCTGGACAGTCTGGATATTATCGTCGGTGATCCTGAAAAAAAGAAGCGGCTGATGGCGCTGCTGAACAAAGAGTGCGCGGACATTTATGTGACGTCCTCGGTGGAACAGCTGATTGAGATTTCCGACCGGAGAGCAGGAAAGCATTCTGCTGTGAAGTTTCTGAGAGAACAGTTGGGAATTGCGCCGGAGGAGGTTGCCGCCTTCGGCGACGGGGACAATGATGCGGAGATGCTTCGCGAAGCCGGAGTCGGAATTGCAGTTGAGAATGCGTCGTCGGCCTGCCTGGCAGCGGCAGATGCAGTGACACGATCCTGCGATGAGAATGGAGTTGCTTACGGATTCCGCGAGATACTGCGCTTATTTTAGTACATCAAAGACGGATGAAATCCTCTGAGAGAGCGAAAATATCTTTCGTTTTCTCAGAGGATTTTTTATATAACAGGAAACAACGTTCCCTGCTATATAAAAAACGCTCCGCGGGATGCGCACTCGCGCGAAGCAGAAATCTGTCGCCAAAGCGACCGCGCTCGGCGCGAGAGTTCCTGCGGACGTCCGACCCATCACGAAGCGATTTTCCGGACGATTCAGAACGCCTCATAGCCCATTTTTTCCGACAGGCTGGAAGAGAGTTCTTTCAACATTGGAATATTTTTCTGAAGGAACTGCTCTGTCAGGCAGGCGGAAGAACCTGTGACGCTGAAACCGGCGATGATTTTTCCTGAGAAATCCCGGATTGGAAGAGCGATGCATCGTGTGCCGATTTCGCATTCCTCGTTGTCCAGCGCATAGCCGTCCGTGCGTGCTTTCTCGAGAACCGGAAGCAGTTCCTCAACGGTTGTCAGAGTATGGCTGGTATAGCGAAGGAAACCGTCCGCCGGCTGGAGGGCATAGAGTTCCTGTACAGAATAGTTCAGAAGAAAAAGTTTTCCGATCCCTGTGCAGTGAAGCGGCGCAATATTTCCGATCCGCTTTAATCCCTGCACAGACTGGTCCGGACAGTGGGCGACGTCAATGTAGACGACCTGCTGGTTCTGCTCGATGGCAAGGCAGGCGGAGACGGACAGGGCTGTGCAGAGTTCCTGAAGATATGGATTTACCATATCCCGGAGGCTGGTGTGCGACTGAATCCGGTTGGCCAGCTGGCAGATCCGGAACGTCAGATAGTAGCGTGACGAATTCTTTTCCTGTTCCACGTAATGCATCAGGGAAAGGGTTGTGAGAAAACGGCTGGCAGTGCTGGTATTCATGTTCAGCGCACGGGCGATATCCATCAGGCGCATTGGCTGCGGTGAATTGGCCAGCAGTTCGATAATGCGCATGGTCTTTTCTGCCGATTGATTGATCTGGGAAGGGGAGAAAGAAGTATCTGTATTCATAACAAAACCATCCTGTTCTTCGGAAATAATAGGAAACGGGTTACCGTTTTGCCTGGTCCATGTTTTTTTGCACAGACCACAGGTAAATATGTTGCCTCCGGACATCCGACATATCGGAAAGCGATTCTCAGCGGGCATATGCTGCTGTACGATCTGATAGATCTATCATATCATATCCTTCCCATACTGTCATCAGTGAAAAGAGATCCCTATCCGTAAAATAAAATATAATTTAAATTTATTTTAATATTTAAAAATAAATATTGAATAATAAATAAAATTATGATATAGTAAAATAAATTTTAAATATTAAAACTAATCATGAGAAAAATGGAGTGAAGCGAACAGGGAGGTATTTATGGAAATTGTATTGCTGGAATCGCTGGGGATCAGCCGGGAACTGCTGGATTCCTATGCGAAGAAACTGGAAGAAAAGGGGCATACGTTTCATGCGTATGAGAAAGACACAGATCCGGAGGTACAGAAGAAGCGCTGCGAAAATGCCGACGTGGTGATCATTGCAAATATGCCGTTTGCTGACGAGGTGATCCGGAACTGTCCGAAGCTGAAATTCATTGATGTGGCGTTTACCGGCGTGGACCATGTCGGGCTTGAGGCTGCAAAGGAAAAGGGAATTGCAGTGAGCAATGCGTCGGGATATTCCAACGAATCCGTTGCAGAGCTGGTTCTCGGCATGATGCTTACCTTGCTGAGAAATGTCCCCCAGGTCAACAAACGCTGCCGGGAGGGGGGAACCAAGGACGGCCTGGTGGGGCGCGAGATTATGGGAAAGAAAATCGGAATCGTCGGAACCGGAGCCATTGGAAAGCGCGTTGCGCAGATCTGTCATGGTCTGGGCTGTGAAATCCTGGGATATGATCCGAAGCCGTCGGCGGATGCGCCAGAATATATCCGCTATCTTACTCTGGAAGATCTGATGCGCGAGGCGGATATCGTCACAATGCATTGCCCGTTGATGGAGAGCACATACCATCTGATTCACCGTGAAAATCTGGCGCTGATGAAAAAGAATGCAATTTTCATCAATGCTGCGAGGGGACCGGTGGTTGATTCCCAGGCACTGGCAGACGCTCTGACAGAGGGAAGAATTGCCGCAGCCGGTGTGGATGTCTATGAGACGGAGCCGCCGCTTCCGGCAGATCATCCGCTCCTTCATACTCCGAACACGATCACGACGCCTCACATTGCTTTCGCATCGGAAGAATCTATGGTACGCCGGGCGGAAATCGTATTCGACAGTCTGAATCAGTGGATGAATGGAAATCAGATCAATAAGATCCTGTAAATGAGCTGAGGTCTGGTAACAGTTCAGCCAACGGAACTGTTACAATTTAAAAACAATACAGAAAATTTTGATTAAAAGCAGACGGATAAAACCGTAAATACGAAAAAAGCAGACGATTTAGCAATTTTAGTCAGATGGAAAATTCTGGAAATAAAAGACTTTACTGCGACTAAAATTTGAATTGTCTGCTTTTTATACTTATTAATAATTAATAACAAAATAAATAATTATAAAAGTAAAAATTTCAAAATTAACAAAAGTGCACAAAATTATGCAATAAAAATCATGAAAAACAGAAAATATAACAAAATACGTTGACATTTTCAGACCTGTATCGTATGATGTGAACAGAAAGAAACAAAAACAAACAAAATAAACCAGAAGCTGAAAAAATGTAACAGTTCAGTCGGCTGAACTGTAACCTAAATTTTGTTTTAATGACTTTGAGAACAGAGGGGTGAAGACATTGGACAGTGACTGGCGTACGGTAAAAGGGTGAAAAAATATGCTGCAGAATGAGCGTTTGGAAAATATTTTATGTTATCTGAGGATCAATAAATTTGCGACAGTCGACGAGCTGTCCCAGCAAATGGACGTCAGTACCATGACAATCCGCAGAGATCTTAACAGCCTGTGTGAAAAGGGATATATCGAGCGGTGTCACGGGGGCGCACAGATGCCTCAGAAACTTGCGCCTGAGACGGATTACAGCGTCAAAAAAGAAAGAAATCAGGCGGAAAAGCTCCGGATTGCAAAAAAGGCTCTGGAGTATATCAGCGAGAATGATACGGTTTATCTGGACAGCGGAACTACAACGTTTGAACTGGCAAAGCTGCTTTGCTCCTTCCCGAAGCCGGTGTCCGTGGTTACCAACGATCTGAACATTGCGCTTCTTCTGGCAGATTCTCCGGTGGATGTCACGGTGACCGGAGGGAATGTGCAGAAAAAGACGCAGAGCATCATGGGGAGAGCCAGTGAGGAGTTTTTAAAACAGTTTCGGTTTTCCAGGGCGTTTCTCGGAGGAACATCCGTAGATTATGATTTTAATCTTTTTTCACCAAGCTATGAGAAAGCTTTTTTGAAAAAGATGATTTTAGAGTTATCTGCTCAGAGTTATCTTCTGGTAGATTCCAGTAAGTTTTTCAGCCAGTCCATGTGTCTGGTGACAGGGTTTGACCATTTTACCGGAGTTGTGACAGACCGGAAATTCAACGAAGAAGAGCAGAAAAAGCTTAAGGAACTGGGGGCAAAAGTAATTATCGTGTAAAGGAGGCAGCGATGGAGAGAAGGTACTGGTATCAGAAGCAGCTGAGAATTCTGCAGACGGTACTGAGAGAACCGGATTTACGGAACTATGATGTGGAAAAAGTGATCGGTTATATGAAACAGACCAACACGAACTGCATTGTTGTAAATGCCGGAGGAATTATCGACTTTTTCCCGAATGCGGCGGAGCTGGGAAGAGAAAACCGCTTTATGGATGGTCAGAATATCCTGAAAGATTTGACGGAGGCGTGTCACAGAAATGGAATCCGCGTAATGGTTCGTGTGGATTTCCGCGGGGTGGAAAAGGAAAGGTATGAAGAGCGGCCGGACTGGTTTGCAAAAAATAAGGACGGCGGACCGGTCATTGACTGGGGCTTTCTCTACAAGCCCTGCTACAACAGCTATTATGCCAATGAGCATGCGGAGGAGTTCATCACCCGTATGATGGAGAATTACGCCATTGACGGCGTCTGGGAGAATTCTGTGGGATTTGGTTCCGGGCCGTGCTACTGCCGGAGATGCCGGGAACTTTACCGCAGGGAAACCGGCAGGGAGATTCCGACGGAGGAGGATTATCGTTCGGAAGCGTTTGCAGACTACAGAGAGTGGAAAGCGAGGTGTGCGGACCGCCATCTGGCGAGGCTGCGAAATGCAGTAAAGCGTTTTGGGGAAGAGAAGGCCTTCTGTGCGGAGATTTTTGGCATGTTTCATGCATCCAATGCCTGGATGACCGGTATTGATCTCTACAATGCAAAAGACCAGTTTGATTTTCTGGTCAGCCCGGCGTTTCTGGACGGGGCGGCGGCAGAGACAAAGAAATGGGACAACCTGTCTTACGCTTCTTCCAGCATTCGCTTTCTGAAATCCATCAGCCCGGAGAAGGAAGCGGTTCTGCTCTGCGGAAACAACGGAACCAAGTGGCGTTATATCAAAGCTCCGGAGAAGGAAACAAAGCTGTGGATGTGGGAGGCAGCGGCAGTCGGCGGCGGATTCTGGAATTGTATGTTTAACGGGCAGTGTCCGTCTGAGACACTGGACAGACGAAACGCGTTTCTTGAAACAGAGGTTTATGAATATCTGAAAGAACATGAAAAACAGCTGGAAGGTCAGCTCCCGGCAGCAGAGGTGGGGATCTACTATTCCAAACCCAGCAGGGATTTCTTCGGAAACGACCGGGAAGAGCAAGATGGATACGGCGTATTCATCAAGGGTGTGGAGCAGGTTCTGACAGAACGGCATATTCCATGGCAGTTTGTCCCGGATCTGACCTTCTGCCTGGACAATATCAGGAAGCTGAAAGCCCTGATCCTTCCCAATGCCGCGTGTATCAGCGAGGAGCATCTGGAAATTATCCGCAGGTATGTGGAACAGGGTGGCGGAATTGTCGCCAGCTATGAAACTTCCCTCTATGACGAACAGGGAAACCGCCGGCAGGATTTCGGACTGAAAGATCTCTTCGGCTGCAGCTATACGGGAATTAAGGAAGACACTTCCTTTGACTGCTATCAGCTGATCCGCGCGGAACATCCGGTTCTGGATCAGATGGGATGCGAAGAGACGCAGGTGCTTATGAATGAAGGGAGCACGCTTCTGTGCCGGCTGTCAGAGGAGCAAAAGACAGAGATGCTTTGCAGTTACATTCCGCGCATTGACAACCAGCCGCCGGAATTCGCGTGGAGAGGAACGCTCCGCACGGAATATCCCACAGTGACCGCCGGCAGATACGGACTTGGAAAAGTCGTTTACTTTGCCAACCAGACGGACAAGCTTTGCTATACCAACGGCCATGAGGATTTTCGGAATCTGTTCGGAAATGCTGTGGAGTGGGTGAAATCCGGTGAATTTCAGTTTCGCGCCAAGGCTCCGGGCAGCGTGCATATCACCTGGATGGAAAAAGAAGGAAGCCCAAAAGAAAGTGTTCTGTCGTTTGTGAATACGACAGCAGGGTCAAACAGGCCGGTACAGGAGATTGTTCCTGTAAAGAATATAGAAGTTACTCTTCATTCGGTCGGAAAACTGAAAGCGTATGAGATCTGGAAAGGAGGGGAAGGAATTAAGGTTACGCAGAACGACCGGGCGGATACAGTGACTGTCTGTATGGATACACTTCAGGAGTTTGCTGCACTTCGCATTGTCACGGAGACATTTTGAGGAAGAGACGGGAATGTTTGAGGAAAACCGGGAGCTGGGAGCGGAGACAATCCGAAAGATGAAAGAAACGTATGACATTATAGTGCCGGGACATGACAATTGGTTTTGGTGCACAGGCAGGTGATGGTATGAGTAAGGTATTGGTAGTTGCCGATGATATGACCGGTGCCAATGACACTGGGGCACTGTTCAGCAAAAACGGTTTTCCTGCCGCCACGTTCCTCCGCCCGGAGCTTTCCCGGAGACTTCGGGAAGAGAAAATGGTGCTGTGCATCAGCACGGACACCAGGGCGGCGGAACCGGAGCATGCGCGGGAAGCGGTAAGAAAGGCGGTCGAGCGGTACGGGGACAGCGGGATGCTGATCTGCAAGCGTATTGACAGTACTCTGCGAGGCAATGTGGGGAGCGAGATCGATGGAATGCTGGATGCGCTGCCGGAAGGATGGAGGGCAGCGGTGGTTCCCTCGTGCCCGGGGGCAGGGCGAATCTGTGTCGGAGGCCATGTGCTGGTACACGGAGTGGCGCTGGCCAGAAGCGGAGCCGCATCGGACCGGAAAACACCGGTTTGCTTTTCGAAGGCGGAGGATATTATCCGCCGGCAGAGCAGGCGCAGCTGCGAATTTTTCTGCCTTCAGGATATACAGGAAGACCGGGAGCGGACAGCGGAAAGAATCCGTCGGTCCGGAGCAGAGATTTTGGTCTTTGACGCTGCGACGCAGGAAGATATTCAGAGAATTGCCGATCTATGTCAGATGTCGGGAGTGCCGGTTGCCTGTGTGGATCCCGGCGACTTTTCTGTGGCGATGGCACACCGGAAATTTTCGGATTCCGGGATTCGCATGCGGACAGGAAGCAGTCTGCTGGTGATCGGCAGCATCTCAGAGGTTACGCGCAGACAGGTGGCGTATCTGCAGAAGAAGAGGCAGATGAAGCTCTGCACCGTAAAAATCCGTGAACTGCTGGATCATTCTGAGGGAGAAAAGAACAGGATTCTGCGGGAAGCGGGTCCGCTGCCGGAATTTTTCTGTCTGATCACGGAGCCTGTGCCTTTGAAGCTGAACTGCCGGGAAGCGGAGGAAGCGGCCAGACGCCTCGCAGAGATCGGTCTTGCGGTGCTGGAACTGAGGCGGACAGAGATCCGCTGCGCGTATCTGTCGGGCGGAGATGTGGCGAAATATTTTCTGGAATTACTGGAACCGGAAGCCCTGGATCTGATAGACGAGGTGGCGCCTCTGGCAGTGTATGGAAAAGCGGTGGGAGGCATGTGGGATGGACTGCAGATTCTGACAAAGGGCGGTATGATCGGGGAGGAGGACACTCTGGACAGGATGCTCAGATATGCGGAGCAGAAGAGAAGCGAAGGAATTATCAAAGGCCGGATACCGTAACCGTACAGCTGGCGGAGCGGTTACAGGCGGTCGGAAAGGATTCGGGAGAGGACTATGTCAAAAAAAACAGTGGTGATCCCTGTCGGGGATGTTGCAGGAGTCGGGCCGGAAATTGCGGTGAAAGCGTTGGCCCATCCGGAAGTATATGAGTGGTGCAGACCGGTGCTTGTGGGCGAGAAATCTGTACTGGAACGTGCGCTGAGAATCACAGAGCTGCCGCAGCAGCTGCACAGGATAGAGACGGTGGAGGAAGCGAAAGACTGCCCTGGCGTGATCGATTATTTTGATCTGCACAACATACAGGCGGAGGAGATCGTCTTCGGAAAAGTACAGGCGAAGGCCGGCCGGGCGGCGTTTGAGTTTATCGAAAAATCTGCGGAGCTTCTGAAGACCGGACAGGCAGACGCGATCGCGACGACGGCGATCAACAAGGAGGCGTTGAAGGCGGCGAAGATTCCCTATATCGGGCATACGGAGATTCTGGGAGATCTGCTGGATACGGAAGATCCGATGACAATGTTCCAGGTGCGGAATCTCAAGGTGTTTTTCCTGACGCGTCATATGTCCCTGAGAGATGCCATCGATGCTGTGACGGAAGAAAACGTGTACAGGTATATTCTCCGCTGCTGTGCAGGATTGAAAAATCTCGGAATCGGGAATCCGAGAATCGCAGTGGCCGGACTGAATCCGCACAGCGGAGAACATGGGCTGTTTGGCTGGGAAGAGGTGCGCGAGATCGCGCCTGCAGTGGAGCGGGCAAAAAAGGATGGGATCTGTGTGGAGGGGCCTGTTCCGGCCGACTCCGTGTTCCACATTGCGCTGAAAGGCGCTTACGACGGGGTGATTTCCCTGTATCACGACCAGGGGCATATTGCGACGAAAATGGTGGAGTTTGAGCGGACCATATCGGTCACTATCGGAATGCCCTGTATCCGGACCTCGGTGGATCACGGCACCGCCTTTGACATTGCCGGAAAAAATCTTGTCAGCGAGGTCAGTATGTATGAGGCGATCCGCCTGGCGGCGGAATATGCAGTCACCTATCGGGGAAGATGCTGACAGAAGATACTGACGCTCAGAAATAAATGCTGTGAAATTTCCGGTATTCTTTCGGGGTCATGCCATACTTCTTCTCGAAGACACGGTAAAAATAGCTGCGGTTGGAGAAGCCAAGTCCCTGGACGATTTCCGTGATGCTTTTGGAGCTTTCCAGTAAAAGGCGCTCCGCCTCTTTCAGGCAGAAAAGCTGTCCGTAGGACATCAGGGACATTCCGGTCTGCCGTTTGACGATGCGGTTCAGATAATCGCTGTTGTAATTCAGCAGAAGCGCCAGTTCTTCCCGTCCGGTATTCCCGTGACAGGCTTCAAAGATATACGTGATCTTGTTTACCAGCAGCTCCTCTTTGGTGCAGGCAAGCCGGATCAGGGATTTCCGGTAAAGTCCGGGCATTTCCAGCATGGAGAAAAAGCGCGTGATCAGACCTTCCATCACAAGTATGCTCCCCGGTTTCCGGGAGCGGGTTTCTTCTGTCATCAGACGGAACAGGGTGCGAAATTCTTCCAGGATGCAGGAAAACGATGCGCCGGCGTGCTCAATGGGAAGAGGAGAATAAACCGCATATTCTTTTGCGGGACAGGAGAAATCCCGATGAGTCTGTTCAAGCAGACGGCGGACGGTTTCGAAGGAACTGATGCAGGAATACTCCGGGGCATGTTGCGCATCGTGTCTTATCAGCCGCATCAGAAAATCCCGGGAAATCATCAGGACCAGGGACTCGCTGCCGGCGGAAATTTCTTCCCTGTGGCGGATGCTCCGGTTGAGAATATAGCATTCCCCTGCGTTGCACTTATACAGGGTTTCTTCAATCTGCGGATAAACCGTTCCGGAGAGAACAAACAGGATTTCCAGAAAATTGTGCTGATGGAGGGAGCGGTGTTTGAGCTGCTCTGCCTGTTGGCCGGTCAGAGGAATCCGCTGAAGGCTCCCGGGGACCGCAAGCAGAAACGTACGGGAATCCCGGGTTGACTGGCAGGGATGGTAGAGAATCATATAGGGAACCGGAGAATGAAAAAGCTCCGGGGCGGCAGCGTTTGCCGCATGTACATCGTGGGTGGAAGAATAAGACGATTCCATAAAAGAAGCCTCCGCAGGCAGTCAGAAGATCGCTTTCTTACGGTCCGGGCATTTCATACGCAGACCTGCGAACAGTTTCCGGGTGTCAACAGCACATATCAAAAATACTCAGCGCAGCCCGCTGCGCCTGCGCTTTCTGATATGCACTCTCAGAAAAATATCCTGCGTCATCTGGCCAGATATTTATTTTCTGATGTACTAGATTATAAATCTATCCGCCTGTGCAGGCAACAGGTTTTCCGGACAGTCATCGGAATGATCATAATGATCCGAATAGCATTCCGGAAAAATATGAAAAGAATATAAATGGAAAAAGCAGGGCTGCGGGCTCCCGGGCGGGAAGCCTGTTGTCCTGCTTATCTTAATTCTGCCGAAGCGATTTTTATGGCTGGATGCCGTGATATTCATCCGTATTATTCGGCAGCCGTCTCTTCCTCATCGGTTTCCTCCGCAGCTGTGTGTGACTCTGTGACAGACACAACGACCGCTTCAGGATCCGTCAGCAGTTCAATGTCCGGATTCTTTGCCAATGCAAGGTCTTTTACGAGAATCGAGTCGCCGACCTTGACGCCGTCGAGGTCAACCTCGACCTTGTCCACCAGTGCGTCCGGAAGCGCACGATAAGAGATTTCCTCCAGCAGCAGCTGAACGACGCCGCTGGTCACTTTATCATGGTTGCAGAGAACGACTTCTGCAACAGAATGTACTTTTTCACCGGCTACCAGTGCCTGGAAATCGATTTCCATTGTCTGGTGTTTCAGTGCATTATAAGAGATTTCCTTGATCAGGACATCATAGGTCTGTCCGTCTACATTCAGGAGAATCTGTCCGCCTTTTCCGGTTGCCTTCAGAAGCGCCTCTACATCGGAAGTCAGCATTTTTACAGGAATTGATCCTTCGATCTCCCTGCCGAAAACATTACCGGTCACATACCCCTCACGTCTGAGCCTTTTGGCCTTTACTGCAAGATCACGTTTTTCTGCTTTTAAAGTATTCATTTGTCTTTTCCTCCAAAAATCAAACGATAAATGCTTGCCTGGAATCAGGTATTTCTTTTTGTTACACTAGTATTATAACACCTGCCATAGAATAAGATTCACCAAAAAAAACCTGATTTCTGAGAAATTATCAGCAAATTTTTTGTATATAAAGTAAAAGACTGCCAGATAACCGGCGGATCCGGTGTGTATTATGCGAAAATGCAGTGCCGGCTGTTCGAAGCCTGCAGCGCCAGTATAATCCATTTTAAACATCCATATGTTTCGCTGGCCTGTTTTCCTGACAGATAACAGTTCAGCCCGCTGCGTTTTTTGATATGCACTCTCAGAAAAATATCCTGCGTCATCTGGCCGGATATTTGTTTATACCGGGAAATCATGCATTGAACTTTGGTGGGTTATTTCATATAATAAATAATAAAAAGAAACCGATAAAACCGGAAGCGCCGTTCCGCCGGCGGAACGGCGGTCTTTCCGGACAGGAGAAAAACAGAAACAGGAAGAACAATATGGATAAATATGATATACTGAAAAAGTATTTTGGCTATGATTCTTTCCGCTCCGGCCAGGAAACGCTGGTGGATGCGATTCTGGAAGGGCGGGATACGCTGGGAATCATGCCCACCGGCGCAGGAAAATCTCTGTGCTATCAGGTACCGGCTCTTCTTATGCCGGGGATCACTCTGATCATCTCACCGCTGATCTCTCTGATGAAGGATCAGGTCACTACGCTGAATCAGGCGGGAATCCATGCAGCATATCTGAACAGTTCGCTGACCCAGGGACAGTATCTGACCGCTCTGCGGAATATGCGGAGAGGACAGTATAAGATTGTCTATGTGGCTCCGGAGCGTCTGCTGACGGAGAGCTTCCAGGAGGCCGTGCGCGGGATTACGCTGTCCATGGTGAGTGTAGACGAGGCCCATTGTATTTCCCAATGGGGACAGGACTTTCGTCCGAGCTATCTGAAAATTCATGATTTTATTGAGACTCTGCCGGTCCGACCGGTTATCAGCGCCTTCACCGCCACTGCCACCCGTGAAGTGCGGGAGGATATTCTGGCGCTGCTGGATCTCAGGGATCCGGTGACGCTCACGACCGGATTTGACAGAAAGAACCTGAAATTTATCGTTCAGCATCCGAGAGATAAGATGAAGACTGTGCTGGAATATCTGAAGGATCATGAGCAGGAGTGCGGGATTATTTACTGCCTGACAAGAAAAACGGTGGAAGAGGTCTGCGAACGTCTTCAGAGAGAAGGCTACTCTGCAACCCGCTACCATGCAGGTCTCAGTGACCGGGAGCGGCAGCAGAACCAGGAAGCGTTCATTTATGATCAGAAGCAGATCATGGTGGCGACAAACGCTTTCGGCATGGGAATCGACAAGTCGAACGTCCGATATGTCATTCACTATAATATGCCGAAAAATATTGAAAGCTATTATCAGGAGGCAGGAAGAGCCGGACGTGACGGGCTCCCGTCGGAATGCATTCTTCTCTATGCGGGACAGGATGTGATCACCAACCAGTTTTTTATCGAAAAAATGGAAGGGTCCGAGGCAATGGATGACGAGACAGCCCGGCAGGTACAGGAACGTGAGAGGGAACGTCTGAAAAAAATGACCTTCTACTGTACAACCAATGAATGCCTGAGGGCATATATTCTTGGGTATTTCGGCGAATATGGCTCTAATTACTGCGGCAACTGTTCCAACTGCCTGACGCAGTTTGAGGAGAGCGATGTGACCGGGATCGCCGCAAATCTGGTCGGCTGTGTGAGGGAAAGCCGCTGGACCTACGGGATGACGATGATTATTGACACCGTGCACGGGAGCAAAAATGCAAAAGTACTTCGTGGAAGGATGAATGAGAATCCTTATTACGGATCCTGTGAGGAAGTTCCGCTGTATCAGCTTCGCCAGGTGATGAATCATCTGATTCTGAACGGTTATCTGCAGCTGACAGACGACAATTATCCGGTGGTGCGTCTGGCGGAGCGCTCCGGTGAGCTGCTGGAAGGAAAAACGGTGACGATGAAGGTGGCGAAGGAGCAGCCGAAAGAGAAACGAAAGCCGGAAAAAGAAAAGAACCGGAAGCTGCCGAAGATGGGGCAGGATGTGGATCCGGAACTGTTTGCCCAGCTTCGCGAGCTGCGTCTTGAGATGGCCAGAAAAGAAAAGGTGCCGCCCTATATTATCTTCTCCGACAAGACACTGGCCCAGATGTGTACACTGAGACCACGGACCAGAGCCCAGATGCTGGAGGTTTCCGGCGTCGGAGAGTTCAAGTATGAAAAATACGGGGAGCAGTTCCTGCAGAAGATCCGGGAGCTTTCCGCAGACGGGACGATTCCGGAGAAGCCGGAACCGCCGGAGGAAACCTCTGTCGGCGAAGCGGAGGAGAACATCTCTGGTCAGGAAAAGAAATCCGGAAAAAGAGCGGTAAAGCAGAGTTTGTCATGACTGGAGAGATCGCAGACCAGATCCGCTACTCAGAAAAAACAACGCTCAGTGAATTTATCCGGATGCTGAACAGTCTGAGAGATGAGGAGCATGTCAAATGTCTGACCTTTCAAAGTCTTATAAAGCATCTCGTGGAAGAAGGATGTCTGGCGGAGGATGCGGCGGGAGAGGACGGAAAAACGCGGCGGACGATTACGCCGAAAGGAATTGTTTTCGGGATTTTTTCGGAAAAGCGTTTCAATCAGTCCGGCGATGAGTATGAAGTGATTTATTATGGGGAAAAGGCTCAGAGACAGCTGGTGAAAAAAATGCTGAACGAATGGAAAGAGGAATAGCTTTTTTGCGGCAGCAGATGAAAACATATCGATTTTCAATGGCCGGATACCGTAACAGTTCGTTGCTGCCTGTGAAAGAAATCAGATGCAGCTACTTGCGCAACAGCCGTATTATATGATATATTCAGAGCAGCGTTTATTAATTAATAAGAAAGAATCTTTATTCAGAAGAAGGAGCGATAATTATGTACTGTACTAGAAAAGTAGCAGAAGACATTTACTGGATCGGCGGTTCTGACCGTCGTCTGGCGCTGTTTGAAAATCTTTTTCCGATTCCCCGCGGAGTGGCGTACAATTCCTATCTGATTATGGATGAGAAGACGGTTGTGATGGATACCGTGGATGCATCGATTACCCGCCAGTTCATCGAGAACATTGCCCACGTGCTGCAGGGACGGCCGCTGGATTATCTGGTGGTCAATCATATGGAGCCGGATCACTGTGCGAATATCGAGGAGCTGCTGGTGCGGTATCCGGAGATGAAGATTGTGGGAAACGCAAAAACCCATAACATGATCCGTCAGTTTTACGATGCAGATCTGGAAGGAAAGATAATCACCGTGAAAGAAGGAGATACGCTGGCGCTCGGAAAACGTACGCTGCATTTCTTCTTTGCTCCGATGGTACACTGGCCGGAGGTTATGGTCAGCTGGGAAGAGACGGACAAAATCCTGTTTTCTGCGGATGCGTTCGGAAGCTTCGGGGCGCTCAACGGAAATATCTTCAATGATGAGCTGAACTTTGACAGAGACTGGCTGGCGGACGCCCGCCGCTATTATACCAACATTGTTGGAAAATACGGACCGCAGGTGCAGAATGCGCTGAAAAAGCTTTCGGCGCTGGAGATTCAGATGATCTGCCCGCTGCACGGACCGATCTGGCGCAGCGATCTGGGCTACCTTCTGGACAAGTATGACAAGTGGAGCCGTTATGAGCCTGAGGACAAGGCTGTTGCGATCATGTACGCTTCCATGTACGGAAATACAGAAAATGCTGCCAATGTCCTTGCGGCAGAACTGGCTGAGGCGGGTGTGAAAAACATTGCAGTATACGATGTCTCCAATACCCATGTTTCCGAGCTGATTGCAGAGGTCTTCCGCTGCAGTCACCTGGTACTTGCATCACCGACCTACAACAATGGAATCTATCCGGCGATGCTGAACCTCCTTCATGATATGAAGGCGCTGAATGTTCAGAACCGTACGGTAGCGCTGATGGAAAACGGTTCCTGGGCGCCGTCCAGCGCGAAACAGGTACGGGCATTGCTGGATGAGATGAAAGGAATGGAAATTCTTGAACCTGTTGTGACGGTGAAATCCGCTCTGAAAGAAGATTCCATGAATTCGCTCAGAGAACTGGCGGATACACTTGTGAAATCTCTGAACGCATAAAACGCGGAGGATAAAGATAAAAGAAGAGAGACAGCAGTTCCGCCGGATGAACTGTCACAAGGAAAAAGCGACTGTTCATCCAGAGGGATTGCTGCGGGAAAAAAGGTAACAGTTCAGCTCGCTGAACTGTTACGAAAAAAGCTCTGCCAGCCGGTATTTGCGGCTGGCAGAGCTTTTTCGACAATATAAAAAAGATGTTTCAAACCAGAAAACGAAACGATGCTCTGAAACAGTCACAGTTCAGCTAACGGAACTGTGGCCTGAAACATCTGTTTTTCTTATTTTTTTCCGTGCGCCGCACGTCGAACCCTCACCACAGACGTTACTCCTACAGCCTACTCGGCCCAGGCGCCCTTACGGCACACAGAAGGTTCTGCTTAGTGCTGCTGCATTCCTGCCCTGACACGGTTCACAGATTCCTGTTGCGTAAGACCCAGACGTCAACGTCACTTATAGAAGGCAGCTCTGCAATGAAAAGCCCTCGGATTGGCATCACCCCTGCTATAGCGGATTGCAGGTACAGGGCACCGCTATCTCCCCGGCTGCACGGACTTTAAGTATAAACGATTTCCCATAAAAAGTCAAGCATGGAGGAATGAAAAACGCGCACCAGTGCAATTGTTTTCCAGAACTGTTACAACCATAACGCACCGGTCATACCTCAGCGCCTGAGACATCCCCTGCGCACCCCAGAAAACAGGAAAAGGGGACGGGCGCGGGCGGACGGGGAGGTTCAGAGATCCAGTGCTTGCGACTGCGGGCGGACAGAGAGCGATGCGTGTCCGACGGCGGATGGCCCGAAGATCTGAGATGGAAAGAAGCATCTGTCCCCTTTTCCGTCCCTTAAAAAAACATTGACATATGGGGGCGGGTATAATAAAATAGAAAGGTACATCAGAAAAAATTCCACAGGGAGTAGTCAGCAGCAGCGCTGCGATAGTATCAACACAATGATGGAAACATCTGGTATTATCTGAAATGACGAGACTTGGAAGGTTCAGAGCAGGAAAATGCTCTGCCTTTTCCAGGTCTTTTTTTTGTCCTTCTCGCGAGCAACGGGCCAAGCGGACATGCTTGCATGTCCATTTGGCGGTGCTGGGTGCCGGCGGCACACGGTTAGTGCCGACCGAAACGAAGTGCAGACCTGTCGCGAGAGTCAAATACCCTGCAGTTCTGCTGTGCTGCAAGTCTGATGCCTCCGTAGCTTGCTGCGGGGTTTTGAATCCGCAGAAGAGTCCTCCGGACGATGGTGCGGAATAAAAATCCCTCCGGTCAGGAGGATGTTTTCAGACGTGCTCCGGAGAGAGGGAAAAGGAGGAATCACATGAGTTTTGGTGCTGTATTTATTCTGGCGGTTGGTCTGGCGATGGACGCGTTTGCGGTGGCTGTCTGTAAGGGCCTCGCGCTGAAAAAAATCAGTGCGGGGAAAGCGGCGCTGGTAGGCGTATGGTTTGGCGGCTTCCAGGCGCTGATGCCATTGATCGGTTATCTGCTGGGAACCGGGTTTGAGGACAGGATCACGGCAATTGATCACTGGATTGCGTTCATTCTGCTGGGGCTGATTGGCTTTAATATGATCCGGGAGGCCTGTTCCGGAGAGGAAGAGGAAGCGGATGACCGGATGGATGTGAAGAGCATGCTTCTGCTGGCGATTGCGACGAGCATTGACGCGCTGGCGGTAGGTATTACGTTTGCATTTCTGAAAGTGAATATTGTCATGGCTGTTTCGACGATTGGCGTCGTAACACTGATTATCTCGGCTGCCGGCGTCTATATCGGCCATATTTTCGGGGCGAAGTATAAGGCGAAAGCGGAACTGGCGGGAGGCATTATTCTGATCCTGATCGGTCTCAGAATCCTTTTGGAGCACCTGGGTATTTTTTGACAGGAAAGTGCGGACATTGCTGAACTGTTACAAAATGTGACTGAATTTTCTGCAAAGTCTTCAGGAATTTTAATGAATTTGTAATTGCATATCTGTGGCAATCCGGCTATGATAGAGTGTGAGAAAAAGAGGGGACAGTTCGGCCGGGTCTGTGTTTTTCTGTGCAGACTCCAGGAAACGATAACATCGGTGAACATCCGGTTGATCGCAAAGCGATGTTATGACAGGATGCTGACAGCCTGGCAGGCGGAACGGTTACCATACAACGGAATGATCAAACGGGGAGCATACAGATAGATGAAAAGGGAAACACTGAAGCAGAGAAGACGCCGTCTGCGGAGAGAGAAGGCAATACGGAGCTGTACGAGAATTGCAGTCTGCGTAATTGCAGCGCTGGCGCTGGTCACGGTGGGGTGGAGGATTGCAGCGCCGTTTCTTGGGGACAGTTACGGTCAGGCAGAGACAGGAAATGATGGACAGAAGGGGCCGATTGCGGAAGTTCAGGCAGCTGAGAATGAGGATGGCTCCGGAAATGCCGGGATCGCCCAGCTGGCGGAGACGACGGAGGTGCCTTACGAGGCTCCGGGCTGGCAGTATGATAACACCGGCTGGTGGTATGCAGTCAGTGATACTACCTATTATCAGAATGGATTCGCTGTGATTGATGACAAGACATATCATTTTGATTCCTCCGGATATCTGTCGGTCGGGTGGACGCCGATCGGCGGCAAGGGATATTACTTTGATGAAAACGGGGTTTATGATCCGGAGAAGGACCATTCGATGATGATCGCACTCACCTTTGATGACGGGCCAGGCGCGCATACAGGAGAACTGCTGGATACGCTGAAGCAGTACGGAGCGAAGGCGACGTTCTTCCTGCAGGGAGTCAATATTGAGCAGTATGGAGGGGAAGCGATTGCCAGGATGGCATCCGAAGGCCATCTGATCGGAAATCACTCCTACGATCATCCCAATATGCTGAAATTGTCCGCGGAGGATGCGGCGACGCAGTTTCAGAAGACAGATGATCTGATCGCACAGTATAATAACGGTTCGGGCGCTTCCGTCGTCCGTTTCCCGTACGGAAATAAGAGCAAGGAGCTGGAGGCCATTGCGGCACGGCCATGCTTTATGTGGGATGTGGATACGATGGATTGGGAGAGCCGGAATGTGCAGTCGAATATCCAGGCGGTTCTGAACGGTGTGGAGCCCGGTCAGATTATACTGATGCATGATACCTATCAGGCGACGGTGGAGGCATGTAAGACGATCATACCGGAACTGGTCAGCCGCGGGTACGAGCTGGTAACGTTGGACACACTGGCGGCAGCCAGCGGCGTGGAACTCCAGAATGGCGTGACGTATTATGGATTTTCCCAGGCGGATATTGACGCGGGAAATGTCAGCGATGCAGAAAATTAACAGGCTCCCTTTCGGGCAGACAGAGAACAGAAAAGACGCTCTGCCCGAAAGGGAGTTTTTTGCCGTCTGATTTAAAGGAAGGTATGTCTTGCCGGTGACTGGTCTGTGAATTATAATAAATGGCAGGATGCCGTAACGGTTCAGCTGGATGAACTGTTACAAAATATGCAACATAGACACAACAGGGAGGAAATTGATATGAGACAGTTGAGAGTAGCGCTTGCCGGACTGGGAAGCAGAGGAAAGGATACTTATGCAAAGACAGCAAAGCTTTTCCCGGAAAAAATGAAGATTACAGCGATTGCCGACATTGACCCGGACAAGGTTGCCGAGGTGGCAAGGGAATACGGAGTTCCGGCAGAACATTGCTTTTCCAGTGCGGAGGAACTGCTGGCACAGGAGAAGCTGGCGGACGTCATGTTTATCACAACGCAGGATCGGCAGCATGTGGGCCATGCGATTCCGGCGCTGAAAAAAGGATACGATCTGCTGCTGGAAAAACCGGTGTCTCCGGATCTTCAGGAATGCCGTGATCTGCTGAAGACTGCGCAGGAATGCGGGCGGAAGGTAGTCGTCTGTCATGTGCTGCGCTATACACCGTTTTATACGAAGCTGAAAGAGATCCTGGACGCCGGACGGATCGGAGAGACCGTGACGGTGATGGGAATTGAAAATGTAGGCTACTGGCATCAGGCCCACAGCTTTGTGCGCGGAAACTGGAGAAATTCTGATACAACAAGCCCGATGATTCTCCAGAAATGCTGTCACGACATGGATCTTCTGCTGTGGCTGACCGGAAAGACGGCAGAATCGGTCACCTCCTATGGCAGTACCTATCTGTTTAAAGAGGAGATGGCTCCGGAGGGAGCGGCGCTGCGCTGTATGGATGGGTGTGCGGCGAAAGCGGAATGCCCGTTTGACGCGGAAAAGATTTATCTGACCAATGAGAAGACCGGAGTGGAACATGGGCATACCGGATGGCCCTGCAATGTCCTGACCCTGCATCCGACGCCGGAAAGCGTGCGGGAAGCAATTCAGAAAGGACCATACGGCAGATGTGTGTACCACTGTGACAACAATGTGGTGGATCATCAGGTGGTGAATATCTGCATGACGGATGGAAGCACGATCAGCTTTACAATGAGCGGATTCACAGAGAAGAATTCCAGATATACAAAATTTATGGGAACAAAGGGAGAAATTACCGCGGATCTTCATGAAAACACCATTGAAGTGCAGGAGTTTGGAAAAGCGCCGGAAATCATCGATGTCTCGAAACTTTCCGATGATTTTTCCGGCCATGCAGGCGGAGATAACCGGATGGTAGAAGAATTTCTGGATATGCTGATCGAAGGAAAGGAACCGGAGAAATCCATGACGACGCTGGAACGGTCGCTGGAGAGCCATTATATCGCCCTCGCTGCTGAGAGATCCAGGCTGGAAGGCGGAAGAGTCGTGAAGATGTCGGAAATGAGAGAAAGGAATTGCGTATGAAGAACGAAGCGTTATTGGAAGAGCTGACTCAGGCGTTTGGCGTGGCGGGCTTTGAGAGCGAGGTGCTGGAGATCATCCGCCGGGAAGCGCAGCCTTATGCCGATGAGATTCGTGAGGATGCAATGGGAAATCTGATTGTCCTGAAAAAGGGAGCGGACGGGCCAAACAAGAAACGTATCATGTTCGCGGCGCATATGGACGAGATCGGCTTTATGGTTAAGAAGATCCTGCCCGACGGAACGCTGCTGCTGTGCAATCTCGGCTGGAACTGGGTGGGATCCGCATATAATGAGCGCGTACGCTTCCGCAGCGGTGTGACGGGAGTGATTGGCTGCCGCGGTCCCATCGAGGAAGCGAAGAATGACGTGGGAAAACTGTTTGTGGATATCGGAGCGAAGGATGCGGAGGACGCGAAAAAATATGTGCGTCTCGGGGAGCCCTGCGGTTATATGGGACCGTATCTCCATCTGCAGAACGATCTGGTCTGCTCGAAATCTCTGGACAACCGCATCGGGTGCTGGCAGCTGCTGGAGGCGCTCCGGAAGAACGACGGAAGCGGTCCCAATGACGTTTACTATGTGTTTACCGTGCAGGAAGAACTGGGCTGCCGCGGGTCAGGCCCGGCGGCGGAAGCGATCCGTCCGGACATCGGCGTGGCGGTGGACATCACGCCCGCCCATGATTATCCCTGTGACCTGGAGGGCAGCAATGAAGTGGGGAAAGGAATCGCTGTGAAAGTCTGCGATCCGTCGGTGGTCTGCGATGAGCGGATTGTGGCCGCGATGGAGGCATGCTGCCGGCAGGAGGGGATTCCGTATCAGCTGGAAGTGATCGACAAAGGCGGTACGGATGCGTCCAGTATGAATCTGTCTCATTACGGAGTTCCTGTGGGAGGTATCGCAGTGGCGACCAGATACCCGCACTGTCAGAGCTGTGTCGCTTCGCTGAAGGATATCGAGGCGGGGGCAATGCTCTGCGCCGCGTTCGCCGGATATACGTTTGAGTGAATTGTTGCGAAGGAGGGACGCAAGGTGAAGGATGCGAGGGATGCATGGCCGTATGCCAATGAAGCCGGACAGGAGGAGACCGTAGTCTGCGATGTGCTGGTGCTTGGGGGAGGCCTGTCAGGATGTTTTGCCGCGATTGCGGCTGCCCGGCAGGGGCAGAAAGTTGTGCTGGTGGAAAAGGGAGCGGTGGAACGAAGCGGCGCCGCCGGAACCGGATTTGACCATTGGGAGTCGGCCTGTACAAATTCATGTTCCAAAGTGACTCCGGAGGAGATCGCCTGGGCCTATGTACGGGAACAGGACGGATACAGCAATGGAATCGCCCACTATATTGAATGCAGGGAAGGGTATGACCGGCTGCTGGATCTGGAACGTTTCGGAGGGAAGATCCGCGATACCGAAGGAGAATTTTCCGGGATGAAGAGACGGGGCTGATGTTTGCCTATGATTATGAGAATCGTTTTACCCTGCGCGTATGGGGCAGTACCTTCAAACCGGCGCTGTACCGGGAACTGAAGCGGCTGGGCGTCCGGATGTATGAGAGAACGGAAGCCACTGCGCTGCTTACGGCGGTCCGCGGCGGAAAGAAGGTCGGAGTCGGCGCGCTCGGCATGGATGTACATACCGGAAAATTTCTTATTTTCCGTTCCAGAGCGACGATTCTCTGTATGTCCCGCCCGGCGAGGGTCTGGCTGTTCGATGCGGATCTGACGGGGCTTTGACCCGGAAAAGCATCGGCTGCAGAGCTATGGAACCGGATGGCAGTCGGCAAATTTCCTGGAACAGGAGCGGCAGTTCTTCGGAGCGCCCGGCGGAATTTTAAACGACTGGGATCTGAAAACAAACATTGACGGAATCTATGCGGCCGGCGATCAGCTTTACGCCTCCGACTGCGCGGGCTTTGCCTGCGCGACCGGTTATTATGCCGGACGGAAAGCTGCCGCATACAGCGCCGGGACGGAGCTTCTGCCCTACGATCCGGAACAGGCTGCAAGGGAAAAGAAACGGCTTCTGGCGCCGCTGTCCGCAGACCAGGAGGAGGGCGCTGACTGGAAAGAACTTAACCGGGCGATTTCCAAAGCGATGCAAAATTACTGCGGAGGCGTCAAATGTGAGGCGCTGCTTCTGGAAGGTCTGGATCTTCTGCAGACCTTTGAGCGTGAGACCGTTCCCCGCCTGTACGCCCGGAATCCCCATGAACTGATGCGTACGCATGAAGTTCTGGACATTCTCACTGTGGCGGAGATGGTTCTTCATGCCTGCCTGCTGAGAACCTCCAGTTCCGTTCCGCTTTGCTTTGAGAGAAGCGATTACCCGGAAAAAGACCCTGCTGCAGACCGGGTGCATATCACGATATATCAGGAAGACGGTCAGGTAAAATCCCGGAGAGTTCCGCTGGACTTTTTCGGAGATCTGAAAGAAGAGTACGAAAAGAAAAATCAGGAATATATCAGAGAGGAGAGCAGCCATGGAACCATATAAATTCACAGCAGAGCCGGTGCCCTGCAGCGCAAAGCCCATTCACTACAGGGAAGAACTCTGTATCGGCTGCAACCGCTGCGCCCAGGTCTGCCCCTGCGATATTCTTCTCCCATCGTCGGTTCCGGGCGCACATCCGACGGTGATGTATCCGGGAGAATGCTGCTACTGCGGCGCCTGTGTCATGGCCTGCCCGGCAAAAGGCGCTATCCGCCTGGAACACCCACTGATGAACCGGGCCAAATTCATCCCCACAGACAACAATTAATTTCCCCCGCCCAAACCCCGACACTGCCGCTTCACACCTCCCGCTCCCACAGCCAGAAACCGGCCCGCGGCGAAGCCGTTCATGAACGGCTTCGCCGCGGACCGGTTTCGTCCGTTATTTCATATTTTCACGTTTCCTCAGTTTGGAATCCAGCTGTTTTTTCCGGATTCGCAGAGATTTCGGAGTAACCTCCAGAAGCTCGTCTCTGTCGATGAAATCCAGCGCCTGTTCCAGAGAAAGAATTTTCGGCGGCGTCAGGCGCAGCGCTTCGTCTGCAGAGGAGGAACGGGTATTGGTCAGATGTTTTGTCTTGCAGACATTCAGCTCAATATCCTCCGCCTTTCCGTTCTGGCCGATGACCATTCCGGCGTAAACTTTCTGGCCCGGTCCGATAAAGAGCGTTCCGCGCTCCTGGGCCGCGTACAGTCCGTAGGTGACAGATTCGCCGGCCTCGAATGCGATCAGGGAACCCTGTTTCCGGTAGGAGATATCCCCCTTGTACGGGGCATAATCTTCAAATTCCGTATTGATGATTCCTGTTCCCTTGGTGGAGGTCAGGAACTCTCCGCGGAAGCCGATCAGACCGCGGGCCGGGATTTCGAATTCCAGACGGGTGGAACCGTCGCTGGCGCGGCTCATACCGTGAAGTTCTCCCTTGCGTTCGCTCAGCATCTGGATGACCGTTCCGGAAAATTCATCCGGTACATCCACGTAAGCGATCTCCATCGGCTCCAGTTTTCTGCCGCGCTCATCTTCTTTATAGATTACCTCCGCCTTGCTGACCGCGAACTCATAACCTTCCCGGCGCATATTTTCGATCAGGACGGAAAGATGGAGCTCTCCGCGTCCGGAAACCTTGAAGCAGTCTGCGGAATCGGTTTCCTCCACCCGGAGAGAAACATCTGTGTTCAGTTCCCGCATCAGACGGTCGCGGATGTGGCGGGAGGTGACGTATTTTCCTTCCTGCCCGGCCAGAGGGCTGTCGTTGACCATGAAATTCATGGAGATTGTCGGCTCGGAAATTTTCTGGAACGGAATTGCCTCCGGGTGATCCAGATCGCCGCACAGGGTATCTCCGATATGAATGTCTGCGATACCGGAAACTGCAACGATGGATCCGAAGGAAGCTTCGCTGACGTCGACTTTTTTCAGACCGTCAAACTCGTACAGTTTGCTGACTTTTACTTTTTTCCGCTTGTCCGGATCGTGGTGGTTGAGCAGAATCACATCCTGGTTGACCCGGATGGTGCCGTTTTCCACTTTGCCGATGCCGATACGGCCCACATATTCATTGTAATCGATGGTGCTGATCAGAAGCTGCGTGCCGGCGTCGGGATCTCCCTCGGGAGCCGGAATATATTTCAGGATCGTCTCAAACAGAGGCGTCATATCCTTTGGCGTATCGTTCAGATCCAGCACGGCGTGGCCCAGCTTTGCCGACGCATACAGGAACGGGCAGTCCAGCTGCTCGTCGGAAGCGTCCAGATCCATCAGAAGCTCCAGAACCTCATCGATGACTTCATTCGGACGCGCTTCCGGGCGGTCCATTTTATTGATGCAGACGATTACGGAGAGATTCAGTTCCAGCGCTTTTTTCAGCACGAATTTGGTCTGCGGCATCGCCCCCTCGAAAGCATCCACCACGAGGATAACGCCGTCCACCATTTTCAGCACACGCTCTACCTCGCCGCCGAAATCTGCGTGGCCCGGTGTATCGACAATGTTGATTTTCACGCCCTTATAATACACTGCCGTATTTTTGGACAGAATGGTAATTCCACGCTCACGCTCGATATCGTTGGAATCCATGACACGCTCCTGCACTTCCTGATTGGCGCGGAATACGCCGCTCTGTTTCAGAAGCTCATCGACAAGAGTTGTCTTGCCGTGGTCGACGTGGGCGATGATTGCGACATTTCTTACATCTTCTCTTGTTGTCTTCATATAAATCTTCCTTTTCTGAAAAATGAATTAAATAACAGAACAGTAACCGTTCGGTATCCTTGCAGATACCTGTCAAAGAGTTTTTCAGTGAAAAACGGCATCCTGTAACAGTTCAGCCGACGGAACCGTTATGGCATTCTGCCTGAAAGCCGTTTGCAAATTTATGTCCAAGCAATGAGTATAACACAACTGCACAGAAAAAAACAGTAAAAATAAGTAATAATTTTGTTCAATGTTTTCCGGAAAAAGGCAACAGTTCAACGAAACAGCCGGCAACTGTTCTGCAAGGACTGAGCATATCCTGTAACTGTTCCGCCAGGACTGTGCAATTTCTCCTGCGCAGACCATCTGAAAACATGTGCTGACCGCCAGGTGAAAAAGCAGGGAAAAACGGGAACCGTGTCCGTTTCGGCCGAAAACGGAATATTGGCAGGGAAAACAGTGGATTCCGGTCGAAGAGTTCCTGTTCTATTTGAAAAAAGCCCGGAATAGATATGATATATACCACAAGTAGAGGTAGATCAAAAAGACAAAGGAAGGGGAAAATTTCAGTCATGGCAGATAAGATTATTGAAAACAACCAGGTATCCATCATGGGGCAGATCGTATCACAGTTTACATTCAGTCATCAGGTCTTCGGGGAGGGATTTTACCTTGTGGATATTATGGTAAAGAGGCTCAGCGATTCGGAGGATATCATTCCGGTCATGGTATCGGAGCGTCTGATCGATGTGACACAGGATTACGAAGGAGAATATCTGATGGTCAGCGGCCAGTTCCGGTCGTACAACCGTCATGAGGAGAAGAAGAACCGTCTGGTGCTTTCGGTTTTTGCGAGAGAGATCAGTTTTGTGGAGGAGGAAGACGACTCGGTGAAATCCAACCAGATTTATCTGGACGGGTACATATGTAAGCCTCCGGTATACCGGAAGACTCCACTGGGGAGAGAGATTGCGGATCTGCTGATCGCAGTGAACCGGCCGTATGGAAAATCTGATTATATTCCCTGCATCTGCTGGGGAAGAAATGCCAGATATGCATCTGCATTCGTTGTCGGTGGCCATGTGCTGATCTGGGGGCGGATTCAGAGCAGGGAATACATGAAGCGGGTCAGCGACACGGAGATGGAGAAGCGTGTGGCATACGAAGTTTCTGTCAGCAAACTCGAGTATCTGGAACCGTAACAGACATAAGCAACCACGGTGGAACGGTCCGGCCGCAGCACCTGGGAGCTGCTTTTTTCCGCACCTCCTGGCATCGCGTTATTGACAAGGGAGGGCAATAATGGTATATTGAAAAAAATAAGACGATTGTCAGAAGAATGTCTGATAATTGCCGATGTAACAGGAGATAGAGGTTGCATATTTTATCAGTACGCTGCCGGATGAAACGGGTCAGAGGAAAGCAGCGGAAAGGAAAATATGCCGAAGAGACATGTTCCCCCGCAGGACACGGTTTCTGGGCGCAGGCTGAAGAAGTCTGCGACTGTCATCGATGGATGGAGAGCTATCTGCCGGAATGTACCACAGGTAACAGGATTAGAGGCGGACATTTCATCGATGGTTCGCCTCTTTTTTACAGGAGGAAAAGGTATGGCTATTTTTACAGGAGCAGGTGTGGCAATCGTTACACCGATGACAGAAACATTAGAAGTGAACTATGAAAAGCTGGGAGAACTCATTGAGGATCAGATTGCCGGGGGAACCGACGCGATTATTATCTGCGGAACGACAGGGGAATCTTCGACACTGACCCATGAGGAGCATCTGGAAGCGATCCGTTATACCGTGGAGAAGGTAAATCACCGGATCCCGGTCATTGCAGGGACAGGCTCTAACTGTACGCAGACGGCATGTTATCTGTCTCAGGAGGCAGAGAAGTACGGCGCAGACGGACTGCTGCTTGTTTCTCCGTACTATAACAAAGCGACGCAGAAAGGCCTGATCGCGCATTATACGGCGATTGCAAACAGCGTGTCTCTGCCGATTATTCTGTATAATATTCAGAGCCGTACCGGTGTGAACATTGCGCCGGAAACGATTGCCGAGCTGGTGAAAAATGTGGACAATATTGTGGGAGTGAAGGAAGCGTCCGGCAATATTTCCCAGGTTGCAAAGATTATGCACCTTACGGGCGGAAATATTGACCTGTATTCCGGAAATGACGATCAGATCGTTCCGCTGCTGTCCCTGGGCGGCAAGGGCGTCATCTCCGTTCTGTCCAACGTGGCGCCGAAGTATACACACGATATCGTGATGAAGTATCTGGAAGGAAATACAAAGGAAGCCTGTCAGATGCAGCTGAACGCGCTGCCGTTGATCGATGCGTTGTTCTGTGAGGTAAATCCGATTCCGGTAAAAGCAGCCCTCAACCTGATGGGTAAGGAGGTAGGACCGCTGCGCTCACCTCTGACGGAGATGGAACCGGCACATCAGGAGAGACTGGCGGCGGAGCTGAAGGCGTTTGGCCTGATGTAAGCGGGACGGAGGTCGGAACAATAACGATTCGTTGCGGTTTGTGACAGGAGGAACAAAAAGAAAATGGTAAAGATAATTATGCATGGCTGCAATGGTCATATGGGTCAGGTGATCTCGCAGCTTGTAAAGGATGATCCGGCGGTTGAGATTGTGGCTGGTGTTGATGTGACTGACAACAGAGAGAACGGGTATCCGGTTTTCACGGATCTGAAGGATTGTGATGTGCAGGCGGATGCGATGATTGATTTTTCATCGTTCAGGGCGACCGACGGAGTTCTGGAATACTGCCGCAGCAGACAGCTTCCATTGGTGCTGTGTACCACAGGTCTTACGCCGGAGCAGGTGGAAAAGGTGCAGAAAACCAGCGAAGAAGTCGCCGTGCTGCGCTCTGCCAATATGTCCCTGGGAATCAATACACTGCTGAAGCTGATTCAGGAGGCGGCGAAGGTTCTGGCATCTGCGGGCTTTGACATGGAGATTGTGGAGAAACACCACAAACTGAAATGCGACGCTCCCAGCGGAACGGCTCTGGCTCTGGCGGACAGCCTGAATGAGGCGATGGATCACGCTTATCATTACACGTTTGACCGCAGTCAGCGTCATGAGCAGAGGGATCCGAAGGAAATCGGGATTTCAGCAGTGCGCGGGGGAACCATCGTCGGAGACCACGATGTGATTTTTGCAGGACCGGACGAAGTGATCACGTTCTCTCACCAGGCTTATTCCAAGGGAGTGTTTGGAAAAGGCGCGATAGAAGCGGCGAAATTCCTTGCAGGAAAGCCGTCGGGCCTGTACGATATGCAGGATGTGATCGGCTGATTCAGTTTGCTGAACCGCTGCAGATTCCCGGAAAAATGCATCGAAAAAATCAAAGATGCATTGAAAACCTAAAATTATGAAAACAGCAGCCGCAGGCGCTCGGAAAACAGACGAGTGACTGCGGCATTTTTTTATTTTTTCGATCCGTATATTCGGCATGATTTTCCGTATACTACTACTGGTACATCAGAAAACGATGAGAAAAAGGAGATGGGAAAATGAAAAACAGAAAAACGGCGCTGCTTGGAGTAGTGTTTGCCGCTGCATTGATGGCAATGACTGCCTGCGGCCAGAAAAATACTGACCGTCAGGACACAGGCGGAGAAAACATGATCAACGATGTCACAAACGGTACCGATCAGAAAGACCAGACGAATCAGAATGACACATTGGGAGACGATATGGAAAATGCAGGGGAAGATCTGAAAGACGGAGCGGAGGATGCGGCCGACGGTATCAGGGATGGCGTTGAGGATGCGGCTGACGGCGTCATGGACGGGGCCGAGGACCTGATGGATGGGACAGAAAACAATACCCGGAATACCGCAGACAAAAATCAGACAGATACGCAGAACAATAACAATCATAAATAACATTCCGATATCCCGCGGCCGGAAGCATCCGTATCAGAAGGATGGAAAAAACAGGTAAAAAATGAAGCGGCAGCAGTTCAGCCAACGCATCCGGCCATTGAAAATCGCTTCGCGATGGTCCGGATGCCCGCAGGCACTATGCTTTCCTACGGTCTGTGCAGAGAAGGCACAGACCTGGCTGAACTGCAGCGATTTGCCGCTGCAGGGTCTGCATCATCTTACAAAATTTGTGAAAACAGGATTTTCCTGTTCCGGAAGACCGTAAGCTTCACGGCCGAGGCGGATGCTCTTGATCAGAAATGCCATGTTCCGTCCGAGAGTACGCATGGTCTGCAGACCTTCGATGTCCTGACGGACTTCTTCCGGGGAGTTTCCGTGAACCATATTCCAGTACTGGCTGGATACGACAGGCATCTGGGAGATTGTAAAATATTTGTTCAGCTCATCGAAAGTTGCGGTGTTTCCGCCTCTCCGGCAGCTTACGACAGCTGCGCCCACTTTCATACGTTTGTCTGCAGTTGTACTGTAAAACAGACGATCCATAAAAGATACCAGAGTTCCGTTGGCAGAGGCGAAGTATACGGGAGAACCGATGACGATTCCGTCACAGTCGCAGAACTTTGGAGCGACCTCGTTCACCAGATCGTCGAAAACGCATTTTCCGGTAGTCTTGCATTTGCGGCAGCCGATGCACCCGCGGATCGGCCTGTTTCCGACCTGGATAATTTCTGTGTCAATGCCTTCCTGATTCAGAGTTCTGGAAACCTCGTCCAGCGCGGTGTAGGTACATCCGTTTTTGTTGGGACTTCCGTTGATCAGGAGAACATTGGGGTTTCCGGATTCTTTTTTCTGAGTTGTCTGTGAACATTCCATGTGAGAACCTCCTTGCTGTGAAAAATTTCTCAGACCGGCAGCCGACGGCGGGAGTGATTGCGTCCTTCGCGGGCTGTCTGGGTGGTACATATTCGTAACGGTTACACATATATTATAGAACCTGGCGGTGAGGAGCCGTCAAGAAAAATTTTCAGGCACGTTCTGAATCATCCTGCTGCGGTATTCCGAGGGCGTGCAATCCATATGCTGCTTAAACAGGGAGATTGCTTTCTGGATCCGCTGAGAAGTCAGGTAGGCAGTAAAGGAGGTATTCATATATTCCTTGAAAAGTCTGGAAAAATGATATTTGCTGAATCCCTGTCCCAGAAGAAGGAGCAGTTCCATCAGGCAGATCTGCTTTCTGGTATCGCGGAAAGGCTCTGATGAGGCGGAGAGTTCTTTGATCCGGAAAAGAAGCCGGGCGGCCTGTTCTGCCTGTTGGGGAGCTTCCTTTGAGGACAGAAGATGGCGGTGAGTAATAAAATCCTGCAGCATATGCAGCTCGTTGGTACAGGAAAGCATCTGTCCAGGGAACTGTATGATCAGCACGGAGCCTTTGGGCGCTGATTCAATGGAATGAAGCTCGCAGGGCCATACCGTCAGCAGATCATTCTGCTTCAGAACATAGGTTTCGGAGGATATGGTAAAAACCGTCTCTTCGGGAGACAGACACAGAATAAATTCGCCGTACGTGTGCCAGTGAGAGGCAAAGCCGGTTGGAGAATTGAGGTATGAGACATTGATAAAGCTGGTGTCGTGAAAGGGAATGTCCTCATATTGATTTGTCTGGTCCTGATTGCTCATAATTTGCCGCCTTTCCGATTTGTGAAATATAGTTTAATAACTAAACAATATCATCGTATCACATTTTGTGCACCGGGGAAAGTGGCAATTCTGTTCGAGAATTTTCAATTGCCGGATGCCGTAACAGTTCAGCCGGCCGAATTGTAACTGATTGTTACAGTGCAGACCTGCTGCGGGGTTTTTGACTTCTGATGGCTGGACAGGAGGGGCGGGATTTTGTATGATAGAGGAAAAGACGGGAAAAGGTATGCAGAACAATGAAATATGAAAGAATCAGAAAAGGAATTTTTCTTCAGCGTCCCAACCGCTTTCTTGCCAGCGTGGAGCTGGACGGATGCAGTGAGCTCTGCCATGTGAAAAATACAGGAAGGCTGGGAGAGCTGCTGGTCAGAGGGGCTGGGGTCTGGGTTCAGGAGCAGAATGCTCCAAAGAGAAAGACGCGGTTTTCTCTGATTGCCGTAGAAAAGGACGGGGTTTGCTACAACATTGATTCCCAGGCTCCGAATCTTCTTGCGAGAGAGTGGCTGGAGAGCGGGCGTGCCTTTCCGGGCAGCAGGATCACAGAGATACGGCCCGAGCAGAAGTATGGGAATTCGCGGTTTGATCTGGCATTCTGCCGCGATGGAAAAAAGGCATTGATGGAGGTGAAGGGCGTTACGCTGAATCAGAACGGCGCGGGCCTGTTTCCCGATGCACCCACGCTGCGGGGCGAAAAGCATGTGCATGAGCTGATTGCATGCCGCAGGGACGGATACGAGGCGTATCTTCTGTTTGTTGTAAAATTCGGAACCGCCAGGTGTTTTATACCCAATGTTCCCCGCCAGCCGGAATTTGCAGAAGCCCTGTGTGAGGCGGAACGCTCGGGCGTACAGGTGATGGCCGTGCGCTGCAGCGTCCGGCCGGAGAAGGTGGAGATTGCGGAGAGGATTCCTGTGATACTGGAGGAAAAGTAAAAAAGGCAGTGTCTCAAAAGAATACCGTTTTGCCGGAAACCGGAAGGAGGAAGGCAGAACGGATTTTTTCTTTTTGAAACGTTGCTGATGCAACGGAAATTCTGAAAAAATCATAGTATGATGAGATCGTTCAGCAGGAACCCACAGTGGCGCCGCGGTTCTGACCGCTGAATAAGACAGGATCATTACGTTGGCTGTTCCGTTGACGGAACGGTTACAGGTTACAGATATTATCAGGCAGAAGATTTCAGTGAGAGGAGAGAACAGAATGCTGCGAAAAATTATTCAGATTGATGCAGACAAGTGCAACGGCTGCGGGCTGTGTGTCCACGCCTGCCATGAGGGTGCGATCGGAATGGTGGATGGAAAGGCAAAGTTGCTGCGCGACGACTACTGCGACGGTCTGGGGGATTGTCTGCCGGCCTGTCCGACAGGGGCGATTTCGTTTACCGTTCGGGAGGCGGCAGCCTATGATGCGGCAGCGCAGGCGGTCCGCGGCTGTCCGGGCGGTCAGGCAAGGAGTATCAAAAGCCCGGAGCAGGAAGCCGGACAGGGAAGCACGATGAAACAGAAGAACGGTTCACAGGAAAGCGACAGATTGTCCGCCCTGCAGGAAACGGAAGCAGGAAGCGGTGAAAAACAGTCGGTTTCGCAGCTTCGCCAGTGGCCGGTACAGATCAAACTGGCTCCTTTGGAGGCTCCGTACTTTCAGGACGCTTCGCTGCTGATTGCTGCGGATTGCACCGCCTATGCCTATGGGGAGTTTCACAGGGATTTCATCCGCGGAAGAATTGCGCTGGTGGGTTGCCCGAAACTGGATATGGTGGATTATGCAGAAAAACTTGCGGAAATTTTCCGGAGAAATGAGATCAGAGACGTTACAGTCGTACGGATGGAAGTGCCGTGCTGCGGAGGCATAGAACAGGCAGTGAAAAAGGCCCTGCAGGACAGCGGAAAATCCCTTCCCTGGAAAGTTGTTACGATTTCTATAGATGGAAAAATTCTTTCGGCAAACGCGTAAAAGGAGGAGAATATGGAACAGAAAATGTTTTGTTTTCAGTGTGAACAGACCGCCGGATGCAGCGGATGTACGGGAAAAGCGGGTGTATGTGGGAAAACTGCCGAAACGGCGAATCTTCAGGATGAACTGACAGGGGCCCTGATCGGTCTTGCCTGTGCCTGCACAACCAATCCGGCGACGGAACATACGGACCGGCTGATTCTGGAGGGGCTGTTTACCACAGTTACCAATGTCAGCTTTGACGATGCCGCCATCCGCCGGATGACGGATGCGGTAAGACAGGAAAAAGAGCGGATTGCCCCGGGATGCGCGTCCTGCATGGCCCGCTGCGGAAATACGGATGATTACGACATGAAAAGGCTGTGGGAAGCCGAAGAAGACGTGCGGTCCCTGAAATCCCTGCTGCTCTTCGGAATCCGGGGAATGGCGGCGTATGCGTACCATGCGATGGTTCTCGGCTATGTCAGCGGGGAGGTAAATGATTTCCTTCGCAGAGCGCTGTTTGTACTGGCCCAGGACTGGGAGACGGAGCAGCTGCTGCCGGTGATCCTGGAAACAGGAAAAGTGAATCTCACCTGTATGGAACTTCTTGACCGCGCCAATACAGAGACCTACGGAAATCCGGTGCCGACCACGGTTCCGCTGAAGGTGGAAAAGGGTCCGTTTATTGTGATTACCGGCCATGATCTGAGGGATCTGAAGCTTCTGCTGGAGCAGACAGAGGGAAAAGGCATCAATATTTACACTCACGGGGAGATGCTTCCGGCCCACGCTTATCCTGAACTGAAAAAATACAGCCATCTGAAAGGAAATTTCGGAACCGCATGGCAGAACCAGCAGAAAGAATTCGCCGGAATTCCGGCGCCGATTCTGTTTACGACCAACTGTCTGATGCCGGTAAAGGAAAGCTATTCCGACCGTGTATTTACCACGGAAGCCGTGACCTGGCCCGGCATGCCGCACATCGGCGAAGACAAAGATTTTACGCCGGTGATTGAGAAGGCTCTGGAGCTGGGAGGCTACCGGGAAGATCAGGAATTTACAGGAATCAACGGCGGCCACGAAGTGACGACAGGATTCGGCCACGAAACCGTTCTGTCTGTGGCGGACAAAGTTGTTGAGGCGGTGAAAAGCGGGTCCATTCGCCATTTCTTCCTGGTGGGCGGCTGCGACGGGGCACGCTCCGGAAGAAATTACTATACGGAGTTTGTCAGACAGGCGCCGGAAGACACGGTGATCCTCACGCTGGCCTGCGGAAAATACAGGTTCAACGATCTGCAGTTTGGAACGATCGCCGGACTGCCACGGCTGATGGATATCGGCCAGTGCAATGACGCCTACAGCGCAATAAAGATTGCCGCGGCGCTTGCGGATGCTTTCCGGTGCGGTGTCAATGATCTTCCTCTGTCGATGGTGCTTTCCTGGTATGAGCAGAAAGCAGTCTGTATTCTCCTGACGCTTCTGCACCTGGGAATCAAAAATATTCGTCTCGGTCCCACGCTTCCGGCGTTTCTTTCGCCGAACGTGCTGGATCTGCTTGTAAAAACTTACGGTATCGCTCCCGTAACGACGCCGGAAGAGGACCTGAAGGTTCTGCTGAAAAACTGACAGACCTGTCGGAACAATTTCAGACAGCCATCTCCCCGGCGACCCCAAAAAGGCCGGAGCCGGACGCATATGTCGTCGGCTCCGGCCTTTTTTGCATCCGCAGGGCGTGCGTAAAAAAAGATTGTGAAGGCTGAAAAAATAAGGTATACTAAGGATATCATCAGCCGCCGGAAGTACCAGGAACATTCCGAACGCGTCCGCCCGGCTGACAATCATTGCGCAGAGCGCCGGAATGGAGAAACTGTACGGGACCGCTGGAAACACGCGTCTTCCCGGAACTCTGTCCTGTCGTCTGCCAAAATACAGAGCAAAGGATGGGAATGTCAAATGTTAAGAATTGGTTTGCTGACAAGCGGCGGCGACTGCCAGGCACTGAACGCGACGATGCGCGGCGTGGTAAAAGGTCTGGCCAACAATGTAAAAGATCTGGAAGTATATGGATTTATGAACGGCTATAAAGGTCTGATTTACGGAGACTACCGGATGCTGACTTCGAAAGACTTTTCCGGAATTCTGACGCGTGGAGGCACGATCCTGGGAACCTCCCGCCAGCCGTTTAAGCTGATGCGTGTTCCGGATGAAAACGGACTGAACAAGGTAGAAGCGATGACTCAGACCTACCATAAGCTCCGCCTGGACTGCCTGGTAATCCTCGGCGGAAACGGAACGCAGAAAACAGCGAATCTTCTGAGGGAAGAGGGTCTGAACATTCTTCATCTGCCGAAAACCATCGACAATGATATCTGGGGCACGGACATGACGTTTGGATTCTACAGCGCGGTTGACATTGCAACGGAAGCGATCGACTGTATCCATACAACGGCTTCTTCCCATCAGAGAGTGTTTATCGTGGAGGTTATGGGACATAAAGTAGGCTGGCTGACGCTGTATGCGGGAATTGCCAGCGGCGCCGATGTCATTCTGATTCCGGAAATCCCGTATGATATTGATAAGGTTGTGGAGGCGATTGAGAAACGCCGTAGAAACGGCAGCGGATTTACGATTCTGGCAGTTGCGGAGGGCGCAATCTCGAAGGAGGATGCGGCGCTGCCAAAGAAGGATATGAAGAAAAAGATGGAAGCGAATGCCAAAAAGTATCCGTCTGTCTCCTACAAGATCGCAAAGGAGATCGAGGAAAAGACAGGAATGGAGATCCGCGTTACCGTCCCGGGACATATGCAGCGCGGCGGCAGCCCATGTCCTTATGACCGTGTGCTTTCCACACGGATCGGTTCCGAGGCGGCCCAGCTGATTATGAACAAAGAGTACGGCTATATGGTGGGAATCGTCAACGGAAAGATCAAAAAGGTTCCGCTGGAATCCTGCGCGGGCAAACTGAAGACCGTTGCTCCGGACGATCAGGTCGTACAGGATGCAAAACGGATCGGAATCAGTTTCGGCGACTGACGGCAGCGTGCCAAACGGCTGCAATTTATGACAGAAATCAGGAGAGACATTCATGAGTTATACTGCTCTTTACCGGAAATTCCGGCCGGACACCTTTGCGGACGTCAAGGGGCAGGATCATATCGTTACAACACTGAAAAACCAGATGAAAGCCGACCGGCTCGGACATGCTTACCTGTTCTGCGGAACCCGCGGGACAGGTAAGACTACGATAGCCAAAATTCTCGCAAAAGCGGTGAACTGCGAACATCCGGTGGACGGCAGCCCCTGTAACGAATGTGCGTCCTGCAAGGCGATTCAGGCGGGAATTTCCACCAATGTGATAGAGATTGACGCAGCGTCCAACAACGGCGTGGACAATATCCGGGAAATCCGGGACGAGGTGGCCTACCGGCCGACCCAGGGAAGGTATAAGGTTTATATTATCGACGAGGTGCATATGCTTTCCACAGGTGCGTTCAATGCGCTTCTGAAGACCCTGGAGGAGCCGCCGTCCTACGTGATTTTTATTCTGGCGACCACGGAGGCGAACCGGATTCCGGTGACGATTCTGTCCCGCTGCCAGCGCTATGACTTTAAAAGAATCACCGTGGATACCATTGCGGACCGGCTGAAGGAACTGATGGAAGCCGAGCATGTGGAAGCGGAGGAAAAGGCCATCCGCTATATCGCAAAGGCTGCGGACGGCGCGATGCGTGACGCTCTGAGTCTTCTGGATCAGTGCATTTCCTTTTACCTGGGCGAAACGCTGACCTATGAAAAGGTGCTGGAGGTGCTGGGCACCGTGGACACGGAGATTTTCAGCCGCATGCTCCGGTGTATTCTGGGCGGGGACGTGTCCGGAAGCATTCATACCCTGGAGCAGCTGATTCTCCAGGGAAAAGAGCTTGGACAGTTTGTTGCGGATTTTACCTGGTATCTGAGAAATCTTCTGCTGGTCAGAAATTCGGGAGAGGAAGAAGAGGTGCTGGATGTGTCCGAGGAACAGTACCGGCTGCTGCAGGAAGAGAGCAGAATGGTTGACGATGAGACGCTGATGCGGTATATTCGTATTCTGTCGGAACTTTCCAGTCAGCTGAGATACGCGGTGCAGAAGAGGGTGCTGGTGGAAGTGGCGCTGGTAAAACTCTGCCGTCCTCAGATGGAGACGAACCTGGATTCTGTCCTGGACCGGCTGAGGGTTCTGGAGGAAAAGATGGAACAGGGAATTCCTGTGCAGGCAGCTCCGGCTGCAGCGTACGGCAGAACGCCGGCGCCGGCGGCCGGTGTGCCGGGAACGGATCCGGTGCAGGAAAATCCGGCGGCACAGCCTGCGGGAAAAGCGGCGCCGGAGGATCTGCAGAAAATCCGCGCCCAGTGGAAAATGATCGCGGGACAGGCTCAGGAACCTTTCCGGCATTTTCTTCTGAACGCTGTTCCGAAATATAACAGGGAGACGGGAGAAGCGCGGCTGTTTGTGGAATTTCAGGATAATCTTGCCGCAATGTATCTGGAGCGGACGGATGCCCGTCAGGAATTGCTGCAGATTATAGAGCAGACAATCGGAAAGACCGTGGATCTGGAAATGATTCTGGCGGATCAGAAAAAGAACAGCGCGCTGTCCGAAATATCGGTGGACAGTCTGCTGCAGGAGGCGGTTCATATGCCCATCGACTATGACGATGACGACGAAGAACCGGAGGAATTTGAGTGATGGCGCGGGGAGTGCGTCAGTAAGGAGGAAAGAATGGCAAAACGTGGAGGATTTCCGGGAGGAATGCCCGGAAACATGAACAATCTGATGAAGCAGGCGCAGAAGATGCAGAAGCAGATGGAAGAAAATCAGAAGGCGCTGGAGGAAAAGGAATTTACCGCATCAGCCGGCGGCGGAGCGGTGGAAATCACTATCTCCGGAAAAAAGGAAGTCACCGCAGTGAAGATCAAAGAGGAAGTTGTGGATCCCGATGACGTGGAGATGCTGGAGGATCTGATTATGGCGGCAACCAATGAGGCCCTCCGGAAAGTGGAAGAGGAAGCGGCCGCCGCAATGTCGAAGCTGACCGGCGGTATGGGACTTGGCGGAGGCTTTTCATTCTGATGGACTACTACAGCGGATATATCAACAAGCTGATTGAGCAGCTGTCCCGTCTGCCGGGAATCGGCGCGAAAACGGCCCAGCGGCTTGCCTTCCACATTATGAGTATGCCCGCGGAGCAGGCGAAGCAGCTTGCATCGTCGATCACGGAGGCGAAGGAGCATGTGCAGTACTGCAAGTGCTGCCAGACGCTGACGGACAGCGAGCTCTGCCCGATCTGCCGGGATGCGAAGCGGAATCAGAAGCAGATCATGGTGGTGGAACACCCGCAGGATCTGGCGGCATACGAAAAGACGGGGCGCTATGAGGGCGTGTACCATGTGCTTCACGGAGCCATTTCCCCGATGCTCGGGATCGGACCGGACGATATTCGTCTGAAGGAACTGATGCAGCGGCTGCAGGGAGATGTGGACGAAGTGATTATCGCCACAAATTCCAGCCTGGAAGGCGAGACCACAGCCATGTATATCAGCAAACTGATCAAGCCCACAGGAATCCGTGTGACCCGGATCGCCAGCGGAGTTCCCGTCGGAGGCGATCTGGAAAATATTGATGAAGTGACACTGCTCCGGGCGCTGGAAGGGCGGACGGAACTGTAAAGCTGTCGTAACCATTCGGTGTTGCAGTTCCGCTGAACGGTTACGGGCTGCGCTTGACAGGAGAGAAAGAATATGGGAAAAAAGCGGGTGACGTCTGAGGATGTGGCCAGAGCCGCAGGGGTGTCCCAGGGAACGGTTTCGATGATTCTGAACCGGAAGGAAAATGTTTCCTTTGGAAGGGAAACTGTCCGGAAAGTGGAGGAGGCGGCCCGGGAGCTGGGATACGAGGTGCCGAAACGGAAGACACGGAAGGAAAACAGGCATAAGCTGATCGTTGTGTTCTGCCCGACGCTGACCAATCCTTATTATGTGATGCTTCTGCAGGGCATTGAGGAAGTGGCGAAGGAAAAGGGCTACGGCGTGTTTGTGTGCAATACGCAGAGGGATCTGAAGATCGAGGAAAATTATCTGAGGATGATGAAAAGCGTCCGGCCGCTGGGAATTATCTACACCTGTAATCCCAGCAAGAGCTGCAGCGGTCAGGTCAGCGAGCTGGCGTCGGTGGTTCCCCTGGTCATCGTCAATAACCGGGAGGAACTTCTTGAGATCGACGCGGTAGAGCTGAACAACGCAAAGCCGGGGCGTCTGATGGCCCGGCATCTGCTGGACTTCGGACACCGCAAAGTGGCTTTCGCATCACCGCCGCTGACTTCGCGTCAGGGGCAGAGGCTGAAGCGGGTGGAAGGGTTTGTCCGGGAGTTTTCCGAAGCGGGATGCGGTGACGGAGTGATCGTCAAGGCCGCCGCTGACGATGTGGACGACAGAATCCCCAGCATGGATTCGGAGTATAAGATGGGATACACGCTGACAAAGGAGCTGCTTCGGGAAGACAGGGAGCTGACGGCGATTGCAGGAATGAACGATATGATTGCGTTCGGGATTATGGATGCGCTGCTGGAGGAGAAGATCCGGATTCCCGGGGAAATCTCTGTGCTTGGCTGTGACAATACCATCTATTCCAGCCTCCATGCGATCTCGCTGACGACCATTGACCATTTTGTCTCCCTGAAAGGGAGGGATGCCTGCGACATTATCATCCGTAAAATCCATTCGCAGCGAAGCTACCACGAAGGCGACGAGCCGATCAGCACCTATCATATCGAGTATGAGCCGAAGCTGATTGCCCGCCGGAGTACTTCCTATGTGCGGGGAGGCTCACTGAAAGGCGGCGGAACAAAAAAGAAAAATAAACAGGACAGAGAAAATTATTAATAATAATTCTGACCTGTGGGTGTGGAAAATGCAAAAAAGGCGCAGATATCCAGCGGAAAAGCTTGTAAAAGCCAGGTAAATTATTAATAATATTGAATTTATTAATTGAAAATTTTATTAATAAAAATTCCGCAGGGTTGACCTTTTGCTGAAAATTTCCTATACTTACAGTACAAAGTACAGTCGCTGAATAAATGAGGCAGCCGTTCGGGCAGATGAACGGCAACTGGATGACGCAGCGACAAAATAACGGTAATGTATAAGGAGGTACATCATGAAATTTTTTATCGACACAGCAAAGGTAGAGGATATCCGCAAGGCAAATGATATGGGCGTGATCTGCGGCGTTACGACGAACCCTTCCCTGATCGCAAAAGAGGGACGTAATTTTGAGGAAGTAATCAAAGAGATCACAACGATTGTTGACGGACCCATCAGCGGAGAAGTAAAAGCGACGACCACAGACGCTGAGGGAATGATCGCAGAAGGACGTGAAATCGCAAAAATCCATCCGAACATGGTAGTAAAGATCCCGATGACCGTGGAGGGACTGAAAGCAGTCAAAGTACTGGCCTCCGAGGGAATCAAGACGAACGTGACTCTGATCTTTACCGCAAATCAGGCGCTTCTGGCAGCCCGTGCAGGCGCAACCTATGTATCTCCGTTCCTGGGACGTCTCGATGACATCAGCGTGCGCGGCGTAGACCTGATTCGTGAGATCGCCGAGATCTTCGACGTAGCCGGAGATATTGACACCCAGATCATTGCGGCAAGCATCCGCAACCCGATTCATGTAACCGACTGTGCGCTGGCGGGAGCTGATATCGCGACCGTTCCGTATGCAGTTATTGAGCAGATGACAAAACATCCGCTGACTGACGCCGGAATTGTGAAATTCCAGGCAGATTACAAAGCTGTATTTGGCGAGTAAAAAAAGGAGAACATTATGAACGTATTGGAACTTCAGAAAACCGCGAACGAGATCCGCAAGGGGATCGTCAGCGGTGTACATGCGGCAAAGGCCGGCCATCCGGGCGGTTCTCTGTCCGCGGCTGAAATTTTTACTTATCTGTATTTTGAAGAGATGAAAATTGATCCGAAGAATCCGAAGGATCCGGACCGCGACCGTTTCGTTCTGTCCAAGGGACATACGGCTCCGGGTTTGTATGCGGCGCTGGCGGAGAGAGGATATTTCCCGAAAGAGGATCTTCTGACCCTGCGCCACCTTGGATCTTATCTTCAGGGACATCCGGATATGAAACATATTCCGGGTGTCGACATGTCCAGCGGTTCCCTGGGACAGGGAATCTCCGCGGCGGCGGGAATGGCTCTGGGCGCAAAGCTGGGACAGAAGAATTTCCGCGTGTATACCCTGCTGGGAGACGGAGAGATTCAGGAAGGACAGGTGTGGGAAGCGGCGATGTTTGCCGGTGCGAAAAAGCTGGATAATCTGGTTGTCATTGTGGATAACAATGGTCTGCAGATCGACGGTCCTGTGGATAAAGTAAACACACCGTACCCGATCGACAAAAAGTTTGAGGCGTTCAATTTCCATGTGATTGACGTGGCCGACGGAAACGATTTTGAACAACTGAAGGCGGCGTTTGACGAGGCCCGCACGGTGAAGGGAATGCCGGTGGCAATCATCGCCAAAACCCTGAAAGGAAAAGGCGTATCTTTTATGGAAAATCAGGTGGGATGGCACGGAAAAGCTCCCAATGACGAGGAGTATAAAATTGCGATGGAAGAGTTGGAAAAGGCAGGTGAAGCGTTATGTCAGAAGTAAAGAAGATTGCAACCAGAGAGAGCTACGGCAACGCGCTGGTGGAACTTGGAAAAGAACACGAGGATGTAGTCGTTCTGGACGCTGACCTTGCAGAAGCTACCAAAACCGGAATCTTCCGCAAAGCGTTTCCGGAGAGACATATCGACTGCGGTATTGCCGAGGGAAATATGATGGGAATTGCAGCCGGACTTTCCACAACAGGATATGTTCCGTTCGCAAGCACTTTTGCGATGTTTGCCGCAGGGCGTGCATTTGAGCAGGTGCGCAATTCTATCGGATATCCGCACCTGAATGTAAAAATCGGAGCGACCCATGCGGGAATCTCCGTAGGAGAAGACGGCGCCAGCCATCAGTGTAATGAGGATATCGCTCTGATGCGCTCAATTCCGGGGATGGTTGTTCTGAGCCCGTCCGACGATATTGAAGCACGCGCCTGTGTGAAGGCTGCCTATGAGCATGAGGGACCGGTTTATATGCGTTTCGGAAGACTTGCTGTGCCGGTGATCAACGACCGTCCGGATTACAAATTTGAGCTGGGCAAAGGCGTCGTACTCCGTGAAGGCAAGGACGTGACAATCGTTACCACCGGTCTGTGCGTGGGATATACACTGGAAGCGGCAGAGAAGCTGGCCGCAGAAGGCATCGATGCGAAGGTGATCAATATCCATACCATCAAACCGCTGGATGAGGATCTGATTGTGGCGGCTGCGAAAGAGACCGGCAAGGTTGTGACCGTAGAAGAACATTCCGTGATCGGAGGTCTGGGAAGCGCAGTGTGCGACGTGCTGTGTGAGAAAGCTCCGACACCGGTAAAGAAAATCGGTATGCAGGATGTGTTCGGAGAGTCAGGCCCGGCCGTGGCGCTGCTTCAGAAATACGGCCTTGACGGCGAGGGAATTTACCGCCAGGTAAAAGAATTTATGGAGTAAAGGCAATCGTTCCGTCGTAACCGTTCGGTCAGCTGAACTGTTACGTTCTGTCAGTGGAACGAAAACGAATACAGAAAATTATGAGAAGCCCCACAGGATGGGGAGAAGGGCGCTGCGCCGGGAATGATAAGAATGTTCCGGCGCAGCGTTTTTGTTACCGTTCAGCCAGCGGAACAGTAACATTTTTCTGATGTACGGTAACCGTTCAGCGGGCTGAACGGTTACGATGTACGAATTAAACAACCGTCTGTTATTGTTGACATTGCCGAAAATGCCGATTATACTGAATGTAATAATGTGCAGTTTTACAGTGGTTTTGCAAAGGAGGAAGGCGGGAAGGTATGGAGACGCGGCTATTTTCAAACCGGAAGCTTGTGGCGCTGATTGTGCCGCTTGTGATTGAGCAGGGACTGACAAATTTTGTGGGCATGTGTGACGGCATGATGGTTTCTTCCGTCGGGGAAGCGGCGATTTCGGGTGTTTCGCTGGTGGATATGATCAACGCCGTTGTGCTTACGTTGTTTGCGGCGCTGGCGGTCGGAGGCGCTGTGGTGACCAGTCAGTTTCTGGGAGCAAAAAATATGGATAAGGCACAGCAGAGCGCCGGGCATCTGGTGCTGATGGCGGGGTGCCTCGGCATTGGCGCGATGGCGGTCTGCCTTGTATTTGCGGAGGGCCTGATGCATCTGTTCTTCGGCTCTGTGGATGATGCGGTGATGGAGGCGGGGCTGATTTATCTGCGGATTACAGCGGTATCGTTTCCTTTCATCGCTCTTTACAATGCCGGGGCCGCGGTCTTCCGGAGTGTCGGGAACAGTAAAATTTCCATGCAGGTCAGCATTTTAATGAATGTGATCAATGTATGCGGCAATGCCCTCTGCGTCTATGGCCTGAAAATGGGAGTGGCCGGTGTGGCGGTGCCTACGCTGGTTTCGCGCGCTGTTGCGGCTGTTCTGATTCTTGTCCTCGCATCCAATCCGCGCAATGAGCTCCACATTACGAAGGAAGGTTTTCTGCATTTCGACGGCGGGATGATGAAGAATATCCTCAGGATCGGCGTGCCGAATGCCTGTGAAAACAGCTTTTTCCAGTTCGGACGTCTGATTGTCGCCAGTATGATCGCGTTGTTCGGCACCATGCAGACCTCTGCCAACGCAGTGGCCAATACGCTGGACAGCATCGGCATTATTGCCGGTCAGGCAATGAGTCTGGCAATCGTCACGGTTGTGGGGCAGTGCGTCGGCGCCAGGGACAACAGGCAGGTGGTCTATTACGTGAAAAAACTGATTGGCTGGAGTTATCTGATGATGGGAGTCTGCAACCTTCTGATTCTGCTGTTTGTCAATCAGCTCATCGGACTGTACAGCGGTCTGTCCCCGGAGACCGTGGCCCTGGCGCGGAGTCTGGTGGTGCTGCACTGTTCTTTTGCGATTCTTATGTGGCCGGTGGCCTTTGTGCTTCCGTCGGCACTGCGCGCTGCCAACGATGTAAAGTTTACCATGTGGGTGGGTGTCGGTTCCATGCTCGTCTTCCGGGTTTTCGGCTCCTGGCTGCTGTGCGTGCAGATGGAGATGGGAGCGATGGGCGTGTGGATTGCGATGATTCTCGACTGGGTCTGCCGCATCGCTTTTTACCTGCCGCGGATGATTTCCGGAAAATGGAAGAGCAAGTACCGGCCGACGTAAACAGATACGACAAGCTGTCAGCTGCTTGTTTCTGTTCCGCAGACGGCGTGGTTTGATATGGAGTCCAGCCAGTAGGTGAGGGACCTGGGTTCCCGCACCTGAATCATGCCGGAAAGTTCCGGAAATTCCGGACAGATTTCCGCAAAGAGATCCGGAGCGCCGTCCAGATAGGCAGGATTGTAGGAAACCGTCTTTTCATTGTTCCAGATGGCGCCGTACAGAATTTCTGTCTCTACCAGATCCTGGAACATGTGGCTTCCGTAGCTGAGCTCCGGCGTATATCCAGCCTGACGGTCGGAGATCTCGCAGATGATCCGGAAGCCGGAGATATCGCCGAAAGTGACCGGGACGCCAAGTTCCGGCGACGAAGTTCCGATCCGCCCGGGAGTCATGAACAGGATGTTTTTCTTCCGGCCTTTGTAAAACCGGTTGAGGGTCCCGACAGCGCGGGCAACCTCATGCTTTCTGGCATAGGGATATTCGTAATATTTTACCGGGTCGATCTGGATCACCACGTCCACCGGCGTGCGGCCGGAAGGTCCCATGGAGGAATCTCTGATCTCAAAAAAGACGGATTCCAGGTTCAGCTGTTCCAGATGAAGCTGCTTCTGGTTCGCGTTGGTATACAGCGGGCGGCATTGGAGCAGGTTGATTACAAAATCTCCGTCTGCATCCATGTTGACGGTATATTCAATGTCTACCGGGTTCTGGTAGACGTGTTCCAGCGTTTTCATCATTTTCTGCATCAGTGAGGTGAATGCATTCTGCTCCAGCAGTTTCTGGCAGCTCACATAGAGGACGTCTCTGTAACGCCCGGTCTGCCGCAGGCGGTTTTCCGCATCGTAGTCGTGTTCCAGAACCATGGATTTGTACCAGTCGGGCAGCAGGGGAAGGAGCGTGCTGAGCGGAACCTCACAGAGACGGTTGGTTTCACAGTCGAGCACGTCGATGTGGCGCTGAGAGAATTTATGACGCTGCTCGTCGGTGGTCAGAACAGTCGCGGCCGGACGGTCAAGGTTGGCCAGCCTCGGGTAATCCTCGCCGGTCCGGTCAACGGCCTTGGTGCCCAGCCCCATGACGATGCGGAGCATTCCCGCGTCAGGGTCCATGTCGGCATACCATTTGTAGGTGCTGTGGCTGTACCCGACGCCAGCGGCTCCCGGCATGAAATACCGGCCGTAGTAAGAGCCGGATACCCGCTGTACCAGAACCGCCATCTGCTCGTCACGTTTTTCCAGGTGCCGCATCAGCCGGTATTCCAGAGCGGAGTAATCCATCGTGCTGGCGTAAACTTTCCGGACCGCGTGTTCAAACTGTTCCAGACGTTCCTCCAGACTTCCCTGGTTGACGCAGAAGACAGATTCATATTTCCCCGCGAAAGCATTGCCGAAGCCGTCTTCCAGCAAGCTGGAGGAACGTACGATAAACGGACTCTGCCCGAAATATTCCACGATATTGATGAAACGGTCCCGGATCGACGCGGGAAAGGTTCCCTCAAGCAAATGTTTCTGCAGCTCCGGGGCTGCGGAAAAATATCCGTCTTTTGTCCGCTGGCGGATCCGCAGCTGCCAGCAGTCGTTGGATACGATATAAGTGTAGAAAACATCGGAGCCAATGTAGAAGGAATCATGCGGCTCATTGTAACCGGCATATTCCGGTACGTCCGTCTCTATGATTTTTCGGGCCAGCAGCATGCCGCAGGCTTTTCCCCCGATGGCGCCGCTCCCGATCATCCGGTCCCGGAGAAGAAAATAATCCTCCGGGCGGAAATAACGTTTTACCAGTTCCCTCAGACGTTCGTCTCTTGTCATCATACTGGCGATGATCTGATTCTCGGTCTCATCGCTGAATGTTCCGCCGGCGTATTCGTGCCTTGCGGCCTGAAAGAACCGGTCATAGCTGTCGAAGGTCTGATCCTGCGCCTGGATCGACGACTTCTGAAGCGTCTGGTAAAAGCGGCTCATGCCGACGCCGTCCTCCACGGTAGTGAACGTGTTTTCCGTCTTCCGGTAACAGTGGGGAAGGAACATTTTCGGCGAATAGCGGTTCCACACCTTCAGCGGGTGCAGGTAGATGTACTTTTCTCCGGAATAGACATCCAGAAGAAGCTGTGTGGTATCCCGGATGCGGGCGACCGCGTCATAGGAGTGACGGCCCCGCAGCAGCGGGAAATAGGCGACGGTATCCAGATCGAACAGATAAGGACAGGTGACGCGAAAAAAGTTGCCCATCATCAGATCTGTGTACCAGACAGACTGAAGCTCGGAGAGGCAGTCGAAAATGTAGAATGCATCCCGCCCCTCCAGTGTGATCTTTTCGTGGATCGCCACAGTGAAAGCTTCAAATCCGACATCGGGATTGAACGTACATACCTGTATCCCGGAAGTGTCTGTGAGAACCGGCTCATGTTGGGCAAAGCGGATATAAATGACATTTCGGCCGTCCTGTACCGCCTGACGGGCGAAGGGCTCTGCGAAAATGCGGAATTCGTCGATGGAAGACACCTGCCACACCACATTGTCTCCAAGACGTATGTAATCAAGAATCTCATCCAGCTGTGGATGTCCGCTTGGTATTTTGTCGAAAGCTGCCATAAAAATCCTCCTCTCTTTGCATGCATCTGCAGACTTTGAAAAATCTGCAAAAAAGCGCAGAACAGAAAGGATAGAACCTCGCTGTTCTGCGCTTTTTTGAAAATATATTCTGTTCCCAGTATACCACAGAACGAAGGGTATTTGCAACGGACAGTGTACCGGTTCAGCCGGCTGTCTTGACTTCCGAATCGCTCAGCCGGCCGAACTGGTACTGTCCGCCGGAAGAGCAGCCGCAGTCAGAGCCGCGGCTCCCAGGGTCTGGAATCCGATCAGGATTCCCTGGGTAATCGCTTCCGCCATATGAAAGACTGTGGAAAGCCGGGTGGTCTGCAGGAGAAGCTGTTCAAAGCTTCCGGAGATGTTGACGATTCCGGTGATAAAGACGTCACCGACTTCCGGAAGATTCTTTCCGGCGCCTGCGCCGGGGCGGATCGGTCCGCAGCCTACCGTGATATATCCCTGATGTCGGCGGGACCCGAGAGAGGCGTCGATGGCGACGACCAGACCTTCCGGATGCCTTCGGCGGATCATTTGCAGCCTGTCCGACAGATTCAGGGCATGAACCGGATCGTCCAGCGTGCCGTAGACATAGAAGCCAAGGCCCCGGTAGGCAGTCAGGCGGTGACCGATCAGCGGGCCAAGACTGTCTCCTGTGATTCTGTCGCTGCCGATACAGAGAAATACCACTTCACAGAATTCCCGGTGTGTCTGAAGAATACAGTATTTCAGGACCTGCGCCAGTTCTTCGCTGGCGGTCCGGCTTCTTTCGTTAATGTAAAAGATTTCTGACGCTTTTTTCCCAAACATCCGCGTGATCCGTCCTTTCCTGAAAGGTTCTGCCGTATATCCGCGGCGGTGACTGTCTCTGTATCAGAACGGTTCCCCGCGGCGGCCGTGTCAATACTGATATCCTTCCCAAAACTGCAGCGGGATATTCGCAGTGAAGAATGTATGAGCTGTTACGATATACGATATTCCCGCCGGAAGAAAAACATGACAGAAAAAAATGTCGGAAAGATTTTGGAATCCCGTCCACAAAACGATAAATTCCGCAAAAGGTCCGTGCTATTGTATTGGAGAAAAGGGAACAGTTCATACGGTCTGTGCATTCCCTGCACAGACCGTATGAACGTATAGTGCCGCGTTAAAAGGGGTGAGTCAGATGATAGAAATTATCTATAAGGAGGAAAAGCAGGAGGCGCGCGGAAACGAGAGCTACTTCCGGCTGCCGAAAAACATCCGGCAGATCGGAGACTGCAAGGGGAAACAAAAGATTTATCTTGAAGATTATGTATATACGTATCTGAAGAAACTTTCGGCGGATGCGTCGGCCGGGAAAGCAGCAATTCTGCTGGGACAGTATAACTGGGCGGACGGAATCGCCTATTTTTTTCTCAGGGGAGCGCTGGAGATTACATCCGTGGAGGTGAGCCCGGACAACCTGAAATTGGACGAAAAGGTCTGGAAGGAAGTCGAAGATACAAAGAACAGATATTTCAGAGATCAGAGTATTCTGGGATGGTTTCTGAGCCTGTCGGGAGAACTGGAAGAAAATGATGAGAGAATTCTGAAAACCCATCTGAACCATTTCGGGGGAAACGACAAAGTGCTGTTTCGGATGGAACCCAATGAGAAAGAGGAAGCCTTTTATATTTATGACAACGGCGCGCTGAAAAAGCTCGGCGGCTTTTATATTTATTATGAAAAAAATGAGGCGATGCAGAACTATATGATCGATCATAACCACAATGCGCGGGTGGAAGATGTGGATCAGGTGGCCGATCAGGCAGTGTCTGATTTTCGTAAGATTGTGGGACAGAAGCAGGAACAGCAGAAAAAGAAATCCGGAAACAGAGTTCTGGCTTACGGAATTACTGTCTGCGCCGCTGCTGCAGCGCTTGCGCTGGGAATGAATTATCTGTCACGGAATCCGGGAATTTTGGGAGGCCGGGATGTGCAGACGGATTCCTCCGCCGTGGCGGCAAATGGAAGGATAACGGCTTCGGGACAGAAAGAAGGGGAGGCTGCCGGCGATGGACAGCAGAAAACGCAGACAGAAAACGGCAGCTCCCGGGCAGTGTCTGAGACCGGCCAGAATACAGACGGAACGGAAAATGACGAGACGGAAGAGAATGCCGGCGGCGGAGCTGACGGCAGCAGCGATACATCTGACGACGCGCTGTCAGGCGGAGAAACAGGAGAAAATGTATCCGACAGCGGGGAAACGGCAAAGGATGGAGAGGGAGGACAGGCAGTTTCCGGAACAGAAACGTCCGGAGAGACATCCGGGGGAGCCCCGGCGGGAACTTCTGAGGAAACGACTGCCGGAACATCCGCGGGAACGGGCGCGGCTGCGGAAACATCGGCAGGTATCCTCACTGAATACACAGTGCAGAAAGGGGATTCTCTTTCCAGAATCAGTGAAAAGTATTATGGCACAATGAGCAGAGTCAAGGATATCTGCGCGATGAACGGAATCACCTCGGAGGATGTCATTTATGCCGGACAGAAAATTTTACTCCCGAAATAAGAGAAAGTATGCTATAATCGGTTTACGGTCGAACCGGGGAAACCCGGGCGGCAAGGGCCTGCCGGGAGGACAGGCTGTATTTGGTAACAGTTCAGCTTGAGTTGTTATTGTATTTGGCATATGCGCAGAACAGTCAGCTGCGGGCGACAGTGACGGGGAGGGACGCGGCCTGGGCAGCTGCAGATACAGACAGGGTACGGGAACTGCTGAAAGACGGAAACCGGGAGGAAGTTCCGGTCAGAGCCCCGTACCATCATACAGGGGCAGAGAATGGAAGAAAAAAACAGTAAAGTACAGAGCATTACAGATTATAGAGAGAAACTGAAGTGGCTCCGGAACCGGAGAGTGATAACGGCAGCTGCCGTTGTCGTTCTGATTCTGGCAGCTGCATTTGGAATCAGAGGATTTATCCGCTACAGAACGTTCAGTTCCTATGAAGTGGTCGCCTCGGATCTGGAGAAGGATACCTTGTCTTCCGGTTATGTCAAACTTGGAAAAAACATACTGAGATATGGAATCAGCGGCGCCAGTCTGATGGACGGGGAAGGAAGCCAGATATGGGATGTTGCCTTCGTGATGGAGAATCCTGCGGCGGAAGTCTCCGGGGAGGCAGCTGCCGTTTATGAGCAGGGAGGAACATCCATCCGTACTTTCGGGGCAGACGGACAGAAGGGAGAGATAACGACGCCCTATCCGATCAGAAAAGCAAAAGCAGCCGGGCAGGGAGTCGCGGCGGCGATTCTGGAGGACGGCGACAATACCTGGCTGAAATATTACAGCACAGATGGAACGGAAATTGCATCTTTGCGGACGCGGATGGACAGTCCGGGATATCCGATGGATCTGAGTCTTTCCCCCGACGGGATGATGATGGCGGTTGCCTATGTCTATCTGGAAAATGGTCAGATAAAGTCGCAGGTTGCGTTCTATCATTTTGGAAGCGCCGGAAAAAACCAGAAAGACAACCTGATAAAATCCATCAGCTATGACAATCTGATGATTCCTCAGCTGGATTTTGTGGATGATTCTACCTGCGTTGCATACACGGAAGACGGTTTCCTTGTCTTTGAAGGGACCGATGATCCTGTGGAAACTGTGAGAGTGGAGGAAAGTCAGGAGATTTTCAGTATCTGCAAAAACAGTGAATATGTGGCAATGGCGATCCGAAGCGGAGACGATGTCCAGCCGTATGCGCTGAAGTTGTACAGCCTCAGCGGCCGTGAGATGTTTCAGGAGAATTTTTCTTTTTCCTATGACAGCATGAGTATCGACAGTGACCGGATTCTGCTCTGGAACCGGGGAGAATTTGCGGTTTACAATTTTGGCGGAATCCTGAAATTCCAGGGCGGAGTGGAAGAAGGACAGATTCAGAATATACTGGCGACAGGAAGAGAGAGATATGTGGGAGTTCTGGATCAGGGACTCATTTATATAAAACTCAGATGAGTTTAAACGATCGGGTTTCTGCGCCAAAAGGAGGAAATTATGAACTGGCTGCTTGTTATTATACTGATTGTGGTAGCGTTGTCTGCCGTCATCGGATATTACAGAGGATTTGTGCGTACTGTGCTTTCGATGGTTTTTCTGATTCTGGTTATGATACTGTCGGGCTGGATCAGTCCATATATCGGCAATGCTCTGGAGGAGCATACACAGATCACGGAGACCATACGAAGCGCCTGCACGGAACTTCTGGAGGATGCTCTGAACAGTCAGGTGCAGACGACAGGGGAGAATGTTCAGGAGCAGGAAAATTATCTCGCTTCCCTGGGTCTGCCCTCTGACCTGTTCCATGGGGGAATGAATGATGAAAATCTTCAGAATGTGCAGCAACAGCAAACGGAATCTGTCGCAGCGGCAGCGGCGGATTATCTGACGGGGCTGGCTGTGAATGGGATTGTGTTTGTGACGTCATTTCTGCTGGCATGGATCATTGTGAGAATCCTGATGAGAATCGCGGATGCATTTGCAGAACTCCCGGTGATCGGATTCTTCAACAGAATCTGCGGAGGCCTGGTCGGCATTCTGCGCGGGCTTCTGTGGGTGTGGATTTTCTTCATTATCCTGACAATTTTTGTGGGTACCGGATGGGGAAGAAGCTGTATGCAGGCGGTCAGAGAGGATCTGTTTCTGAGCTTCCTGTATGACAACAATCTGATTCTCAGAGCGCTGCTGTATGCGTTTACATAAGGGCGCCGCAAGTTTGCCGCAGCTCAGTTTTGCGGCGGAATATTCGGGATTGGAACATACAGGATTCCGGTATTTAAAAAAACATATAAGAGAGCAAAGGCAGCGGGCCGGGAGATTCTGTTCCCGACCCGCTGTCTTTGCTCTCTGCTTTTACTATTTTAGTAACAGTTCAGCCAGCTGAACGGTAACATTTATTTTACAATAAAATGAAAAAAACCTTGACAGAAAAAGGATGCTGTGATAGGATGTAAAAGCTCGCTGAGAACGACAGATGTCTGTAGCGGCGTGAAAGATTCTCTGAATCTCGAAGTTGTTTCCTGAGAAGGAATCCCTTTGGGTTCTGATCTGAGAAGAAAACACAAGGGAGACTGCGGATGGAAAAGAGAATAAAAAAAAGCTGTTGACAAGCACAGAAACTTGTGATAGGATATAAAAGTTCGCTGAGGACAGAGA
>ERZ1643246.43-NODE-43-length-167829-cov-20.472254_pt1 | contig 167829 bp, 148 predicted proteins | sample MGYA00579265_ERZ1643246 | MGnify/ENA primary metagenome ERZ1643246 (study PRJEB29033, sample SAMEA4952261) | chicken gut metagenome | biome: Broiler Chicken; feature: Gastrointestinal Tract; material: Caecum | place: Ireland | collected 2018 | study: Broiler... | reverse complement strand
ACTATGTGGCTTTCAGCCACATTCGTGGCAAAGTCGTGAATAATTCAGGATTATTAATTATTTTTTTGAAAAAAAGAGGAATTTGCTACTTTGTGTAGAATATAATTTATAAGAGGTATTTTTTCAGCGGGTGGAGGAGTTGCCTATGAATATCAGAGAAACCATGGAACAGAGAGAGCTTGAGCTTCTGAGTCCCTATGCTTCCCACAGTCTCCATTCCAGAGGAAGGGAGCGGCCGGAAGAGGAATGTGATATCCGGACCGTATATCAGCGGGACAGGGACAGGATCCTGCACTGTAAGGCATTTCGCCGCCTGAAGGACAAAACCCAGGTGTTCCTGGCGCCTCAGGGGGATCATTACCGGAACCGGCTGACACATACACTGGAGGTTTCCCAGATTGCCAGGACTATTGCCAAAGCGCTCCGCCTGAACGAAGATCTGGTGGAAGCCATTGCTCTGGGACATGATCTGGGACATACGCCCTTTGGACATGCGGGAGAATACGCCCTGAACCAGATCCATCCGGGAGGTTTTGCTCATTACCGGCAGAGTATCCGGGTGGTTCAGGTACTGGAAAAGGACGGAGAGGGGCTGAACCTTACCTGGGAGGTCCGGGACGGGATACTGAACCATCGGACAAGCGGAAATCCCGCTACCCTGGAAGGACAGGTGGTTCGTTTTTCCGACAAGATCGCCTACCTTCATCATGACATGGACGACGCCCAGAGAGCAGGCATCATTACAGAAGACAACATTCCTGTCACGCTGCGGATGCTTCTGGGCTATACCACAAGAGAGAGACTGAATACCTTTGTCCATGATATTATTGAGAACAGTCTGGGAAGGGACAGTATACAGATGTCTCCTGAGATCCAGGAGGGCCTTACGGAGCTCCGGGCTTTGATGTTCCAGAACGTATATACCAATTACGAGGCAAAACGGGAGGAAACCAAGGCCATCAACATGCTGAAGCAGCTTTATCGGTACTATACGGAGCATCCGGAGGCTATGTCCAGAGAGTACAGGGACCTTCTGCAGAGAGGAGAGTCCAGGGAGCAGACGGTCTGCGACTATATTTCCGGTATGACAGATCAGTACTCCATGGCGAAATTCAGGGAATTATATATACCCCAGTCATGGGAGGTATATTGAAAGAAAGAGGAGGAAGGATAATGCGGTATTCGGACGATATCATTGAAGAAGTAAGAAGCAAAAATGATATTGTAGACGTAGTATCCCAATATGTAAAGCTGACAAGGAGGGGAAGTTCCTATTTCGGGCTCTGCCCCTTTCACAATGAGAAAACGCCGTCTTTTTCTGTGACGCCCGGAAAGCAGATGTATTACTGCTTCGGCTGCGGAGCAGGAGGAAACGTCTTTAATTTTATTATGGAATATGAGAACTTCACTTTTGGAGAAGCTCTGAAATATCTTGCGGACAGAGCGGGGGTGGAGCTTCCGAAGATCGAATATTCCAAAGAAGTAAGAGAAAAAGCAAAAGAAAAGTCCGAGCTTCTTGAGATCAATAAGCAGGCGGCGCAGTATTACTATTACCAGCTCAGAACAGAAAAGGGGGCAGCGGGATATCAGTATCTTTCCGGCAGAGGACTGACGGAGGAGACTATGCGCAGCTTCGGACTTGGATATTCGGATAAATTCAGCGACGGTCTGTACCGGTATCTGAAATCAAAAGGGTATAAAGACGACAGGCTGAGGGAATCCGGCCTTTTCAATGTGGACGAGCGCCATGGCATGTACGATAAATTCTGGAACCGGGTGATTTTTCCTATTATGGATGTGAACAACCGGGTGATCGGTTTCGGGGGAAGAGTGATGGGAGACGGAAAGCCCAAGTATCTGAACTCTCCGGAAACAAAGATCTTTGACAAAAGCAGGAACCTCTACGGGCTGAATGTGGCGAGGAAAACAAGAAAAAATTATATCATCCTCTGCGAGGGATATATGGATGTGATTTCCATGCACCAGGCAGGCTTTACCAACGCGGTGGCTTCCCTGGGAACAGCGCTTACTTCCGGCCACGCCAGTCTTTTGAAGCGTTATACCCAGGAAGTGCTTCTTCTTTATGACAGCGACGAGGCGGGAGTGAGAGCGGCCTTAAGAGGCATTCCCATACTGAGGGAGGCGGGAGTCAATTCCCGGGTAGTGGATCTGAAACCTTATAAGGATCCGGACGAGTTCATTAAAAATATGGGGGCGGAAGCTTTTGAAGACCGCCTGAACCGGGCTTCGGACAGTTTTATGTTCCGGGTCCGCGTGGCGGAAGGAGAATTTCCCATGGAGGAGCCTCAGGGACAGAACCGGTTTTTTGAGCGGTGCGCGGAAATGCTTCTGGAGCTGAAGGACGAGCTGGAGAGGAATCTGTATATTGACGCTATCGTAAAAAATTATGGAGGACGATACGGCGTCAGCACTGAGGATCTCAGAAAGCGAGTGAATACGCTGGCTCTGAAGGGAACTCCGGCGGAACACAGGATTCAGCCGAAAACAGGTTCCCAGGAAAAGAAAAAGAAAGACACAGCCTCCGCCCAGGCCCAGAAGCTGATGCTGACCTGGCTGGTAAGCTATCCGAAGGTTTTTGACAAGGCCGCGCAGTATCTTTCTCCGGAGGACTTTACGGTGCCTTTGTACCGGGAAGTGGCGGAGATGCTTTTTGAGCAGAAAAAAGAGGAAAATGTAAATCCGGCCCGTCTTCTGAACAGCTTTCCGGACAGTGAGGAACAGAGAGAAGTGGCGTCTTTGTTTAACGCCACGATCCATCTGGAAACGCCCAGGGAGCAGGAACAGGCATTTGCAGATACTCTTCTGAGGATAAAAAAGGAAAGCCTGGCGGAAAAAAACAGGCATTGGGATCCCGCGGATCTTCAGGGTCTTCAGGATCTTGTAAAAGCGAAAAAAGAATTGGAGGAACTTGGCCGGAAGCGCCGGGAACTGCATATTTCTTTTGAATAAGGATAAAATATAAACACTATATGGAGGGACTAAGCACCTATGGAAATGAATATGGGTAAATTCAGTGAAAAACTGGTAGAGCTTCTGGAGCTGGCCAAAAAGAAAAAGAATGTGCTGGAATACCAGGAGATTAACGACTTTTTTAAGGATCAGCCGCTGGAAGTGGACCAGATGGAGAAGGTGTTTGACTTTCTGGAGGCCAGCGGAGTAGATGTTCTGCGCATCACAGGCAACGATGAGGAAATGATGCTGGACGATGATCTGGATATGGACAAGCTGGATGATGAAGAAGATGTGGAGCTGGACAAGATCGATCTTTCCGTTCCAGAGGGGGTCAGTATTGAAGACCCTGTCCGTATGTATCTGAAAGAAATCGGAAAGGTCAGCCTTCTGACCGCCGATGAGGAAATCGAGCTTGCGAAGAGGATGGAACAGGGCGATGAGGCGGCAAAGAAGCGTCTTGCGGAAGCAAATCTCCGTCTTGTAGTCAGCATTGCGAAACGTTATGTGGGCCGTGGAATGCTGTTCCTGGACCTGATCCAGGAGGGAAATCTGGGGCTTATCAAGGCAGTGGAAAAATTTGATTACCGCAAGGGATATAAATTCAGCACTTATGCTACCTGGTGGATCCGTCAGGCGATCACCAGAGCTATTGCGGATCAGGCCAGAACCATCCGTATTCCGGTGCATATGGTGGAAACCATCAACAAACTGATCCGTGTATCACGTCAGCTCCTTCAGGAACTCGGACGGGAACCTACCCCGGAGGAGATTGCGGAGGAAATGGATATGTCGGTGGACCGTGTCCGTGAGATCCTTAAGATTTCCCAGGAACCGGTTTCTCTGGAAACTCCTATCGGTGAAGAGGAGGACAGCCATCTGGGAGATTTTATTCAGGACGACAATGTTCCGGTGCCTGCCGACGCGGCTGCCTTTACTCTTCTGAAGGAACAGCTTATAGAGGTGCTGGGAACTCTTACAGAGAGAGAGCAGAAGGTGCTGCGGCTCCGTTTCGGCCTTGACGACGGACGCGCCCGTACACTGGAAGAAGTAGGAAAAGAATTTAATGTCACCAGAGAGAGGATCCGCCAGATAGAAGCCAAGGCTCTCCGCAAGCTGCGTCATCCCAGCAGGAGCCGCAAGCTGAAGGATTATCTTGATTAAGGAGCGGCAGGATGCAGTTATCTTTAAGACTGTCCGCCATTGCGGATATGGTGACGGAAGGAAACCGGCTGGTAGATGTGGGCTGTGATCATGGATATCTGCCGGTGTACCTGGTACTGAATAAAAAAATACCAAAAGCCATAGCTGCAGATATCGGGGAGGGACCGTTATCCAGAGCAAGAGAACATATCTGCCGGTATGGGCTTGAAGCGTACATAGAAACAAGGCTCTGCGACGGCCTGAAAGGAATCGGGCCGGAGGAAGGAGACACGCTTGTCCTTGCAGGCATGGGCGGTCCTTTGATGGAGCGTATCCTAAGCGAGGGCAGAAACGCGCTGGAAGGTTTTAAGGAGCTGATATTGGAACCGCAGTCGGATGTGCCCCATCTGCGGCAGTTCCTTTTTGAAAACGGTTTTGTCATTGTCCAGGAGGATTTTATAAAAGAGGATGGAAAATTTTATCCGGTTATGAAGGCGGTTCCGGCCTCCGGACAGGATGACGGGAAGAAGGCTCCCTGGACCCTGGAGGAGCTTCTTTTTGGAAAATATCTGCTGGGGGACCGCCATCCCGTTCTGAAAGAATATCTTGCCCGGGAGCTCAGGATCCGGGAAACGATTCTGGCCCGTCTTGCGCAAGAGGAGAACTTAAGCGGGGAAGCCATAAGGCGCAAAAAAGAAGTAGAGGAGGAAAAACGGCAGATTCTTGCCGCGCTGGAACAATATGAAAGTAAATGAACTGACTGGCTGGCTTGACGGAAAGTATCCCTGCCGGATGGCAGAGGATTGGGACAATGTAGGCCTTCTTGTGGGAGACGATGAGGCGGAAGTGAAACATGTGTTTCTTGCTCTCGATCTTACGGAACAGACGTTGAAGGAAGCCGCAGAAGCGGGAGCGGATATGATAGTGACTCATCATCCCATGATCTTTCATGGAATGAAAAGGATCAATAACCATGATTTTACAGGGCGGAAAATCTTGTCTCTTATCCGGCTCGGAATCCAGTATTATGCCATGCACACCAATTACGATATCCTGGAAATGGCGGAACTCAGTGCAGATTACCTGAAACTGAGAGAACGGCAGGTGCTTACGGTGACAGAGGAAACGGAGCATGGAGCAGAAGGACTGGGGAGGATAGGGCTCCTTCCGCGCAGAATGACGCTTCGGGAGTGCGGAGAATTTGTAAAGGAAGCTTTTTCCCTTCCAGACGTAAGGGTTTACGGTGATCCGGAGATGATCGTAGAGAAAGCTGCCGTCTGTACCGGCAGCGGCAAGAGCCTGATTTCCGACGTCCTGGAGAAGAAGGCCCAGGTCTATATCACCGGAGACATTGACTACCATACAGGGATCGATGCAGTGGCTCAGGGACTGGCAGTGATCGACGCGGGTCATTACGGAACGGAATATATTTTTATGGACGCCATGAAAAAAACTCTGGAGAAGCAGTTCCCGGACCTGAAGATATCATGCGCCCGGGTGAAGGCTCCATATACTGTATTGTGCTGAGAACAGGAACAGGAGGTTTCAGAGGAGTATGGAGCAGGAAACGGCAAAAGTAACGATAGACGGGGTGACGGAAGAATATCCTGTAGGAACCAGCTACGCGGACATTGTGAAAAAATACCAGACGGACGGGAAGGCGCCTGTCATCCTTGTGACAGTAAACGGAAAGCTCAGAGAGCTTCACAAAAAACTGAAAAAGGACTGCACTATAGAATTTGTGACGACCAGAGATCCCATCGGACACAAAACATATAAGCGCAGTGCCTGTCTGATCCTTCTGAAAGCGATCTATGACGTAGGTGGATATCACAACATAGATAAAGTGATCATCCATTATTCTGTGGGCTCCGGGTATTATTTTACCATGGAGGGAAAAATTGACCTTGACCAGAAATTTCTGGATCAGGTAAAGGAGCAGATGAAAGATATTGTGAGAGCGGAAATCCCGATCATCAAACGTTCCGTAGGTACGGACGAGGCGATCGCCCGTTTTCATAAACACCGGATGTACGATAAGGAGAAGCTGTTCCGTTACCGCAGGGTGTCCAGGGTGAACCTTTACAGCATCGGAGAGTACGAAGATTATTTCTACGGGTTTATGGCAAACCATTCCGGATATATCAAATATTTTGATCTGAAGCTTTACGACGACGGATTTGTGCTGGAGCTTCCGGAGAGCAGCGCCCCGGATGTGATCCCGCCTTTCGCTCCGGAAGAAAAGATATTCCGTGTGCAGAAGGAATCCAAGGAATGGGGAGAAAAAATGGATATTTCCTGTGTGGGAGAGCTGAACGACCGCATTACCCGGGAGGGGATCCGCAGCATTCTTCTGGTTCAGGAAGCTCTTCATGAGGCCAGGATCTCCAGCATTGCGGAACAGATCAAAGCTGCCGGAAACAAAAAGTTCGTTATGATCGCCGGCCCTTCTTCCTCCGGGAAAACCACCTTTTCCCACAGGCTTTCTATTCAGCTTATGGCTCATGGGATGAAGCCCCATCCTATTGCGGTGGATAATTATTTTGTCAACAGAGACAAGACGCCTCTGGACGAATTCGGGGAGAAAAATTACGAATGTCTGGAGGCTATCGACGTAGAACAATTTAACAAGGATATGCTGGCGCTTCTGAGAGGCGAGAAAGTAGAACTTCCGGTGTTTAATTTCAAAACGGGGATGAGGGAATACAGAGGCGATTTCCTTCAGCTTGGAAAAGAGGACGTTCTGGTGATCGAAGGGATCCATGGACTGAATGACAAACTCAGTTACGCCCTTCCTATAGAGAACAAATTCAAAATCTATATCAGCGCCCTGACCCAGCTTTCCATTGACGAGCATAACCGGATTCCCACAACAGACGGCAGATTGATCAGAAGGATCGTCCGGGACGCCAGAACCAGGGGGATTTCCGCAAAGGAAACCATTGCGCGCTGGCCTTCTGTAAGAAGAGGGGAGGAAGAAAATATTTTTCCTTTCCAGGAGCAGGCGGATGTGATGTTTAATTCCGCCCTTGTCTATGAGCTGGCCTGCCTGAAACTGTACGCGGAACCGCTGCTTTTCAGTATCGGCAAAAAGGAGCCGGAATATGTGGAGGCAAAAAGGCTCCTGAAGTTTTTTGATTATTTTGTGGCGGTACCCAGCGAGGAAGTGCCTCATAACTCCATTCTTAGAGAGTTTGTGGGAGGAAGCTGTTTCGACGTGTGACCTAAGAATTTTTATACAAAAGGAGATTAGTTCTTTACTTAAAAATAAATCCATGCTAGAATAGCATTTGCGCAACCAGGACAGGTGATCGCGGCTGCACAGACGAAAGGGTGCAGACGAGGAAAGTCCGGGCTTCACAGGGCAGGATGCCGGATAACGTCCGGTGGAGGTGACTCCCAGACCAGTGCAACAGAAATAAACCGCCTCCTCCTTCGGAGCGGGGTAAGGGTGGAAAGGCAGTGTAAGAGACTACCGCCGTTCTGGTAACAGAACGGGCACATGTAAACTCCATCTGAAGCAAGACCGAAAAGAAAGCGATACGGCGGCCCGTCGTGCTTTCAGGTGGGTCGCTTGAGCCGTCTGGCAACAGACGGCCTAGATAGATGATCACTCAACGACATAACCCGGCTTATCGTTCTGGTTGCTGATGAAAAAAGAAAACCCCGGCTTTGCGGCCGGGGTTTTTCTTATTTATTTCTTTTTCCTCTGTATTTTTCTTCACAGTATTTGCAGCGGTAAATCTCTTTTTCTTCATCCGCAAGGATAAATACATGATCCAGTCCCTGCTCAATAGAAGTGATACAGCGGGGATTTTTGCATTTGATCACATTGGTGATCTGCTTGGGAAGCTTTAACTGCTTCTTGGCTACGATCTGCTCGTCCTTGATAATGTTGACGGTGATATTATGATCAATGAAGCCAAGGATATCCAGATCCAGTTTCTCAATGGGACATTCCACCTTGATGATATCTTTTACCCCCATCTTATTGCTCCGGGCGTTTTTGATGATCGCTACGGTACAGTCAAGCTTATCCAGCTTCAGATCATGATAGATCGTCATCGCCTTGCCGGCCTTGATATGGTCGAGAACATAGCCCTCGCGAAGTGCTCCAACATTTAACATGATACATCCACCTCCAGTAATGTGAGAATCAGGGCCATACGCACATAAACGCCGTACTGGGCCTGTTTGAAATATGCGGCTCTCGGGTCAGAATCCACTTCTACGGAAATCTCGTTTACGCGGGGAAGAGGATGGAGAATATACATATCTTTTTTGGCAAGCTCCATTTTCTGCTTGTCCAGTATGTAAAAGTCCTTCATGCGGACGTAATCCTCTTCGTTGAAGAAACGTTCCTTCTGAACACGGGTCATATAGAGGATATCCAGATCCGGAAGAGCGTCTTCCAGTCTTTCCACTTCCTGATATTCCACATGATTCTTCTGAAGCACGTCCTCCCGGATATAGCTGGGAACGCGAAGTTCCTCCGGGGAGATCAGGACAAATCTGACGTTGTCGTAGCGTACCAGGGCTTCGATCAGAGAATGAACGGTACGGCCGAACTTCAGATCCCCGCACAGACCAATGGTAAGATTGTCGAGCCGTCCCTTCAGAGAACGGATGGTAAGCAGGTCGGTGAGAGTCTGGGTGGGATGCTGGTGACCGCCGTCACCTGCGTTGATAACGGGAATAGAAGAAGCCATAGAAGCAACCAGCGGAGCACCTTCCTTCGGATGACGCATGGCGCAGATATCTGCATAGCAGGATGTAACACGGATCGTATCGGCAACACTTTCGCCTTTGGCGGCGGAGCTGGAATCAGCAGTGGAGAATCCAAGCACCTTGCCTCCCAGATTCATCATAGCGGCCTCGAAGCTGAGACGCGTCCGGGTACTGGGTTCGTAGAACAAAGTGGCAAGCCGCTTTCCTTCGCAGACATGCGCGTATTTATCTGGATGTTTCTCGATGTCGTTGGCCAGGGTAAGAAGCTTGTCAAGTTCTTCCACTGAAAAGTCCAACGGGCTCATTAAATGTCTCATATGGTACCTCCCATTTTGAAATAGAAACTTAAAAGAAAGATTCCCTAAGTTCTCTTCCCATCATCATATAATAGACTGTGCTTTTTTTCAAGAAGATTTCGTAAGTATTTTCTCGAAAAGAAGTCCTGTGACAAACCACACAGGGGCATAATCCAGACGGATCACGCCTTTTACATGAAAAGGGGTGCCTGTGTAGTCCCAGGGACAGATCCCGAAATGCTTCAGGAGACTTCCTGTGGAAAATTCCGCCGCGAAAATTCCGGCGGCATACAGGCAGCCCCGGAATACTGCAGGGACGGCGGAAATCTTCCGGTATACGGGAGCGATCACCGCCGCGCAGCCGTAGATGGGAAACATGAGAAGAGAAGTTTTTCCCATCATGGTAAACTGGCCGGCGAGAAGAGCGTGGAAGCCGGTCCAGAAAATCTCCAGACACCAGCCCAGAGAACCGCAGAGTAAAAAGTTATGCTTCATTAAAAATACCTCCTGACAGATAAGCGCAAACCTTGGATTTTACATAAATTTAACTGTCATATAGTATTGCCTGCCCTTGAAAAAACAATACACAAATGCTATATTTATCAGAAGAGAACAGCAACTGGAGGAAGAAAATACAAATGACAGATTTGCAGGAATGCAGAAAAGAGATAGACAGGATAGACAGCGAGATCGTAAAGCTGTTTGAGAAACGGATGAAAGTCAGCGAGGAAGTGGCAGAATACAAGATACATACGGGAAAAGAGGTGCTGGATTCCAAAAGAGAGCAGGAAAAGCTGAAAACGCTCAGAGCCCAGGCGCACAGCAGTTTTAACGCTTTGGGTGTGCAGGAGATCTTTCAGCAGATCATGGCGATCAGCAGAAAACGCCAGTACCAGCTTTTGACAGCAAACGGCGCTGCTTCGGGCCAGGATTACACAATGGTGGAAAAACTTCCGCTAAACGGTGTAAAAGTCGTCTTTCAGGGAGTGGAAGGCGCGTACAGCTATGCGGCCATGCGTGCATATTTTCCGGAAGATATCGAAAACTACCATGTAAAGACTTTCCGCGACGCTATGGAGGAAGTTGCCTCCGGAAGAGCGGATTACGGCGTGCTTCCTATCGAAAATTCCACCCAGGGGATCGTGACGGATATTTATGATCTTTTGACGGAATATCAGCTCTATATTGTGGGAGAACAGGTGATCCGGGCGGATCATGTGCTCCTTGGCCTGCCGGGAACCTCGATAGAGGAGATCTCTACGGTATATTCCCATCCCCAGGCATTGGCCCAGTGCAAAAAGTACCTGGAAAGCCATCCGGACTGGGAAACCGTAAAAACAGAGAACACAGCGGCATCGGCAAAAAAGGTAAAAGAGGAAGGCAGGTCCTGCCAGGCGGCTGTGGCAAGCCGCGAAGCGGGAAAATTTTATGGCCTTTCTGTTCTTGCGGAACATATCTGCCACAATGGACAGAACGTTACCCGTTTTATTATTGTCAGCCCGAAACCTGTTTATGAGGCAAAGGCGGAAAAGGTCAGCATTTGTTTTGAACTGCCCCATGAGAGCGGAACTCTCTACAATATGCTTTCTCATATGATCTACAATGGACTGAACATGACGAAAATCGAATCCAGACCCATTCCAGGGAAAACATGGCAGTACCGTTTCTTTGTGGACTTCCAGGGAAATCTGGCGGATCCCGCCGTCAAGAACGCTCTGAGAGGAGTGGAGGCGGAAGCGGACAGTATGCGTGTGCTGGGAAATTACGGACAACAGGAGGAAGCGTAAAATGACAGGAATACAGGAGTGTGTGCTTTACCGCGGCTTTGAAAAAGGAGAAATCCTGGATAAAATGACAGAATTAATGGATGTTCTGGACGATCATCCTTCCGAAATACAGAAATACAGGTCTGTTTTCTATCAGTGTGTCAACGGACTTCTTGAAACAGCCGGTTCCTACGGCTTTTCCGGCAATCTCTGGCATAATTATCTGACCCTTCTTCTTGTGAACCATGAAAACGCTTTCAGTACGGCCTGCGAGATCAGGGGAGCGAGAGAGGGCACGATAAATGACTTTGCTCTTCATGATTTTTCCATATTTAAAAAATTATATGATTTTGATCTGACTGCATTTGACAAGGTGTTCCAGACGTCCTGCTGCCGTAAGCTGTGCAGCTATCAGGCGCCGGAAAACACAGGAAAGATGTTTAACAAAAGAATACGGGACCGTATCTGCCAGATGAGCCGGACTTTGGCCATGGCGGAAAATACAGAGGAATTTATGAAGGATATGGTTCAGTTCTATAAAGATTTCGGAGTAGGAAAGCTGGGGCTGCATAAAGCTTTCCGCGTGGAGCATGATAAGGACGGACAGGTGGCGATCGTTCCGGTGACCAGGATCGCTCATGTGCGCCTGGAGGATCTGGTAGGCTATGAGATTCCGAAACAGAAGCTGATCGCCAATACAGAGGCTTTTGTGCAGGGAAGAAAAGCAAACAACTGCCTGCTGTTCGGAGACGCCGGAACAGGAAAATCTTCCAGCATAAAGGGGATTCTGAACAGATATTACGAGGACGGGCTTCGTATTATCGAGATCTATAAGCATCAGTTCCAGGATCTGAACCAGGTGATCGCCCAGATCAAGGACAGAAACTATAAATTTATTATCTATATGGATGATCTTTCCTTTGAGGAATTTGAAATTGAGTATAAATATCTGAAAGCAGTGATCGAAGGAGGACTGGAGAGAAAGCCGGACAACATTCTGATCTATGCCACCAGCAACCGCAGGCATCTTGTGCGGGAGAGGGCGGGAGACAAGCTGGAACTCTCCGATGAGGATGATCTTCACTCCTCCGATACTGTTCAGGAGAAGCTTTCCCTTGTATACCGTTTCGGTGAGCGGATTTATTTTGGTGCTCCGGATAGAAAAGAATTCCAGAATATTGTTAAAGTGCTTGCCAAGCGTCATGGAATTGAGATGCCGGAGAAACAGCTTCTTCTGGAAGCAGGACAGTGGGAACTGTCTCACGGAGGACTGACAGGAAGAACCGCCCAGCAGTTTATCGACCATCTGCTGGGACGTGGAGAAGGTAAACAATAACAGGAAGGAGAAACGATATATGGCAGCAACAGTTTTTGCCGCAATTGACATTGGTTCCTATGAAGTCAGCATGAAAATATTTGAATTTTCAAAAAAAGTAGGCTTCCGGGAATTAAACCATGTGAGATACCGCCTGGAAATCGGAAAGGGAGTTTATTCCTCCAGAAGGCTGGATCATGAAATGGTTGACGCGATCTGTATGATCCTGAAGGACTTCAGCAGGATGATGCAGGAGTTTGGCGTGGAGGGATACCGGGCCTGCGCCACCAGCGCTTTCCGTGAAATGGTGAACCCGGTGATCATCATTGAGCAGATCTATCAGAGAACCGGTATCCGTGTGGAAATCCTAAGCAACGCGGAACAGCATTTTCTGGGCTACAAATCCATTGCGGCCATTGAGGCAGGATTCAAAAAAATGATCCAGAAGGGTACGGCGATCCTTGATATCGGAGGAGGAAGCCTCCAGGTGTCGCTGTTTGACAAAGACGCCCTGGTTTCCACACAGAGCCTTAAGATCGGAAGTATGCGTATCCGTGAGCGCCTCAGAAAACTGGAAAAGACAAATATTCATTATGACCAGCTTATTCTGGAATTTATCCGCAACGATCTGACAGCATTCCAGCGCCTGTATCTGAAGGACCGCGACATTAAAAATATCATCCTTATGGGCGACTTCCTGTCGGATACGATCTTCCGCGGAGAGAGAGAAGAGCATATCGTCACAATGGAAGAATTTATGAAGCGCTACGAAGATACGGTTTATAAGACAGAGCAGACGCTGGCGTCGGAGATGGACATTGACCCGGAATTTGCTTCTCTTATAGTCCCCACAATGGTTATCTGCAAAAGCTTCCTGGATATCTTTCAGGCGGAATCTGTATGGGTGCCCGGTGTGTCTCTTCTGGATGGGATCGCTTACGATTACGGAGAAAAGAAAAAATTCATTAAGAGTGCCCATAACTTTGAAAACGATATTCTGGTGGCTTCCAGAAATATCGGAAAGCGGTATTCCAGCGGAAAGAATCATATTCAGGGAACCACAAAGCTGGCGCTGGCTATCTTTGACAGCATGAAAAAGGTTCATGGCATGGGAGCCAGAGAAAGGCTGCTTCTTCAGATCGCCGTCCAGCTTCACGACTGCGGCAAGTATATCAGCATGGCGGATGTGGCGGAGTGTTCCTACCGGATCATTATGGCCACAGAGATCATCGGGCTTTCTACAGAGGAGCGGCAGGTGATCGCCAGCGCAGTACGCTACAATACCACGGAATTTGTTTATTATGAAAATTTTGACGACGGGGCCGGACTTGACAGGGAAAGATATCTTCTGGTTGCGAAGCTTACGGCGATCCTTCGTCTGGCTAATGCCATGGACCGGAGCCATTATCAGAAGGTACAGGGACTCCGGGCTGTGCTGAAGGACAGGGAACTGCATCTGATCATCGACTCTAACCGGGATATTTCTCTGGAACTGGGACTTTTGAAGGACAAAGTAGACTTCTTTGAAGAAGTGTTTGGAATCCATCTTGTACTCAGAAGAAAGAAAAGAGCTTAACAAGAATCTCTGAAAGGAAAAAGCAGAGGAAACGAAGAAACAAACAAAATCCGGGAGGAAATTATGGATATAAAGACATTTGAAAAATCAGAATATTTTGTGAACAGAGAACTGAGCTGGCTGAAATTCAATGAGAGAGTATTAAGCGAAGCCAGGGACAAAAATCTTCCGCTTTTTGAGCGGCTGAAATTCCTGAGTATTACCGCTTCGAATCTGGATGAATTTTTTATGGTGCGTGTGGCTTCTCTGAAGGATCAGGTACATGCGGGATACGAAAAACCGGATATCGCCGGAATGACGCCCAAGGAACAGCTTCGGGAGATCAGCGCCCAGACACATGAGCTGGTGCGCCAGCAGTACAGCACTTATAACCGCTCTCTTGTGCCTGCACTTGAGAAAGCCGGCCTGCATATGATCACGGAGCATGAAGATCTTTCGGAAAAGCAGAAGGAGTTTGTGGACCGGTATTTTGAGGACAACGTATATCCGGTTCTGACTCCTATGGCTATGGATTCTTCCAGACCGTTTCCGCTGATCCGGAATAAGACTTTGAATATTGGCGCACTGATCGCCAAAAAAGATAAAAAGAAAGGCAAAGAAGTTCTGGAGTTCGCTACCGTCCAGGTGCCTTCTGTGCTTCCGAGAGTCATTGAGATCCCTTCTGAAAAAGCAGGCGCAAAAGCAGTGATCCTTCTGGAGGAAGTGATCGAGAGGAATATCGGCAAGCTGTTTCTCAGCAACGACGTAGTGTGCGCCCATCCTTACCGTATTATGAGAAACGCGGATCTTACCATTGATGAGGACGAGGCGGAGGATCTTCTGGTAGAGATCCAGAAACAGTTGAAAAAGCGTCAGTGGGGCGAGGTTATCCGTCTGGAAGCGGAAGAAAAGATGGACAAGCGCCTTCTGAAAATACTGAAAACAGAATTTGATATCAAGAACGAGGATATTTTTAATATCCAGGGACCTCTGGATCTTACTATGCTGATGAAGGTATACGGTCTGGACGGATTTGACCAGTATAAGGCAAAGAAATATATTCCCGCCCCTGTGCCGGAATTCCAGAATGACAAAAATATTTTCGATGTGATCCGTGAGGGAGACGTATTCCTCCATCACCCGTATATGAGTTTTGACCCGGTTGTAAACTTTGTCCGCCAGGCGGCAAAGGATCCGGGGGTTCTGGCTATCAAGCAGACTCTTTACCGCGTCAGCGGAAATTCGCCTATTATTGCCGCTCTTGCCCAGGCGGCGGAAAACGGCAAACAGGTTTCCGTTCTGGTGGAACTGAAGGCGCGGTTTGATGAGGAAAATAATATCGTCTGGGCGAAAATGCTGGAAAAGGCCGGCTGTCATGTGATCTACGGTCTGGTTGGCTTAAAGACGCACAGCAAGATCACTTTGGTGGTAAGAAGAGAAGAGACAGGAATCCGCCGGTATGTACATCTGGCCACCGGAAACTACAATGATTCTACCGCAAAGCTTTATACAGACTGCGGTATCTTTACCTGCGACGAAAGATACGGCGAAGATGCTACGGCAGTATTCAATATGCTGTCCGGATATTCAGAGCCGAAGAGATGGAACCGTCTGATCGTAGCTCCGATCTGGATGAAAAACAGATTTCTGGAGCTGATCGACCGGGAGGCGGAAAACGCGAAAAAAGGCGTTCCGGCTCATATTATGGCAAAGATGAATTCGCTCTGCGATCCGGTGATCATGGCGGCTCTTTATTACGCATCTTCCTGCGGCGTAAAGATCGACCTTGTTGTCAGAGGAATCTGCTGTATCAAGGTGGGAATTCCAGGCGTCAGTGAAAATATCCATGTGAGATCTATTGTGGGAGATTTTCTGGAGCACAGCCGTATTTTCTACTTCTTTAACGGAGGAATGGAAGAAGTTTACATGGGAAGCGCCGACTGGATGCCGCGAAATCTTGACCGCCGTGTGGAAATCGTATTCCCGGTGGAGGATGAGAAGATCAAAAAGCAGGTGATCCATGTTCTGGACGTGGAACTGAGAGACACGCTGAAAGCGCATATTCTTCAGCCGGACGGAACTTACGAAAAACAGGATAAGAGAGGAAAAGTTCTTCTGAATTCTCAGATGGAATTCTGCAGAGAAGCTCAGGAGGCGGCGAAGAAGAACAAAAAGGATCAGAAGGAACATTCCAGAGTTTTCATTCCGGCGGAACCGGCAGAAGATCCGGAAGCAGAGGAATAATTTATCAGGTTGATATATTGACCGGGGCTCTAACAGTACGGGCTCCGGTCAATAAGATTTAGAAGAACGCTGCACTGATAACAGAAATAGCGCTTGACAAATAATGTTCGGGCCGGTATCATGATATTACCATTTCTTTCGTTATATCTATCTAAAAAAATCCCATATGTTTTAAGAGAGAAGAACCTTGATAATTGAATAGACTTTGCGCCTTGCAGATGATATAATAAAAAAAGTAAGGAGAGTGAAGCGGATGAGTCTAACCAGAGAAGATTTTGAAATTTTCGAGAAGCTTTTGGACAAAAGTCTGGAAAAGAAGCTGCAGCCCATACGATCTGATATATCTGAATTGAAGAAAGATGTGTCTGTCTTGAAAGAGGATGTGTCCGGCCTGAAAGAGGATAACATCAGCCTGAAGGAAAGGATGACCAGGCTTGAACTGCATATTGAAAACACAACAGATAAACATATCAGGATACTTGCGGAGAACCATCTGGAGCTTATCAATAAAATGAATGAAAACTTGCTGTTGGCAAGCAGAAGCCGAGTCAATGAGGTAAAGATGGATGTCCTTTTTGATCAGATGGAAAATCTTAAGGAACGAGTACAGGCGATAGAAAATAAGATAGCATAGGATAAAATTAAAAAGTGTAAAGTCTGTTCAAAAATCAAGGCGTGGCTGGTATCTGCTTTCCATCCTTTATGCTGTCCCTTTTGAGGCATCATAAAGGAAAATTAAAAAAATAAAAAAATTTGAAAAAAGTACTTGCATTTTGTTTTATCCTGTTGTATACTAACAAAGTCGGTTGAGACAAGGCCAGTTGGTCAAGGGGTTAAGACGCCGCCCTCTCACGGCGGAAACACGGGTTCGATTCCCGTACTGGCTGTTAAAAATACTGCTTTGTCAAGCGGTTATAGTTTGATATTAGGGAAAGAGGAAAGCCAATCAAGCGTAAAGCTATGGTTGGTTTTTTGTTTGCCTGAAAAATGCCGCAGCGGAAGGAAAACGGCAGCAGTTGAAATTCTTCTTGCAAAAAAGCGGAGGAATAGGTTATTATAGAGAACGAATGTTTGAATGAGGAAAAAGAAAGGCAGGAAAGCAGTCATGGCAAAAAAGGAAACCTATGATGCCGGAAGTATTTCCGTCCTGGAAGGGCTTGAGGCTGTACGGAAGCGTCCGGGTATGTACATTGGAAGTGTGTCCAGGAAGGGCCTGAATCATCTTATATATGAAATCGTGGATAATTCCGTGGATGAGCATCTGGCAGGATACTGTACAGAAATCCATGTGGTTCTGGAGCGTGACGGTTCCTGTACAGTGACGGACAATGGAAGAGGAATTCCGGTGGATATGCATGAAAAAGGAATGTCGGCCGAAAGGCTTGTGTTTACCACGCTTCATGCGGGAGGAAAGTTTGACAATTCTGTTTACAAGACCAGCGGAGGACTTCACGGGGTAGGCTCTTCAGTGGTAAACGCTTTGTCCACCTATCTTGATATTAAGATCAGCAGAGATGGCTACATCCACCACGACCATTACGAAAGAGGAATTCCTACCATAGAATTGGAGAACGGCCTTCTGCCGAAGATCGGCAGAACGAAAGCCACCGGAACCTGCGTGAATTTTCTGCCGGATCCGGAGATATTTGAAAAGACCCGTTTTTCGGCTGCGGAGGTAAAAAGCCGCCTTCATGAAACAGCGTACCTTAATCCGGAGCTGACTATTTTTTTTGAGGACAGAAGAGGGGATAAGGCGGAAAAAGAAGAATATCATGAGCCGGAAGGGATCGTAGGATATATCCGCGACCTGAACCGAAACTGCCAGGTGCTTCATGAACCGGTTTACCTGAAGGGAGAGTCCGAAGGAATCCAGGTGGAGCTCGCGTTTCAGTTCACCAGCGAATTTCGTGAAAACGTGCTGGGATTCTGCAACAATATTTATAACGCAGAGGGCGGCACCCACCTTACCGGATTTAAGACCACGTTTACTACGGTGATGAATAATTATGCCAGAGAAATCGGCGTTCTGAAGGAAAAGGACGCGAACTTCACAGGGGCGGATATCCGGAACGGAATGACGGCGGTGGTGTCCATCAAACATCCGGCTCCCAGATTTGAGGGACAGACAAAAACAAAGCTGGATAATCAGGACGCGGCCAAGGCCACGGGAAAAGTTCTGGGAGAACAGCTTGTACTTTACTTTGACAGAAATCTGGAGACTTTGAAAACAGTTCTTTCCTGTGCGGAAAAGGCGGCGAAGATCCGGAAAACAGAGGAGCGGGCAAAGACGAACCTTCTTACAAAACAGAAGTATTCCTTTGATTCCAACGGAAAACTGGCCAACTGTGAAAAGAAAGATCCTTCCCAGTGCGAGATCTTTATTGTAGAGGGAGATTCCGCCGGAGGCTCCGCCAAAACTGCCAGAAACAGAAATTACCAGGCCATCCTTCCTATCCGGGGCAAGATCCTGAATGTAGAGAAGGCCACCATTGACAAAGTTCTTGCTAATGCGGAGATCAAAACCATGATCAACGCCTTTGGCTGCGGTTTTTCCGAAGGCTACGGAAATGATTTTGACATCAGCAAGCTGCGGTACGACAAAATTGTGATCATGGCGGACGCGGATGTGGACGGGGCGCATATCTCCACGCTGCTTCTGACCTTGTTTTACCGTTTTATGCCGGATCTAATCACAGAGGGACATGTATATATTGCTATGCCGCCTCTTTACAAGGCCATGCCGAAAAAAGGACCGGAAGAATATCTCTATGACGACAAAGCTCTTGAGAGATACAGAAAGAAGCATAAACCGGGAAGCTTTACGCTGCAGAGATATAAAGGCTTAGGAGAAATGGACGCAGAGCAGCTCTGGGAAACGACTCTGAATCCAGAGACAAGACGGATGAAGCGTGTGGAGATCGAGGACGCCAGGATGGCATCCAGTATCACGGAAATTCTGATGGGAAGCGATGTTCCGCCCAGAAGAGCCTTTATCTACGAACATGCGGCGGACGCAGAACTGGATATTTAATACAGAGGGCGGCTGTTTCTGCGGAGAGCAGAAAACGGATCTGATACTGCGCAGGTTCGGCCGCCAAAATATGAGGGAAACAGATTATGGAAACAAAACAGGAAAATGTAATTCGTGCAGATTATTCAGAGATCATGCAGAAATCCTATATTGACTATGCGATGAGCGTAATTATTTCCAGAGCGCTTCCGGATGTGCGGGACGGGCTGAAACCTGTCCAGAGAAGAACTCTGTATGATATGTATGAACTGGGCATCCGGTATGACCGCCCGTATCGAAAATGCGCCCGTATAGTGGGAGATACCATGGGTAAATACCATCCCCATGGAGACAGCTCCATTTATGAAGCGCTGGTGGTAATGGCTCAGGATTTCAAAAAAGGAAAGACGCTGGTGGACGGCCACGGAAATTTCGGCTCCATAGAGGGAGACGGAGCGGCAGCCATGCGATATACGGAAGCCCGTCTGGAAAAACTGACCCAGGAGGTTTTTCTTGGCGATCTTGATAAAAATGTAGTGGACTTTGTGCCGAACTTTGATGAAACAGAAAAAGAGCCATCCGTACTTCCGGTAAAGATCCCGAATATCCTGGTGAACGGAGCGGACGGTATTGCCGTAGGAATGGCTACCAGTATTCCTCCCCATAATCTCGGGGAAGTCATAGACGCCGTGAAAGCTTACATGAAAGACAATACCATCAGCGTGCGGGGACTGATGCGGTACCTGAAGGGACCGGATTTTCCTACCGGCGGAATCGTGGTAAACAAAGACGAACTGAAAAAAATATATGAAACAGGAACCGGAAAGATCCGTATCCGCGGGCGGGTGGAAACAGAAAAGGCTCCGGGAGGCCGGATGAAGCTGGTGATCACAGAGATTCCTTATACCATGCTGGGCGCCAATATCGGAAAGTTCCTGAACGATGTTGCTTCTCTTGTGGAGACAAAGAAAACCACAGATATTACAGATATTTCCAACCAGTCCTCAAAAGAGGGGATCCGTATTGTCCTGGAGCTCAGAAAAGATACGGACGTGGAAAATCTGACGAATATGCTCTACAAAAAGACACGTCTGGAAGATACCTTCGGCGTCAATATGCTGGCGGTGGCGGACGGAAGGCCGGAGACTCTGAATCTGAAACAGATCATTGAACATCACGTGGACTTCCTTTTTGAGATCACTACCAGGAAATACAATACCCTTCTTGCAAGGGAAACGGAAAAGCGGGAAGTGCAGGAAGGCCTGATCAAGGCGTGCGACGTGATCGATCTGATCATCGAGATCTTAAGAGGCAGCAAAAACAGAGAGCAGGTAAAGAACTGCCTTGTAAACGGAGTGACGGAGGGGATCCGGTTTAAGAGCAAAGCCAGTGAAAAAGCGGCGGCAAAGCTGAAATTCACAGAAAAACAGGCGACGGCGATCCTGGATATGCGTCTTTATAAGCTGATCGGTCTTGAGATACAGGCGCTGGAGGCGGAATATCAGGAAACCATGAAAAATATCGCTGCCTACAAGGATATTCTGGATCACTATGAATCCATGGCGGCGGTGATCGTCCGTGAACTGGATTCTATCAAAAAAGAATACGGAACAAAACGCCGCACTTCCATAGAAAACGCGGAAGAAGCCGTATATGAGGAAAAGAAAATGGAAGAGACAGAAGTCTGCTTCCTGATGGACCGCTTCGGCTATATGAAGCTTATTGACAAGAACGCCTATGAGCGCAACAAAGAAGCGGCGCATAATGAGAACAGATATCTTTTTACCTGCATGAATACAGACAAGATCTGTCTGTTTACCGACAACGGGAAAATGCATACCATAAAAGCCGCGGACATTCCTCTGGTACGATTCAGGGACAAGGGCGTTCCGGCGGACAATCTCGGCAATTATGACAGCAGCTTGGAACAGATCCTGTATGTGGCTCCTGTGAGCAGACTGAAAGAGGATGTTCTTTTATTCGTCACAAAAGCGTCCATGTGCAAACTTGTGGACGGAGCGGAATTTGACGTGGCAAAAAGGACGATCGCTTCTACAAAACTTTCCGGTGAGGATTCCCTGGTCTTTGTGGGAAGCGCGTCGGAGATGGAGCAGGTGGTCCTTCAGAGCAAAAACGGATATTTCCTCAAATTCCTGAAAACAGAAATCTCATCCATGAAAAAAACAGCGGTAGGAGTACGGGGAATGAAGCTTTCCGGCGGAGACTGCCTGGAACATGCCTATCTTCTCGGAGGACATCAGGAATATACCGTCACCATCCATGAAAAGCCCTATTCCCTGAACAGGCTGCGTCTTGCGAAGCGCGACACAAAGGGCGTAAAGCCCAGGATCTGATCCCTGGAAAAGCCGTTTTTCCGGGACGGAAGCGCCATGGGATGGAAAAAAAGCCTTGCTTTTCCTATTAGATGGTGCTATTATGGAGATAACATGATAACGGATAACATAAGAGTGGACTTCGCAGTCCACTCTTTTCAATGTAGCCGGATGTATGAAAGGCAGGTGGAAATATGAGCAGACGGGAAGAATATGAAAAGAAGGCGGAAGCGCTGCTTGCTCCTATTGTAGAACAGGCGGGATTCGAGCTTGTGGATGTGGAGTATGTGAAGGAAGCAGGAAACTGGTACTTAAGAGGCTATATCGACAAGCCGGGAGGAATCACGGTAAACGACTGTGAAGCAGTAAGCAGGATCTTCAGCGACAAGCTTGACGAAGATGATTTTATCGAGGACAGCTATATTATGGAGATCAGCTCCCCGGGACTTGACAGACCGCTGAAAAAAGACAAGGATTTCGCCAGGAGCATGGGAAAGGAAGTGGAGATCCGCACATACCGTCCCATTGAAAAACAGAAAGAATTCAGCGGGATACTGACTGCATATGATGATAACAGTGTGACCATTGATGAAGACGGAAGCCTGCGTGCATTTGACAGGAAAGAGATTGCCCTTATCCGTTTAAAGATTGAGTTTTGATAAAAATTTTCGGTACAGCGCAGTAAGGAGGAAGATAGAAAAGATGAACAGAGAGTTAATGGAAGCCCTGGATATACTGGAAAAGGAAAAAAATATCAGTAAGGATACGCTTCTCGGAGCCATTGAGCAGTCGCTGATCCAGGCGTGCAAAAACCATTTCGGAAAGGCTGACAACGTACATGTTACCATTAATCCGGACACCTGTGATTTCAGCGTGTACGCGGAGCGGGTGGTGACGGAATTTGTAGAGGATCCTGCTCTGGAGATCTCTCTGACAGACGCCCAGAAGATCAACACCAACGCGGAGCTGGGCGATACTGTAAAAGTGGAGATCCAGTCAAAGGAATTCGGCAGGATCGCCACACAGAACGCCAAGAACGTGATCCTTCAGAAGATCCGCGAGGAAGAGCGCAAAGTCCTTTATGACGAATACTATGGAAAAGAAAAGGAAGTTGTCACCGGAATCGTTCAGCGCGTTATGGGCAGAAACGTCAGCATCAACCTTGGAAAAGCGGATGGAATCTTAAGCGAGAACGAGCAGGTGAAAGGCGAGAAATTCCGTCCTACCGAGAGGATCAAGGTATATATCCTTGAGGTAAAGGATACGCCAAAGGGTCCCCGCATCCTCTTATCCAGAACACATCCTGGCCTTGTAAAACGCCTTTTTGAATCCGAGGTGGCGGAAGTAAAGGACGGAACAGTAGAGATCAAGAGCATTGCCAGAGAGGCTGGTTCCAGAACGAAGATCGCTGTCTGGAGCAATGATCCCGACGTGGATCCGGTAGGCGCCTGCGTAGGTATGAACGGAGCGAGAGTCAACGCCATTGTTTCCGAGCTCCGGGGCGAAAAGATCGATATCATCAACTGGGATGAAAACCCGGCGATCCTGATCGAGAACGCCTTAAGCCCGGCGAAAGTCATCGCGGTTATGGCGGATCCCGATGAAAAAACAGCTCTTGTGGTGGTCCCGGACTATCAGCTTTCCCTTGCCATCGGCAAGGAAGGACAGAACGCCCGGCTGGCTGCCCGCCTGACAGGATTCAAGATTGATATCAAGAGCGAGACTCAGGCAAGAGAATCCGGCGAACTCTATGAGCACGAAGACGACGAGTATTATGAAGACGAATACGAGGACGGCGAGTACGAGGCGGACGAAGAAGCCGCGGCGGTAGAGGAAACTCCGGAAGCGGCGGAAGAGGAGCCGGAATACGCATCAGAGGAGGAAGATGCGCCAGATTATGAAGACGAAAACTAAAATTCCCATGCGTCAGTGCATTGGATGCAGGGAAATGAAAAATAAAAAAGAAATGATGCGGATTTTGAAGACACCGGAAAACGAGATCCTTCTGGACACTACCGGAAGGAAGAACGGAAGAGGTGCTTATCTGTGCGTCTCCATGGACTGCCTGGAAAAGGCGGTGAAAAACCATGGGCTTGAGAGATCGCTGAAAACGGCGATTCCCCAGGAGGTCTATGAAGATCTGAAAAAGGAGTTTGAAAAGATTGAGAAACACCAATCATAAGGTTTTATCTCTGATCGGACTTGCCACAAAGGCGGGCAAAACCGTCAGCGGAGAATTTTCAACAGAAAAGTCCGTGAAGACAGGAAAGGCTTTTTTGGTGGCCGTAGCCGGAGACGCTTCGGACAATACCAAAAAGAAGTTCCAGAATATGTGCGATTTTTACAGTGTTCCGGTATTCTTCCTTTCTGATAAGGAAGAGCTGGGGAAGTTCTGCGGAAAGCAGTTTCGCGCCAGCCTTGCCGTGCAGGATGAAAACTTTGCGAAAGCAATGATGAAAGAACTTGAGAAATCATTGACCTGAAGGAGGAGAACTGCATGGCAGACATGAGGGTATGTGAGCTTGCGAAAGAGCTTGGCAGGCAGAACAGAGAAGTAATAGAAGTTTTAAAAGCAAACGGGGTAGACGTCAAGAGCCATATGAGCCGTATTGAAGAACCCTGTGTCAGAATGGTAAAAGAAAAATTTTTACAGATGGGAAAGGAGCAGATCACGAAGGTGGAAAATTCCAGAACAGAAGAAAAAACGGTAACATCGAAGCCTGAAGCAGAAAAGACAGAGGCTCCCAAAAAGAAGAAAAATATTATCCGCGTGTATCACGCGCAGAACGCAAGCGACGGCGGAAAAAACAGACCGAAACGTCCGGCGTCAGATAAAAAACCAGGGGCAAGATCCCAGCAGAGATCTCAGACGGCAAAAAGACCTGCGGAGACTGCTGCAAAGAAACCGGCGGAAGCTGTAAAGAGACCTGTGGAAAGGACAGCGGAACAGCCGAAAGCCGCAGAGGTGAAAACCGCCGAGGCAGCGGCGCCTGTACAGAATACGGCAAAAGCGCCTCAGCGCCAGGAACAGTCCCAGACAAGAAACGCTCGTCCGGCAAGAGACGGAAGAGAAGGCAGGGACAGCCGTGAAAGAGGCCGTGATTTCCGGGGCGGGGAGAGAAAGTCCTCCGAAAGAGGCTCTCAGCAGGGCGGAAGACCTGGAAACCGTTCTCAGAGACCGGGAGAAGGCCGTCCGGCACGGAACGGAGAAGGCGGAACAAGACTTGCCCGGGGCCAGGGACGTCCTCAGGGAGGCCAGGGAAGACCTGATTCAAGAGGAGGAGAAGGCGGAAGATTCTCCGGAAGAGACAGCCGCGGAGGCCAGCGTCCGGGAGGAAGAAGAAATGAAAATGATTCCGTATTTACACCGGAACTGACAAAAACCTCCAAAGACAGCAAGAGAGAAAGAGACAGAGAGAACAAAAACAAAAAGAAAGATTTCGATAAAATGTCAGGTGCGGGACACAGACCGAACCAGGGTGGAAGAAAAACACTTTCCAGACTTCCGAAGGCTCTTCAGAAACCGGCTCCTCAGCCGAAACAGGAAGAGAAGAAACCGGAAGTAAAGGAAATCACCCTTCCGGAGAAGCTGACGATCCGCGAGCTGGCGGAAGCAATGAAGATGCAGCCTTCCGTGATCGTGAAGAAGCTGTTTATGCAGGGCGTCATGGTAACGGTAAACCATGAGATCGACTTTGAAAAGGCTCAGGAGATCGCTCTGGACTACGATATCATCGCAGAGCCGGAAGAAAAGGTGGATGTGATCGGTGAACTTCTGAAAGAAGATGAAGAGGACGAGGCGGATATGGTTCCAAGACCGCCGGTAGTCTGCGTTATGGGCCATGTTGACCATGGAAAGACTTCTCTTCTGGACGCCATCCGTCATACCAACGTGACACGGGGCGAGGCAGGCGGCATCACCCAGCACATCGGCGCATATGTGGTGGAGATCAACGGACAGAAGATCACTTTCCTGGATACTCCCGGCCACGAAGCGTTTACCGCTATGCGTATGCGCGGCGCCAACGCTACGGATATCGCGGTTCTTGTGGTGGCTGCCGACGACGGCGTAATGCCTCAGACAATAGAGGCGATCAGCCACGCGAAAGCGGCAGGCGTTGAGATCATTGTGGCTATCAATAAGATCGATAAGCCCAGCGCAAATATCGAACGTGTAAAACAGGAACTTTCCGAATACGGACTGATCCCGGAAGACTGGGGCGGAAGCACCATCTGCGTTCCGGTATCCGCTCATACAGGAGAGGGAATCGATACTCTTCTGGAGATGATCCTTCTTTCCGCTGAAGTATGCGAGCTGAAGGCAAATCCAAACAGAGCCGCAAGAGGTCTGGTGATCGAGGCTAAGCTGGATAAAGGAAAAGGACCTGTGGCGACAATCCTTGTACAGAAGGGAACCCTTCATGTAGGAGACTTTATCGCCGCGGGAGCATGCAGCGGCAAGGTCAGGGCGATGATGGACGACAAGGGACGCAGAGTAAAAGAAGCGGGCCCCTCTACTCCGGTAGAGATCCTCGGTCTTGGAGACGTCCCGAACGCAGGAGAGATCCTTATGTCCTTCGCAAGCGACAAAGAAGCCAAAAACTTCTCCGCAGCCTTTGTATCAGAAAACAAAAACCGTCTCCTGGAAGAGACAAAAGGCAAGCTGTCTCTTGACAATCTCTTTGACCAGATCCAGGCCAGCGATCTGAAGGAGCTGCCGATCATCGTCAAGGCTGACGTACAGGGATCTGTAGAGGCGGTAAAACAGAGCCTTACAAAACTTTCCAATGAAGAAGTTGTGGTCCGTGTGATCCATGGAGGCGTAGGAGCTGTCAATGAGTCCGACGTTTCTCTGGCGGCTACGTCCAACGCGATCATCATCGGATTCAACGTCCGCCCGGACTCTATGGCAAAACAGCTTGCGGAGCAGGAAGGCGTGGATCTCCGTCTTTACAAAGTCATTTACCAGGCAATCGAAGACGTGGAGTCCGCAATGAAGGGTATGCTGGATCCTGTTTACGAGGAAAAAGTGATCGGCCACGGCGAAGTGCGCCAGCTTTTCAAGGCATCCGGCGTAGGAACCATTGCCGGAAGCTATGTGACGGACGGCGTGTTCCAGAGAAACTGCAAGGTGCGTATCACCCGGGAAGGCGAACAGATCTACGAGGGCGCGCTGGCATCGCTTAAGCGTTTTAAAGACGATGTGAAAGAAGTCAAGGCAGGATATGAGTGCGGTCTTGTATTTGAAGGCTTTAACGACCTGAAAGAAGAAGACCAGGTAGAAGCATATATCATGGTGGAAGTACCAAGATAGGAGTGGATCATAAATGAGAAAAAACAGCATTAAGAATACCAGGATCAACGGAGAAGTCCAGAAGGAACTCAGCGCGATCATCCGCGGCGAGATCAAAGATCCCCGTATTCATCCCATGACATCCGTCATGGCTGTGGAAGTGGCTCCTGATTTAAAAACATGCAAGGCTTATATCAGTGTTCTGGGAAGCGGCGAGGCGAAAAAATCTACGATCCAGGGACTTTCCAGCGCAGAAGGCTATATCAGGCGGATGCTGGCGAAAAACCTGAATCTCAGAAATACTCCGGAGATCAGATTTATTCTGGATGAATCCATAGAATATGGTGTAAATATGTCAAAGCTTATTGACGAGGTAGCCAAGAAAGACGCTTCCCACGGGAAGACGGAAGAAGAGGAGTGACATGAAGAATATTTCAGAGATACTTACGGGAGTGAAGACCATGGGGATCGGCGGTCATATCCGTCCGGACGGCGACTGCGTAGGTTCCTGTATGGCACTGTATCTGTATGTAAAGACCTATTATCCGGAAATTGACGTAAGGGTCTATCTGGATCATCCGAGACCTGTGTTTTCACATATTGACAGGATCGGAGAGATCCGTACGGAGCCGGACGACGACGTGAGTTTTGATCTTTTCGTAACCTGCGATGTCAGCGCGCTGAACCGTCTGGCTCTTGTAAGAGAAGCTTTTGACAAAGCGGAAAAAACCGTCTGCATCGATCACCACGCCACCAATGGAGGATTTGCGGATATCAACCATGTGGAAGGCGAGATCAGCTCCTGCTGCGAGGTGATGTACGGGCTTTTTGACAGCGAAAAGATCGACAGATCCATCGCCGCCGCAATCTATACGGGCATGATCCACGACACCGGCGTGTTCCAGTATTCCTCCACAACTCCGGAGACAATGCGGATCGCGGGAGAGCTGATGAAAACAGGCTTTGAATTCAGCAAGATCATCGACCATTCCTTTTATGAAAAGACCTACATTCAGAATCAGGTGATGGGACGGGTGCTGGCGGAAAGCATCATGCTGCAGCACGGAAAGTTCATAGTAGGGTATCTTCGCAGAAAAGATATGGATTTCTACGGCGTGGACGGCAAAGATCTGGACGGGATCGTCAGCCAGCTCCGCCTGACAAAGGGCGTGGAGGTAGCCATGTTCCTTTATGAGATCGAGACGCAGACCTTTAAGGTATCTTTGCGGTCAAACGGAAAAGTGGACGTCAGCAAGATTGCCGTGTACTTCGGCGGCGGCGGCCATGTAAGAGCGGCGGGCTGCGATATGCAGGGATCCGTCTACGATGTGATCAACAACATTTCCACAGAAATAGACCGTCAGCTTTCCGCGGAGCAGGAAGCATGATGGACGGAGTGCTGGTTGTCCGGAAGGAAAAAGGGTATACCTCCCACGATGTTGTGGCGAAACTGAGAGGAATCCTTCATATGAAAAAAATTGGCCATACCGGAACACTGGATCCGGATGCCGAGGGGGTTCTTCCTGTGGTTCTGGGAAAAGCCACAAAACTGGCGGAGCTTTTGACGGACAAAGAAAAAACATATCAGACAGTGCTCTGGCTGGGAATCGAAACAGACACCGAGGATATGACAGGAACTGTGCTGAAGGAGCTGCCAGTAACCGTTTCGGAGGAAGAAGTCCGCGCCGCGGCGTCCAGGTTTCTGGGCCGGCAGCAGCAGATTCCTCCAATGTACTCGGCGGTAAAGGTAAACGGGAAGAAGCTTTACCAGCTCGCGCGGGAGGGCGTTACAGTGGAACGGAAGCCGAGAACCGTTTATTTCCGGGAGATACGGATCCTGGACATGGCTCTTCCGGAGGTGGAGCTGTCTGTATCCTGCAGCAAGGGAACCTACATCCGTACACTCTGCCATGACATAGGCAGGTATCTTGGATGCGGCGGATGCATGAAGGAGCTTCTGCGCACCAGGTCTGGGCAGTTTACGCTGGAAGAAAGCCTTACCCTGGAAGAGATCCGGGAGTATGCAGAAAAGGGATGCCTTGAGGAACATATCCGCAGTATCGAGGAAGTCCTGGGGGATTATCCCGCTGTTTTCTGCCGCGAAGAGGCTGACAGGCTTCTCCTGAACGGCAACGCGCTGAAAGAGGAGGACGTATCCGGATCGGAAAAAGAAGGATGGATGCGTATGCATACCAGCGCGGGAAGATTTATAGGAGTTTACCAGTGGGATCCGGAAAGCCGCAGCTGCCGCCCTGTAAAAATGTTCCTGTAGGCGGAATGTTCAGCGTCCTGCTGCGGGAAGCCGGAAAACTGCGGATCAAAGGAGAGCATAAGAAGTATTATGGAATATATGATCATTGACGGCCAGTTTCCCAGACTGAACAACTGTGCGGTGACAATGGGAAAGTTTGACGGAATACACCGGGGACACAGAAAACTGATCGAAAAGATACTGGAGCATAAAAGAGAGACAGGAGCGGCGGCGGTTGTGCTGGCTTTTGTCTCGGACAAAAAAATGATCCTTACAAAAGCGGAAAGACGGGATCTTCTGGAACATCTGGGAGTAGACGTTCTCCTGGAATGTCCCCTTGACGGCAGGCTCAGGCACATGAAGGCGGAAAATTTTATCCGCCAGATCCTGGTAGGAGCCCTTCACACTTCCTTTGTGGCTGTAGGAGAAGACTTCCGTTTTGGCTTTGAAAGAAAAGGAACACCGGAGATGCTGAGAAGATTCGGAGAGAAATACGGATTTTCCACAGAGATCCTTCCAAAAGAAATGGACGGACAGAGAAAAGTCAGCAGCACCTTTATCCGGGAGGAACTGAACCGGGGCAGCATGGAAAAGGTATCCTCTCTTCTGGGCTGCGATTTTTATGTGTCCGGCATCGTGGAGCACGGAAGAGGAATGGGGCACAGGACATTTTTTCCAACCACAAACCTGATCCCCATGCCGGAAAAGCTCCTTCCCCCAAACGGCGTGTACGTAACGGTGTCCAGCTTCGGACCGGAGGTATACCCCGGGATCACCAATGTAGGATACAAACCTACGGTGGGGGAAAACTTCATTGGAGTGGAAACATATCTTTTTGACTGTGAAAAGAACCTTTACGGCAAATGCTGCACCGTCCAGTTCAAAAAGTTTCTCAGGCCGGAGCATAAGTTTTCTTCCTTTGAAGCCCTGAAGAAACAGATTTCCAGGGATATCGAAAAGGGAAGAGAATTTTTTCAGAAGAGTTAAATAATTATTTACAGGCAATATCTTTTATGCTATACTATCTGAGGTGTGAATCAGCCCACATTCAGAGATTGGAAGCTCCAACCGTTTCTTAATGTGCGGCGGTTATCAATAATAAGAGAAATAAGGAGGAAATCACAATGATTTCAAAAGAAAAGAAACAGGCGATCATGAAGGAATATGCAAGAACAGAAGGTGACACAGGTTCACCGGAGGTACAGGTTGCAGTCCTTACAGCAAGAATCCAGGAACTTACCGAGCATTTACAGACACATCACAAAGATCATCATTCCAGAAGAGGTCTTCTGAAAATGGTTGGTCAGAGACGTGGACTTCTGGCTTACCTGAAAAAGACAGACATCGAAAGATACCGTGCACTGATTGAAAAATTAGGTTTAAGAAAATAATTAGTATGCGGAAGGGCGGATATCCATCCGCCCTATTTTTAAGCAAACATTGCAGGAGTAATTTCCGAGACTACTGAAAAGTCTATTTGCCGGGACAAGTAGTTTTTTCAGTTGTTTCGGACTCCTGCCTGATGTAATAAAAGAAAAGGAGAAAAGCTATGTACAAAAGTTATTCTATGGAACTGGCCGGCAGAACCCTGACCGTAGACGTAGGACGTGTGGCGAAGCAGGCAAACGGCGCTGTTCTCATGCATTACGGCGATACAACGGTGCTTTCCACGGCAACCGCTTCCAAAGAGCCAAGGGAAGGCATTGATTTCTTCCCCCTAAGCGTGGAATATGAGGAGAAAATGTACGCGGTGGGCAAGATCCCCGGCGGCTTCAACAAAAGAGAGGGAAAGGCAAGCGAGCACGCGATCCTTACCTCCCGTGTCATCGACCGTCCCATGCGTCCTCTGTTTCCAAAGGACTACAGAAACGACGTTACTCTGGTAGATATGGTAATGTCCGTGGATCCGGAATGCAATCCGGAGATTCCCGCTATGCTGGGTTCCTCCATTGCCACCTGCATTTCCGATATTCCTTTTGACGGTCCCTGCGCCACCACACAGGTGGGACTGATCGACGGCGAGTATGTGATCAACCCGTCCCTGGCCCAGAAGGAAATTTCCGATCTTCAGCTTACCGTTGCCTCTACAAGAGAAAAAGTCATCATGATCGAGGCCGGAGCCAACGAAGTTCCGGAGGACAAAATGATCGACGCCATTTACAAAGCCCATGAGGTAAACCAGGAGATCATCGCCTTCATCGACAAGATCGTAGCAGAGTGCGGAAAAGAGAAGCACACCTACGCTTCCTGCGCTGTTCCGGAAGAACTGTTTGCGGCGATCAAAGAGATCGTTCCTCCGGAAGAAATGGAGGTTGCCGTATTCAGCGACGACAAACAGACAAGAGAAGAAAATATCCGTCAGGTAACAGAAAAGCTTGCAGAAGCTCTGGCAGACCATGAGGACTGGCTTGAGGTTCTGGATGAAGCTGTTTACCAGTATCAGAAGAAGACTGTCCGCAAGATGATCCTCAAGGATCACAAACGTCCGGACGGACGTGAGATCAAACAGATCCGTCCTCTTGCGGCTGAGGTTGATATCATCCCCCGCGTTCACGGTTCCGCCATGTTCACCCGGGGACAGACCCAGATCTGTACAGTGACCACTCTGGCGCCTCTTTCCGACGCTCAGAGACTGGACGGACTTGATGAATTTGAAACCTCCAAGAGATATATGCACCATTACAATTTCCCGTCCTATTCTGTAGGCGAGACAAAGCCGTCCAGAGGACCGGGACGCCGTGAGATCGGTCATGGAGCCCTGGCGGAGAGAGCTCTTGTGCCGGTGCTTCCTTCTCCGGAGGAATTCCCCTATGCTATCCGTACAGTATCCGAGACTTTTGAATCCAACGGATCTACCTCCCAGGCAAGTATCTGCGCTTCCACCATGTCTCTGATGGCGGCGGGCGTGCCCATCCGCAAACCGGTGGCAGGTATTTCCTGCGGTCTGGTGACAGGCGACACAGACGACGACTATATCGTCCTGACCGATATCCAGGGACTGGAAGACTTCTTCGGAGATATGGACTTTAAGGTTGCGGGAACCCACGATGGAATCACCGCGATTCAGATGGATATTAAGATCCACGGCCTGACAAGAGAGATTGTAGAGGAAGCGATCCGCAGGACAAAAGAGGCAAGAGAGTACATTCTTACAGAAGTTATGGAAAAATGTATTCCGGCTCCCAGGGATCATGTGAACAAATATGCTCCCAAGATCATCCAGATCCAGATCGATCCTCAGAAGATCGGCGATGTGGTAGGACAGAGAGGAAAGACCATCAACACCATTATCGAGCGCACCGGAGTACAGATCGACATCAGCGACGACGGCGCGGTATCCATCTGCGGAGTTGACCAGAAGATGATGGATGAGGCGGCTCATATGATCCAGGTGATCACCACGGACTTTGAAGAAGGCCAGATCTTTACCGGAACAGTAGTCAGCATCAAGGAGTTCGGCGCCTTTATTGAGTTTGCGCCGGGCAAAGAAGGAATGGTACACATTTCCAAGATCGCGAAACACAGGATCAACCGTGTGGAGGATGTTCTGACTCTGGGCGACAAGGTAAAAGTGATCTGTCTTGGCAAAGATAAAATGGGACGTATCAGCTTCAGCATGAAAGACGTGCCGGAAGAAGAGTAAAGTTATGAGATATCACAATATAACAAAAGACGACATGCTGAACGGCGACGGACTGCGTGTCGTACTGTGGGTGGCCGGCTGCAGCCACTGCTGCAGAGAATGCCAGAATCCCATTACCTGGGATCCAAACGGCGGCCTGCCTTTTACGGAGGCGGAGGAAAACGAGATTTTCGCGGAGCTTGACAAGGATTATATCAGTGGGATCACTTTTTCAGGAGGAGATCCTCTCCATCCGTCGAATATTTCGGCAGTGACGGCTCTTGCCCGCAAAATCCGTCAGAAATATCCCCAGAAGACGATCTGGCTTTACACAGGCGCTCTTTGGGAGGAAATCCAGTGCGAAGAGATCGTGAATTATCTGGACGTCTGTGTGGACGGCGAGTTCGTGGCGGAGAAAAAAGACGTTACTCTGCAATGGAAGGGCTCTTCCAACCAGAGAGTGATCAATGTGCCTGCTACCCTCCGCGAGGGAAGGATCGTGCTTCATACGCAGTAAAGCGGGACTTAAGAAAATACAGCATAGAAAACGCGGCGGTATACAGAAAAATGTGCACCGCCGCGTTTTTAAGGAGGAACAGAATGAAAAGAATCGCGAAATTCCACAAAGTCAGCAGGGAGCGCTTTTTAAAAGACTGGAAGGATAAATTTCCGGAAGCTTCCGAAAAGGAGATCCTTGAAATTTACGATGGGATCTCTCTGCCGAAAAGAGCCACGGCGGGAAGCGCGGGATACGACTTTTTTGCTCCGGCGGACGTAAAGCTGGCTCCGGGAGAGATTACCACCATTCCTACGGGAATACGGGCGGAAATGAAAGAAGAGTGGGTGCTGAAATGTTATCCTAGAAGCGGGCTGGGCTTTAAATATCGTCTGCAGCTCAACAACACAGTAGGGATCATAGACAGCGACTACTTCTATTCAGACAACGAAGGCCATATTTTTGTGAAACTGACAAACGACAGCCGCGAGGGAAAAACAGTGGAAATTTCTGCGGGAACAGGTTTTATGCAGGGAATCTTCGTAGAATACGGAATCACAGTGGACGATGACGCCAGCGCCGTCCGAAACGGCGGACTGGGAAGCACCACAGAACAAAAAGCGCAGTAAAGCACAAAAGAGAGCGGAAGAAAAAAAGACCCCGGAATTATTCCGGAGCCTGTCCTTTTTCTTCCGCCCTTTTTGCGTTTTCCACAATGGCCTGGAAAGCCTCTGCCGCAGCGTCGTACTCCTGGTCGTCATCGATATTGGAAAGCATCGGGTCGCCTGATTCTGTGCGGGAGAAGGAATAAAGATATACCTCGCCGCTCAGGTTCTGGCCGTTTTCATCCAGAGGAAGAAGGGCGATGTAATCCTTCTTGTTTACCGGATAAATCGTGAGAATGGCACATTCCACCTCAGTATCGTCCTCCAGAGTCAGAGTAATGGTATTATGGCCTTCATCCATTCTGGAGCCGCACTCCATGCCGCAGGAAGCACAGTCGCTGGGACTGCAGGATGATGCGTTGCTGAATTCGTCGCTCATGGTCTGATCCTCTCTGATTTTGTATTTAAAGTACTGCGGAAGCCGGTAAAAATCCTGGATTCCGCATGAGTCTCATTTTATCAGATATTTTCGGGGAATGCAATGCGGTTTCTGCATCTTGGCGAAAAAGCCGCCGGATCGAAGCGAAAAAGTTGACGGGGCAAAGCGAAAAGTTATTTGCTATGCGGGTGGAAGATGCTATAATGAATTATAGAAAAATTTGAAGGAGGCAGAAAGTGAAATTTATTTCATGGAATGTAAACGGCATCAGGGCCTGCCTGACAAAAGGATTTGAAGAAAGTTTCCGGAAGCTGGACGCGGATATCTTCTGCATCCAGGAGACGAAATGCCAGGAGGGCCAGGTAAAGCTGGAGCTTCCGGGCTACCGCCAGTTCTGGAATTACGCCAATAGAAGAGGATATTCCGGTACGGCTGTCTTTACAAAAGAAGAACCGGAGTCCGTATCTTACGGAATAGGAATAGAGGAGCACGACAAGGAGGGACGGGTGATTACCCTGGAATTTGAGCGGTTTTATCTTGTCACCGTATATACGCCGAATTCCCAGACAGAGCTGAAGCGCCTTTCCTACCGTATGGAATGGGAAAGGGATTTTCTTTCCTATCTGCTGAAGCTTCAGGAAAAGAAACCGGTGATCTGCTGCGGTGATCTGAACGTGGCCCATCAGGAGATCGACCTGAAAAATCCCAAAACAAACCGTAAAAACGCCGGATTTACCGACGAGGAAAGAGCGTGCTTTACAAAAGTCCTGGAAAGCGGATTCATTGACACTTTCCGGTACTTTTATCCGGATCAGGAGGGCATTTACTCCTGGTGGTCCTACCGGTTCAGGGCGAGAGAGAAAAACGCAGGGTGGAGGATCGATTATTTCCTGGTTTCCCCTACTCTGAAGGAAAACCTGAAAGACGCCGGAATCCACACGGAGATTATGGGTTCCGACCATTGTCCGGTGGAATTGGATCTTGATTTCTGACGGGGAAGAGAGAATGGGGCAGTATAGAAAGAAACGACCGAAAAAGGAGAGCTGGTTATGAAAAGACAGAATGTATTAGATATCCGCAGCGGCTATCCGGCTTTGTTTGGCGCCAACAAAATCGCGGAAGGGCTGAATTTTGCCGCAGAAGTTCCGAAAGGAGCAAAAGCCTCCCTGATCCTTTACCGTAAAGGTTCCGGGGTTCCCTGGAAGGAAATCCCTTTTCCGGAGGAATCCAGAACAGGAAAGATCTGCGCTTTGATCGTATCCGGACTAGACAGAAACCAGTACGAGTACAATTTCTGTATTGACGGGGAGATCGTGCAGGATCCTTATGCATACGGGATCCGCGGGAGAGAGCGCTTCGGCGCGCCTTTAGAATCCGGAGACGGGCATCAGATACGCTGCGCTTTTCTCCCGGATGAGCCCTACGACTGGGAGGGGGACAGATCTCCGGACATTCCCTATAAAGATATGATCCTTTATAAGGTTCATGTGAGAGGATACACAAAACAGTACAGGCTTTCACCGAAATTAAAGGGAACTTTCAAAGGGCTGCAGGAGATGATCCCTTACTGGAAGGAACTGGGAGTCAACGCCATAGAGCTGATGCCTGCCTATGAATTCTGTGAAATTCCCTCCTCCGGCAAAACAAAGGGAATGATCTCCGAGAAGAGACAGGAGGGAAAGGTAAACTACTGGGGTTATGTTTCCGGCTTTTATTTTGCTCCCAAACGGTCTTACTGCGCCACAAAGGAACCGGAAAAGGAATTCCGGGACATGGTGAAGGCGATGCACCAGGCGGGGATCCAGTGCATCATGGAATTTTATTTCCCAAAAGAGGTGAATCCGCTTCTTGCGTTAAAGGCCGCCTGCTTCTGGAAATGTTATTATCATGTGGACGGTTTCCATTTTGTAGGGGACGGCGTGCCGGGAGAACTGATCGCGGGGGATCACCTTCTCTATGGAACGAAAAAGATGTTCCAGAACCTTCCCGCCTGTGCAGAGGACGACAAAATGATGGCGGAATACCAGCCCGGGTTCCTCCAGGATATGCGCCGCTATCTGAAAAGCGACGAGGGAATGATCCCCGGAGCGGAATATCATATCCGCCATGTGAACCCTTCCGGCGGAACGATCAACTATATGGCGTGCCAGGACGGGTTTACCCTTTCCGATATGGTGTCTTATAATTACCGCCACAACGAGGAAAACGGAGAAAACAACACTGACGGAAGCGAATACAATTATTCCTGGAACTGCGGGGTGGAAGGCCCCAGCCGGAAGATTGCCATACGGAAAATGAGAGAGCAGCAGATACGGAACGCTTTTCTGATGCTTCTTATAAGCCAGGGAACTCCCATGATCTACGGAGGCGATGAATTCTGCAACTCACAGAACGGCAACAACAACGCCTACTGCCAGGATAATCCGGCAGGCTGGACGGACTGGAAGGCGTGCAAAAAGAACAGGAAGATCCTGCGTTTTGTCCAGGAAGCCATCGCTTTCCGCAAGGCCCATCCCATCCTTCATTTGGAGGAGGAGCCAAAAGGAGTGGATTATCTGGTGAAAGGATTTCCGGATATTTCCTTCCATGGAGAAAGGGCATGGTATCTGAACGAAGAGAACACCTGCCGGCTTCTGGGCGTAATGTACTGCGGAGCCTATGCAAAGAAAACGGACGGAACCCCGGATGATTTCCTTTATGTGGCCTGCAATTTCCACTGGGAAAACAGGACCATCGCTCTTCCCAACCTGCCGGAGGGAATGGTATGGAAAAAAACGGCGGACACCTCCGACCCGGAAGAAAACAGTTTCCGGGAGCGGGAGGAAGATTATCAGAAAAATATTGAGATCAATCCCCGGACGGTGGTCATTCTGGTGGGGAGAAAAAAGGAGGAATAAAAAATGCATCCCTGGCTGCATTTTAAAACGATCACAAGACATAAGCTGCTTGTCATGCAGTACTGTTTCCGCATAGGGCTTTATAAACAGGGACTGCTGCACGACCTGTCAAAATATTCTCCTGCGGAATTTCTTGTGGGCTGTAAATATTATCAGGGGACAAGAAGCCCCAATAACGCGGAGAGGGAGGCGATCGGCGTCTCCACCTCCTGGCTTCACCACAAAGGCAGAAACAAACACCATTTTGAACACTGGGTAGATTATTCTCTGGATAAGGAACATGTGATCATGGGGGCGCGGATGCCCCGGAAATATGTGGCGGAGATGGTAATGGACCGTATAAGCGCCTCCCGGAATTATCTGGGAGACGCCTATACGGACAGCCAGCCTCTGGAATATTTCCTGAAAAGCAAAGAAAAACTCTGGTTCATCCATCCTCAGACTAAGAAGGAACTGGAGGGGCTGCTCCGCATCCTGAACGATCACGGCGAGGAAAAACTTCTGCGGTACATCAGGCGCGTTTATCTGAAAAACAGGCCAAAGGAGCCGCGGTATTAAAATAAGTAGTACGGCAGGAAATAAAAGATGATCTATATTTCAGGCGGGAACTGTCTGTGAAAAGCAAAGGCTTTTTGAAGAGCGGCTGCTTTTTGCAGGCAGTTTTCTTTTTATGAAATAAACAGTATATAACACTTGACAACAGTTATATGCTGTTATATACTGTTTGTGACAGGAGGGATGGATATGCATATCATCATCAATCATTCTTCCATGGATCCTATTTACGAGCAGATCGCGGGACAGATCAGGGCGGAGATCATCAACGGAAATCTTTCGGAGGGAGAAGCGCTTCCCTCGGTAAGAACTCTTGCCAGAGAACAGAAGATCAGCGCTCTGACGGTGAAAAAAGCCTACGATTATCTGGAGGCGGAAGGTCTTGTGGTAACAGTCCACGGAAAAGGCAGCTTTATCGCCAGGGCCAATCAGGGGATGCTTATGGAAGAACGGAGAAAAGAACTGGAGAACGACCTGGAGCAGGCAATCCGGAAAGCCCGCCTCGGGGGGCTTGCAGACGAAGAGATCCGCGAGCTGTTTCAGTTGATTATGGAGGAATAGACCATGTTGGCAGAATTAAATCATGTAAAGAAGACATTTAAAGATTTTCAGCTTGACTGTTCTCTTTCCGTCCGTGAGGATTGCGTCACCGGACTGATCGGAGCTAACGGGGCGGGGAAGACTACGACTTTTAAGGCGATTCTGGGGCTGATATATCCGGAAAGCGGAGAGATCCGCATGTTTGGAAAAGACAGCTTTGGGATCACTGAGAAGGATAAGGAGGATGTGGGCACCGTTCTGGGCGGAAGCGGCTTTTCAGATTATCTTACTGCAAGACAGATGCAGAAGATCATGAAAGATTTTTATCCGAAATTCCGCGCCGGAGAATTTGAAAAAAACTGTGTCCGGTTTAAAATCCCCATGGGCAAGAAGGTGAAGGATTTTTCCAGCGGCATGAAGGCAAAGCTGAGAGTGCTTCTTGCGGTAAGCCATGAAGCGAGGCTTCTGATCCTGGACGAACCTACGGCGGGACTGGATGTGACGGCAAGAGAGGACATTCTGGATCTTCTCCGGGAATATATGGAGACGCCGGGAAGAGGGATCCTGATCAGCTCCCACATTTCCGCGGATCTGGAACAGTTCTGCGACGATATTTATATGATCGACCAGGGAAGGATCGTCCTTCATGAAGAAACGGACAGGATACTGGAGGACTATGGCGTGATCAAGGTAAGCGCCGCCGATTATGAGAAACTGGACAAAAGAGCGATTCTGCGCATAAAAAAGGAAAGCTTCGGTTATAGCTGCCTTACTGACCAGAGACAGTTTTACCTGGAAAATTATCCTGGCCTGGCGGTGGAAAAAGGTTCTGTGGATGAAGTGATTTCCATGATAGTGAGAGGAGAAGCGTTATGAAAGGATTGATGAGAAAAGATCTGGCTCTTGTTGCCGTGAACGCCAGAACATATCTGTTTGTGCTTCTTATTGTGGCGGTCTGGATGTTTGCGACTGTAAAAGGCGGGGAGATTTCCTATTTCGGCTGTATTTATATGATTATTGTTTTCGGATTTGTGGGCCTGAGTACCATAACCTCCGACGAACAGAACAGGGCTGTAGGATTTCTGATGACGCTGCCCATTAAGAGAAGCGATTATGTAAAAGAAAAATATCTTCTCTGCGCCATGTATATTATCTGCGGATGGGCGCTGTCCGTTATACTGGCGGCTGTCATATACCGGGGACGTATTTTGGCCGCGGACGAGCCTTTTATCATATTCAGCGTTCTTTATATGCTGGCGGTCGCTATGCTCATTTGCCTGATGATCCCTGTAAATTTCCGGTTTGGCACAGAAGCAGCCAGGATCGTTCTTGTGGGTGTTTTCGCCGTGATCGTGCTGGGCGTTGGTGCTGGCCTGTATCTTCTGGAAAAGATCATACCGGATCACTCTTATTTTGATAAGATCGCGGAGATGTTTGACAAGGTAACAGCCGGACAGCTTCTCATCGTGTTTCTGGCTGTGCTGGCAGTGGAAGGCGCCCTGTCTTATCTTTACAGCCTGAGAGTGATAAAACGGAAGGAGTTCTGACAATCCCCCGAATTTCTGGTATAATATTCAGAAATCAGAAAAAGCGAGGGAAGAGAAATGAACAGAAACCAGATTTTTATAAAATGCGGAACCGAATACCAGAAGATGACAGAAGAGCTTTTGGAGGAAAGCAAGCTTGCGGCTCTTATCGGTGACAGGAAGAAACGTATCGCGATCAAGCCAAATCTTGTTTCCGCCTCCGACCCGTCCAACGGAGCCACCACTCACCGGGAGATCCTGGCGGGCATTATGGAATACCTCAGGCGGAACGGTTTTCAGAATCTTGTGCTGACAGAGGGCTCCTGGGTGGGAGAAAAGACAGAGGATGTTTTTCAGGCATGCGGCTATCAGGAGATCTGTGAGAAATATCAGGTTCCCTTCCATGATACCCAAAAAGACAGAGGCGTTTCTGCAGACTGCTGCGGAATGGAGCTGAATATCTGCAGCAGCGTCCGGGAGATCGACTTTCTGATCAATGTGCCTGTGCTGAAAGGGCACTGCCAGACAAAGATCACCTGCGCTCTGAAAAACATGAAGGGCCTGATCCCTAATTCCGAGAAGAGAAGATTCCATTCTCTTGGGCTCCACAAGCCCATAGCTCATCTGAATACGGCTATCCGGCAGGATTTCATCGTAGTGGACAATATCTGCGGAGATCTGGACTTTGAGGACGGAGGAAATCCGGTAGTCATGAACCGTATCCTTGCGGGAAGAGATCCGGTGCTGATAGACGCTTATGTCTGCCATATGATGCATTACGCCGTATCGGAGGTGCCTTATGTGAAAATGGCGGCAAAGCTGGGCGTAGGCTGCGGGGACATCGGAAAAGCGGATATCCGCATATGCGGAGACGACGCCGGAGAACAGCTTCCCCGATCAAGAAAGGTGGTGGAGCTTTCCGACGCTGTGGAAGAAGTGGAATCCTGCAGCGCCTGCTACGGCTGCCTGCTGCCTGCTCTTGACCGTCTGAAGGAGGAAGGGCTTCTTGAGAAACTTCACGAGAAGATCTGTATCGGACAGGGCTTCCGCAAAAAGGAAGGAGAGCTGGGAATCGGTCACTGCACAAAAAAATTCCGCTGTCATCTGGAAGGCTGTCCTCCCCTTGAAGGGGAAATCTATGATTTCCTGAAAAACTATATCTTGGAACACGATAGATAAAACATTTTTTGCAGACAGAAAAAGACTGCTCTCATTGTCCGGCGGACAGATACGGCCAGACGATGAGAGCAGTTTCATACAGAAGGAATGTTCTCAGAAGTCTCTCGCCGCCTCTGTGAGAATCTCCAGAATCTGATCTTCCGTAAAGCGGCTGCTGTCAATGCAGAGGTCGTACTGCGTCAGATCCGTCCACTTTTCGTCTGTGAAAAACTCATAGTAAGCGCGGCGCTCTTTGTCCATCTGCTTCACCATCTTGCGGGCGCTTTTTTCCTCCCGGCCTGTGCGGGCCCGGATATTCCGGACGCGGAGCTCATAGGGAGCGTAGATAAAGATACTGAGCGCCTTATCTTTCAGGATGTGGTTCGCGCAGCGGCCGACGATCACACAGTTGCCTTTGTCTCCAAGGGACAGAATAATATTCCGCTGTATCTCGTAAAGCACGTCGTTCATGGGGATCGCATAGTAATCAGGACTGATCTGTATTTCATGGTCTATAGAAAAACGCCACTGGCTGGGCTTTTTTTCATCTACCTTTGCAAATTCATCAAAAGGAACCTGTTTCTCTTTGCTGGCCATTTCGATCAGCTCTTTGTCATAGAACGCATATCCCAGTTTGTCTGCAAGAGCTTTTCCAATGACACGTCCCCCGCTGCCGTACATACGGTTGATGGTAATGATGTGTTTACTCATATGAAATCCTCCCTCCCGGCTCTTTCTTTTGTCTTAATTATATCATAATTATCATGCAATTTCCACAATAAATCAATATAAAATGAAATAAATTCAGAGAAAATATACATATAAACAGAAGGGTAAAAAATATTCGCTGGTGATTATGACGAAAAGCTTTCCGGCCTGTGACAGACGGCAGGGGGAGAAAAGGGACGGCTCCTGTCGGAAAAAACTGCTTGACATATCCGCGCTTATTAAATATAATTTTCTTATGCATTACAAAAATGTTACAAAAAAATAAAAACATGTGAAAAATGCAAGGAAGTAAATGTTATGAGGAACGCAAAATTATCGGACAACCATGAAAAAAGTGAAAGAAAAGGAAATCCATCCATCCATGGATTTGTATCGCTGAGTGTATGTGCTGTTACGGTAATCACTCTGTCGCTGGGGATGCGGATTGCCGGAAGCGAGAGGAAGAACCAGGTATACGCTGCTTCTGACTCTGAGGCCGTTTCCGCCAGTGTGAGCAGTGTGGATTACGATCTTCCAACAGGGATCGCGGGAGTGGCTTCCGGCGTAAGCTCAGCTCCGGAAGTGGGATCTGAGATCTACCGGATCGGAACGTCCTGCGAGCATGTAGTAGTAGGCCAGAGGGTGCAGAAGGTGCAGAGAGGCGTGCAGGAACTCAACGTAAGCGAGTCCATGGCCGCCGCCGTGGACGATTTTGATTCCCAGGCGATCACCCTGGCTTCTTCCGCTACAATGATGTCGGACACGGATTATGAGAATCTTTTGAAGATCGTGGAGGCAGAGGCAGGAACGGAAGATATCAAGGGACGTGTCCTTATCGCCAATGTGATTATGAACCGCGTGATGCATCCGGAATTTCCTGATAACATTACAGAGGTGATATGGGAATATGACAACGGAGTGCCTCAGTTTTCTCCTGTAGCGGACGGCCGGATCAATGAAGTGACGATCTCGGACGAGACGAAGGAAGCGGTCAGACTGGCTATGGAGGGTGTGGACTATTCGGAAGGAGCCCTGTTCTTTATCCAGAAATCCGCGGCGGAGAAACACAATATCGCGTGGTTTGAAAGAGACCTGAAGAGATTGTTTAAACACGGCGTCCATGAATTTTATACATATCCGGAAGAAACGTCAGAGAGCGGAGAAGCTTTAGAAGAAGACGCACAGGATTCTTCCGGTGAGGACACCCAGCTTGTACAGATGATAAAGACAGATACTTCCCAGGTATCATAAAATACAGGAGAGAAAAACGGGAAAGCCCTGCGTCAGCAGGGTTTTCCTATTTTTCTATGGCATTTTGGAAAAGAACATGATACAATGTTGCAGAAGAAAATGAAGCAGAGAACGATGTGAGAAAGATAAGAAAGGCAGGAACAGTATGCAGGTATTATATAAAAGCACCAGAGGAAACGGAGAAACAGTGACGGCTTCCCAGGCAATCTTAAAAGGACTTTCCCAGGACGGAGGACTGTTTGTCCCCACCGTGATCCCAAGTCTGGACGTGCCGGCGGAACGCCTTGCGCAGATGTCTTACCAGGAGACGGCTTATGAAGTGATGAGCCGCTTTCTGACGGATTTTACAGAAGAAGAACTGAAAAGCTGCATTTCACGGGCATATGATTCCAAATTTGACACAGAAGAGATCGCGCCCCTTCACAAGGCGGACGGAGTGTATTTCCTGGAGCTGTTCCACGGCGCTACGATTGCCTTTAAGGATATGGCGCTTTCCATTCTGCCCCATCTTATGACTACGGCGGCTAAGAAGAATCATGCGGACAAGGAGATCGTAATCCTCACCGCTACTTCGGGAGATACCGGCAAGGCAGCTATGGCAGGCTTTGCGGACGTTCCCGGGACGAAGATCATCGTATTTTATCCGAAGCATGGAGTAAGCCCCATCCAGGAGAAACAGATGGTGACGCAGAAGGGAAACAATACCTATGTGGTAGGGATCACCGGGAATTTCGACGACGCCCAGAGCGCGGTGAAGAATATGTTCAACGACCAGGGGCTGGCGGAAGAGCTGGCTGAGGCGGGATTTCAGTTCTCCTCCGCCAACTCCATCAATATCGGACGCCTGGTGCCTCAGATCGTATACTATGTATACGCTTATGGAAAGCTGGTAAAATCAAAAGCAATACAGCCTGGGCAGAAGATCAACGTGGTGGTTCCCACCGGAAACTTCGGAAACATCCTGGCGGCTTACTACGCGAAGCTTATGGGGCTTCCGGTAAATAAGCTGATCTGCGCCTCCAACGAAAATAAAGTGCTGTTTGATTTCTTCCGCACAGGAACTTACGACAGGAAGAGAGATTTCATCCTGACCTCGTCTCCTTCCATGGATATCCTGATCTCAAGCAATCTGGAACGTCTGATCTACCGCCTTACAGGCGAGGACGCCGGAAAGTGCAGAGAGCTTATGGAGGCTTTGAGCAAAGGCGGAGAATATACGATCACTGAGGAGATGAAAGCCGGACTTGCGGACTTCTACGGAAATTACTGCAGCGAGGGAGAGACAAGGGAGGCCATCAGCGCCACATACTACGGCTCCGGCTATGTGATCGATCCTCATACGGCTGTGGCGGCAGGAGTTTACCAGAAATATCTCCGGGATACGGAAGATTCTTCTGTTGCAGTCATAGCGTCTACCGCAAGCCCATATAAATTTACAAGAAGCGTAATGGACGCGGTTTCCGACAGATATCAGGGACTGGATGATTTTGCCCTTGCAGACGCTCTTTCCGCCCTTACTGGGATCAAGGTGCCGAAGGCTGTGGAGGAAATCCGTACGGCTCCTGTGCTTCACGACACAGTGGTGGCGGCTTCCGAAATGCCGGATACGGTGCGGAAGATTCTCGGAATCAGATAAAAACCGTATTTTTTGTAAAGAGATTGAAATATATTAGAATAAAATGTTGAAAAACAGCATATAATAGAGTACAATAAAAGAAACAAAATCCTGGGATGTGCGAGACCCCTTCCATTTTTGAACCTACATTGACAACAAGGGAATCCAACATCGCAAATGTGATGTCAGACCTCTCGTCGTGGTAGGCAGATCATTTGTTGAGGACACCCACCTAGCGGCGGCTAGGCGTCAAAAAGAAGGGAACGGCATCCTGGGACCTTTAAGAAAAAGCGAGCCATCTGATGGCTCTTTTTTTGAAGGCAGAAACCAGTAGCGGGAGGGAAAAACATGGTAACAGAAAAAATTTTTGACAGACTGCCGTCCGGCGGAGAGATCCGCTGTTTTCATCTGGAAAACGCTTCAGGGGCATATGCGGAGGTTCTGGAGTACGGGGCGCTTTTGACAAAGCTGTGCGTACCGGACAGGGACGGCGTACAGAAAGACGTGGTGCTGGGATATGATTCCATAGAAGGATATCTGACAAACGGCTGCTTCTTCGGGGCCACGATCGGAAGAAGCGGAAACCGTATTGAAGGCGGCCGTTTCATGCTGGAAGGCAAAGAAGTCGTTCTGGCGAAAAACGAGGGGGAAAATAACCTTCACAGCGGCCCGGAAGGGTTTGAGAAAAAGATGTGGAAGGCGGAGAAGATCTCCCAGGAAAAAAACAGCGTTACTTTTTCCAGGATCAGTCCTGACGGGGAAAACGGATTTCCGGGAGAGTTTCACGTTTCCGTTACATACGAGTTTACAGAGGACAACGCTCTCAGGATCGTCTATGAGGGAACCAGCGACAAGACCACAGTTGCCAATATGACGAATCATTCCTACTTTAATCTTAACGGAGAGGGCAGCGGCAAAGTTCTTGACCAGTATCTTACTATCTATGCTCAGTCCTACACTCCGGTAAGGGAGGACTCGATCCCTCTTGGAGAAAATGTGCCGGTGGAGGGAACTCCTATGGATTTCCGCAAAGAAAAGACGATCGGTCAGGATATCGAGGCGGATTTCCAGCAGTTGAAATATACAGGCGGCTTTGACCATAACTATGTGACGGAGGGCTATAAGCCGGGAGAGATCCGGAAGATTGCCTGCGCCAGATCAGAAAAAACAGGAATCGTGATGGAAGTTCTCACTGACTGTCCCTGCGTACAGTTTTACGCCGGAAATTTTGTAGAGAACGAAAAAGGAAAAAACGGCCATGTTTACGGCAAAAGGGACGGCTTCTGCCTGGAAACACAGGTGGAGCCCAACGCGGTGAACGTTCCCGCCTTTCATTCCCCTGTTCTGGAGAAAGGCGGCCGTTATCATTCAGAGACCGTCTACAAGTTTAGCGTGAAAAAATAAGCAGATGCCATTGGCAAGTCTGGCATGAAAAAGAAACAGATGCCATTTTTTCTGGTTTTCTTCATATACTCTTTATATGAGGAAAACCAGATTTTTTTATGCACATCATTTTTTACTGGCAGTTCTTTTGGGAAGTATGGTCCTGATCAATTCCGCAATGGAAACCCGAAGGGCGCAGAAAGAAGAATACCTGAAGCTGGCGGAGCGGGAAGCGGAGGAGACAGGGATACAGGAAGCGGAGAAGACCGGGATACAGGAAGCGGAGAAGAGGGAGATACAGGAAGCAGATGCGGAAAAAACAGCAGGGCAGGAAGAAGGAGAACCGGCAGATTCCGGTAAGGAGGAAGAGGGAGCCGCGGGAAAGGAAGCAGATGGGGAAAAGAAGGAGGAGCCCATGATCCGGGTGCTTCTGATGGATACCGGCTATACGTCCTGCTTTCATCCTTTTGTTTCCCTGGTCTTTGACGGACAGGAAAGGTCATACAGCCCTGACAGCATGGAAACAGGGGAGGATCTGAAGATCACTCCCAGGGAGGGCGGCGTACAGATCACTTCCATACAGCGGCAGAGCGGAAGTCCGGTATATGAAGGAAGTATTGAGATCAGCAGACGGGAAGAGGGGTTTCTTCTGGTCAATGAGCTTCCTCTGGAAACTTATCTGGAAGCGGTGGTGCCCAGTGAGATGCCTTCCGGATATGAGATGGAGGCGCTGAAGGCCCAGGCAGTCTGCGCCAGGACCTATGCCTGGAAACAGATGCAGGAGAGAAAGCTGGAGGAGTACGGGGCGGATGTGGACGACAGTGTGAATTATCAGGTATATCAGAATATCAGCCCCCAGGAAACAACTACCCAGGCGGTAGAGGAGACAAGGGGGAAAATCCTCTGTCAGAACGGGGAGCCGGTGGAGGCCTATTATTTTTCTACTTCCGCAGGAGTCACAAGTACAAATGTGATCTGGGGAGCAGACGAGCCGGCGTCCTATCTGAAAAGCGTGCCCTGTTCCTTTGACGCCCAGGAGCCATGGAGCTGGTGGCAGGTGGAGATTCCCTGGGAGAATCTGGAAAAGAGAGCCGCGGACCGTCTGGGAAAGGAGGGAAGGCTTCTTGGCGTAGCCGTGACAAGGAAAGAGGAAAGCGGCGCGGTGACAGGACTGGAGGTGGTTTCGGAGGCTGGTTCTTTCCTTCTGGAAGAGGAATATGCCATCCGGGAATTTTTGTCGCCTCAGGGATGTGTGATCACTGAGAAAGACGGAACTTCCGCAGAGGGAGGAACTCTGCTTCCAAGCTCTTATTTTGAGATCGAGGCTGCGCCGGGAACCTCGGTTGTTCTTACCGGAGGCGGGTATGGACATGGAGTGGGGATGAGCCAGAACGGAGCCAACCAGATGGCGGCCCGGGGATATACCTGTGAAGAGATCCTGGATTATTTTTTTAAGGATGTAGAGATCCGGACGCTTCCTCTGACAGGATAAGGCGCACCGGAGGCGGGAAGTCTTGTCACGGCAGCGGATTCATGGTATGATGATTAAGCAGTAAATATATTTGCCGGAGAAGAGATATGGAAAAGATAAAAGAAAAAAGTTCTCTTCATTTAATCCTGGGATTCGCGGAAAGAATCAGGGTGGACCATGTAGGCGCCTACGCTGCGCAGACGGCCTATTTCCTGATGATGTCCTTCATTCCCTTTATATTGTTTCTGACAGCCATTGTGCAGTATACGCCTCTGACCTACCGGGTGGTGCGCCAGGTGATCATCGGGATCGTTCCGGAAAATCTCCAGGGATTTGTCCTCAGCATTGTGGCCGAGGTGTTTTCCAAAAGCATCGCTGTGCTGCCTGTATCCGCCGTTATGGCGCTGTGGTCATCTGGAAAAGGAATGCAGGCGCTGATCAACGGGCTGAATACGATCTACCATGTGCGGGAAACACGTAACTGGCTTGTCAACAGGATCTATTCCATGTTTTATATGTTCCTTTTTGTGATCGCCCTGATCGTCAGCCTTCTGCTTCTTGTTATGGGAAACAGGATCCATGAGGCGGCAATGGAATATGTTCCTTTCCTCGGGAGAGTGATCGGCAGGATACTGGGCGCAAAAACGTTTCTTGTTTTTGTGATGCTGTTTCTTGTCTTTCTGGTGCTGTACCGGTATCTCCCCAACAGAAAGGCAACCCTGAAAAGCCAGGTGCCGGGAGCTTTTCTCACGGCGGTGGCCTGGTCGCTGTTTTCTTATTTCTTTTCCCTGTATTTCGAGTTCTTTCCGAATGTCAGCAGTATGTACGGAAGTCTCTCCACTTTGATCATGGTAATGCTTTGGCTTTACTGCTGTATGAATCTTCTGCTTTACGGAGCGGAGATCAACGCATATTTTGAAAATCAGTTCCGGCAGGCCCAGATCAGCTTCTGGAAGCTGATCGCGAGAAAGAGAAAGCAGTTCCTGGCGGAGCGGAAGGAAGCCAGACAGAAAAAGAAGGGCCGCGGAGAAGAAAAAGAAGAGGAGAAAAAATCTTGACAGATTTTTCTTCCTGTGGCATAGTAGTATAAGATGAAAAGCTGTGAAGGCGTATCAGGGAGTTGTTTCCTTGCAGAGAGAAGAAGTCACCGGCTGTAAGCTTCTTTAAGTTCAGACAATTCCTCAATTTCCCGCCGGAGCCGCATTTCTGAACAGATCCGGATCTGCTTTTGGGTTTCAGTAGGAAATGACGTCGCTGCGCGTTAAGCAGACACTGAGAGCTTGTATTTTTTATACAGGAAACAGGGTGGTACCGCGGATATTCCGTCCCTCATCAGAGGGGCGGTTTTTTTGTGAAATTGCGGGAGCGCGAAGAGCGGGGAGAACCGCATGGCATCAAAGTGGATGCAGCCAGATGCATATGGTGTTTTGGCTGCCTGCGGCTGCATCCGGTGCACAAAAAGCAAAAACTGATTAAAATTTTAAACGCATATCAAAAGGAGACATGAACCATGAATATGAAGGAAAAGCTTCAGGAACTGGCGGAGACGGCCAGAAAACGGATTCAGGAAGCAGACGCTCCGGATAAGCTGAACGAAGTCAAAGTGGCTTATCTTGGAAAAAAAGGCGAGCTCACCACCATTCTGAAGGGAATGAAGGATGTAGCTCCGGAAGAGCGCCCGAAGGTGGGACAGCTTGTCAATGAGACAAGGGCAAAGATCGAGGAGCTTCTTGAGGAGACGAAGAAGAACCTGGAGGAAGCTGTCCGGGAGGAAAAAATGAAGGCGGAAGTGATCGACGTAACCCTTCCTGCGAAGAAGGCCAGAATCGGACACCGCCATCCAAACACCATCGCTCTGGAAGAAGTGGAACGTATTTTTATCGGCATGGGCTACGAAGTTGTAGAAGGACCGGAAGTAGAATATGCGGACTATAACTTTACCAAGCTGAACATTCCGGAGGACCATCCGGCAAGAGACGAACAGGATACTTTTTTCATCAATAATTCCATCCTGCTCCGTTCCCAGACCTCCCCGGTACAGGCCCGTGTTATGGAAAAAGGAAAGCTGCCTATCCGTATGATCGCGCCGGGAAGAGTATTCCGCTCCGACGAAGTGGACGCAACCCACTCTCCTTCTTTCCACCAGATCGAGGGAATGGTCATTGACAAACATATTACCTTCGCGGATCTGAAGGGAACCCTGGAGGAATTCGCGAAAGAGCTTTTCGGACCGGAGACGAAGACGAAATTCCGTCCCCATCACTTCCCGTTTACAGAGCCCAGCGCGGAGGTGGACGTATCCTGCTTCAAATGCGGCGGAAAGGGCTGCCGTTTCTGTAAGGGTTCCGGATGGATCGAAATTCTGGGCTGCGGTTCCATTCATCCCAATGTGCTGAAAATGTGCGGGATCGATCCTGACGAATACACAGGCTTCGCTTTCGGCGTAGGTCTGGAGAGAATCGCTCTTCTGAAATATGAAATCGACGATATGAGACTTTTATATGAAAACGACATCCGTTTCCTGAAACAGTTCTGATAAGAGCGGTTCTCCGGAAAAAAGCACCGGCACAGGTGCGGATAGAGATAGAAAGGTGGATAAAACATGAATACATCAATGTCCTGGATAAAAATGTATGTACCGGATCTGGATGTGACGGCGCAGGAATATACAGACGCTATGACGCTTTCCGGAACGAAGGTGGAAGGCTATGAGGAGCTGGACGCGGATCTGGACAAAATTGTCATCGGACAGATCAAAAAGATTGAAAAACATCCCGACGCAGATAAGCTGATCGTCTGCCAGGTGGATATCGGAACGGAAATGGTGCAGATCGTAACCGGAGCGCCGAATGTAAAGGAAGGCGACAAGGTTCCGGTTGTTCTGGACGGCGGCCGGGTGGCGGGAGGCCATGACGGCAAAAAGACTCCGGGAGGGATCCAGATCAAAAAAGGAAAACTCCGCGGCGTGGAATCCTGCGGTATGATGTGCTCCATCGAGGAGCTTGGAAGCACCAGAGAAATGTATCCGGAAGCTCCGGAATACGGCATTTATATTTTCCCGGAAGACGCGGAAGTAGGCGCAAGCGCCGTGAAAGCACTGGGACTGGACGACGCAGTATTTGAATATGAGATCACGTCCAACCGTGTGGACTGCTACAGCGTTATCGGTATCGCCAGAGAGGCTGCCGCTACCTTCGGCAAAAAATTCTGCCCTCCTGTTGTGACGAAAACAGGAAACGATGAGGATGCTTCCGACTATATTAAAGTAACGGTGCAGGATCCGGATCTTTGCCCCCGCTATACAGCGAGAGTGGTAAAGAATGTAAAGATAGGCCCTTCTCCAAAATGGATGCAGAGATGTCTTGCCTCCAATGGCATCCGTCCGATCAATAACCTGGTAGATATCACCAACTATGTGATGGAAGAATACGGACAGCCCATGCACGCTTATGATCTAGACACCATTGAAGGACGGGAGATCATTGTGCGCCGCGCTCAGGCAGGAGAAAAGTTTGTGACCCTGGACGGACAGGAAAGGATCATGGACGAAAACGTTCTGATGATCTGCGATGGAAAGAAGCCGGTAGGCATCGGTGGAATCATGGGCGGAGAGAACTCCATGATCACAGATCATGTGCATACGGTGCTGTTTGAGGCAGCCTGCTTCAACGGTCCGAATATCCGTCTGTCCTCCAAGAGGATCGGTCTTCGTACAGACGCTTCCGGAAAATTTGAAAAAGGTCTGGATCCCAATAATGCAGAGGCGGCTATCGACCGCGCCTGCCAGTTAATGGAGGAACTGGGCGCAGGAGAGGTTGTCGGCGGCATGGTAGATGTGTGCTGCGAGACAAGAGAGCCTTCCAGAGTTCCTTTTGAGCCAGAAAGGATCAATCATATCCTGGGAACAGATCTTACAAAAGAAGAAATGCTCTCCTATCTTGCGAGAGTGGAGCTTGCCTATGACGAAAAGACAAATGAGATCGTAGCGCCTACCTTCCGTCAGGATATCCACTGTACCGCGGATGTGGCTGAAGAAGTGGCAAGATTTTACGGATACGATAAGATCCCCACTACTCTTCCAAAGGGCGAGTCTACAACAGGAAAGCTTCCCTTTAAGCTGAGGATCGAGCAGGTGGCAAGAGACATTGCGGAATACTGCGGCTTCTCCGAAGGAATGACGTATTCCTTTGAAAGCCCGAAGGTATTTGACAAACTGAGAATCCCGGAAGACAGCGATCTGAGAAAGGTGATCACTATCAGCAATCCGCTGGGCGAGGACTACAGCATCATGCGTACCACCACACTGAACGGAATGCTCAGCTCACTGGCCACCAACTATAACAGAAGAAATAAAAACGTCCGTCTCTATGAGATCGGAAAGGTTTATCTTCCGAAATCGCTTCCCCTTACCGAGCTTCCGGATGAGAGAGTACACTTTACTCTTGGAATGTACGGAGACGGAGATTTCTTTGACATGAAAGGCGTCTGCGAAGAATTCTTTGAAAAAGCGGGAATGAAAAAGAAGGTTCACTATACTCCGGACAGCGGCAAGCCTTACCTGCATCCGGGAAGACAGGCAAGGATCCTGTATGAAGGCAAAGCGGTAGGTTATCTGGGAGAGGTGCATCCTCTTGTTGCCGATGCCTATGGAATCGGTGAAAAAGCATATATCGCCGTGATCGATATTCTTGATATTCTGGAATTTGCAGGCTTTGACCACAAATATACCGGAATCGCAAAATATCCGGCGGTGACAAGGGACCTGAGCATGGTGGTTCCGAAAAATGTTCTTGCAGGCGATATTGAGAATATGCTGGAACAGAGAGGCGGAAAGATCCTGGAATCCTATCAGCTCTTTGATGTATACGAGGGAGCGCAGATCAAAGCGGGATATAAATCCATGGCGTACTCTATTGTATTCCGCGACCATGACAGAACATTGGAGGAAGCGGATATTACCGCGGTAATGAAGAAGATCCTGAACGGTCTTACTTCTCTTGGAATCGAGCTGAGAAGCTGATGAGACTTTATATTATCAGACATGGGGTGACAGAGTGGAACGCTCTGAAAAAGGTTCAGGGGGCGGCGGATATTCCTCTTGCCCCTGAAGGGATCCGCCTTGCGAAGATCACGGGGGAAGCCTTAAAGGATGTGCCTTTTGACATCTGTTTTACCAGCCCCCTTAAAAGAGCGGAGGAAACTGCCCGGCTTGTGCTTGGAGACAGAGCCTCCAGGATTCCGGTGATCCCTGACAAAAGAATCCAGGAAATTGATTTTGGAGTCCTGGAAGGTACAAGGTTTAAGGATGAAAACGGGAAGATCCTCAGCGAGGAAATGGAAATTTTCTTTTCGGAGCCGCAGAAGTTCAAGCGCCCGGAAAACGGAGAGAATATCCCGGACATCCTGGCCAGAACGAGAGATTTCTGGGAGGAAAAAATCCACGATCCTTCCCTGGAAGATAAGACTGTCCTTATCGCTTCCCACGGCTGCGCAGTCCGGGCGCTGCTTCAGAACGTATACCATGATCCGGAGAATTTCTGGCATGGAAGCGTTCCCCCGAACTGCGGCGTGAATATTGTGGATGTCCAGAATGGAGAAGCAGTACTCCTGGAAGAAGATAAAGTATACTATTAAGAAGAAATTTAAATAAGTATTCTAAATAAGCTCGCCTGTTGGCGGGCTTGTTTTTTTCTCGGATGTAAACAAACCTTCTAAAGAGTTTATCTAATGGCGGGTTTGTTTTTTCTGTGGATGTAAACAAACTTTCTAAAGAGTTTATCTAATGATGAGCTTGTTTTTTCTAAGATGCACAGTTAAGGATGATCAATTCAGTTGGACAGTTACATTTCCCCCTGACATTTCTGATAGACGGATATTTCTGTTGTGCCAGACAGGATCTTACGGTTAAAAACAACAAATCGAGGGAAGTAACCGTAACCCCGGACGGAATCCTACGGACGAAAATACGGAATCGAGGAAAGTAACTGTAACTCCGGACGGAATCCTACGGACAAAAATACGGAATCCAGGAAAATAACCGTAACCTCAGGTGCCAGTTTACGGTTGAAAACATCGAATCGAGGAAAGTAACCGTAACCTCAGGTGCCAGTTTACGGTTGAAAACAACAAATCGAGGGAAGTAACCGTAACTCCGGACGGAATCCTACGGACAAAAATACGGAATCCAGGAAAATAACCGTAACCTCAGGTGCCAGTTTACGGTTGAAAACAACAAATCCAAGGAAGTAACCGTAAGAATGGGCGCCAGTTTACGGTTGAAAACAACAAATCCAAGGAAATAACCGCAGAGCTTTCCTACTCATTTCTGTTTTTCATGGCACAGCGGAAAATGACTTTCCTGTCGGGATGAAATGTTGCCGATCATTGCCGCTTATACATTTCAGGTTATACATTTCAGCCCCGGTAAAGTGGAAAAGACAGCTTGTAGTGTCAGAAATGATATGATATTATGGTAAAAAAGCAAAAATTATACATCTAAGGAGGATGATTATGGGAAAAAAGATAGCAAACACACTGCTGTTTCTGGCAGTTCTGGCTGCGGGAATAGGAATGACGCTTTATGTAGGCCAGGGAGCGGTCAGTGTTCTGGTCTATAATTTCATTTTCCTTGCAGTGATGGTAGTGATCTATGTAATCTGCCTGTTCGGCGGAATGTTCCGTATGAATGATCTGGCACGTGCTTTCCGGGATGCGGCGGAAGGAATTTCCAACGCCTTCCAGGCGCCGGGAAAAGCAGAGATAAATAAGATCCAGGCTTTAGGCGGGATTTTTCAGCACAGATATCTGGACAGGCGGATGAACGATTTTACGGAGGAAATCGGTAAAAGCGCGGAAGGACTGGCGGATATTGAGGAATATTTTAATGAGGATGAACTGGACAACCATATCCACAAACGCCTTCTGGAAATGGCGCCGGATATCTTTACCAGCCTGGGTATTCTGGGAACCTTTGTAGGACTTGTCTGGGGCCTGAAAAACTTTGAACCTTCCAACTACGAAGCCATGACAAATTCCGTTTCCGCTCTCGTAGACGGAATTAAAGTGGCCTTTCTGACTTCCATTTACGGAATTTCTTTATCCATTATATACAGCTACGGGATGAAAAGTGAGTATTCTTCTATGACAGAAGGACTGCAGGCATTTCTCGGGAAATTCCATACATATGTAATGCCTACGGCGGAAAGCGAGTCCATGAATCTTCTGGTGTCCAGCCAGAAGAACCAGACGGCTGCCATGAACCAGATGGCGGAAGAATTTTCCGTAAAAATGGCCGACAGCTTTGAAAAAGTGATCACCCCTACATTTAAAAAAATGAACGATTCTCTGGATGTGCTCGTTTCTTCTGTGACACGGTGCCAGGAGGATGCGGTGAAAGAAATTCTGGATGCTTTTCTGAAAGAAATGAACAACTCTTTTCAGACGCAGTTTTCTGATTTCGGCAAAGCGCTGGAGCGGCTGAAGGATGCGCAGACAGACAACACGAATTATACGACAAATCTGTATCAGGCAATGAGCCGGCAGCTAAGCGACTCCTATGTGCAGCATGAAGCCGCTATGAAAAAAATACTGGAAGAATCCGGAAAAAGCCAGAAGCAGTATCTGGATACAGCCAACAGACTGGTGCAGGACAACCAGATCATCCAGAAACAGCAGCAGGCGGATTATCATCATCTTGCGGACTACCTGAAAGAAGCGGAAACATCTTCCGCCAAGTTCTGGGTGGCCTGCAATCAGACGATGCAGAAATACGTGGAAGCGGCGGCTCAGGGAATGGACCGTGTATCTGCGGCAGGAAAGGCTGGCAGCGACCTGATGGAATCCAATCGGCGTGTAGTAGAGGAATTTGATGCCAGACTGCAGGAATTTGCGGAGTATCAGAAGAGATCCTACCGGACCATGGAACAGGTGCGCAGACTTTTGTCAGATATTACGGCGGCGAAGGAGAAAGGAGAAATCCGTCTTTCCGCAGGAAGAAACGCCCAGAATGAGACAATGGAAAAGCTTCAGGAGATCCTGACAGCCCAGAGCGAGCAGCAGCAGGAGATCCTGGAAGAAATGTCAAAAAATATCAGAGAGATGGCGAAAGCTTCCGGAAAAGGAAAGTTCGGCTTATTCAGATAAAAGGAGAAATACATGCGCAGAAGAAAAAAATCAGAAGACCGTGGCTTCAATGTCTGGCGGTCTTATTCCGACATGATGGCAGGCGTTCTGCTCCTGTTTGTACTGATCATGTGCGTAACCCTGTTTCAGGCGCAGAAAAGCTATAATGAAAGTGTTCAGGAGAGGGATGAAAAGCTTGCCATGCAGGAGGAATACACCCTTGAGATCCTGGCAAAGCAGAATGAACTGGACGAGCAGCAGGGAAAACTTCAGGATCAGGATCAGCAGCTGAAAACCCAGGATGAAAAGCTGGAGGAACAGGAACAGCTTCTCTCCCAGCTTGCGGCCAAGCTTCAGGACCAGGAAGATACGCTGAACGCCCAGCAGGCGGATCTGGATGAAAAGACAGCTCTTCTGGCGGATCAGCAGGCCCAGATCGATCAGATCATCGGCGTAAAGGCGGATGTTATTGAAGCACTGAAGTCGGAATTCGCGAAGAATAATGTAAATGTAGATATCGACGCCAATACAGGAGCACTTACCCTGGACGCGAACGTAATGTTTGATTACGACCAGTCGGAACTTACAGATGAAGGAAAGGCGGTTTTGGAGCAGATCCTTCCTATTTACTGCCAGGTGCTCCTCCAGGATGACTATAAGCAGTATCTGGCGGAGATCATCATCGACGGCTACACCGACACAGACGGCGATTACAGTTATAATCTTTATCTGTCTCAGATGCGTTCTCTGGCGGTAGCACAGTATCTTCTTGATATCCAGGGAAATTTCCTCAGCGGAGAACAGAGCCAGGAGCTTCAGGATTACCTTACGGTGAACGGCCATTCCATGGCGAATCCTATTCTGGACGCTCAGGGAAATGTGGATAAGGATGCTTCCAGGCGTGTGGAAGTTAAATTCCGGCTGAAAGACGATGAAATGATCCAGGAACTGAATGAGATCATGAGCAGCGACCAGGAGGACTCCGCAGAGGCGGGCGGCGCTGAAACCTCTCAGACAGAAGCTTCCGCTTCTCCGACGGCGGAAAAAGATACGGCAGAGGCTGCGGGAGAAGCTGCGGCTGAAAGCGGCCAGAGTACGCAGCAATAGTCTGTCCCGCTACCTGCGAGAAAAAGAAAGGCGCGCCGGACGGGCTGCGGACATATATTAGAAATAACATGGATGATGTACGGCAAATCGTGGGATACTAGTATGGCGGTACGGCGATTTGTCTAAATACAGGGAAAGGATTTGCTGATGGATTTATTTCTGGGGATCATGATCCCGTTTATTGGAACTACGCTGGGATCTGCCTGTGTGTTTTTTATGAAAAAAGAACTGAGCCCTCTTGTACAGAAGGTTTTTCTGGGCTTTGCCTCCGGCGTGATGGTAGCGGCCTCTGTATGGTCGCTTCTCATCCCGGCTATGGATATGAGCGAGCCCATGGGGAAATTTGCCTTTATTCCGGCGGCGGCAGGCTTCCTTGGAGGAATCGCCTTCCTGCTGGCAATGGACAGGACGGTTCCTCATCTGCATTTGGGCAGCGAAGAGTCAGAGGGACCGAAGGTGGCTTTAAAAAAAACAACTATGCTTGTCCTTGCCGTTACCCTTCATAATATTCCGGAGGGGCTTTCGGCGGGAGCTGTGCTGGCAGGAGCTGCCGCAGGGAACGCTTCTGTGACTATGGCAGGCGCCCTTACGCTGTCTCTGGGAATCGCTATTCAGAATTTTCCGGAAGGAGCGATTATTTCCATGCCTCTGCGCGGAGCAGGCGTATCAAGAAGAAGGTCTTTTGTCTACGGAGCCCTGTCGGGGGTGGTGGAGCCTCTGGCGGCGGCCCTTACGCTGTTGGTGGCCTCCTGGATCTCTCCGGTTCTGCCTTATCTTCTGGCTTTTGCCGCAGGAGCCATGATCTATGTGGTGGTGGAAGAACTGATCCCCGAGGCAAGCGAGGGAGAGCACAGCAATACGGGCACCATTGCGTTTGCTGTAGGCTTCGTTCTGATGATGATACTGGATGTGGCGCTTGGATGATATGTCCCGGACGGGCGGCGGATTTAGATTTGTAAAATCCCAAAAAACTTCTTGCAATGGGGGATTTTCTATAGTATAATCAATCTGTTGCAAAAAAGATGGTCCTCTGTTACAGATTTTATGTATTAAGAACATCCAGAAGAATAGGAGAGAAAAAAATGAACGACATTATCAGAAACATTGAAGCTGCTCAGTTAAAAGCTGAAGTACCGGAATTCCGTGTAGGAGACACAGTAAGAGTACATGCGCTGATCAAAGAGGGAAACCGTGAGAGAGTTCAGGTTTTCGAGGGAACTGTTCTGAAGAGACAGGGCGGCAGCACCAGAGAAACCTTCACTGTAAGAAAGACTTCCAACGGCATCGGCGTTGAAAAAACATGGCCGCTGCATTCTCCTCATGTAGTAAAGGTAGAAGTTGTACGTCGCGGTAAAGTTCGCCGTGCGAAGCTGAACTACTTAAGAGACCGTGTAGGAAAGGCTGCAAAGGTAAAAGAGCGCGTAAGATAATGAAAATTTCAAAGGTTTCAGAAGCAGGGACAATAACGGCAGCTATTGTCCCTGTTTGTATATCGGGCGAACGGAAAAGGCGGGATGCGTCAGAGAGGCTGATGTGCGGCGGTAAAAGGGCCTTTTCGTAAAGAGAGGATAAGATATGGATATCAAAAAGCTGAAAAATTGGAAAGAACATCCGAAATTTCTGGAACTGAAATCACGTCTGGAAAACGAGAAAGTGAGAAAAAGTCTCCGCTGGGTGTTTGAAATCGCTGTGACGCTGGCTTTTGCCGCTTTGACAGCGGTGCTGATGTTCCAGACAGTGACAATGCAGGAAAGCTCTATGGAGCCGACTTTGTCAGTAGGAGACCGTTTTTTTATGAATCGTGTGGTCTATAAACTTTCTTCGCCGAAGCGGGGCGATATTATCGTATTCCGCACCAATGCCAGCGACGACGCGGCTCTGCACATACGGCGGGTGATCGGACTTCCGGGAGAAACCATTCAGATCCGGGACGGCCGGATTTATATTGACGGAGAAGTGTATGACGAAAGCCGGGATTTCCCGGAGATCACCAATCCCGGCCTGGCGGAAAACGGAGTAAGTCTGAAGGCAGGAGAATATTTTGTGCTGGGAGACAACCGGAACAACAGTGAGGACAGCAGGTATGCGGATATCGGAATGGTGAAAAAACGGTATATTGTAGGGAAAATCTGGTTTACCTGTTTTCCTTTTGAGAAGATAGGATTTATGAAAGGATAGGTATCGTATGAACGTACAGTGGTATCCTGGTCATATGACCAAGGCAAAGCGGCAGATGCAGGAGGATCTGAAGCTGATCGATCTGATCATAGAGCTGGTGGACGCAAGAGTTCCTCTTTCCAGCAGAAATCCGGATATTGACAGTCTGGGGCAGAATAAAGCCCGTCTGATCATCCTGAACAAGGCGGATCTGGCGGACGAGCGCCAGAATGAAGCCTGGACGGAATACTTTACAGAAAAAGGATTTCATGTGGTTCAGGTGGACTCCAGAAAGGGCGGCGGAATAAAGCGCGTGCAGGCGATGATACAGGAAGCCTGCAGAGAAAAAACAGAGCGCGACAGAAGGCGTGGGATCAAAAACCGTCCGGTCCGGGCTATGGTGGCGGGAATTCCCAATGTGGGAAAATCCACTTTTATCAATACCTTTGCGGGAAAAGCCTGCGCAAAGACAGGAAACAAGCCGGGCGTTACAAGAGGTAAGCAGTGGATCCGTCTGAACAAAAACGTAGAGCTTCTGGATACGCCGGGAATTCTCTGGCCAAAGTTTGAGGATCAGAAGGTCGGAGAGCGTCTTGCCTGCATCGGTTCGGTGAAAGACGATCTTTTGAATCTGGAAGAGCTGTCCCTGCTTCTTATAGACTACCTGAAGGAAAGGTATCCGGGAGTTCTGGCAAAGCGCTACGGAGTAGAGGAAGAAAAAGAGGCTTTGAAAGTCCTGGAGGAGATCGCAAAGGTAAGAGGATGTCTGAAACGGGGAGAAGAGCTGGATTATGAAAAGGCCGCAGGTCTGATCTTTGACGATTTCCGCAGCGGAAAGACAGGAAGGATCACTTTGGAGTGGGCCCCTGAGGAGCAGAAAGCATGAAGACGGTAAAAGAGATACGGATGGAATTTGACAGTGTTCCCATGGAAAAATGGAGGGAGCTGTACGAAATTTACGAGAGAGATGAAAGGCAGGGAGTGAAAAAGCTTCTGGAGCAGTGCCGGAAAAAAGAAGACAGGCTGGAAGCGGAAATGCTGCGTATGGAGCAGATGATGCAGTATGAAAAGAAGTATGAGCATCTTGGATATCTCTGCGGCATCGACGAGGTGGGAAGAGGCCCTCTGGCAGGTCCGGTGGTAGCCTGTGCGGTGATCCTGCCGAAGAACAGCAAAATCCTTTATCTGAACGATTCCAAGAAATTGACGGCGGCAAAAAGAGAAGAACTTTATGACGTGATCATGAAGGAAGCGGTTTCTGTAGGACTGGGCATGACGGGACCGGAGCGTATTGATGAGATCAATATCCTTCAGGCTACCTATGAGGCCATGCGCCAGGCTGTGGCGCGGCTTTCTGTGCGTCCCCAGCTTCTTTTAAACGATGCTGTGACCATACCGGGGATCGATATTCCGCAGGTTCCCATTATCAAGGGTGACGCCAAAAGCGCTTCCATCGCGGCGGCCAGCATAGTGGCGAAAGTCACAAGGGACCGTCTTATGGTGAAATACGATGAAACCCTTCCGGAATACGGATTTGCCTCCAATAAGGGCTACGGCTCCGCGGAACATATTGCCGCTCTGAAAAAATACGGCCCGTCCCTGATACATAGAAAGACTTTTATTACACATTTTGTCTGAAAGCCTCCGGCTTTTTCGTCAAAGGGAAAAGCGGTCCCGGCGCATAAAGGGACGATGACCGCAGGAAAAACGGAAGAGAAAATCTATCCGGGAACACAAAAGAAGCCTACATCAGAAAAGAAAACAGGTGAAAAAGATCAATAAGCGCAGGGTGGGCGGCCGCTATGAGGACAGAGCTGCCGCGTTTCTGGAAAAGAAGGGGCTTCAGGTCATAGAAAAGAACTTCCGGTGCAGGACAGGGGAAATCGACCTGATCGCAAAGGACGGAACATATCTTGTGTTTGTGGAGGTGAAATACAGACACACCTCAGAAAGCGGAAGAGCGGCTTCTGCCGTGGACCTCAGAAAACAAAGAGTTATCAGCCGTACGGCAAAGGTTTATCTTCTCAGCCGGGGATACGGGGAGGACACAGACTGCAGGTTTGACGTGATCGCTTTCGACGGAAGTACGCTTCGCTGGATAAAAAATGCCTTTGACTGTTTGTGAAAAGAGGAGAGGGGGGGCATACCCCGCAGGAAAAAAATAGGAGAGAAAACAAGAGGATGGATATTAAGTGGCATGAGGGCGTCGGGCCTCATATGAAAATAAATGAAACAAAAGGGGTAACGTATCTTACCTTTCCGGCGCTGGAAGGGCTTCCGGGAATCCTCCACGGTTTCAGTACCCGGCTGGGAGGCGTCAGCAGAGGCATCTATTCCTCCATGAATCTCAGCTTTACCAGAGGAGACGAGAAGGAGGCTGTGCGGGAAAATTTCAGGAGGATCTCCGGCGCCCTGGGATTTTTGCCGGAAGATATCGTGGCTTCCAGCCAGACTCATACAGCCAATGTAAGAGTTATGACTGAGGCGGATAAAGGAAACGGCGTGACAAGACCGGGAATCTATGAGGATGTGGACGGCATGATCACCAATGTGCCGGGAGTGGTCCTGGCAACCTTTTATGCAGACTGTGTTCCGCTGTATTTCGTGGATCCTGTCCGGAAGGCAGTGGGACTGTCCCATTCCGGGTGGAGAGGAACCGTTGGAAAGATTGGCGCGGAAACGGTAAAAAAGATGGGAGAAGTCTACGGCTCACGGCCGGAGAATATTTACGGAGCCATCGGCCCGTCTATCTGTCAGGAATGCTATGAGGTCAGCGAAGACGTGATTCTTGAATTCCAGAAGGTTTTTGAGGAAAAAGACTGGAAAAATCTGTATTACCGGAAGGAAAACGGGAAATATCAGCTAGATCTCTGGGAGGCTAACCGCCGGATCATGGAAACCGCCGGGCTTTTGCCGGAGCATATTTCCCTGCCGGGAATCTGTACCTGCTGTAATCCGGAGTTCCTGTTTTCGCACAGGGCCTCCAAAGGAAAAAGAGGGAATCTGGGAGCGTTTCTCGGAATCACAGAAGAGAGAAAATAGAAAAACAGCCGGCGCCGCAGCATTACGCTGCAGAAGCCGGCTGTACTTTTAACTGTTTTTCTTGACTTTTCTCATCAGTTCCATAATCTTTTCGTTGCTGGAACGTACCTTCTCGACGGAAACGTCATGATTGATGATATCAATAATGCTTGCCAGATATTTGCTCATATTCGCCTCGATATAATAAGGCTTGGTCAGAAGCTCGGGGATACGGTAGTTCAGGTTTGTGGTAATAACCTTATCGATCCATCCTCTGTTGTAGTAATCGTCGAATTTGCTAAGACCGTCTGTGAAAAGACCGTATGTAGTACAGATAAATACGCGTTTCGCGTTGCGCTCTTTCAACTGTTTGGCAACATCCAGCATACTCTCGCCGGAGGAGATCATATCGTCGATGATGACCACATCTTTGCCTTCCACGGAATCGCCGAGAAATTCATGGGCGACAATAGGATTCTTGCCGTTGACGATCGTGGAGTAATCGCGTCTCTTATAGAACATTCCCATATCCACGCCAAGGATATTTGAAAAATATACGGCTCTGGACATAGCTCCCTCGTCAGGGCTTATGATCATCAGATGATCGTTGTCCAGCTTGAAATCCGGAACATTTTTCACCAGCGCCTTCAAAAACTGATAAGTGGGGAAGAAGTTGTCGAAGCCGTTCAGCGGGATGGAGTTCTGTACGCGGGGGTCATGAGCGTCAAAGGTGATGAAATTGGATACACCCATATCGCTTAATTCCTTCAGAGCAAGGGCGCAGTCCAGAGATTCCCTTTTGGAGCGGCGATGCTGGCGGCCTTCATACAGGAAGGGCATGATCACGTTGATGCGGTGCGCCTTTCCGGTGGAAGCGGAGATGATCCTTTTCAGATCCTGATAATGGTTATCCGGAGACATATGGTTTTCGTGGCCGCAGACCGTATAGGTTTCGCTGTAATTGGTGATATCTACCATAATAAACAGGTCGGCGCCGCGGACGGATTCCTTGATATACCCCTTGCCTTCTCCTGTGCCGAAACGTACGCACTCACATTCTACGAGAAAAGAAGGTTCGCTGTAACCCTGAGGGATAATGCTGAGCTGCTTCTTTTCTACAAGCTCCTTACGGAATTTTACAAGTTTCTTGTCAACTTCCTTTGCCAGATCCTGGCACCCGGAAAGGGCGGCGATACGGATTGGTGCGACGGGAAGTGATTTTTCAAGTAACTCTATATTGGGCATGATTTTCCTCCTGGATATTTTATTTTCAATGATGAGCTGCCCCCCTTTTGCGGCAGTGCGCACCGGGGGTACCTACTACATTTATAACATTTGCCCTAAATCACGTCAAGGAATTTATTGATTTTTACTTCTGAAATTGTTATGATGTTACTGTTTATAATAACATCATTCTGATGATATGACTGAGAGGAAAGAGATTGAAAGAAAAAAAACATGTGATTTCCAGGGTCCTTCCGGGAAGCATTGCAGAAGAGCTGGAGCTGGAGCCGGGAGATATCCTGACAGCGATAAATGACCAGCCGGTGGAGGATGTGTTTGACTACCGGTACCTGATGAATGACGAATTTGTGACTTTGACGGTTGAAAAGCCGGATGGCGAACTGTGGGAACTGGAAGTGGAAAAGGAATATGAAGAGGATCTGGGAGTGGAATTTGAGAACGGGCTGATGGACGAATACCGTTCCTGCAGCAACCGCTGTATTTTCTGCTTTATCGACCAGATGCCTCCGGGGATGAGAGAGACGCTTTATTTTAAGGACGATGATTCCAGGCTTTCTTTCCTTCAGGGCAATTATGTGACGCTGACGAATATGAGCCAGGAGGACATTGACCGCATCATAAGATACCGCCTGGAGCCCATCAATATTTCCTTCCAGACAATGAATCCCAGGCTCCGCTGCGAAATGCTCCATAACCGTTTCGCCGGGGACGCGCTGAAAAAAACAGACCGTTTTTATGAGGCGGGGATTTCCATGAACGGACAGATCGTTCTCTGCAAGGGGATCAATGACGGGAAGGAACTGGAATACAGCCTTGAGAAGCTGTCCGTCTACGCGCCTGTCCTGCAGAGCGTATCGGTGGTTCCTGTAGGACTGACAAAATTCCGGGAGGGATTGTACCCTCTGGAACCTTTTGAAAAAGAAGACGCTCTTAAGGTACTGGAGACGATCCACCTCTGGCAGCAAAAAATGTTCCAGAAACACGGGATCCATTTTGTCCATGCTTCTGACGAATGGTACATTCTGGCAGGGATGGAGCTTCCGGAGGAGGAACGGTACGACGGGTATATCCAGCTTGAAAACGGCGTAGGGATGCTGCGGCTTCTTGATACGGAGGTGCGTCGCGCCCTGAAGGAGCGCCAGGGAGACGGCAGAGTCCTGAAGGTGACTCTTGCAACAGGAAAGCTGGCCGGACCATATCTGGAAGGATGCATGGAACTTATCAGGAAGAAGTTTCCTCAGGTGCATACAGAGGTAAAGGTGATCATCAATCACTTTTTCGGAGAAGAGATCACAGTGTCGGGGCTTATTACCGGACAGGATCTTAAGGAACAGCTTGCAGGAGCGGATCTGGGAGACAGACTGCTTCTTCCCTGCAATATGCTCAGAAGCGGGGAGGACGTATTCCTGGATGATGTGACGGTAGAGGAGCTGGCGGATTTTCTGAAAACAGAGATCGTAGTGGTGGACGAGGACGGAGCAGATCTTGTTTCCTCTGTGCTGGATCCGCCTGACCATAAAAAACAGATAAGGAGACAGATGTATGAGCAAACCAGTAGTAGCGATCGTGGGCAGGCCTAATGTGGGAAAGTCCACCTTGTTTAATGTGCTTGCCGGAGAAATGATTTCCATAGTAAAGGATACTCCGGGAGTTACCAGGGACCGTATCTATGCGGATGTGACCTGGCTGGATCATTCCTTTACACTGATCGATACAGGAGGAATCGAACCGGAGAGCAGCGATATCATCCTTTCGCAGATGAGAGATCAGGCGCAGATCGCCATTGACACAGCGGATGTGATCATTTTTATCACAGACGTCCGTCAGGGGCTGGTGGACGCCGACGCGAAGGTGGCGGATATGCTCCGCCGAAGCCGGAAACCGGTGATCCTGGCGGTAAATAAGGTAGACAGTCTTCAGAAATATATGATGGACGTCTATGAATTTTATAATCTCGGTATCGGAGAACCCATCGCCGTTTCCGCCGCCAACCGTACCGGTATCGGAGATCTTCTGGACGAGGTGGTAAAGGAATTTCCGGAGGGCTCTGAGGCGGAAGAGGATGAGGATATCCCGCGCATAGCCGTAGTAGGCAAGCCGAATGTGGGAAAATCTTCTCTGATCAACCGGCTTCTGGGCGAGGAGCGGGTGATTGTTTCCGATATAGCGGGAACCACAAGAGATGCTGTGGACACCAGAGTCAAATGGCAGGGAAAAGAATATATTTTTATCGACACTGCAGGACTTCGCCGGAAAGGCAAGGTAAAAGAGGAGATTGAAAGATACAGCGTGATCCGTACGGTAACTGCCGTGGAGCGTGCCCATGTAGTGGTGATCCTCATCGACGCTGTGGAAGGCGTTACCGAGCAGGACGCGAAGATCGCCGGAATCGCCCATGAGAAGGGCAAGGGAGTGATCATTGCGGTAAATAAGTGGGACGCCGTTGAAAAAGACGACAAAACCATCTACAAATATACGAACCGTATCCGGGAAGTCCTGGCTTATATGCCCTATGCGGAGCTTGTGTTTATCTCCGCAAAGACAGGACAGAGGATCCCGCGTCTTTTCGAGACGATTGACGCAGTGATCGAAAACCAGACGCTCCGTATTCAGACAGGAGTTCTGAACGAGATCCTTTCAGAAGCGGTCGCAATGCAGCAGCCTCCTTCCGACAGAGGCAAGCGGCTGAAAATATTCTACATGACGCAGGTAGGGGTAAGGCCGCCTACATTTGTGATCTTTGTAAACGATAAGGAACTGATGCATTTCTCCTATACAAGGTATCTGGAAAACAAGATCAGAGAAGCTTTCGGTTTCCGGGGAACGTCTCTGAAATTTATCATCCGCCAGCGCGGAGAGAAAAGTTGACGGGAAGGACAGGTTGTGCTATTTTTATAGCCGGAATATTACCTGAATACCGGGAGGAGAAATTATGGAACGTATTATTTGTTTGATCATCGGATATGTGTGCGGGCTTTTTCAGACTTCGTACATTATCGGGAAAATGCACAAGACGGACATCAGAGAGCATGGAAGCGGGAACGCGGGAACAACAAACGCTCTGCGCACCTTCGGAAAAAAGGCCGGAGCGCTGACTCTTCTGGGAGATCTCCTGAAATGTATTATCGCGATCCTGTTGGTAAGGCTTATTTTCGGAAGAACAGAAGGCAGTATAATGCCTCTGCTTTCCGTTTACGCGGCGGCGGGATGCATACTGGGACATAATTTTCCGGTATACCTGAATTTCCGAGGCGGCAAGGGGGTTGCGGCTTCGGTGGGATTCATTCTTGCTTTTGACTGGAGGATCTTCCTGATCGGGGCGGTGGTTTTCTTCGGACTGTTTTTCCTGACCCATTACGTTTCTCTCTGCTCATTGAGCGCATATCTTACGGCACTGATCGTAATGATCGTTTTTGGACAGCATGGAGCTTACGGAATGGACAGACCTCATACTTTGGAAATGTACGGGATCATGGCTGCGCTGACGGTTCTGGCTTTTTATAAGCACAGAGAGAATATCCGGCGGCTTGTCCATGGAAACGAAAACAAAATCTATCTTGGGAAAAAGCAGTAAGCGAAAACTGCGTGCCGGTGAATGAAAAAATATAAACAGAAAGGTAAATGGTGGAGTGAATGGCAAAAATCAGTGTATTAGGCGCGGGAAGCTGGGGAACAGCGCTGTCTCTCCTTCTTTTTAATAACGGACACGAGGTAAAACTGTGGTCCGCTCTGGAAGACGAGGTAGAGATGCTGAACAAAAAGAGAGAACATGCATCCAAGCTTCCGGGAGTGCACCTCCCGGATCAGATCGAAATTACAGGAGATCTGGAAAAATGCCTGAAGGCTCCGGATGTGGCGGTGCTGGCCGTACCGTCTCCTTTTACAAGAAGCACGTCAAAGCAGATGGCTCCTTATGTAAAGGAAGGACAGATCATCGTAAATGTGGCCAAGGGCGTGGAGGAGCATACCCTTATGACTTTAAGCGAGATCATCAGCCAGGAGATCCCCGGGGCAAACGTCTGTGTCCTTTCCGGACCCAGTCATGCGGAGGAGGTTGGAAAAGGGCTTCCCACCACCTGCGTAGTCAGCGCGTTTTCGCGGGAAACAGCGGAATATCTTCAGGGGATCTTTATGAGTCCTGTGTTCCGTGTTTACACCACACCGGATATTCTGGGCGTAGAGCTGGGGGGAGCCTTGAAAAATGTGATCGCCCTGGCTGCAGGAACGGCGGACGGTCTGGGATACGGAGATAATACCAAGGCGGCTCTTATCACAAGGGGTATGGCGGAAATCGCCCGTTTGGGAACGAAAATGGGCGCCAGGATCGAAACTTTCTACGGGCTGTCGGGCATCGGCGATCTGATCGTAACCTGCGCCAGCGTCCATAGCCGCAACAGAAAGGCGGGCTATCTCATGGGAAAAGGCTACTCCATGCAGGAAGCCATGGATGAGGTGAAGATGGTAGTGGAAGGAGTTTACTCCGCAAAGGCGGCCAAAAGTCTTTCTGAGAAATACCAGGTGGAAATGCCGATCATAGATGAAGTGAATAAAGTGCTGTTTGAGGGCAAGGCCGCGTCTGAAGCGGTGAAGGATCTTATGGTCCGAGACAAAAAAGTGGAGACGCCTATGTTGCCCTGGCAGTGAGAAAGAAAATCCCCGGCTTTTCGGCCGGGGATTTTCGATGCTGCTTGTTCGAAAGTACAAGCAGGCGCCGGTTAAGATTTACAGGATCACACCCTGCAGGTCTTCGGGTACGTGAGAACTGTGGAAATCCTCGTTAAGGGTATCCAGAAGATCCATGTCTTCCTGGTCTATGGAAAAGTCAAAAATGTTCCCGTTGGATTCGATCCTGTCGGGATGGACGGACTTGGGGATAACAGAGATCCCTTTCTGTACAGCCCAGCGGAGGCCGATCTGGGCGGGAGTCCGGGCATATTTGGTTCCCAGCACGCAGAAAATATCGTTGTCCAGATACGCGCCTCTGGCCAGGGGAGCGTAAGCCTGAACCTGGATCCCGTTTTCCTGGCAGTAGGTGATCAGCTCTTTGGGATAACAGAGCGGATGACATTCGATCTGGTTCACCGCCGGGACGATGCCGGAAACTTTGCGGAGCTCTTCCAGATGACGGATCTCAAAATTACTGACGCCGATGGAAAGCGCCCTTCCGGAGCTTAAGATCTTTTCCATTTCTTTCCAGGTGCTCAGATAACATCCGGGTACAGGCCAGTGGATGAGATAGAGATCAATGTAGTCCAGACCGAGACGGTCCAGGCTTCGCTGAAAAGCTCCCTCCACATCTCCGAGACGCTGGGCGTTGTTCCAGATTTTTGTTGTGATAAAAAGATCTTTTCTGGGAATGCCGCACTTTGCAATGCCGCGGCCTACGTTTTCTTCGTTCTTATAGACCGATGCCGTATCGATCATGCGGTATCCGCATTTAACCGCGTGGATGATGGCATTTTCCGCTTCGTTTTCTCCGGTTGCTTTATAGACACCTAAACCCAGAAGAGGCATTTTTCTGTCGTTATTTAAAAATACTGCAGTTGTCAAGATAGTTCCTCCTTGTTGTATCCGGTTCTTATAAAACCGTTCCTTCGATAAGAGATACTGCAATTTTAGATGCAGAAAACGCAGCATCTGCCCATATATTGGACATTATACCATAAAAGTATGAAGGAAGAACATCATTTTTATTAAAAAATTACTACGAACTTCTATGAGATGTAATCTCCAGGTAAAAAAATGAATCCGGAAGCCTCCGGAGAACCGGAAAGGCGGAATGTATGTTAAGAAAAAGACATTATTGTTATAATAGTAACAATTATTTCCGGTCAGGGAAAAATATAACAAATATCCGGAAATAAAAGAAGGCTTTTTCGGTGCTTTTTATTATGAATTTATCAATATTTTCTTGATAAAAAAAGAAGAAAGATGTATAATATCTATAATTGATAATTTCTTGTCATAACTATGCACTTTTTTACTTTTGCAAAAAATATTTCCGGCCTGTACAGTACAGAAAAGACAGCTTAAGGCCAGACGCCGGGATATGGATATAAATACAGCCTCCGGCTGACTGAAACGCCGGAGAAAGGAGAAGAACAATGCATCTTATTAAAGACGAAAACGGCAATCCGGTTCAGCATGGACATGAGCATGATCACAGCCATGGAGAAGGCTGCGGGAACCACTCTCATGAACACTGCGGTTCCTGCCAGGGCGGCGACTGCAAAAATGAAACAGTGGCCCTTCTGACATACATGCTCCAGCATAACGAACACCATGCCAAGGAACTGGATCAGATGGCAGAAAACCTTGAGAAAATGGAACTTTCTGCCGCGGCTAAGACGATCAAAGAAGCTGTGGCGGATTTCCAGAAGGGAAATATGCGTCTGGGGCTTGCACTGACACTTGTAAAAGAAGAACTGAAATGACTAGGCAGACAGACTTCAGGAGGTGACAGTAATGTGTCTTGCAACGGTTTATAAAGAAAGCGACGATTCTGTGATTTTCAAGAATGTCAGCCGGATAGATGTGGATGGGGAAAAGATCATTCTCCGCGACATCATGGGCGACGAGAGGATCGTAGAAGGACGTATTCTTATGGTGGATCTTGCAAACAGCATTGTAAAGCTGTGCTGCGACTGATAAGATTTACGGCGGGATACAGAGGCTTCTGTCCGCACCGGACAGGGGCAAATGATTACTTGATTTAGGAGGCATCATTTATATGGCACATGTGATCGCTGTCGCCGGAAAAGGCGGCGTAGGGAAAACAACTTTGTGCGGAATGCTGATCCAGTATCTCTGCGAGCAGGGCAAGGGCCCTGTCCTTGCAGTGGATGCGGACGCGAATTCAAATCTGAATGAGGTTCTGGGCGTAAAGGTGGAGACAACGCTGGGAGATGTCCGCGAGGAGATCGCTCAGGCGGAAATGGCTCAGAAGAGCCCGATCCCGGCAGGAATGTCAAAGGCGGACTATGCGGAGCTACGTTTTGAGGACGCTCTGATCGAGGACGACGACTTCGACCTGCTTGTGATGGGAAGAACCCAGGGGAAGGGATGTTACTGTTATGTGAACGGACTTCTCCAGGCCCAGCTTGCCAAATATCAGAACAATTATCCGTATTTTGTGGTGGACAACGAGGCGGGAATGGAACATATCAGCCGCGGCGTGCTTCCCACAATGCAGACGGCGATCCTGGTAAGCGACTGTTCCAGAAGAGGAATCCAGGCGGTAGGCAGAATCGCCAGACTTATTGAAGAATGCGATATGCATCCGTCAACTGTGGGACTGATCGTCAACCGCGCGCCGGGAGGCGAACTGAATCCAGGGATCCAGGAGGAGATCGCAAATCAGGGACTGAATCTTCTGGGAGTGGTACCCCAGGACGAGACGGTTTACGAATACGACTGCGAGGGACGCCCGACGGTTTCTCTGCCGGAGGATAATCCTGTGAAGCAGGCGCTTAGAAAAATTGTAGATAAACTGAATCTGTAAGAGTGACCCTTGCCGATCAGACGGCAAGGGCTCTTCGCGCCGGAAATTTATTCCGGCCGCTTTTGCACGAGAATAACCCATGGGCGGGGATGGGTTCTGTCTGCGGGGTTATTGATAAAAAATTCAAAAGGGAAAATACATGAACATAAGTCATGTATCATTAAAGGAGGTCTATAATGAGTGAATTCAAATTAACTACAGTGGAAGAATTTGAAGCTGCCACTAACCGGCTGTTGGAAACCGGCGCCAAGGTAGGCGCAGATTCCTGGCAGCTCCGTGTGAAGAACCAGACTCCTCACTGCAAGTTTGGAGAGAAGGGTATCTGCTGCCGTATCTGTTCTATGGGACCGTGCCGTATCACACCCAAGGCTCCGAGAGGTATCTGCGGATGCGACGCTCATGGTATCGTAGGAAGAAACTTCCTGAAATTCACTGCAGGCGGAGCAGCTACACATTCCGATCACGGACGTGAGATCTGTCATACTCTGTACTGCGCGGAAAAAGACGGAAACTATAAGGTAAAAGATCCTGAAAAGCTGATCCGCATCGCAAAGGAATGGGGCGTGGAAACAGAAGGCAAGGATATTTACGATCTGGCACATGAGATGGCTGAAACAGGTCTGATGGAATACGGTAAACCGTTCGGTTACCAGAGATTCCTGGACAGAATGCCCGAAGGACAGAAGGAAAAGCTCATTGAGAACGAGATCGCGCCCCGCGCTATCGACCGTGAGGTTGCTTCTTCCCTTCATATGACTCATATGGGATGTTCCTCCCTTCCGGAAGCTCTTGTAAAACAGTCTCTCCGCTGCGGTCTTGCCGATGGATGGGGCGGTTCCATGATGGGAACAGAGTTCTCAGACGTGCTTTTCGGAACACCGAAGCCAATCGACACTGAGGCAAACCTTGGAGTTATGGTAGAGGAAAACGTAAACATCGTTGTACACGGACATGATCCCAGCCTTTCCGAGATGATCTGCGAATACGCGGACAGCAAGGAAATGATCGACTACGCAAAATCCATGGGAGCGAAGGGAATCACCGTATCCGGCGTATGCTGTACATCCAACGAAGTTGCAATGCGCCGCGGCGTGCCTATGGCAGGAAACTTCCTTCAGCAGGAAAACGTGGTTCTCACAGGAGCATGCGAGGCAATCGTTGTAGACGTTCAGTGTATTTTCCCGGCTCTTGGACCATTAAGCAAATGCTTCCACACAAAATTTGTCACAACTTCTCCGATCGCTCAGATGCCTGATTCTGAATTTATCAGATTCAACGCAAAAACAGCAGGAGAAAACGCAAAGGCTATCGTTAAGATGGCGATCGAGAACTTCAAGAACAGAAAACCGGAGCTTGTACATATCCCGCAGTTAAAACAGAAAGCAACTGTCGGCTACTCTGTAGAAGCCATCATCAAAACTCTTGACGGCGTAACCAACTCCCAGGTAGACGAGACAGGAACAACAAAACCGCTTCTGGAGTGCATCACCTCCGGCGTTATCCGCGGCGCGGTAGCTATGGTCGGATGCAACAATCCGAAGATCCGTCCGGACTATGCTCATATCGAGCTGATGAAAAAATGCATCGCCAACGATATTATTATCATCGCTTCCGGATGTTCCGCGCAGGCTGCTGCAAAAGCAGGTCTTATGGACAAATCCGCGAAGGATCTCTGCGGCGATGGTCTGAAGAGAGTCTGTGAGCTGGCTGATATCCCGCCGGTACTCCATATGGGATCATGCGTGGATATCTCCCGTATGATGGTTCTTGCCGCTACTCTGGCTAAGGACGCCGGACTGCAGATCAATCAGCTTCCGGTTGTAGGATGTGCTCCGGAGTGGATGTCTGAAAAGGCAGTATCTATCGGAAACTATGTAGTTGCTACCGGTATTGATACCTTCCTTGGCGTAGATCCGTATGTGGCAGGTTCTGACCAGATGGCAGAGCTCCTTACAGAGGGAACAAGAAAATGGGTAGGCGCTGCTTACACAGTTGAAACAGATATTGAAAAATTAGTTGATCTGATGATCGAAAGAATCGAAGAAAAGAGAGCTGCTCTCGGCATCTGATAAAAACGGGAACAGTGAAAATTTAACAAAGGTGGATGACTGAAAATGAAAATTGCGGTAACAGGAAAAGGCGGCGTGGGAAAAACTACATTTGCGGCGACACTTGCACGTTTGTACGCGGCGGAGGGACGTCCGGTCCTTGCGGCGGACGTGGATCCGGACGCGAATCTGGGACTTGCTCTCGGATTCGATGAAGAAACCCTGGACTCTATCGTTCCGATCTCCAAAATGCGCAAGCTGGTGGAGGAGCGTACCGGGGCAAGCGCCAATAACCAGTTCTACCATCTGAACCCGAAGGTAGACGACATTCCCGATAAATATGGAAAGGTCTGCAACGGGGTCAGGCTGCTTGTTCTTGGGACCGTGGAAACAGGCGGCGGCGGATGCGTATGTCCGGAGCATGTAATGCTGAAAAGGATCATCAATAACCTTGTCCTCAGAAGAGAAGATGTGGTGATCCTCGATATGGAGGCAGGACTGGAACATCTGGGCCGGGGCACTACCGAGGGCATGGACGCTTTCATTGTGGTGATTGAACCCGGCGCCAGAAGCGTCCAGACATACAAAAACGTCAAGCGCCTTGCCAGTGATCTTGGGGTTTCCCAGGTGAAGGTGGTGGCCAATAAGGTGCGCAACGAAGAGGATGAGGCTTTCATCCTTGACAGGATTCCACAGGAAGATCTTCTTGGAATGATCCATTACAATACAGAAGTGATCGATGCGGACAGACAGGGAAAATCCCCTTATGATTTCAGCGAAGCGGTTACCGGTGAGATCCGGAAGATCAAAGAAAAAATAGATCGTCAGTAATCTACATGTTTAGGAGGTATAACAGTGACTTTATTTGAAAGTGTTTTCGCAGGAAACGATGCGGTTTACGGCCTTACTGAGGGGGCCATTGACCAGGCTATTGAAAAATACGGCGCTGACAAGGCTGTCAGCTTCCCGAATACTGCTTATTCCCTTCCCTGCTACTATGCAGTGACCGGAACAAAGGTTGGCACCCTGGCAGAGCTGAAAGAAGCTCTCGGCGTGGTGAAAACTCTTATGACAAGAGAAAACAGGACACATGATGCGTTTATGTCCGGTGTTGCTACCGCTCTCTGCGCAGAGTTTATCGAAGTCCTGAAATATATCGACGGCGCCGCTCCGTATGAAGAGCCCTGCTACGGCCATCTTGCCGACGCAGTGATCCGTGAGCTGGGCGTTCCGCTGGTAACAGGCGATATCCCGGGCGTAGCCGTAATCCTCGGCAAAGCTTCTTCCGCAGACGAGGCGGCAGCTCTTGTAAAATCCTATCAGGCACAGGGTATCCTGGTAACTCTGGTAGGGGATATCATTGACCAGCTTGCAGAGATCAATTACAAGACAGGCGCTAATGTACGTGTGATCCCTCTTGGAAAAGACGTTACTTCCGTGATCCACGTAGTATCCGTAGCGATCCGCGCAGCTCTGATCTTCGGTAACGTAAAACCGGGAGACGCCGCTGCTCTGATGACATATACAAAAGACCGTGTACCGGCATTTGTAAACGCTTTTGCTCCTCTTAACGATGTGATCGTAGCCTGCGGCGCCGGAGCGATCGCTCTCGGCTTCCCGGTTATCACCAACCAGGAAGATGTTGCAAGAGTACCGAAGAGCCTGATCTGCCAGCCGGATGTTTCCAAGTGGAACGCAACTTCTCTGGAAGCGCGGGACATCAAGATCAAGATCACCAATATCGACATTCCGGTAGCCTTCGCGTCTGCGTTTGAAGGAGAGATCATCCGCCGCAAGGATATGCAGGTAGAGTTCGACGGTTCCCGTGTAGACTGCGCGGAGCTGGTACAGACCTGCGACCCCAGCGAAGTAGAAGACCATAAGATCACTGTAATCGGACCGGAAGCGGACGAGATGGAACTTGGAAGCAAGAACAATATCGCTTATATTGTAAAAGTTGCGGGCAAGAACATGCAGGCGGACTTCGAGCCGGTTATCGAGCGTAAGTTCCATAACTATATCAACTGCATCGAGGGCGTATACCATACCGGCCAGAGAGATATGCAGCGTATTCGTATCAGCATCGACGCGTTCAACGCAGGATTCCGCATCAAACACATCGGCGAAGTGCTTTACTCCCAGGTAAAGAACGAGTTTGACGCTGTAGTGGATAAATGTGAAGTAGTGATCTACACAGATCCGGAAGAATGTAAGAGAGTACGTCATGAGATTGCTATCCCGACCTTTGAAAAACGTGATGAGCGTCTGGATAACCTGACCGACGAGTCTGTAGACGTTTACTATAGCTGTATCCTGTGCCAGGCATTCTCCCCCAGCCACGTATGCGTGGTAACACCGGAGAGACTTGGACTTTGCGGAGCGGTTTCATGGCTGGACGCAAAAGCCACCAACGAGCTGGATCCCAACGGCCCATGCCAGGTGATCACCAAAGAACGTCCTATCGACGAGAACCTTGGTTCCTACGAAGATGTGGATGAGGCAGTGAAGAAACTTTCCCAGGGCGCTCTGGAGCATGTAACCCTGTACTCCATCATGCAGGATCCTATGACCTCCTGCGGATGCTTCGAGTGTATCTGCGGAATCGAGCCGTTCTCCAACGGCGTTGTAATCGCAAACCGTGAGTATGCGGGAATGACACCTCTTGGAATGACCTTCCCGGAAATGGCGTCCATGACCGGCGGCGGTGTACAGACACCAGGTTTCATGGGACATGGAAAACATTTCATTTCCTCCAAGAAGTTCATGAAGGCAGAGGGCGGAATCGAGCGTATCGTATGGATGCCTAAGGAACTGAAAGATTTCGTGGCTGAGCGTCTGAACAAGACAGCGAAAGAACTGTACGGAATCGACAACTTCACCGATATGATCGGAGACGAGACTGTAGCAACCGATCCGGAGACACTGGTAGCGTTCCTGACAGAGAAGAATCATCCGGCTCTTGCTCTTGAACCGATGATGTAATATCCAGGAGAAATCCTGTTAAGGGGAAGAGGCCAAGGCAGGCGGCAGACAGCTTTTTTCAGGAAAAAGCCGCAGCCTGCCTTGTCAATGAACCTGGAAATGTAGTATAATAAATGCAGCGCAGACAGACTGTAGGCGCTGCATTTAGAAATAAGTAATCTAATATTTAAGAGGAGGCTAATGAGAAATGCCGTTTAATCAGAAACCACAAAAGTTTAATGCAAAGATTAACTCAGTCACAATCGGAAGCGGAGACAAGACTGTGACAATCGGCGGAGACAGCACATTTCCGTTTTACACCTTTGACGCTCCGTCAGAGAACTGCCCGAAGATCGGCGTAGAGATTTCTGACATGGGCCTGGAAGGTGTGTCTGAGGGAATCAAAGCATACTATGAAGGTGCTTCCACTATGGCAGATATCGCAAAGAAAGCTGCTGAAATGGAAGGAGCTGATTTTGTCGCACTGATTCTGGAAGGCGGAGATCCGAACGGTGTGAACAAATCTATCGACGAGCTGATCGAAGTGGTAAAAGAAGTTGCAGGAGCAGTAGACTGTCCGCTTGTTGTAGAAGGCTGCAAGAACGTAGAGAAGGATGCGGAACTTCTTCCGAAGGTTGCAGAAGTTCTTCAGGGAAGAAACGCTCTGATTCTTTCCGAGAAAGAAGAAAACTACAAGGCTATCGGCGCAGCTGCAGGACTTGCTTACAACCAGATCGTAGGAGCTGAGTCCGCTGTGGATATCAACCTTGCAAAACAGCTGAACGTTGTTACCACACAGCTTGGCGTAGATCCTAAGAAGATCGTAATGAATATCGGAAGCGCAGCTGCAGGATACGGATATGAATACGTTGTTTCCACTATGGACCGTATCAAAGGCGCTGCTCTGGGACAGAATGACAACATGCTGCAGATGCCTATTATTACACCGGTTTCCGCTGAGACATGGGGAGTAAAAGAAGCGACTGCTTCAGAAGAGGATATGCCTGAATGGGGTTCCCAGGACGAACGTGGAATTGACATGGAAATTATGACAGCCGCTGCTGACCTTGCGGCAGGTTCTGACGCAGTAATCCTGAGACATCCGGAATCTGTAAAGACAATTTCCAAAATGATCAAAGCACTTGTGTAACGAATAGGAGGAAAAATGAGCTATGGCACTGAATGGTATTCAGATCTTTAAATTAACACCAAAGAAAAACTGTAAGGAATGTGGATGTCCGACGTGTATGGCTTTCGCTATGAAAGTTGCACAGGGCGCTATGCAGATCGAGCAGTGTCCGCATATGTCCGAGGACGCGCTGGCTACTCTTTCCGAGGCTACCGCGCCGCCAATGAAGACGATCAAGATCGGTACAGGCGACGGAGAATTCTCACTTGGAGGAGAAACCGTACTGTTCAGACATGAAAAGACATTTGTCAGCAAGACAAGATATGCCGTTTCTCTCTGCACAGATATGAGCGACGAGGAAGTAGAGGCAAAGCTTGCTGAGATTCCTACTGTAGACTATGAGCGTATCGGCGAGAGAATGCATGTTGAGCTGGTATATGTAAACTGCGGAGCAGACGCAGACGCTGCAAAATACACAGCACTTGTAGAAAAAGCGAAAGGTCTTGGCAGAACTCTTATCCTGGGATGTACAGATCCTGAAATCGCAAAGGCTGCTCTGGAAGTTTGCAAAGACAGCAAACCGGTCCTGAACGGAGCAAACGCATCCAACTATGAGGCAATGAACGCAGTAGCGACAGAAGCAGGCGTAGTTCTGGGCGTATCCGGAAAAGACATCAACGAATTATACGACACAACAGCAGCACTTGAGAAACTGGGCAACAAGAACCTTGTTCTTGACACAACAGGCGCTGATGTAAAAGAAACTTTTGCAAATACTGTACTGGTTCGCCGCGCGGCTCTGAAAGATCAGGACAGAACCTTCGGATATCCGTCTCTTGTAAATCTTGTGAAGCTTGCAAAAGGCGACAAACATCTCCAGGCAGCTCTTGCAGCTCTGTTCACAATGAAATACGGTTCCATCGTAGTAATGGAAAGCATTACTTACGCAGAGGCACTTCCGCTTTACGGACTGCGTCAGAACGTATTTACAGACCCGCAGAAGCCGATGAAGGTAGAACCGGGCATCTATCCTCTGAACGGAGCAGACGAGAATTCTCTGGTTGTTACAACAGTAGACTTCGCTCTTACATACTTCGTTGTATCCGGCGAACTGGAGCGTTCCGGCGTTCCGCTGAACTTCGTCATCAACGACGCAGGCGGACTTTCCGTACTGACCTCCTGGGCGGCAGGCAAATTCTCCGGTACCAGCATTTCCAACTTCATCAAAGAGAATGTTGAGCCGAAGGTAAAATGCAGAAAACTTGTGATCCCGGGCAAGGTTGCAGTTCTGAAGGGCGATCTGGAAGCAAAACTTCCGGGATGGGAGATCATCGTCGGACCGAGAGAAGCAGTACAGCTTGTGAAGTTCTTAAAGGATATGCAGGCATAATATAAAGTAAGGTAAAGGAGAACACAAGTATGGCAAAATTTGTAGTAATTGGGGAAAGACTTTCAACAACAGCACCGGCTGTAAACAAGGCTTTCATGGAGAGAGATCCGGAGCCGATCATCAAGAGAGCAAAACAGCAGCTTGACGCAGGCGCTACATATCTGGACGTAAATATCGGACCGGCTGAGAACGATGGCGAAGACCTGATGAAATGGGCAGTACAGCTCCTTCAGTCAGAGTTTGACAACGTTCCGCTTGCTCTTGACACAACAAACAAGAAAGCAATCGAAGCAGGTATTTCCGTATATAACAGAAGCAAAGGAAAACCTATCGTAAACTCTGCAGATGCAGGCGACAGAATTTCCAATATCGATCTTGCGGCTGCAAATGACGCGATCGTTATCGCTCTTTGTTCTTCCGGCATGATCGCTGCAGACAACGACGAGCGTATGATGCACTGCCAGAACATGCTGGAGAGAGGTCTGGGACTTGGCATGGAAGCAGAAGATCTGTGGTTTGACCCGCTGTTCGTTGTTGTAAAAGGAATGCAGGAAAAACAGATGGAGGTTCTGGAAGCAATTAAAATGTTCTCCGATATGGGCCTGAATTCTACCGGCGGACTTTCTAATAACAGCAACGGTATGCCGAAGAACATCCGTCCGATCATGGATTCCGCTCTTGTAGCAATGGCTATGATGCAGGGTCTTACCTCTGCAATCGTAAATCCTAACGACCTTCGTCTTATGGAAACAATCAAATCCTGCGACGTATTCAAAGGCAACACTCTGTACGCAGATTCCTACCTTGAGATCTAATCGGGAAGGAGCCTGAAAACGACTTATAACGCACATAATTACGATGAGGGCTGGAGACTTCGGTCTTCAGTCCTCATTTATCTTAAGAGAAAGGTGGTTGCCTGATGTTTAAGGTAACATTTGCTTTTGAAGACGGCAGCGTGGTAGAAACCTATGCCAATACGGGAGATAATCTTCTGGAGATCGCCCGGGAAGCCAATGTGGCGATCGACGCTCCCTGCTCCGGCAACGGTGCCTGCGGAAAATGCCGCGTGCAGCTGAAAAACGGAGAATTAGAGACAAAAAAGACGCTTCATATTTCTGATGAGGAATTTGAAGAAGGATGGCGTCTTGCCTGTATGAGCAAAGTCATTGCGGACGTGGAAGTTCTTGTTCCGGATATTGCTTCTGCTTATAAAAGCAGGATGAAGGTGGCGGATTTAAGTTCCAGAGAGGAAATCGCTATTTTTGAAAACGCGAAGAGGGACATTGAACTGGCCGGGATCGAGCTGAAGAACAGTCTGGATGTTGTGGAAGTAAAAATGAACGCGCCTACGCTGGACGACACAATGCCGGATGTAGAACGGCTGACCAGGGCTCTGAGGAAATTCCTGAACCTGAAACGTGTAAGAATCCCTTATACAGTTCTCAGAAAGCTGCCGGACGTTCTCAGAAAGAGCGGCTTTTGCGTGAAATGCGTACTCCGGACAACTCCGGACGACATGTTTGTATATGACGTATTTGACAGCAAAGAAGACGTGGTGATCGGAGGACTGGCGGTAGATATCGGTACAACTACCGTTTCCGCTGTGCTGATCAATATGGAAACAGGAGATATTCTGGCCAAAAGCTCTGCCGGCAATGGACAGATCCGTTACGGCGCGGATGTGATCAACCGTATCATTGAAGCTGCCAAACCAGGCGGGCAGAAAAAGCTGCAGGATGCGGTGATCAAAGAGACCATCAACCCCATGATCCATGAAATGTGCAGGAGCATCGGTTTTCCGGAGGAGCGCATATACAGGATGTGCGTGGCTTCCAATACTACCATGAACCACCTGTTTGCAGGGATCAATGCGGATTATCTCCGCATGGAACCTTATATTCCGGCATTTTTCAAGACAAATTCTCTCTTTTCCTCTGATGTGGGAATCGAGATCAATCAGGACGCGCATATTATCATCGCGCCGAACATAGGAAGCTATGTAGGCGGGGATATTACAGCGGGAACTTTTGTCAGTATGATCTGGAACCGTCCGGAATTTTCTCTGTTTATCGATCTTGGAACCAACGGTGAGCTGGTGTTCGGAAATTCCGACTTTATGATGAGCTGTGCGTGCTCTGCCGGTCCTGCCTTTGAAGGCGGGGACATTAGCTGCGGTATGCGTGCTACAGACGGCGCTATAGAGGCGTGTACGATCGATAAAGAGACAATGGAGCCTACTTATACAGTAGTCGGAGATCCGGGCACGAAGCCGGTGGGACTTTGCGGTTCCGGAATCATAGATGTGATCAGCGAGCTGTTTATGACAGGCATTATCAATCCGAAGGGCAAATTTGTCCGGGAAGGAAAGAGAGTACGCCATGACCAGTATGGAATGGGAAGCTATGTGATCGCCTTTGAAGAAGAGGCCGGAACCACGAAGGACGTGGAGATCACGGAAGTGGATATCGACAACTTTATCCGCGCAAAGGGAGCTATTTTCTCAGCGATCAGAACCATGCTGGCGTCTATCGACTTTGACGTATCCATGATCGACGATGTCTATGTCGCAGGCGGCATCGGAAGCGGGATCAATATGCGCAACGCAGTGAATATTGGAATGTTTCCTGATATTCCTCTGGAAAAATTCCACTATATCGGCAATTCCTCGCTGACAGGCGCTTATCTGATGCTTCTGTCCACTCCGGCGGAGAAGAAGACATACGAACTGGCGTCCAATATGACTTATCTGGAGCTTTCCGCAGTGCCCACTTATATGGATGAGTTTGTGGGAGCCTGCTTTATTCCTCATACGGACGCATCCATGTTTCCGACTGTAGTGCAGCGGTAAGACGAAGATACCCGAATTTTGAAAAGATAGAAGCGCCTCCTCAAAAGGGAGGTGCGGATGAATATAAATTTAGCAGAGGTGTACGATGAGTTCTGACATAAATAAGATAAGATCCAACAGTGAAGAAACGGTATCTGTAGGAGAGAAACTGGGATATGAAAAAGACAGCAAGGAGAAAATGCCATGGGAGCATTATCTGGAGGCTTACCGGAACATGGATCCGCAGGAGACGGCGGAAAGACTTCAGATTCCTTATGATGAGACAAAAAAGACCTTTCGTCTTCCATTTCTGGGTACCGTATATGAAATTTCCTGGCCGGACTTTCATGTAACACACCAGGAGGACGGCCGGTCCTATCATCCTCTGGAGGAGATGATCTATGCCAGAATCCTGACTATCCGTTTTCTTTTAGGCGGGGCTGCGGCAAAAAGCAGCGGAAAGATGAAAACCTACAGAGAAATGCCATGGGGAGAAGTGTATCTCCGGCAGTTTGACGGGCGCTGCATCAAACGGCTTGCCTTTTCCTACGGCAACCGTCTGGCAGATTTTCGGATGATCATGGAACACCTTCACGCCGTCCCTGTAAAACACGGTGACGCCGCCTATGATATAGAGATTTTTCCGGAATATCATGTGCAGCTGATCCTCTGGGAAGGAGACGAAGAATTTCCTCCCTCTTCACAGATCCTGTTTTCCGACAATTTTCCTGTGTCCTTCCAGGCAGAGGATATGGCGGTTATGGGCGACGTGATCATAGGATCGCTGAAAGCTTTCGGAAAATCTGTTCTTTAAGGCGGCCGGCGCCGGCAGGTGAACAGGAGATTTTCCTGAGGGAGAGATAAAGACAGGGGAAACCTGTTTTTATAAATGAATTTCGGATATGCAAATACATAACCGGTCCAGAGAACCCGGAAGGCATATCCGGCGTATGAAAAAAGGAGGTAATACTTATGGGATTCAAAAGTGACATCGAGATCGCACAGGAGTGCGAAATGCAGCCGATTACCGAGATTGCGGCAAAAGCAGGTATTGACGACAAATACCTGGAGCAGTACGGAAAATATAAGGCAAAAATCGACTACAACCTTCTGAAAGAAACTGACAAAAAAGACGGCAAACTGATCCTTGTGACCGCCATCAACCCCACACCGGCAGGGGAAGGAAAGACCACAACAACCGTAGGTCTGGCAGACGGAATGCAGAAGCTGGGCAAAAATGTTATGGTAGCTCTCCGCGAGCCATCCCTTGGACCGGTATTCGGCGTTAAGGGCGGAGCTGCAGGCGGCGGATACGCCCAGGTAGTGCCCATGGAGGACATCAACCTTCATTTCACAGGCGATTTCCATGCCATCGGAGCAGCCAACAACCTTCTGGCAGCAATGATCGACAACCATATCTTCCAGGGCAATGAGCTGAACATCGACCCGAGAAAGATCACCTGGAGAAGATGCGTGGACATGAACGACCGCCAGCTCAGGAACGTAGTGGACGGCCTTGGCGGAAGAACAAACGGAATGCCCCGTGAGGACGGCTACGACATCACCGTAGCATCCGAGATCATGGCAGTCCTTTGCCTTGCAAGCGACATTAACGACCTGAAGGCAAGACTGGGCCGTATCATCGTAGGCTATACATATGGAAAGGTTTCTGAGCAGAAGCCGGTAACGGCACATGACCTCCATGCAGAAGGCGCTATGACCGCGCTTCTGAAGGACGCCCTGAAACCGAACCTGGTACAGACCCTGGAGCATGTTCCGGCAATCGTACACGGCGGACCGTTCGCAAATATCGCTCACGGCTGCAACTCTGTAACAGCTACCAAGATGGCTATGAAACTGGCTGACTACACTATTACAGAGGCAGGCTTCGGCGCAGACCTGGGCGCAGAGAAATTCCTGGATATCAAATGCCGTATGGCAGGCCTGAAGCCCAACGCAGTGGTAGTGGTAGCTACTGTCCGCGCCCTGAAATATAACGGCGGCGTTCCGAAGGCAGACCTGAACAACGAGAACCTGGAAGCTCTCGAAAAAGGTATGCCGAACCTTCTGAAGCATGTAAGCAACATCAAGAACGTATACAAGCTTCCCTGCGTAGTTGCCATCAACGCCTTCCCCACCGATACCAAGGCGGAGCTTGACCTGGTAGAGGCAAAGTGCAAGGAGCTGGGCGTAAACGTAGCTCTCTCCGAAGTATGGGCAAAAGGCGGCGAAGGCGGCATCAAACTGGCGGAAGAAGTGATCCGTCTGGTAGAAGAGCCCAACGACTTTACTTACGCATACGAGCTGGACGGAACCATCGAGGACAAGCTGAACCAGATCGTACAGAAGATCTACGGAGGAAAGAGAGCTGTTCTTACTGCAAACGCTCAGAAGCAGGCAAAGCAGCTTGAGGATCTGGGATTCGGCAACTGCCCGATCTGCGTGGCAAAGACCCAGTACAGCCTGACAGACGACCAGACGAAACTGGGAGCGCCTACAGACTTTGAGGTAACTGTCCGCAACCTGAAGATCTCCGCAGGAGCAGGATTTATCGTAGCCCTTACCGGAGAGATCATGACTATGCCTGGTCTCCCGAAAGTTCCGGCTGCAGAAAAGATCGATGTAGACGAAACAGGAAAGATCACAGGATTATTCTAAAAGAAGATTTGTTTGAAAGTGAGGTATGGTACGATGGGTTTTTCAACTAGTACCTGTACAGAATTTGTTGAGGTTCTGGCTTCCAAAGCGCCGGTTCCGGGAGGCGGCGGAGCTTCGGCTCTTGTTGCTGCGGTAGGAACGGCTCTTGGCAATATGGTGGGAAGCCTGACCGTAGGCAAAAAGAAGTATGCGGATGTAGAAGATGAAATGTGGGAGCTGAAAGCAAAATGCGACCAGCTTCAGAAAGATTTCCTCCGGCTGATCGAGAGAGACGCAGAGGTATTCGAGCCTCTTTCCAAGGCATATGGCATGCCGAGAGAGACAGAAGAGGAAAAGGCGGAAAAGGCAAGAGTGATGGAGATCGTTCTTAAAGACGCCTGCTCTGTTCCAATGGAAATCATGGAGAAATGCTGTGAAGCCATCGAGCTGATCGTGGAATTCGGCGCAAAGGGTTCCAAGCTCGCCATCAGTGACGCAGGGGTAGGCGCGGCTTTCTGCAAAGCTGCGTTAAAGGGAGCCAGCCTGAATGTCTATATAAACACAAAATCCATGGCGGACAGAGAATACGCCGAAGAGCTGAACAAAAAGGCGGACGCGATGCTGGAAAAATATACAAAGATCGCTGACGAAACTTTTGAAAGTGTTCTTGGACGTCTGAAATAACGGAAAACTTGGAGGAAATAGAAAAATGGCAAAACAGTTATTAGGTAAAGAAGTAACAGCGGCACTGAACGAAAAGATCAAAGCAAACGTTGCTGAATTACAGGCAAAAGGAGTGAATCCTACTCTGTGCATCATCCGTGTAGGAGAAAATCCCAGCGATATTTCCTATGAAAAGGGAGCGACAAAGCGCTGCGAAACACTTGGAGTCGCATGTGAGAAGATCCTTCTTCCGGGAGACGTTTCCCAGGAAGAGCTTCTGGAAGTAATCGATAAGGTAAACAAAGACGATCATATCCATGGCGTTCTTCTGTTCCGTCCCCTTCCGAAGCATCTGGATCAGGCAGTGATCGAGAATGCTCTTGCGGCTGAAAAAGACGTGGACTGCATGACAGATCTTTCTATGTCCGGCGTTTTCACAGGCAAGAAGATCGGCTTCCCGCCCTGCACACCTCAGGCATGTATGGAAATCCTGGATCATTACGGAATTGACTGCACAGGCAAAAAAGCAGTTGTTATCGGAAGAAGCCTTGTAGTAGGAAAGCCTGCTGCCATGATGCTTGTAAAGAAAAACGCCACAGTAACGATCTGCCATACAAAGACAGTAGATATGCCTTCCGTAGCAAAGGAAGCAGATATCGTGATCGTTGCGGCAGGACGCGCAGGCGTAGTTGGCGCTGATTATGTAAGACCTGGCCAGACTATCATTGACGTAGGTATCAATGTCAATGCAGAAGGCAAACTATGCGGCGACGTGGACTATGCGGCCGTAGAGCCGGTTGTGGACGCGATCACTCCGGTTCCGGGAGGTGTCGGAAGCGTTACGACTTCCGTTCTTGTAGGACACGTAGTAGAAGCTGCCATGAGAAAAGCAAACGCATGAAAAAAATAAAAATGACAGTTCAGAGAACTCTGTGCTGTTGTGTACTGACAGGTGCCCTGATTATTGGGGCACCTGTCTTGGTACAGGGCACAGATCAGGATTCCGGACAAAGCGCTTCTGTTTTTCAGAGCACCGTTCCTTTTGAAAGCGGCTCAGAGGAAGAGGCGGATCATTCCGGGGAAGGGCAGATCAAAAGACCTTCCTATGAAATCACCGGCGGGCCGGGTACAGAGGGATTTGTAGATGACTCCACAGACAATACATACGGCTATTATACGATTATGGGAAGCACTACAGTGACACTGGAGGAAATGACTGCCCAGTATGAGGCCCAGGGCGCGGTATATCCTTCGGAAGCTATGAAGGAAGGCGGCGCGGAAACTATTGAAGAATTCTGCCGGATCATCCTGGAAGAGGCGGCTCTGGAAGGCGTCCGGGGCGAAGTGGTCTATGAGCAGGCTATGCTGGAAACGGGGTGGCTTCAGTTTGGCGGAGACGCCCAGGCACAGCAGTATAATTTCGCGGGGCTTGGAACTACAGGGAACGGAGTACAGGGGCTTTCCTATCCGGACATAAGAACAGGAATACGTGCCCAGGTACAGCATTTAAAAGCTTACGCAAGTACAGAGGAGCTGAATGAAAGTCTGGTAGACACCAGGTTCGACATGGTAAGAAGAGGATCCGCGCCCTATGTGGAATGGCTTGGGATCCAGGAAAATCCCAATGGGGGAGGATGGGCCGCAGGATCAGATTACGGCACAAAATTAAGAACTTTGCTGGCGGAGCTGAAAGGGGAAACATATACCCCGGGTCAGGAGACAGCCGCGCAAAAATAAGGCGCGAAGTAAAAGGAATTACGGCTGCAACTGCCCGGGGCTTTTGGCTTCTGTATATCAGATTTATTTCAGTTCAATGTCCTCAAGCTCTTTAGGAGGAATCTTTTTCTCTGTTTCCGCCAGATATTTTTTAAGAGCCTTGGAGGATTTCGCGAAAGGAACGTTGGTTCCGGCGCCGCCCATGCAGCCTCCGGGACAGGCCATTCCTTCGATCATACAGCCCTTCATTTTTCCGGCTTTTGCAAGAGAAAGGAGCTTTTTGCAGTCCGCCAGAGTTTCGGCATGTTCAATATGCACCGGAACATCTGGATAATATTCCTTCAGGCAGGCTTCGATGGCTCCGGCAACTCCTCCGGCAACAGCATAACCGCGGCCCGCTGCGGTAGCATCGTGAGGCGCGTCCTCCTCGTCATAGGCGGCAGGGTCGATTTCTTTTGCATCGAACATGGCGGACAGCTCTTCAAAGGTTACGACAAAATCCACATCGCTTCTTACAGTGGTGCGCATTGCCTCCAGTTTTTTGGAAGCGCAGGGTCCGATGAACACCACCTTGGAATCCGGATGTTCCTGTTTTACTTTCCGGGCGGTAGCCACCATCGGCGTCAATTCCTGAGAAATATTATCAATCATGTCAGGAAAGAATTTCTTCGCCATCATGGACCAGGAAGGACAGCAGGAGGTGAGAAGGAAAGGAAGCTTTCCGGTAACTACCTCGTTGGCATAATGGTGGGCTTCGGAAATGGCTCCGATATCCGCGCCGAGAGCCACCTCATACACGCCGGAAAAACCAAGGATCTCCAGCGCGGTTTTAAACTTGCCGGGTGTTACGTCCTCTCCGAACTGGCTGATGTAAGCCGGGGCGATAATGGCAATGATATCGTTTCCTTCTCTCAGGGAATGAGCAAGCTGGAAAATCTGGGATTTGTCGGAAATGGCTCCAAAGGGACAGCTTACCATACACATTCCGCAGGACACGCATTTGTCCTCCAGGATTTTGGCTCTGCCCTGTTCGTCGCTTCCGATAGCTTTTACGCCGCAGGCCTGCTCGCAGGGACGGATATTATGGGAGATCGCGTCATAGGGGCAGACAGATTTGCATTTGCCGCATTTGATGCACTTGCTCTGGTCGATGACAGACTGTCCGTTGACCATGGAAATGGCGCCTTTGGGACAGATCTGCATACAGGGATGCGCCATGCAGCCCCGGCACATATTGGTGACGATATATTTGTTGGGAGGGCAGGCGGCGCAGGCGGAGGGGATTACCTGCATCAGAGGCGGCTCATAATATTTTTCATCAATATTGCTGGCCTCCAGTCCGTCAGTCAGATGAACCGCTTTGTTTTCCGGACGGAGAGAAAGTCCCATGGCAAGGCGGATGCGTTCGCTGGCGACAGCCCGTTCCCGGTAAATGCTGTCGCGGTATTTGGCCCGCTCCTGGACGATTTCATAGGGGATGGATTCAATATCGTGGATCAGTGTTTCGTCTGAAGATTCAAAACCGATTTTTGCCACTGCCTTAAAGACTTTGTGGCGGATCCTTTTTACAGGAGTATCCAGATTTCTCATTTTTATTTCTCCTCTTATTTTCATGGATGTATTGATACTGACTTCATCATAAATGAAAAAAAATTTAAAATCAATATATACCATGTATTTTTTCACACACACATTTCTTTTTTCACACTTTTCTGATTCGGAAATTTACAGAATTTTTTCTTTGTATAAAAAGGACTTTGAACGTGAAAATAGAGAATTATAATCTATATTTTCGACAATTTACAGAAAAATAGAAACATATTGCTTGTGGAAATTGTATGTTTCATGTATAATTAAAACATGCTATCTGGCTATAATGACGAAAAGAGTTAAAAAGCGAGAAAAATATCAGTCAAGGAGGAAAGCAAATGTTAGACCAGTCTTATTACAGGAAGACGGACGAGATCATTGACCATTACGGACGCAAGCCTGCCTCTCTTATTCCTATTATGCAGGATATTCAGGCAGAGTATCGTTACCTTCCGGGAGAACTTCTTACTTATGTGGCGTCACAGATTGGGGTTACGGAAGCGAAAGCTTTCAGCGTGGCAACGTTTTATGAGAATTTCTCATTTGAACCAAAAGGAAAATATATCATCAAGGTCTGTGATGGAACTGCCTGTCATGTGCGCAAATCCATGCCGGTAAAAGAGGCCTTGATGAAAGAGCTTGGCTTAAGCCATAAGAAACACACTACGGACGATATGATGTTCACCGTGGAAACGGTTTCCTGTCTGGGAGCCTGCGGACTGGCTCCGACCCTTACTGTAAACGATGAAGTGCATCCGAAAATGACCCCGGAAAAGGCGGTGGATCTTCTGGAAGAATTGAGAGGTGAGAAAGCATGAAAATAATGTCAAAAGATGATCTGCTGAGCAGACAGAGAGAGGTTCAGAATAATATAGACAACTATACCTGCCGCGTGCTTGTCTGTTCCGGTACCGGATGTATGGCCTCCGGCGCCCAGAAAATTTACGACGAAATGGTAAAACTCTGTGAAGATATTGACGGCGTACAGGTGGAAATGCAGCAGGATATCCCGCATCTGGGCGTGATAAAAACCGGGTGCCAGGGACTTTGTGAACTGGGCCCTCTGATGAGAATAGAGCCGTATGATTATCAGTACGTGCATGTGCAGCCGGAGGACTGCCGCGAGATTGTAGAGCGCACTGTACTTCTGGGACAGCCGGTAGAGCGGCTTTTCTACCGCGATGACGACAAGGCGTGTCCCCATCCGGACGATATTCCGTTTTTAAACCAGCAGACAAGGATCGTTCTGGAAAACTGCGGAAAAATAGACGCGGAATCCATAGACGAATATATCGGAGCCGGCGGATTTCAGGCTCTGGCAAAGGCGCTGTTCGAGATGACTCCCCAGGAAGTCATTGACGAGGTATCCAAATCAGGGCTTCGCGGCCGCGGCGGCGCAGGCTTCCCCGCTGGCAAAAAATGGTCCCAGGTAGCGCGGCAGAAGGAAAAAATTCGCTATGTAGTATGCAACGGCGACGAGGGCGACCCGGGAGCCTTCATGGACGGCTCCGTTATGGAGGGCGACCCCTATAAGATGATTGAGGGTATGATCATCGCCGCTTACGCGGTAGGCGCCGAGAACGGATATATTTATGTCAGGGCAGAATATCCCCTTTCTGTAAAGAGACTCCGTATGGCCATGGAACAGGCGGAAGCATATGGACTTCTGGGTGAAAATATCCTTGGTTCCGGAGTGAACTTCCATTTACATATCAACCGCGGAGCAGGCGCTTTTGTCTGCGGCGAGGGTTCCGCTCTTACGGCTTCCATTGAAGGAAACCGCGGTATGCCCCGTGTAAAACCTCCCCGTACCGTAGAAAAAGGTCTCTGGGAAAAACCGACGGTTCTGAACAACGTGGAAACCTACGCTAATGTTCCGAAAATCATCCTTCAGGGCGCCGACTGGTTCCGCACCATCGGAACAGAGGGAAGCCCGGGAACGAAGACTTTCTCCCTGACTGGTTCTATTGAAAATACAGGCCTGATCGAGGTTCCCATGGGAACAAGCCTTCGTCATATCATCTATGATATCGGCGGCGGCCTGAAAAGCGGCGCGGCGTTTAAAGGCGTGCAGATCGGCGGTCCTTCCGGCGGATGTCTGGTAGAAGACCAGCTTGATATTCCTCTTGACTTTGATTCTGTAAAGAAACTGGATGCCATCATGGGATCCGGCGGCCTTGTTGTTATGGATGAAAATACCTGTATGGTAGAAGTGGCAAGATTTTTCATGAGCTTTACCCAGAGAGAGAGCTGCGGCAAATGTGTTCCCTGCCGTGAGGGAACAAAACGTATGCTGGAAATCCTGGAAAGAATTGTCGACGGCAAAGGTGAGATGTCCGATCTGGATGAACTGGAAGAACTGGGGTCTATGGTTCAGAGTATGGCTCTGTGCGGTCTTGGAAAGAGCGCCCCTCTTCCTGTTATCAGTACCCTGAAACGCTTCCGCAGTGAATATGAAGAGCATATCCGGGATAAAAAATGTCGTGCAAAGGTCTGCACCGCTCTCCGTCAGTTCCACATCAACGCAGAATTCTGTATCGGCTGCGGCAAATGCGCAAAGAACTGTCCGGCAGGAGCGATCACCGGAAAGATCAAGCATCCGTATCATATTGACAACGACCTGTGTATCAAGTGCGGCGCTTGTAAAGACAACTGTAACTTTGACGCAGTTTATGTGGAAGCATAGAAGGGAGGATGTATTATGGGAGTAATGACCATTGACGGCAGAAAAGTAGAATTTACCGATGAAAAAAATGTCCTGACCGTAATCCGTAAGGCAGGAATCAATATACCGACACTGTGCTATCATTCAGAAGTATCCACCTTCGGCGCGTGCCGTCTCTGTACAGTGGAGGATGACAGAGGAAGAACTTTTGCGTCCTGTTCAGAGGAACCAAGAGACGGAATGGTGATCTACACCAATTCCGGAAGAATCAAAAAGTACAGAAAGCTGATCGTGGAGCTGCTTCTTGCGGCCCACTGCAGAGACTGTACCACCTGCGTAAAAAGCGGGGAGTGCGTTCTTCAGGAACTGGCCCATCGTTTCGGCGTGAGAGATATCCGCTTTAAGAATACAAGAGAGATCCGCGAGATTGACGACAGCTCACCGGCTATTGTCCGGGATCCAAACAAATGTATTCTCTGCGGCGACTGTGTCCGCGCCTGCGAGGAGCTTCAGGGAATCGGAGCTCTGGGATTCGCGTACAGAGGCACCGACGCTATGGTAATGCCTGCGTTTAACAAAAAGATCGCGGAGACCCAGTGCGTCAACTGCGGTCAGTGCAGAGTATACTGTCCTACAGGAGCGATTTCTATCAAGACACACATGGACGAAGTATGGGAGGCTCTGTCAGACCCCAACGTCCGGGTGGTTGCCCAGGTTGCGCCGGCGGTCCGTGTGGCGGTGGGAGATCATTACGGTCAGCCAAAGGGACGCAGTGTAATGGGAAAAATCGTCAATGCCCTTCATAGAATGGGATTTGACGAAGTATACGACACAAGCTTCAGCGCGGATCTGACCATTATGGAGGAATCAGCGGAATTTCTGAAAAGACTGGAAAAAGGAGAAAACCTTCCTCTCCTGACATCCTGCTGTCCTGCATGGGTGAAATTCGTGACAGATCAGTACAAAGAGTTTATACCAAATGTTTCCACCTGCCGTTCTCCGATGGGAATGATGTCCGCGGTGATCAAAGAGTATTTCCGCGATCCGGAACATGCGGAAGGCAAAAAAACAGTAATGGTGGCGATCATGCCCTGTACGGCAAAGAAAGCGGAAGCCATCCGTCCAAACAGTTTTACAAAAGACCAGCAGGATACGGACATCGTGATCACGACTACAGAGCTTACAAGAATGATCGACAACTTCGGCCTGGATTTTGCGTCTCTTGATCCGGAAGCCTGCGACATGCCTTTCGGCTTCGGTTCCGGCGGCGGAGTGATCTTCGGCGTTACCGGAGGCGTTACAGAGGCGGTGCTCAGAAGGCTCAGCCCGGAACATACGAAAGAAGCCATGAGGGAAATTTCCGAGTGCGGCGTCCGCGGAGACGAAGGAATCAAGGAATTCAGTGTTCCTTATAACGGCACAGAACTGAATATCTGCGTAGTCAGCGGTCTTGCCAATGCAAGAACCGTTATGGAAAGGGTAAAGAACGGCGAAGCCAACTATCACCTGATCGAGGTTATGGCATGCCGCCGCGGATGCATCATGGGCGGCGGACAGCCTACCAGAGCCGGTGACAGGACAAAAGCGGCCAGAGCGAAGGGACTTTACAATGCCGACAATACGATGATCATCAAGAAATCCGATGAAAATCCGCTGGTGATCGAGCTTTATGAAGGACTTTTGAAAGGCAGGGAGCACGAACTGCTTCACAACGATTTTTATTGATAAAACTTAAGTATGGGAACAGACCGGAGGGCGAAGGCTCTCCGGTCTTGCGTGATATCGAAAATTCGGATACAATGTAGGAAACAATAAAAGTAGTATACGATAACAGGGAGATATGTATATGCGTGAAATTAATGCGGCAAAGATCACAGAGGCAATCGAACGCCTCTGCATTGAGGCAAACCAGGTGCTTCCGGAAGATATAAAGGAGGCGATCGGGAAATGCAGAGCCTGTGAGGATGGAGAGATTGCCTGTCAGATCCTGGACAACATCATTGAGAATTATAAAATCGCGCAGGAGGAGCAGGTTCCTATCTGCCAGGATACGGGAATGGCCTGTGTATTTCTGGAGATTGGACAGGATGTCCATATTATAGGAGGAGATCTTACTGAGGCAGTAAATGAGGGAGTGCGGAGAGGCTATGAAAAAGGCTATCTGCGAAAATCAGTAGTAAAGGACCCGGTAAGAAGAGGAAATACAGGAGACAATACCCCGGCAATGCTGTACACGGAAATCGTTCCGGGAGAACGGATTAAAATTACAGTAGGGCCCAAGGGCTTTGGAAGCGAAAACATGAGCGCCATACGCATGTTCAAGCCTTCGGCAGGATTGCAGGGAATCAAGGATTTTATTCTGGAAACAGTAGAAGCGGCAGGCCCGAACCCCTGCCCTCCTATGGTTGTGGGAGTAGGGATCGGAGGAACTTTCGATAAGGCGGCCCTGCTTGCGAAAAAGGCGCTGATGCGCCCGGTGGACTCAGAGAATCCGGATCCTTTTTACGCAGATCTTGAAAAAGAAATGCTGGAAAAGATCAACGAACTGGGTATCGGACCTCAGGGCTTCGGAGGAAGAACAACAGCCATCGGACTGAACATTGAGACTATGCCTACCCACATTGCGGGAATGCCCTGCGCCATCAATATCAGCTGCCATGTGACGCGGCATAAAACGGAGGTGATCTGAGATGGAAAAACATATTACGCTGCCTTTGACAGAAGAGCTTGCAAGAAGTCTCCATGCAGGAGATACCGTATATCTTACAGGAGAAATCTATACATCCAGAGACGCCGGACATAAAAGAATGTGCGAATCCCTGGCGAAAGGGGAACCGCTTCCCTTTGACCCGAAGGACGCCACCATCTACTATGTAGGACCTACCCCGGCAAAACCGGGACAGGTGATCGGTTCCGCAGGCCCCACCACCAGCGGAAGGATGGACGCATATGCGCCTACGCTGATGTCTGTAGGCGCAAGAGGGATGATCGGCAAAGGAGCCAGACTTCCTGAGGTAGTGGAAGCAATGAAAAAATACGGAGGCGTTTATTTTGGCGCCATTGGCGGAGCAGGCGCTCTCCTTGCGAAATGCATCAAACGCTGTGAGCTGATCGCCTATGAAGATCTGCAGTCTGAAGCGCTGAGAAAACTCTATGTGGAAGAGATGCCTCTGACAGTGATCATTGACAGCGAAGGAAGGAATCTCTATGAAGAGGGAAGGGCGGAGTATCTGAAAAACAGAAAAAAATAATTTCCCGTATTGTGAACAGGGGGCGGAAAGATTCCGCCCCCTGTATGATCCATACAGAAAACACAACAGCCGTCCCATCAGTTTTCAGGAGAATACATGGTGCCCAGGAAAAGAGGAAGATTATCCTGACAGTCCACAAGCATATAAAGGAAAGGCCTGTCCAGAGAAACATATTTTTCTGAATCGTCTGTAATAAGGGCGGTTTCCATAATCCCTACCTCTGTGGCGGCAGCGGCTTTTGTCTCCTGTTCATTTACCTCTATAAAGGTTTTGTGAATGACTTCGCTGATCTTTACTCCGGGATTTCCGGCAGTGCCATACATACGGGAAAAATCAGCCTGCTGGGAAAAAGCGTCTGTGATCCCCAGCGATTTAAGAGTTTCGGTCAATTCTTTGCTGGTTTCAGATCTGAACTTGGGAATTACGGCATGGACGGTATATCCTTCCTTTTTCCGGGAAAGGATTTCCGAAAGCTTTTCGCCGGTGAGAGAGTCCACATAGTCGTCCAGAGAAGTGCCTTCCTCCGGAAGAAGAGCGGCAAAAGCGTATCTTCCTCCTTCATAATATTTCAGGAAGCCCTGGGCTCCCTCTCCCTCAAGCCAGACGGACTCTGTGGAACGCATCATATCTGTTTCCCGCTCTGTTCCGTCTTCCTCCGTAAAGGTTCCGCTGAATACGTCGTCAGCTCCGTAAACTGTTTCCCATTTTGATTGGAAGGAAAGGGCATTGAGAAGGTACATCAGGGTATCCGGCTGAATTTCATCCAGAATTTCCGGAATCATACCCTCTGTTTTTTCGTCCACCCAGCCGTTGATCTTTTCCAGCGTCTCTTCGTTCATAGGTTCCTCAAATACTTCAGAGTGGTAATAGTCCGTAACTGTTTCGGTAAATTCCGGACTTGCCAGAAGACCGCTCTGTTCATTCAGCCATATAGAATTGGCAGCGGCAAGACTGCCGCCCTGTTCAGACAGGCATTTCCGGAAATAATCGTTCAGTTCTTCCACAGAAATTCCAAAAACCTCTTCCATCTGTGCAAGGGTATTCCCGTGGGCTCCGTTTGCAGTCATGGACAAAGCGGACAATACGGAAAAGGGAGAAACAAGAGTACTGCTCCCGGGCGTTCTGGACGCCTGAAAAAGCCGGACGGAAAAATCAGTGACAGCGTCCTGGGAAGAGACGGCGGCGGATACAGGCGTGATCATGACACAGCCCATGCAGGCGGCGGAAAAAAGAATCCCTGAGAAAAATTTGCGGCGTTGTCTGCTTTTTTTCATAAGTTCATACCCGACCTTTCTATATAAATTTTCATTATTGTAACAAAAAGCGTACTTCTGTCTGTAATTATACTATATCTGGTTGACACAGGGGAGTTTAAAGTAATATACTTGAACTATAAAAAATGGAGCGAAAAAAGGAGGAAAAATAATGGCAGTTATGGACGGCTGTGAAAGCCAGTACAGAACTTCAGTGCTTGAGGAAAGGGTTTGCCCGAAATGCGGAAAAGAAGTGGAGGTATTTACTTCCAGAGGCAAGATCATTGAGCCTACGGAATGTTCCTGCGGATATGTATTTGAGGCAGAGGAGATCGTTCCGCTGAAAACCGAGCCGAAGGAGAAGTGAAAAGCGCCCTAATAAAATCAAGACATGAATCAAATTCCCCCTGCATATATTTGTAACAATACATGGGATTGTGTGAGTATATGCAAGGGGGCATTTTTATGGAAAATTTTCAGGTTTACCATGATATCCAGGCGCGTACCGGAGGAGATATATACATAGGCGTAGTAGGACCGGTCCGTACAGGAAAGTCTACTTTTATCCGGCGTTTTATGGAACTGCTTGCGCTTCCGGGAATGGATCCGGAGAAGCAGGCGGAGGTAAGAGATCAGCTTCCGCTAAGCGGTTCAGGAAAACTGATCACAACTGTGGAACCTAAATTTATCCCCAGGGAGGCAGTGACAGTAAAACTGGGGGAGGAACAGAGCGTCCGGGTAAAGCTAATCGACTGCGTGGGGTTTCTGGTAAAGGACGCTTCCGGCCATATAGAGGAAGGAAAAGAAAGAATGGTGAAAACGCCATGGTTTGAAAACGCCATTCCCTTCCATGAGGCCGCCAGGATCGGCACAGGAAAGGTGATCCGGGAACATTCCACCATAGGGCTTGTGGTTACTGCAGACGGCAGTTTTGGAGAGATTCCCAGAGAAAATTTTCTGGAGGCGGAAGAGAAAACGGTAGAAGAACTGAAAAAGCAGGGAAAGCCTTTTCTGATCCTTCTGAATTCCCAGATGCCTTACCGTGAAGAAACTCTCAGTATGGCAAGGGAACTCCAGGAGAAGTATGGGGTGACAGTGGTAACGGCAAACTGCGAGCAGCTCAGAAAAGAGGACATTGCCCGGATACTGGAAAGTGTTCTCTATGAATTTCCGGTCAGCGAAATCCAGTTCTATATTCCCAAGTGGGTAGAAATGCTACCGGCGGAGCATGAACTGAAAAATCAGATCATTTTCCAGATCAGGGAGCTGATGAAAAAGCTGGTTCATATCCGCGACGTAACAAAGGAAGCGGTAAAGCTGGAAGGACCTTATGTGCAGGAAACTCTTCTGGACGAAGTGAGTCTGGCAAGCGGGATCATCCGGATCCGCCTTCAGATAAAAGACGAGTTTTATTATCAGATACTCAGTGAACTAAGCGGGATCCACATGGAAAGCGAATACGATCTTATCCATACAATGAAAGAACTGGCGGAAATGAAAGAACAGTATGTAAAAGTCCAGTCAGCTCTGGAATCGGTTCGGGGTACAGGATATGGCGTGGTGGTTCCCGAACTGTCAGAGATCCAGATTGAGGAGCCTTCTGTGATCAGGCAGGGCAACAAATTTGGAGTGAAGATCAGATCGAAAAGTCCCTCTATCCATATGATCAAGGCAAATATCGAAACAGAGATCGCCCCCATTGTAGGAACAGAGCAGCAGGCAAAGGATCTGATCCAGTATATCGGAGAAAGCGGAGAGCGAGGCGAAAGCATCTGGGAGACAAATATTTTCGGGAAATCCATTGAACAGCTTGTACAGGACGGGATCAAAAATAAAATCGCCGCCATCGGAGAGGAAAGCCAGGTGAAGCTGCAGGATACGATGCAGAAGATCGTCAATGACAGCAAGGGGGGACTGGTGTGTATCATTATTTAATCCGGTCCTTCCGATAAAACATCTTACCGTATACAGAAAAATATGCAGGGCCAGACGGATATCCCTTATCTGCTGGCCTGTCTTTGAAAAAAGTCAAAATCGGGTTGTTTTTGTTCGCAAACAACAGAAGGTGTGAATTGACTTACAATATAAATCATTTTATAATGTAAGAAAACGTCAATTGGAGTTAGATAGAAAGATGTATAGAAAATCACCTCAGGGATGGCTGAAGCACTGGGATTTTATCCTTCTGGACATTATCAGTCTTCAGGCAGCTTTTATTATTGCGTATTTTGCCAGAATCGGTCTGGGAAATCCTTATGGAGATTCTCTGTATCGGAGCGAAGCGTTTGTTTTCGTGCTTTGTCAAATCGTCGTAGTTTTTTTCTGCCAGCCTTATCAGGGGATTATAAATAGAGGCTATTATGTTGAACTGACAAAGACGGTAAAACATGTGATTCTTGTGATGTTTCTTGCCATGACGTACCTGTTTGTAACGCAGCAGGCGGCTTTGTATTCGAGAATGGCCTTTTTTACCACGGCGGCGCTGTATCTGATAATTGATTACTTGTGCCGGATCATCCGGAAATGGAGGATTCTGAATAAAAACGGCATTGAAGGCAAGCGTGCAATGGTCGTGGTGGGGTCCTCTTCAGATATCAAAGAAACGTTGCACAGGCTTCTGGCGGGGTCGGTTCAGGATTTTTTTATTACAGGCATTGCCCTGCTTGACACAGATCTGACAGGAGACTCTATCGAAGGAATCCCTGTAGTAGGGGATGTCAATAACGTAAAAGATTATCTCTGCCATGAATGGGTAGATGAAGTCTTTATAAAACTCAGTGAATCCGAACCGTATCCCAGCAGACTGATCGACGATCTTGTTGTGATGGGATTGACCGTTCATTTGAGTCTGGACGCGGTAGAGCGCCCTATGAGCGGCAAAAAGCATGTGGAACGGATCGGAGAATATACAGTAGTTACGTCAAGCATTAACATGGCTTCCCCAAAGCAGATGCTTTATAAGCGGCTGATGGATCTGGCAGGAGGCTTTGTAGGCTGTATAATCACGCTGTTTCTGATCATTATTATCGGCCCGATGATCTATCTGAAATCTCCGGGGCCTATCTTTTTTTCCCAGGTCCGTATCGGGCAGAACGGAAAGAAATTTAAGATATACAAATTCCGGAGCATGTATATGGATGCGGAGGAAAGAAAAGCCGAGCTGATGAAAAACAACAAGATGAATGGTCTGATGTTTAAAATGGACTATGATCCCCGCATTATCGGCAGTGAAAAGAGGGGAAAAGACGGAAAGCCGAAAGGAATCGGCAACTTTATCCGGAAAACATCCCTTGACGAATTTCCGCAGTTCTGGAATGTTCTGAAAGGGGATATGAGCCTTGTAGGGACAAGGCCTCCTACAGTGGATGAGTGGGAGAAATATGAGCTTCATCACAGGATCCGTATGGCGACAAAGCCGGGAATCACCGGCATGTGGCAGGTAAGCGGGCGCAGCGATATTACCGATTTTGAGGAAGTCGTCCGTCTTGATACGGAATACATAGAACACTGGTCCATCGGACTTGATATTAAGATTCTTTTGAAGACAGTTCTGGCTGTTCTGAAAAACGACGGAGCAGTTTGACAACCACATAATTTTTATAATGTGCTAAAAAAGCCTGGCAGACGCCTTTTTAGGGTCTGTCAGGCTTTTTTTCTTAAGACCGGGAAAAATTTTATAATACAGATTGTAACAAAAAATATTCTGGAAAAGGAGAAAATTTATGGACGCATCAAAGGTTACAATCGAACAGATCTGCAAAGAATGGCTGAACATGAAAAGATTAATTGTAAAACAGTCTACTTATGCAAAGTATGATTCCGTGGTCAGAAAACATATTCTTCCGGAACTGGGACAGATCCCTCTGTGCAGAGTAAATTCTTCCATGCTCAACGATTATGCGGGAGCAAAGCTGGGAAGAGAGCAGGCCATTGAAAAAGACCAGACGGAAAAGGAACATGGAGGAATGAGCGCGAAGACGGTGAGAGACATATGCACAATCCTCAAATCCATCATAAGGTACGGAGAAAAAGAATATCAGATGAGCGGTCTTGTGGGAAATATCGTCCTTCCGAAAGTAACGGCGAAAAGTAAAGATGTGCTGAAAGGGGCGGAATTAAAAAAAATAGAGAAATATCTCAGGGAGAATCAGAATACGCCCCGCTGCGCAGGCATTCTTCTCTGTCTCTATACAGGAATCCGTCTGGGAGAGGTCTGCGCGCTGAAATGGGAAGACATTGATCTGAACCGCCGCATACTGTCCATTACACATACCACACAGAGGATCACGATTCCTGAAGACGGGAAAGTCCATGACCGGAAGACGGCAGTGATCACAGATCATCCCAAGTCGTTTTCCTCAGAAAGAATCATCCCTATTCCGGCGTCTATCTACCCTTTGATCCGGAATCTGTACTGCGGTACAGGAAACGACTGTTATTTTCTTACAAATTCAAAACGGGGGATAGAGCCCCGCAATTACCAGTATTTTTTTAAAAAAGTCCTGCGCACCGCCGGGATACGGGCGGTGAATTTTCATGTCCTCAGACATACTTTTGCATCCCGGTGCGTGGAGATCGGAATGGATATCAAGACATTGAGTGAAATCCTCGGACATGCGAATATAAGTATTACGTTAAATTATTATGTACATTCTTCTCTTGATCTCAAGAGAAGACAGATCAACAGGCTGAAATATTAACTGCTTTTGTGCTGCTTCATCCAACTGCGTATATATTCCATTTGTTCTTCATCAGAGATTGCCTGAGACGCAGGATCGTTTCCGGCTGCCAGACAGCAGAACAATACAAAAGACTGAAGTGTGAAAAAGAGCAAAAGAAACAGGATCATACAAAACCCTCCTTTTCTGTTGATATCTTTCAGTATTGGCAAATCCATGAAAATTTATACAAAGATCAGAATTCGCAATCAGGCAGCTTTGCGAATACATTAAAATAAAACCTCTTTTTTGGAGTATATTCATGGAACAGTTGTCTTATACCGGGAAGGGCGTAGGAGTTGCTCTTCTGGATACGGGAATTTATCCTCACATAGATTTTAAAAACCGGATATGGGCATTTGCTGATTTCGTTTCATATAAATGCAGACCTTACGATGACAATGGACACGGAACTCATGTGGCCGGGATCCTGGCAGGAGACGGAACCGCCTCCATGGGAAGATATAAAGGTGTAGCTCCGGGCTGCGGGATCACGTCCCTGAAGGTGCTGGATGGCAACGGAAATGGCAGCAGGGAAAATGTGCTCCAGGCGTTTCAGTGGATCCTGGAAAACAGAAACAGGTACAGGATCCGTATTGTCAATATTTCCGTAGGAACCACCTACCGCACAAAAAACGATCAGGACGTGCTGATCAAGGGAGTGGAAAAGCTCTGGGATGAAGGGCTGGTGGTGGTGGCGGCTGCCGGAAACCAGGGGCCAAAGCCGGGAAGCGTCACCGCCCCGGGATGCAGCAAAAAGGTGATTACAGTAGGATCCAGCGATATGCTGTCCGGAAGTTCTGCAGTATCGGGAAGAGGCCCTACTTTTGAATGTGTCTGCAAACCGGATCTGGTGGCTCCGGGAAGCAGGGTGACTTCCTGCGCCGCCGGAGGAAGCCGTTTTTACGGGATAAAAAGCGGTACATCCATGTCTACGCCGCTTATTTCAGGGGCGGCTGCCCTGATGCTGGAAAAGAATCCGCAGCTGACGAATGTGGAGATCAAAATGATGCTGAAAGAAAGCGCAGACGATATGGGGCTTCCGAGAAATCAGCAGGGATGGGGGAAATTTAACCTCAGAAAGTTTATGAAACTTTAAGGCTGCGGCGGCAGGGGAGTCTCATTTCCATTGACGATTAAAGAGTTTTCGATTACAATAGCGTTAGTGTATACGGGGCGGCCCTACCGTTCCCCGGTACGCTGACGCTGATAACATCGACAGACAGAGGAAAGGAGAACACACATGGAAAAAATTCAAATGACAACGCCCCTTGTAGAAATGGACGGCGATGAGATGACAAGAATCCTCTGGAAAATGATCAAGGAGGAACTTCTGCTTCCTTTTATCGATCTGAATACAGAGTATTATGATCTGGGACTGGTCCACCGCAATGAGACAGAAGACCAGGTAACGATTGACGCGGCGGAGGCAACAAAAAAATACGGCGTGGCTGTAAAATGCGCCACCATAACGCCGAATCATGCCCGGATGGAGGAATACGATCTGAAAAAGATGTACAAGAGCCCCAACGGTACGATCCGTGCGATTCTGGATGGAACGGTATTCCGTACTCCTATTGTGGTAAAAGGAATAGAACCCTGCGTCCGCAACTGGACAAAGCCCATCACGATCGCCCGTCATGCCTACGGAGACATCTATAAAAACACAGAGCTTTATGTAGACAAACCGGGAAAGGCAGAGCTTGTCTACACTTCTGAGGACGGCGAAGAAAAAAGAGCGCTGATCCAGGAGTTTGCCGCTCCCGGCGTAGTAATGGGAATGCACAATATGGAAGCGTCTGTAGAAAGCTTCGCAAGAAGCTGTTTCAATTATGCGCTGGACACAAAACAGGATCTGTGGTTCGGAGCCAAAGATACGATTTCCAAGACTTACGACGGGAAATTCAAGGAAATCTTCCAGAGAATTTATGAGGAGGAATTCCAGGAGAAGTTTGACGCTGCGGGGCTGACGTATTTTTACAGCCTGATCGACGATATTGTAGCCAGAGTTATGAAAGCAGAAGGCGGCTTTATCTGGGCGTGCAAGAATTATGACGGAGACGTGATGAGCGATATGGTTTCTTCCGCTTTCGGCTCTCTCGCCATGATGACCTCGGTTCTTGTCTCTCCCAAAGGCTACTATGAGTACGAAGCTGCTCACGGAACAGTCCAGAGACATTACTACCGCCATCTGGAAGGAAAGGAAACTTCCACCAACTCTGTGGCAACGATTTTCGCATGGACAGGCGCTCTCCGGAAACGCGGCGAGCTGGACGGAAACAAGGCTCTTTCCGATTTTGCCGATAAACTGGAAAAGGCGACGATCGCCACTATCGAGTCAGGAAAAATGACAAAGGATCTTGCGGTGATCACCAGTCTGAAGCATCCGAAGGTGCTTTCCAGCCATGGCTTTATCATGGCGGTGAGAGAGACTCTGGAAGACCTGCTTGATTAAGGAAAAAAGGAGGAGGTTCCCGCTTTATGCGAGAGCCTCCCATTTTTCATATAATTCTTCCAGCTCTTTCTGAATCGCTTCTTTTTCCCGGCTCAGCTCCGCACAGCGCCCGGCGTTGGTACAGACGTCCGGAAGGATCAGTGTTTCATCAATTTCTTTATCGCGTGTTTCCAGTTCTTCGATACGTTTTTCGGTCTTTTTCAGTTCGTTTTCCTGCTTCCGCTTCAAAGCCTGCTCTTCCTTTTGCTGCTGCCAGGTCAGCTTGCTTTCCGAAACCGTTTCCTCAGACACCGGCGTCTGGGTTTCCTTCTGGACAGGAGCATATTTTTCAGTCAGCTCTTCTTTTTTCTCCAGATAATAATCATAATCGCCGATATAATTTACTACCGCGCAGTTTGTCAGCTCCAGGATCCTGGTGGCCGTCTGGTTGATAAAGTACCGGTCATGGGAAACGTACAGCACTGTTCCGGTATAACTGTTCAGAGCTTCCTCAAGGATTTCTTTTGACGCGATGTCCAGATGGTTGGTGGGCTCGTCCAGGATCAGAAAATTGGCTTCGGAGAGCATGAGCTTTGCCAGGGAGACACGTCCTCTTTCGCCGCCGGAAAGAGAAGATATTTCCTGAAATACATCATCTCCGGTAAAAAGGAAGGCTGCCAGCATATTTCGGATCTCCGTCTCAGTGAGAGAAGGGTAGGCGTCTGAAATTTCCTGAAAAATAGTTTTGTCGCTGTGGAGCACATGATGCTCCTGGTCATAGTAACCGATCTGCACTTTGGCACCCAGGGAAAAGCTTCCCGTGTCCGCGGACAGAAGACCGTTGAGTATTTTCAGCATAGTCGTCTTTCCGGTGCCGTTGTTCCCGATAAGCGCCACCCGTTCGCCTCTTTTTATCTGAAAGGAAACATTCCGGAACAATGGCTGTCCGGGGAAGCTCTTGGCAAGGTTTTCTACTGTCAGCACATCGTTTCCGCTGACGGTCCGGGGTTCCAGAGAAAGCCGCATCTGCGTCTGGATCTCTGCCGGCTTGTCGATCCTCTGGATCTTATTCAGCATTTTTTCGCGGCTCTCCGCGCGGCGGATAGACTTTTCGCGGTTAAAAGATTTCAGTTTGACGATCACCGCCTCCTGATGGCGGATTTCTCTCTGCTGATTGAGATAAGCCTTATACTGGGCGTCTCTGAGACGGGCTTTTTTCTCTGCGAAGGAAGAATAATTTCCCGGGAAGCAGAGAACCTGTCCGGCCTCGATCTCCACCACTTTTGTTACGACTTTATCCAGAAAATAGCGGTCGTGGGAGACAATGAAAACCGCTCCGGAATAATTCAGCAGGTAGTTTTCCAGCCAGGAGATACTTTCCATATCCAGATGGTTGGTAGGCTCGTCGAGAAGCAGGATGTCCGGACGGGAAAGAAGGAGTTTGCCGAGAGCCACCCTTGTTTTCTGGCCTCCGGACAGCGTTTCTACAGGCTGGTCAAAATCCTCCTCCGAAAATCCCAGACCCTTCAGAACTCCGGTCAGTTCACTTTTGTAAGCATATCCGTTTTCCAGTTCAAACTCATGGTTCAGCCGGGTATAGGCGTTCATCAGGCGGTCCAGCTCTTCTTGGCAGGCGTGTTTCATTTCCTGTTCAATGGAACGCATCCGCTGCTCCATGTCAAGAATATGCTGCTTTGTAGTGAGAAGCTCCTCATAGATCGTGCGGTGTCCCTGGATATCCTGGTACTGCGCCAGATATCCGATCCGGCTGTCTTTCGCAAGAACTACGGTTCCGGAATCCGCAGAGAGTTCGTGCATGATAATGCGGAGAAGAGTGGTCTTACCGGCTCCGTTGCTGCCTACCAGCGCCGCCTTCTCCCGTTCTTCTATATGAAAAGAGGCATCCTTCAGGATCACTTTGTCTCCAAAGGATTTACAGATGCCCTGACATGATAAGATCATTTGTTTTCCTCCAGCGTTTTTTAAGATTATATAGCCTGATAAGGCGGTTTGTAAAGAAAAAAGGGGAAAATTCTTATAGTTCCCGCCAACTTTAATTGACACAAAAAAAACAATTCGTTATAATTATGAAGAAATCATAAGGAGGGACATCGGTGGAGGAGAAACAAATTTCAAAGGCGGTGATCAAAAGACTGCCGCGCTATTATCGTTATCTTGGAGAATTGCTGGAAGAAAATGTAGAACGGATATCATCCAATGACCTCAGCAGAAAAATGCGTGTCACGGCGTCCCAGATTCGTCAGGATCTGAACAATTTCGGCGGATTCGGACAGCAGGGTTACGGATATAATGTAAAATACCTGTATACGGAGATTGGAAAAATTCTTGGACTGGATACGGTGCATCCGATGATCATTGTAGGCGCCGGAAATCTTGGACAGGCCCTTGCCAATTATGTGGATTTTGAAAAACGGGGATTTAAGCTGGTGGGAATTTTTGATGTGAATCCGGTTCTGGAGGGAATCGCGGTGAGAGGCATTGAGATCCAGATGGTCAGCAGCCTTCCTCTTTTTCTGAAAAATAATCATATAGAAATCGCCATTTTGACGCTTCCCAAGAATAAAGCGGGGGAAATGGCAGATATGCTGATTGAAAACGGCATTAAGGCGATCTGGAATTTCGCTCACATTGATCTTGATACGCCGGAAGATGTGATCGTAGAGAACGTACATCTTTCCGAAAGCCTCATGAGACTTTCCTACAACCTGAGCCAGTACCAGCGGGAACAGAACGAGAAACAGAACACATAGGCGAGACAGGACAGACTGCTGCTTTGCCCCGGACTTTGTACATAGTATCGCGGGCGGTGCGGCAGTTTTTCATTTCCCGGGAAAGGATGTCAAAAAATGAAAGAAATTGTAACCTGCCAAGAGATGAAAGCTCTCGACAGAAACACGATAGAAAAGATGAAGGTTCCATCCTGCGTGCTGATGGAGCGGGCAGCACTTAAAACGGCAGAAGAGATGGAGAAGTTTTTTGCAGAGAGAAAGGAAAAGGAGAGGATTCTCTGTGTCTGCGGAAGCGGAAACAACGGAGGCGATGGAGCGGCTCTGGCAAGGATTCTTTTTCTCCATGGCTTTCAGGCGGAAATTTATATGGCGGGAAGTCAGGAGCATATGACAGAGGAAACGAAGCGCCAGCTTGAGATTGCGGGGAATTATCATGTCCCCATTGTGAATAACCCGGAATGGGGCGAATATACTACTATAGTAGATGCCATTTTCGGCGTAGGACTTACCCGGCCTGTAGAAGGACGCTATGCGGAGCTGATCCGGCGTATGAACCAGACGGGGGCGTGGAAAGTAGCGGTGGATATTCCGTCAGGAGTAAACGGAGATACGGGAATGGAAATGGGAACCGCCTTTCACGCGGATCTGACGGTAACGTTCGGTTTTGTCAAGGCAGGACTCTGCCTTTACCCGGGGCGTCTGCTGGCGGGAAGAACGGCTGCGGCGGATATCGGCATTTACCGGAAGCCGGGGGAAAGAGGAAAATATTTCATAATGGAAAAAGAGGATCTTGCGGGACTTCCGGCAAGACCGCCTTATGGAAATAAAGGAACTTTCGGAAAAGTCCTGGCGGTGGCGGGAAGCCCGGGCATGTGCGGGGCAGCCTGTTTCTGCGGCGCGGCGGCTTTTGCGTCGGGAGCGGGGATGGTGCGGATCTTTACGCCGGAGGAAAACAGGATTCCCCTTCAGACATTGCTTCCGGAGGCGATCCTGACATGTGAAAAAGGCGAGGAAGCCATGGAAACAGCTTTCCGCTGGTGCGACGTACTGATCATAGGTCCGGGGCTGGGAACATCCGGGGGAAGCGCGGAAAGTGCTTTCTGGTTCCTGAAAAAAGCCTTTCAGGAGAAAAAACCAGTGATCCTGGACGCGGACGGACTGAATCTTTTGTCGGAAAATCCGGGCTGGAAGCCGTTCCTTGGCGGAAATGTGATCGTTACCCCGCATATGGGAGAGATGAGCCGTCTTACCGGAAAATCTATAGAAGAGATCAAGAAGAACCGCATAGAGGCGGCGGTCTCCTATGCAGAGGAGACAGGGACAGTCTGCGTGCTGAAAGATGCCTGTACCGTAACGGCGGGACCGGATGGAGAAGCCTTTATAAATCTTTCCGGAAATTCCGGAATGGGTGTTGCGGGAAGCGGAGACGTGCTTTGCGGCGTACTGGCGGGAATGGCCTGTATGTTCAGGAACAGCCCGGAAGGAACGGCGTCTCTTTTAAAGCCTGCTGCTTTAGGAGTGTTTCTTCACGGAAAGGCAGGAGACAGGGCGGCAGAAAAAAAAGGACAGTATGGAATGACGGCGGGAGATCTGATCCCGGAAATTTCTTATGCATTACAGGATGGAGGAAGTCATGAAGCGTTATGACAGAGTAAAAGCAGTGGTGTCTCTGGATGCCATTGCCCGCAATTTTGAGGAAATGAGAAAAAATATAGCCGAGGATACGAAGATCATGGCGGTGATAAAGGCGGACGGTTACGGACACGGAGCACAGGCTATTGCCATGATGATCCACGATTATCCGTATATCTGGGGATTTGCGGTAGCTACGCCGGAGGAAGCCATTGAGCTTAGAAACAGCGGAGTGACAAAACCGGTGCTGATTCTCGGGCTTGTCTTTGAAGAATATTTCCCGGAATTGATATCCAGGGACATAAGCCTTGCCGTGGCTGATTTTTCCATGGCGGAGAAACTGGATCAGGAGGCTGCCCGCCAGGAGAAAAAGGTACATATCCATCTGGCGCTGGATACCGGGATGAGCCGGATCGGATTTGCGGACAATGAAGAAAGTGTGGAAGAGATCCGCAAGATCGCCGGTCTTGAGAATGTGGGAATCGAGGGAATGTTCACTCACTTTGCCAGAGCGGATGAAAAAGACAAATCGCCGGCCAAAGTCCAGCTTCAGCGGTATCTTGATTTTTCAGAGCTTCTTGAAAAGGCAGGAATAAAGATTCCTCTTCGCCACTGTTCCAACAGCGCAGGGATCATCCGTATGCCGGAAGCCAATCTGAACGTTGTACGGGCAGGGATCACCATATACGGAATATATCCCTCCTCCCAGGTGGAAAGAGACATTGTGAAGCTTACGCCGGCTATGGAACTGATAAGTCATGTGACTTTTGTAAAAGATATACCGGCGGGAACTGCGGTAAGCTACGGAGGAACCTTTGTGGCGGAAAAGCTTGTCCGGGTAGCCACTGTTCCGGTAGGGTACGCCGACGGATATCCAAGAAGCTTATCCGGCAGGGGATGGGTTCTGATCCGGGGAAAACGCGCTCCTATCCTGGGAAGAGTCTGTATGGACCAGTTTATGGTGGATGTGACGGATATTCCCGGAGTGCAGCCGGGGGATAAAGCTGTGCTGATCGGAAAAGACGGGAAAGAAGAGATCTCCATGGAGGAATTTGGAGATCTGTCAGGCCGCTTTTCCTATGAATTCGCCTGCTGCATCGGAAAAAGGGTGCCCCGGGTATATATAAAAGACGGAAAAGAATGGGGAGAGCTTACTTTCTTTGAATAGACGGTAAATAGAAAAACCACGCATGTATACACAAGACAAATCTGGAAATACTTAGACAGAGAAAACAGAATCGGAGTGTGAATTGTGTGGTAATTAAAAGAGGGGATATTTTTTATGCAGATTTAAGACCTGTGGTGGGAAGCGAACAGGGAGGAGTGCGCCCTGTGCTGATCATCCAGAACGACGTGGGCAACCGGCACAGCCCGACTGTGATTTGCGCGGCCATCACGTCAAAAATGAATAAGGCGAAGCTGCCTACCCATATCGAAATCGACGCTTCTGAATATGGCATTGAGAAGGATTCCGTTATATTGCTGGAGCAGCTCCGTACTATTGATAAAAGAAGGCTGAAGGATAAGGTGTGTCATCTGGACCAGGGAATGCTGGACAGGGTAAATCACGCGCTGGAAATCAGCCTGGAACTGACTTTTTGAGCCGGAATTCTTGACGAATGAAGGGGAAAGTGCTATATTTTATCAGTAATTATGCAGATTCGCAGGTTTTCCTGCTAAGAAGCACTGAACAGGAAGGAATAAGTGAATACCATATGGATGACGGCAGTCGAATGCCCCTTCTGGGGCTGATGATTCTGGTGATCCTGATCCTGCTGAACGGTATCCTTTATGGATTTGCCGCGGCGGTCAGGGATTTAAGTGAAAATGAAATACGGAAAATGACAGAGGAAGGCAGCAAAAAAGCAGCTCTTCTGAAAAAGCTCACAGGAGATCCGGCAAGATATGTCAATGCCATTCCCCTGGTGGTAACCGCATCAGGAATCCTGACGGGAATCCTCATACCGTCGCTGACCGGGTTTCTGCACCACTACATAAAACATTTTCCGGTGCTGGTTCCGGTGTACCTTCTGTGCGCGGTTTTTCTGGCTTCCTTTGGGATCCTGATGTTCAGGAGGATCGGTACCTGCAGGCCGCGGCAGTACGCGTTCCGGTATGTACGCCTTGTATATGGGCTGGTTACGCTTCTTTATCCGGTTACGCGGCTGATCACCTGGTTCGCCCGGATGGCGGCGGGGATTTTCGGAGTGTCCGTAGACGAGGAACAGGAGGCTGTGACAGAGGAAGAGATCATTTCCATAGTGGATGAGGCTCATGAGCAGGGCGTCATCGAAAAAAACGAGGCGGAGATGATCCAGAACATTATCTCTTTTACAGACACAAAAGCCGGAGATATCATGACACACAGAAGCAGTGTGGCGGCCTTTGGCCTTGATGAGCTTCTGAAGGATGTAGTCGACCGTATGCTGGAGGAAGGTGATTCCAGATATCCGGTTTACGGGGAGGATATGGACGATATCCGGGGGATCATCCATTACAAAGATACGCTGAAATTTATGACGCAGAACGCCTGGGCCAGGTACAAGCCTCTGGGCGAACTTCCGGGACTTATCCGGAAAGCCGCTTTTGTTCCGGAGACAGGAAGCATCAGCAATCTGTTTAAGTCCATGCAGACAAAGCATGACCATATTGCCGTTGTGGTGGACGAATACGGGCAGACGGCAGGAATCGTCACCATGGAGGATATTCTGGAAGAGATTGTGGGGGATATCCTGGACGAATACGATGAGGATGAGGACGTTATCCGCACACAGACGGACAACAGCGTGCTGATCGACGGGTTTGCAGAACTGGAAGACGTAGGTGAAAAACTGGGTATTGATTTCGGAGATGTGGAAATGGAGACCCTGAACGGATTTCTGACGGAAATGCTGGGGCATATTCCGGCAGAAAGCGATCTGGACAGTGAGATCACTGCCTGCGGTTATCGCTTTAAGATCCTTTCCCTTGGAAACAGAACCATCGGAAAGGTGCGGGCTGAAAAAATAAACGACAAAGATACAAAAGGAGAGAGTGAACAATGTCAGGACATTCAAAATTCGCAAACATAAAGCATAAAAAGGAAAAAAACGACGCGAAAAAGGGCAAGATTTTTACCGTTATCGGCCGTGAGATCGTAATGGCGGTAAAAGCCGGCAGTCCGGATCCAAATAACAACAGCAAGCTTCGCGATGTGATCGCAAAGGCAAAGGCAAACAACATGCCTAACGATACCATTGAGCGAGGAATCAAAAAAGCTGCCGGAGCGGATTCTGCGGATAATTACGAGCGGGCTACTTATGAGGGATATGGCCCTAATGGAGTGGCGATCATCGTAGAAACTCTTACAGACAACAAAAACCGTACGGCAAGCAATGTGAGAAATGCCTTTACAAAGGGTTACGGAAGCATCGGAACCCAGGGCTGCGTTTCCTTTATGTTTGACCAGAAGGGACAGATCATCATCGACAAGGAAGAATGCGAAATGGATTCCGACGAACTGATGATGGCTGCTCTTGACGCTGGCGCAGAGGACTTTTCTGAGGAAGAGGACAGCTATGAAGTGCTGACTGCTCCGGATGATTTCAGCGCCGTCCGCGAGGCTCTGGAAGCGGCTGGCGTTCCTATGGCGGAAGCGCAGATCGCTATGGTTCCTCAGACCTATGTGCAGCTTACAGACGAAAAGGACATCAAGAACCTTCAGAAAACCCTGGATCTTCTGGAGGAGGACGACGATGTAACCGACGTATGGCACAACTGGGAAGAATGATCAAGCCCTGGCTTGATCATTCTTCCCCGGATTGACCTTGTGTCAATCTGTTTCCGGGATTCTTCTCCGGTATGAATTTTATATATTTTGTACATAATACCTCCATGATCAGAAATGGAGGTATTTTTATGTCCGGAGACAGAAACGAAGAAAACAGAGAAGAAAAACAGCAGCAGATGGAAAAGGAGGACCGCCAGAACGATCAGATCAGAGAAATGGGACAGGTAGTTCTCGACAGGAACGACAGGAAGAGAAGAGTGGAGCTTCTGACGATCATCGGAGAAGTGGAGGGTCATGATTCCGCTCCGGCTCAGAGCAAGACCACCAAATACGAGCATGTTCTCCCGAAGCTTGCCCTAGTGGAGGACGACAAAGACATTGAAGGGCTTCTGATCCTTCTGAATACTGTGGGAGGAGATGTGGAAGCCGGGCTTGCCATTGCGGAGATGATCGCTTCTTTAAGTATTCCCACGGTATCCCTTGTACTGGGCGGCGGCCATTCTATCGGAGTTCCTATGGCAGTATCGGCGGATTATTCTTTTGTAGTTCCCAGCGCCACTATGGTGATCCATCCGGTACGCAGCAGCGGGATGTTTATCGGCGTAGCTCAGACATACCGGAATATGGAGAAGATCCAGGACCGTATCACAACGTTTATTTCCAGCCATTCCCGCATTACGCAGAAACGGCTGGAGGAGCTGATGCTGGATACGACGCAGCTTGTTAAGGATGTGGGAACCATGCTGGAGGGAGAGGAAGCCGTCAGGGAAGGACTGATCGATGAAGTCGGCGGGATAAAAGAAGCCCTTGCAAAACTATATGAACTCATTGAGGCGGGGAAAAAGGAAAAATAAGGAAAAGTTAGTTGAATTTTTAACGATTTTCTTCAAAATACCCTACTTTTTTCTTGGACTGTCCCTCTAATTGTGGTATAATGCTATAGAATGAGCGGTTGTATTTTTATAAACTGTTCAGGGTGGAAGACCTGTGAGGATACTGAACAGATACGCTTAGATTATTTATACAGGAGGGACAAAACATATGAGCAATACGTGTGGATGTCAGAACAGCGGAAACGCAGAGTTCGCTGATTTGGCCCCGGTACTGGACAAATACGCGAAAGTGCCAGGAAGCCTGATCACCATTCTTCAGCAGACCCAGGATATCTACGGCTATCTTTCCCTGGATGCCATCAACTACATCGCGGAAAGAACGGGAATCATGCCGGCGAAGATTTACGGCGTTGCAACATTTTATGCTCAGTTCCGTTTACAGCCGGTAGGCAAATACCTGATCATGCTCTGCAAAGGTACGGCCTGTCATGTAAACGGATCTGATATGATCGAGGAGGCTGTCTGCGAACATCTCGGGATCAAAGACGGAGAGACAACAGAAGACGGACTGTTTACCTTAAACAACGTGGCCTGTCTTGGATGCTGCTCCCTGGCTCCCGTAATGATGGTGAAATCGGCAGACGGAGAGGAAACATACGGAAATCTGACAAAATCTTCCGTTACAAAGATCCTTGACGATTATAAAGCAAAGAACGCATAGGAGGCAGAGATATGAAGGTTGTTGTAGGACAGGGAAGCTGTGGTATTGCTACCGGAGCGAAAAAGACCTCTAATGAGTTTGAGCGCATCACAGCAGAAAAGAATCTGACAAATGTTGTCATCGACAAAACAGGATGTATCGGAACCTGTTATCTGGAGCCTATCGTTGACGTATATAACGACGAGGGAAATCTGGAAGCAAGATATGTCAAATGTACTACAGATAAAGTAGAAGAAATCGTAAACGAGCATCTTATCGGCGGAAAGCCTGTTGAAAAGTACATGATCCCGGAAGAGGATCAGGCGTTCCTTTCCCAGCAGCAGAGAATCGTTCTCCGTCACTGCGGACAGATCAATCCTGAGAGAATTGAAGAGTACATAGCAGTGGGCGGATATGAAGCCGCGAGAAAAGTTGTCACATCCATGACTCCGGACGAGGTTATCGAGGAGATCAAAATCTCCGGACTCCGCGGACGAGGCGGCGCCGGATTCCCGACCTGGTTCAAATGGAACGCGATCAAATCAAACAAAGGCGCTCAGAAGTACATGGTCTGCAACGCTGACGAAGGCGATCCCGGAGCATTTATGGACCGTTCCGTACTGGAGGGCGATCCCCATTCCGTACTGGAAGGAATGATCATCGGTGGATTTGCAGCAGGCGCAACAGAAGGAATCATCTACTGTCGTGCAGAGTATCCTCTGGCTATTGCCCGTCTGGAAATCGCTATGGAGCAGGCAAGAGAAAAGGGCTTCCTCGGAAAGAACCTTTTTGGAACAGACTTCAACTTCGATATCCGCATTAAAGCGGGAGCCGGAGCCTTTGTCTGCGGCGAGGAAACTGCTCTTATCGCTTCTCTGGAAGGCGAAAGAGGAATGCCTCGTCTGAAACCTCCGTTCCCGGCGGCAAAAGGATACTGGAAACTTCCGACCAATATCAATAATGTGGAAACTTACGCAAACGTTGCATGGATCATTTCCAACGGCGGCGAGGCCTTTGCAGCAAGAGGTTCAGAGAAGTCAAACGGCTCCAAGGTATTCGCTCTTGCAGGAAAGATCAAGAAGGGCGGCCTTGTGGAAGTGCCTATGGGTATGACTCTCCGTCAGGTTATCTACGATATCGGCGGCGGCATCAAAAACGACAAAAAATTCAAAGCGGTCCAGATGGGCGGTCCTTCCGGAGGATGTATTCCGGCAGAGCTTATCGACACACCGGTTACTTATGAGGATATCAACAAGACAGGCGCCATCGTAGGTTCCGGCGGTATGATCGTTATGGACGAAGATACCTGTATGGTAGATATGGCCCGTTTCTTCCTGGATTTCACCAAAAAGGAATCCTGCGGAAAATGCAACTACTGCCGTATCGGTACCAAGAGAATGCTTGAAATTCTTGAGCGCATCACAAAAGGCGAAGGAAAAGACGGCGATATCGAGCTTCTGGAAGAACTGGCTGCGAAGATCAAGGACGGCGCTATGTGCGGTCTTGGACAGACAGCTCCGAACCCGGTACTTACTACCCTCCGTTATTTCCGCAACGAATATGAAGATCATATTTACAACCATAAATGTACTGCTAAATCCTGCAAGGCTCTCATCCATTATGAGATTACAGAGGACTGCAAGGGCTGTACAGCCTGCGCAAGACACTGCCCGGTAGGCGCGATCAGCGGCGAAAAGAAGAAACAGCACAAGATCGATCCGGCGCTCTGCATTAAGTGCGGCAAGTGTGAGGAATCCTGTAAATTTGGCGCAGTAAAGAGAGTTTAATAGGAGGTGTAGACGTGAATAAATACAGATTAAACATCGACGGCAAGGAGGTCTACGGACTTCCCGGCCAGACCATTCTTGAAGTCTGCAGAGAGAACGACATCTTTATTCCTACTCTCTGCTATGATGAAAGAACAGAAATTTACGGTGCGTGCGGCCTGTGCGTGGTAGAACAGGAAGGTAATCCGAAGCTTTGGAAAGCCTGCGCCACAGAGATCGCTCCGAATATGATCATACATACCAATACGCCCCGTGTGATCGAATCCAGAAAGACGAACCTGGAGCTTCTTCTTTCCAACCATAAGGGAGACTGCCGTCCGCCGTGTATGCTGGCATGTCCTGCAGGCACAGACTGTCAGGGCTATGTTGGTCTTATCGCAAACGGCCAGTACGAAGAAGCGATCAAACTGATCAGAGAGAACATCCCCCTTCCGGGTTCCATCGGACGCGTCTGCCCGCATCCCTGCGAGACAGCATGCCGCCGCGGCATGGTAGACGAGCCTATTGCTATCGCCAACCTGAAGAGATTTGCGGCAGATACAGATGAATTCGGAGAAGATCCTTTTGTTCCGGAGTGCGAGCCGGATACAGGAAAGAACGTTGCTGTTATCGGCGGCGGTCCTTATGGCCTTTCCATGGCATACTTCCTTCGCCAGCTTGGCCATGACGTGACCATCTACGAGGCGATGCCGAAGCTGGGCGGTATGCTCCGCTACGGTATTCCGGAATATCGTCTTCCGAAAGAAGTTCTGGACGAAGAGATCGCTGTTCTTGAAAAAATGGGTGTAACCATGATCACGAATACCAAGATCGGCGAGGATATTTCCTTTGAAACGATCCGCAGGGACTTTGACGCTGTCTGCGTAGGTATCGGCGCATGGGTGTCCACAGGAGTACGCTGCAAGGGCGAAGATGCCAAAGGCGTTATCGGCGGTATCGACTTCCTGCGCAAGGTTGTACGCAACGAGCCTATTGACCTTGGAAAGAAAGTTGCGATCGTGGGCGGCGGAAACACCGCTATGGATGCCTGCCGTACAGCAGTACGTCTGGGTGCTGACAAGGTTTATAATATCTACAGAAGAACAAAAGATGAAATGCCTGCCGATATGGTCGAAATTGAAGAGGCAGAGGAAGAGGGCGTTATCTTCCTGAACCTGACCAATCCTCTTGAGATCATTTCCGATGAAAACGGACATTGCCGCCAGATGGTTCTCCAGGTTATGGAGCTGGGCGAGCCGGACGCATCCGGAAGACGGGCGCCGATTCCGGTAGAAGGAAAGACAGAGACTATCGATGTGGATACTGTGATCCTTGCTATTGGACAGAGAGTCAACGCAGAGGGTATCGAAGGCGTAGAGCTTACGAGAAAAGGCGGCCTTGTATATGATAAGGATACTTATATGACCGCTGTTCCGGGCGTATTTGCCGGCGGTGACTGCGGAAACGACAAGATTTCCATTGCTGTGGAATCTATCGGCGACGCGAAGAAGAGCTATCTGATCGTAGACGCTTATCTCCGCGGCGAAGAGATCAAATATGAGCCGAATTACTATGTGACCAAGAAGGATGTAACTCCCGCTACCTTTGAAGATCGTGAGAGAATGTGCCGTCCGACTATGGAACAGCTCAACGCGGAAGAAAGAAAAGACAACTTCACAGAGGTTGTATTCGGATACGATGAAGAACAGGCGGTAGAGGAAGCGCACCGCTGTCTGGAATGCGGATGTAAAGATTACTTTGAATGTAAACTGATCTCCTATGCAAATATGTATCATGTAGAGCCGGATCGTTTTGCAGGAGATATTAACGAAGTGGAATTCCACGACGAGCATCCGTTTATCCTGAGAGATCCCAACAAGTGTATCCTCTGCGGACTTTGCGTTCGTGCCTGCGACGAGGTTATGGGGGTAGGAGCCCTTGGCCTTGTGAAACGTGGATTCGACACAGTAGTTATGCCGGCTCTTGAGCAGCCGCTTTCCGAGACAGGATGTATTTCCTGCGGCCAGTGCGTAAGCGTATGTCCTACAGGCGCTTTACAGGAAAATCTTTCTCTGGAAAAATCTGTTCCGCTGGATACAGAAGTTACCGACACCACCTGCGCTTACTGTTCTGTAGGATGCTCCATGCATCTGGAGACATACGGAGATATGCTTGTGAAAGCAGTTCCGTACAGAGAAGGCGCAGTGAACAAGGGACTTCTCTGCGGAAGAGGAAAATTCGGCTTCGACTGCTCTGTAATGGACGGCAAACTTCTTGAGCCGATGGCAAGAAAAGAAGGCAAGCTGACAGAGGTTGACTACCATGAAGCATTTATGCTGACAGCCAAGAAGGCAGAGGCTCTTGCTGCAAAATACGGCAAGGATGCAGTAGCGGTGGCTATCTCTGACAGATACACAAACGAAGAAGCTTATGTGATGAAGAAATTCGCAGATGCCATCGGAGCAAAGACACTTTGCTTCAACAACAGAGAAAACGGACTGGAAAAAGTTCTGGGAGTAAACGCTTCCCCGAACACCATCGACGAGCTGCTTTCTGCTGAAGTGATCCTCTGCGCAGGCTTTATCGCAAAAGAGAATCAGGTGATCCGCCTGAAACTGAAAGAAGCTGCAAAGAACGGCGCGAAGGTAATTCTGATCAATCCGGAAGGATACGCGCAGGATCATATGAGCTTTGTATATCAGACAGTAGAGACAGACAACACTCTCGGATTCCTGAAAGGCGTTGCGAAAGCGCTTGTTGATATGGGCAAGGGCGCAGGAACAGAAGGTTATGAAGAATTCAAGGCTTCTGTAGAAGGCGCGGCCGTATCTGACGAGGCGAAAGCTGTGGCAGAGCTGTATGCAGGCGCTAAGAAAGCAATGATCGTATTCCAGCAGAACGTAGTAAGTACAGAGGCTGCCGTTCTTCTGGGAGATATCGCGGTCGTATCCGGTCATATCGGAAAAGCACGCGACGGTATCCTGATGCTGAAAGCAAAGAACAACAGCCAGGGTCTTATCGATCTGGGCGTTACAGCAGGAGCGGAAGCACTGGAAGGCGTGAAAGCGCTTCTGGTATTCGGCGAGGATCCGGATACAGAGCTTCTGAAGAACCTGGTATTCCTGATGGTATGCGATACACATATGACAGAGACGGCCAAACTTGCCGATGTTGTCATTCCGGGAACTGGATTCGCATCCACCTACGGAACCTTTACCAATACAGAGCGCAGACTCCAGACTGTAGAGCAGGCGATCGAAGAAGATGTGGTATTCTCCAACTGGGAAGTTGCCGCTGAGCTTGCTCATGTATACGAAGTGGAAATGCCGTTCGACGATGTAGAGGATATCTCCGATGAGATGAACGATAAGCTTCCTGTTTACCGCTATGCGGAAATGGGAGAAATCTCCGGAGGAGTTCTGGAGTGCAAAGAAGCGAAGCTTGCAGCAGTGGCTGACGCTGCCTTTATCGCGCCGCTTCACTGTACAGATCATCTGATGAACATGATCGATGAGAGACTTCCTCATGCAAAATAAAAAGGAAGATCTGTCCAATAAAGAAATAAAAGGCGGAGGGTCCGTTTAAGATCTTCTGACAGAACACCGGTGTTTGCAGACGAACAGATGAGTCTGATCTGCAACACCGGTGTTTTCTGATGATACAGCAAAAAACTTCCCAAGGAATTTGAAACAAATGTTCGGTTTTTCCAGCGTTTGCTTGTAACCTGCCTGAAAATATGATATACTGTTTAAGATTCAGGGGAAATCCCTGGGGCAGAGCAGAGCGAAAAAAAGATGTTTTGCTCTGAAAGACATTGAGAAATATACAGGAAAAGGAAAAAAGCATGTTTGTTTTATATGTGATTTTACTGGCGTTTATACAGGGAATTCTGGAGTTCCTGCCTGTGAGCAGCTTCGGGCATCTCTGTGTGATACAGGAGCTTCTGGGAATGGACCGGGGGCCGGGTGTGCTTTTGGAAGTTATGCTGCATTTCGGAACGCTGGCGGCTATTGTTCTTACTTTCCGGAAGGATCTTGTACACCTTCTTGCAGAAACTCTGGAAATGATTCTGGATCTCATCGGAAATATTTCGCTTTATATCCATAACCGCAGAACGGGAGACAAACTTCACTATGCAAAACTTATCAGCAATACATACAGGAAGTTTGCCGTAATGCTCCTTCTGTCCATGGTGCCTACCATAGCGATCGGCTTTACCGCCCGCAGACTTGTTCCGCTGGCGGCAGCGTCACGTCTTATTCCGGGGGCAGGCATACTGATCACCGGGATCGTTCTGCTGGTAGCGGATCTGAGCAGGCTGGGAGGCAAAAAGGCCGCCAGAGACGCGGACTACGGCAGCGCCATGTGGATCGGAATCTGTCAGGGCCTTTCCGTGTTTCCCGGACTATCCAGAAGCGGGCTGACGATTTCCGCAGGTCTTATGGGCGGCTTCAGCCGTACTTTTGCGGTAAAATATTCGTATATCCTTTCGATTCCGGCGGTGACAGGAGCCCTTGTAATGGAACTTGGCGAATTTGCAGCTCCGGAAATGACAGTGGGCCTGGGCTTCGCCTATGTTTTCGGAATGATCATTTCCGGCGTGACAGGATGTTTTGTGATCCGTTTTCTTTTGAAAATGGTTCAGAACGGAAAACTCCGTCATTTTGCCTATTATTGCTTTTTCGCCGGATTTGTTTCACTTGCGTTGAGTTATCTTGTTTTGTAGCCAGAAGCCGGGAAGGAGACGGCAGTATAAGTAGTAGGAGGGACGCCTGAATATGGCAGCATCAAAAAATCAGAGAAGCAAAAAGGGAACCGCAAGAACCACATCGAGAGGCACGTCATCAGGAAGAAAAAATACAGCAAAGAAGAAAAGTGTATCCAGTGGATTCCAGACAGAGATCATTCTGCTGATTATTCTGGCGGCATCCATGATCCTTGTGATCAGCAATCTGGGAATGGGCGGAGTCGTAGGGGACACGATCAGTACGGTATCCTTTGGAGTCATCGGGCTTCTGGCTTATATCTTTCCGGTGCTTCTGTTTCTGGGAGCAGTATTTTTGGTATCCAATAGAAAAAATCCGCTGGCATATAAAAAGCTTCTGGCAGGCGCTGTGTTTTTTGTATTCTTATGCGGCCTGGTGCAGCTTTTGACCGAGGGCTATATGAAAAGCACTACGCTGGCGGATTATTATACCCTTTGTTCTGATTACCGGACAGGAGGCGGTGTGATAGGCGGAGCTGTCTGCATTTCATCTACATCAGCTTTCGGTGTGGCCGGAGGGTATATCATCATCATTTTGGTCCTGCTGATCACTTTGATCCTGATCACGCAGAGATCTTTCTTTGGATTTATATTTAAGATATGGGACAGTATTGCGGGAGCCGCGCGAAACGGACATGAACGCTATATGGAAGGACAGCCGGAGCGCGATCTGAAAAAAGAACTGCGCCAGAAAGAGAAACGCAGGAAAAGAGAAGCCCGCCAGGCTCAGCGCATCCAGGAACTGGAAGCGGCTCTTGCGGAGGAGGAAAAAGAGGACAGCCAGGATTCTCCGGGAAAGGAGAAGACTCCGAAGCGGGGATTTCTGGAAGGGACGAAGCTTACCCGACCGAAAGAGGAAAAAAATGGAACAGAAACGGCTGTACAGGATACTGCCAAATCTCCTGTAGAGACAAGCGAGAATATGCAGGGGCAGTTTGAGTTTAAGATCCACAGATCGGACATTCCTGAAGAAAAAGAAGAAATGCCTGATATTTCAGACGATCTGTTTGCTGAGGATGACGAGCCGTTTTCTTCCGGCGTGGAAAATCTCCCGGCGGATGATCTGGAGGAAAGGATCATATCCCAGATGTACGCGCCGGAAGAAAAAACTGCTGAGCCGCTGCCGGAGGAAAGTGCGGACAAAAAAACTTCCGAAAACCATAAAAAGAATCCACGTTCTTCAAAAGGAGAAATCGAAAGCGGGATTCAGAATATCCAAAAGGAAATCGGACAGCAGGAGGAAAAACAGCAGAAGCAGTATCATTTTCCACCGCTCAGACTTTTGAAAAAGGGAAGCGGCCCGTCCAGAGGGGATTCTGACGCTCATCTGAGAAAAACGGCTCAGAAACTCCAGGAAACCCTCCATAATTTTGGCGTAAATGTTACGGTAACAAATGTAAGCTGCGGTCCCACTGTGACACGTTATGAACTCCAGCCGGAGATGGGAGTCAAGGTCAGCCGTATAGTGGGTCTGGCAGACGATATTAAATTGAATCTGGCAACGCCGGATATCCGGATCGAAGCTCCGATCCCCGGAAAAGCCGCCGTGGGAATCGAGGTTCCCAATAAGGAAAACCGTCCGGTAATGCTGCGTGATCTGATCCAGTCACAGGAGTTTCAGAGCGCAAAATCAAAGCTTTCTTTTGCAGTAGGAAAGGATATCGCCGGAAAACCGGTAGTGGCGGATATTGCCAAAATGCCTCACCTTTTGATCGCGGGAGCTACAGGATCAGGTAAATCTGTGTGTATCAATACATTGATCATAAGCATCCTGTATAAGGCGTCTCCGGAGGATGTTAAGCTGATCATGATCGACCCCAAGGTGGTGGAATTAAGCGTTTACAACGGTATCCCCCATCTGTTCATTCCTGTGGTAACGGATCCGAAGAAAGCAGCAGGCGCACTGAACTGGGCGGTTTCAGAGATGATGAGCCGCTACAACACCTTTGCGGAGTTTCATGTGCGGAATCTTGAAGAATACAATCACAAGGTAGAGGGAATGAAGATCCCGGAGGGAGAGACTCCTCCGGCGCATATTCCTCAGATCGTAATCATCGTAGACGAGCTGGCGGATCTTATGATGGTGGCTCCGGGAGAAGTGGAGGATGCGATCTGCCGTCTGGCGCAGCTTGCCAGAGCAGCAGGTATCCATCTGATCATTGCGACTCAGAGACCTTCGGTAAATGTTATCACCGGTCTTATCAAGGCGAACATGCCGTCCAGAGTGGCCTTTTCCGTGTCCTCCGGCGTAGATTCCAGAACGATTCTGGATATGAACGGAGCGGAAAAACTCCTTGGAAAAGGAGATATGCTGTTTTATCCTCAGGGATATCAGAAACCGGCCAGGGTGCAGGGAGCCTTTGTATCTGACGAAGAAGTCAGCAGTATTGTAAGTTTCCTTTCCGACAAAAATCCGGGCGTACAGTACAGCGCCCAGATCGAGCAGCAGGTGAATACCGCGGCTTCTCTTGGAGGAGGTTCCGGAAAAGAGGAGAGAGACGTTTATTTTGAAGATGCTGGAAAATTCATTATCGACAAGGACAAAGCTTCCATCGGAATGCTGCAGAGGATGTTTAAAATCGGGTTCAACAGAGCCGCCCGTATTATGGATCAGCTCTGCGACGCCGGAGTGGTAGGCCCGGAGGAGGGAACGAAGCCGAGAAAGGTACTGATGACAATGGAGGAATTCCAGAATTATATTGAAGAGTCGCTGTAGGAAATTTCAGAAAATATGGAATCCGGGCAGGACTGAGACGCGGCTCCTGTCAGGATCTTAAAATCAAGAAAATCAGGGAGAGAAAAAATGGTAAAACATATTGTAATGTGGTCTTTTCAGAAAGAATTAAGCGAGGGCGCAAAAAAGGAAGCTATCGCAAAAATCAAAAAGGATCTGGCCCAGCTTGTGGGGATTGTTCCGGGGCTTATTTCCCTTAAAGTGGTAACGGAGGTTCTTCCATCCAGTTCCCACGATATCGGACTGTTCTGCGAACTGGAATCAGAAGAAGCACTGAGCGGATACCAGGTACATCCGGAGCATGTAAAAGCCGCCGGATTTATCAAGTCTGTCACCTGCAATCGTATTTGTCTGGATTATGAAGAGTAATGGAAATCCGTATTATTTCTGTAGGAAAAATAAAAGAAAAATATCTGAATGAGGGTATTGCGGAATATGCCAAACGTCTCAGCAGGTACTGTAAGCTTACGTTCTGCCAGGCAGCCGATGAAAAGACTCCCGACGGAGCTTCTGACGCTGTTAATGAGCAGATCAAGGCTACAGAAGGGCAAAGGCTTATGAAGTATATCCGGGACCGGGACTATGTGATCGCGCTGGCAATCGACGGAAAGATGCTGGATTCCGTGGAACTTTCCAACAAACTGGAGAGGCTGGGCGTGGAAGGGAAAAGCTCCGTCGCTTTTGTGATCGGCGGCTCTCTGGGGCTGAGTGAGGAGGTCTTAAAAAGAGCGGACTATCATCTCAGCTTTTCCAAGATGACTTTCCCCCACCAGATGATGCAGATGATCCTCCTGGAGCAGATTTACCGGAGCTACCGGATCTTGAATCACGAGCCGTATCACAAGTGAGGGCGTTTTTGCATTTGAAGGTGATATAGGGCAGGTTAATAGAGCATGCCGAATATTTTTAAAGGGAGTGGACAGAGGATGTTCCGCTCTCTTTTCGCTTTATAGAGAAGCATGATTTATAAAAGGCAATAGAGGAAACGAAGTATGAATAAGGTACAGTCAGAACGATAGTGTCAAAAGTCAGAACTAAAAAATAATAAAATGTGTCCAAAGTCAAAAAAATTAGATATCAGAATATTAAGTAAGCTGGATTTTATTATGATTTCTGCAGATGAAGCAGGAAAATAAGAAAAAGCAGTTTACGGATGAAATCATCAAAACTAGAAAAGTAGCCGTAGAACCGGGAACTGGTTTACGGTTGAAATCATTAAAACTGGAAAAAGAACCGTAGGACGGAGCAGCAGTTTACGGCTGAAATCATCAAATCCAAAAAAGTAGCCGTAGAACCGGGCGACTTTTTACGGCTGAAACCATCAAAACTGGAAAAATAGCCGTAAAAGGTTACCTCATTCTACGGCTGAAAGCCCAAATTTAAGAAAAGTAACCGTAAAGAATCCGCTGAAAATTTTGGAGTAAGGCTGCTAAGCTGAGAATTGACCATTAGAAGAAAACTCTTTTTACCTCCAGTACAAAATTATCTTCCAGGAAAAATGTACTCAGGACAACTCGAACATTCCGTTATAAAGCTGATAATATTCCCCTTTCTGGGCCAGAAGCTCGTCGTGGTTGCCCCGTTCCATGATTTGTCCGTGTTCCAGAACAATAATGGCGTTGGCATTCCGCACTGTAGAGAGACGATGGGCGATAACGAAAACTGTCCTTCCTTCCATCAGGCGGTCCATTCCCTTTTCAATAAGGGCTTCGGTACGGGTGTCTATGGAGGAAGTGGCCTCATCGAGGATCAGCACCGGAGGATCGGCCACTGCCGCCCGGGCGATGGCAAGAAGCTGACGCTGCCCCTGGGAAAGATTTGCCCCGTCGCTGGTGACCATAGTGTCATACCCTTGCGGAAGACGGCGTATAAATGAGTCCGCATTGGCGATCTTCGCCGCGTTTTCAATCTCTTCCTGTGTGGCGTCCAGTTTTCCGAAGCGGATATTGTCTGCGATCGTTCCGGTAAACAGGTGGGTGTCCTGAAGAACAATGCCAAGACTTCTTCTCAGATCGTTCTTGCGGATATCCTGTACATTGATGCCGTCGTAGGTGATCTCTCCTCCTGTTACATCATAGAAACGGTTGATCAGGTTGGTGATCGTTGTTTTGCCTGCTCCGGTGGAGCCAACAAAAGCGATCTTCTGCCCTGGTTTGGCATAAAGAGAGATATCCTTCAGAATTTCCTGGCCTGGCCGGTAGCCGAAGGTGACGTGATGGAAACGGACGTCTCCTTTTAACGGAACGAGAGGACGCTCCGGATGTGCGCTGTCCCTCCATGCCCAGAGATTAGAACGCTCCTTACAGGGAATCAGAATGCCCTGACTGTCTTTGCGGACATTTATAAGCTCGATGGTTCCCTTGTCGGTTTCCGGCGGGATCTCCATGGTACGGAAAACACGTTCCGCGCCGGCCAGAGCCGCCAGAAGGAAATTTCCCTGCTGTGTAAACTGATTGATCGGCAGAGCGGACTGGCGGGCAAAGACAAGGTAACTTGCCAGACTTCCAATGTCCGACAGGCCTAGAATCACCATGATGCCGCCTGCAACAGCGATCACAGCATAATTAATGTAGGAAATGCTTACAACTGCAGGGATCATAGTGGCGGCATACCCCTGGGCACTCTGGCCTGCCTTCTGGAGATTCCTGTTTTTCTCCGTGAATTTTTCCAGATTTTCTTTTTCGTGGTTAAAGACCTTTACCACTTTCTGGCCTGCCACCATTTCTTCAATATAAGCGTCCAGTTCGCCGAGGTAAGTCTGATGGCGGTTAAAATAAAATTTGCTTTTTCTGGTGCTGTAGCGGATGTAAAGAAACATGGCTCCATAACCCAGGATAACAAGTAGGGAGAGCCTCCAGTTCAAAATAAAGAGAAGCGTTAAAGTTCCGATGATCTGGATAAAGCTCTGAATGATCATGGCGAAGCTGTTATTAAGAGCGTCCGATATGGTATCCACATCATTGGTGAACAGGCTCATCAGATCGCCTTTGCGCTGGGAATCGAAATACTCAAGAGAAAGCTTCTGCAGATGCCCGTAAAGATCCCGGCGGATATCACAGAGCACCTTCTGCGCGGCCCGCACCATGATCTGTGTATAGCCCAGAGTGGAGAGGGCGCCGGTTCCGAAAATAGCGGCGGCTATGGCTACGTTGCGAAGAAGAAGGGAAACATCCCCGTTTTCCGTTACCTGATTGACAATAGGCTTGATCATATAGGTTCCCAGAAGATTGGCAGAAGCGCTTACTGCGGCAAGGATGCCTACCAGAACCAGGAGAAACTTATGTCTGCCGAGATACGCGAACAGCTTTCCGAGAGTCCGGCGCAGATTTTCCGGACGTTTTCCGTTAAATGTTTTTGCCATGGCTTCTGTCTCCTTTCTCAATGCTTTCTTTACTGCCGGTTTCAGGAACCGGATCATGCTTCTGAGCTTTCATCTGGGACTCATAAATTTCCTGATAAATGGGATCGGAAGCCAGAAGCTCTTTATGGGTGCCTGCGGCGTGGATCCGGCCGTCTTCCAGGATGATGATCCGGTCTGCGCTCATTACAGAAGATACTCTCTGGGCAATGATGATCTTGGTAACGCCGTCAAGAGCCTTCAGCGCCCTGCGGATCTTTCCCTCCGTGGCAGTGTCTACTGCACTGGTGGAATCGTCAAAGATCAGCACCTTGGGGTTTTTTAAAAGTGTACGGGCAATGCAGAGCCGCTGTTTCTGGCCTCCGGAAACATTGACTCCTCCCTGGCCGAGATCAGTGTCCAGACCGTCCGGCATTTTCAGGAGAAATTCATCGGCACAGGCTTTCCGGCAGGCGTCCCAGAGTGTTTCATCGTCTGCTTCTTTATTTCCCCAGAGAAGATTTTCGCGGACAGTTCCGGAAAAAAGCACATTTTTCTGCAGGACGATCCCCACTGCGTCGCGAAGAACGGCAAGATCATACTCCTTTACGTCATGCCCGCCCACCAGAACACGGCCTTCAGTAGCGTCGTAAAGACGGGGGATAAGCTGTACCAGGGTGGATTTGGCAGAACCCGTTCCTCCAATGATGCCGATGGTTTCGCCGGGGCGGATATCCAGATTTACATGGGAGAGCGCATATTTCTGCGCTTTCTCATAATATTTAAAGGAAACGTTCTCAAATAGGATCCCTCCGTCAGGAACTTCTGTCACCGGTTCGGCAGGGGAAGTCAGATCCACCGGTTCTTCCAGGATTTCTGAAATACGTTCTGCACTGGCAAGAGAGCGGGTAAGCATAAGGAAAACGTTGGAAATCATCATCAGAGAATTCATAACCTGGAGCACATAGCTTAAAAACGCGGTAAGTTCCCCTACGCTCATGGAACCTTTCAGGATATAGTTGCCGCCATTCCACATAAGAAGGACAATGGCGGTATACATGACTCCCTGAAAAGCAGGAAGATTCAGGACAGCGTAGCGGAAGGTGTTCCGGCTGGTACTGGCAAGCTCGTTGTTTACAGTTTCAAACTGCTCTGTTTCATAATCGCCTCTTACAAAAGCTTTTACTGCGCGGATGGCGGTAAGCGTTTCCTGGATATGGCCGTTGACATGATCTACAGCAGTCTGCTGACGGTTATATAAAGGACTGACTTTGTGTACGATCAGAGCCAGGATGATCCCCAGCACCGGAGCTGTAAAAACAAATACAAAAGCCAGCTTTCTGTTCAGCATGAAGGCCATTGCGATTCCCAGTCCCAGCATGATGGGACTTCGCACCAGGGGACGGAGTCCTCCGTTGACGGCGTTCTGCATTACCGTAACGTCAGTAGTCATTCGGGTTACAAGAGAGGGAACGGAAAAACGGTCCAGATTGAAGAAAGCATAATTCTGGAGTCTCTGATACTGAGCCAGCCGGAGCTCCGCCCCGAAACCATAGGCTGCCGCCGCAGCAAAACGGGCGTACAAAAGTCCGGAGATCAGAGAAAGCGCGGCGCACACCGCCATTTTTCCGCCCTGGAGCATGAGAATGCCAATATCGTGGGAAGGAACCCCCACATCGACAATGTCTGTCATCAAAAGAGGGATGATCATTTCAAAGACAGTCTCAATGCAGACAAGGATCACCGCTATGAAAAACTCCTTTTTATAAGGCTTTGCATAGGAAAATATTTTTTTCAGATCATTCATAAGAGAATCCTCCTCAAAGAAGCTGTCCGCCCATGTTGCGGTAGATCCGGGCTAGATAATCAGCCAGCTTTTCTTTTTCTTCCTGGGAAAATCCCTGAAGCATACGGCTTTCCAGAAGCATGCACTGGCTTTCCCAGGTCTCAAATGCTCTCGTTCCCTTATCTGTAAGAGACACTTCTCCGGTGCGGCGGTCTGTCTTTGAAGGACGCCGTATAAGAAAACCATTTTTTTCCAGACTGTCAAGAGTCCTGCAGACGGAAGAGGGGTCTACCTCACAGTAAGCGGCCAGTTCCTTCTGCGAGCAGGGGCCGTTGGTATAAAGACAGCGGAGTATTTTGGGCTGGCCGGGAGAAAGGCCGAGGGCGCCCAGATAGGGCCGGAGATAATTCTGCTCTGCATGGCCTGTGCGGGCAAGCAGAGTATGAACAGCATATTTCATCAGTAATCCTCCTTACATAATTATTGACAGCATCAATCATTGATGCTGCCAATAATTGGTATATCAATTATTATATGCCCTGTACCTTAGTATTGCAATACAAAAAACAGGATTTTTACTGACAGATAAGCGGTATTCCGCAGACGGCATGATTCGACACCGCATCCAGCCAGTAATACAGATTTTCCGTCGGATGTACCTGTATCATTCCGAAAAGCCTGGGCATATCCGGACAGATACGAGGGAACAGATCCTGACAGGAAGAAAAGAGTTCCGGACGGTAAACAAGGGTTTTATTGTTGTTGAAGATGGCGCCATAGAGGATCCTGGCTTCCACCAGATCCTGGAACATGTGGCTTCCATAACTTAATTCAGGCATATATCCGGCGCGGCTTTCGGAAATTTCACAGATGGCGGAAAAACCGGAAATATCGCCGAAGGTTACAGGAACGCCTAATTCCGGTGACGATGTTCCGATCCTTCCGGGCGTCATCAGAAGAAGGCCGAGCCCCTTTCCCCTGTAGTGCCGGTTGATCTTTCCAAGAGCTTCCGCCGCCTCGTATTTCTGACGGTAGGGATACTGATAATACAGTATGGGGTCTATCTGTACAACAATGTCTATTTTTCTCTTTCCTGACGGCCCCATAGAGGAATCACGGATATCAAAGAAGGTTTCCTTCAGGCGGAGGCTTCTGATATCTGTTTTTTCACCTGCCTCACCAAGATAGAGAGGACGGCACTGAAGAAGGTTTACAACAAAATCGCCGGATTCGTCAATGTTTACTGTGTATTCGATGTCCACCGGATTTTCGTATACACGTTCCAGCGTTTTCAGGATCTTCTGCATCAGGGAAGTGAACTTCTGGTTTTCCAGAAGCTTCTGGCAGCTTACAAACCATACGTCCTGGTTCCTCCCCATCTGCCGGAGCCGGTATTCCGCTTCGTGATCATGTTCCAGCACCATTTTTTTATACCACAGAGGCAGAACAGGAAGAAGTGTATCCAGAGGAACTTCCTTCAGCCGGTTTTCCCTGCAGTCCAGGACGTCAATGTTTCTTTGGGAAAATTTGTGCTTCTGTTCCACGGTAGTGAGAACGGTGACAGATGGACGGTCCAGGTTTGCAAGTCTCGGGTAATCCTCTTTTGTACGGTCTACGGCTTTTGTGCCCAGTCCCATGACGATCCGCAGCATACCTGCGGCGGGATCCATGTCAGGATACCATTTATAAGCGCTGTGACTATAGCCTACCCCGGCGGCGCAGGGCATGAAATACTGTCCCTGATAAGAGCCGGAGACACGCTGCACCAGAACCGCCATCTGTTCGTCCTTCTTTTCCAGACCCCGGAGAAGACGGTATTCCAGGGCGGAGTAATCCATTGTGCTTGCATAGACTTTCCGTACTGCCTGCTCAAATTCTTCCAGCCGTTTCTGAGGACTTCCCTGATTGACGCAGAATACAGACTCATATTTCCCTGCAAAGGCGTTTCCGAATCCATCTTCCAGAAAGCTGGAGGAACGGACGATAAAGGGACTCTGGCCAAAATACTCAATCACATTTAAAAACTGTTCCCGTATCTTGGCGGGAAATTCTCCTGTATACAGATGTTTCCGCAGTTCCTCTGCCGCTGAAAAATATTCTTCTTTTGTCCGCTGACGGATCCTCAGCCGCCAGCAGCCATTGGAGACAATGTAGGTGTAAAATACGTCCGAGCCGATGTAAAAGGAATCGTGGGGCTCGCTGAGAGAAAGATACTCGGGAATCTCCTTTTCCGATATTTTCCGCGCCAGGAGCATACCGCAGGCCTTGCCTCCGATGGCTCCGCTGCCGATCATCCTGTCCCGGAGCATGAAATAATCTACAGGAGTAAAATAATGTTTTACCAGAGCCTTCAGCCGGCGGTCTTTCGTCATGGTGCTGTCTATGATCAGATCCTCTGTTTCTTCGGAAAAATATCCCCGGGAGTAATCCAGCTTTGCATGGGCAAAAAAACGGTCGTGGCTGTCGTAGTTCTGATCCGGGGATCCGGCGGATAATTTCTGGATCGTCTGATAATACCGGCTCATGCTTACGCCGTCTTCTACTGTGCGGAAGGAGGAAGTCAGACGGCTGCAGCAGTGAGGAAGAAACATGCGGGAAGAATAACGGTTCCATACTTTCAGGGGATGAAGATAAATCTCCGTATCTCCGGAATAAACATCAAGAAGAAGCTGGGTGGTGTCGCGTATCCGTGCCACCGCGTCGAAGGAGTGACGGCCCCGCAGAAGCGGAAAGTACGCTACTGTGTCAAGCTCAAAAAGATAGGGACAGGTGACGCGGAAAAAATTTCCCATCATCAGATCGGTGTACCATACGGACTGAAGCTCTGAAAGGCAGTCGAAAACATAGAAGGCGTCCCGGCCTTCCTGAGTGATCTGATCATAAATAGCTACGGTAAACGTTTCAAATCCGTCGTCCGGATTGAAATGATACACCTTGATCCCGCTTAAATCCTTCAGAACAGGTTCATGCTGGGCGAAACGGATATAAATTACATTCCGCCCGTCTTTGACAGCCTGTCTCGCAAAAGGTTCCGCAAAGAAGCGGAATTCATCGATATCTGACACCTGCCATACCACATTGTCTCCCAGACGGATATGATCCAGGATCTTGTCCATTTGGGGAAATCCACTGTTGATCTTATCAAATGCTGCCATAAAAACCTCCTCAAAAAAATAAGGACAAAGAAGTACTGCTGCAGAAACTTCTTTGTCCTCTGTGATGAGTCTACTATACCATACGTCCCGCGTTTATTCAACAAAAAGAAAGTACTTTCAAAACAGGCGGGGACGTCTTATAATAAAAGCAGTGAAAACGGGAAGGATCTGCGAAAAGCGAAGGAAACACTGACGGTAAAATAGCTCCTTCCAGGAAGATAGCGGCGGAGGAACATAGATGAAAGCACAGCTTGATATAGAAAAATTCGAAAATTTTATTTCCCAGTATCCGATATATGAATACAGGATACTGAACACAGAAGGACTGCATACACGGGAACGGGTGCGGATCATATGCAGGGAGGAATGCGAGCGCTACGGCACTACCTGGGCCTGTCCTCCGGCAGTAGGCACCCTTGAGGAATGCGGCAACAGGATACACAGTTATGAGAGCGCTGTTTTTTTCTCCAGCGTGGCGGAAGTTTCTGACCTTCTGAACATGGATGAGATGCTTGCCACCAGAAGAGCCCATGAAGATATGACAGGGGAGGTGGCGGCCTTTCTGGAAAAGGAAGGCTTTGAAACTTTTACCCTTTCCACAGAGTCCTGCGACATCTGTGAACAATGCGCCTATCCCCAGGGAAAACCATGCAGACATCCGGAGAGGATGCATCCCTGTCTGGAAAGCCACGGCATCGTTGCCTCTGAGATCGTGGAGTCTGAAAAAATGGAATATAATCTGGGAGGAAACACGATACTCTGGTTTTCTATGATTTTGTTCCGGGCATGACATAAAGACGATTTTTCCGGCATAAATTAGCGATAGAGCCGGAGGTGTTTTATGAAAAAAAGACAGCGTCTGAAAGAGCAGCTTGTGACGGCCCTGGAAATTCCCCGTGACCTGGCCTGCCGGGAAACGATCGTGACTTTTACCGGAAGGAATCAGGCGGTGATAGAAAATTACCGGAGCATCCTGCGGTATACCAGAGAAGAGATCGTAGTGCTTACTTTCCGGGGAAGGATCACAATTTCCGGGAAAAGGCTGGAAATTCCCTGGTATACCTCTGACGAGATGATGCTCACAGGAGTCATTTCCGGCATGAATCTGGAACAGTAGGAGGCGCTTATGGAAAAATTTCTGCGTTTTCTGTCAGGCTATGTAAAGATCAGAGTACAGGGAGAGCAGGGAGAACGCTTTCTGAATCTTTGCAGAAGCAGAGGAGTGGATATGCGGCAGCTTTCCCGGAGGGAGGACGGCAGTCTGGTCTGCTATCTTTCCGTCCGCCATTTCTTTCTTCTTTCTTCCATACATAAAAAAACAAAAGTACAGATTCATATTTTGGAAAAGCATGGCTTGCCCTTCTTTTTTGTCAGGAGCAAAAAAAGAAAGGCATTTTTTCTTGGCATCCTTCTCTGCGCGATCCTGCTTTTTGTTTTTTCCGGCCGCATCTGGAACATCCACATTGAAGGGAATGTCCAAAACAGCACTCCGGAGATCCTGGAATTTCTGGAGGAACAGGGCGTGCGCCATGGGATCCGGAAGTCCCGGGTGAACTGCAGCGGCATTGCGGCGGCAGTGCGGCAGAATTATCCGGAGATCACCTGGGTGTCCGCGCGGATAGAAGGCACAAAACTGATCCTTACCATGCAGGAGGGAATTTTTGTACAGGAAACAGAGGACAGCAAAGAAGAGCCCTGCAGTATCGCGGCAGATGAAGACGGCCTGATAGTAGAAATGGTTACAAGAACAGGAGTCCCTCAGGTAAAGCCGGGAGACATGGTAAAAAAGGGGGATATTCTGGTCCTTGGGCGGCTGGATTTAAGGAACGACAGCCAGGAAGTCATCCGCTGTGAATATGTCCATGCGGACGCGGATATTTATATAAAAAGAAATCTCTCCTATTACGCGGAACTTCCTATGGAATATGAAAAGGAAATTCCCGCAGGAAAGGAGAAAAGAGGCTTTTACCTGAAAGCGGGAGACTGGTATCTGGAGTGGGGAGGCAAAGCGGAAAAAGGGCAGCACAGAACTGTGGAGGAGTTTCCCTTACGTATTACGGAGAATTTTGTCCTGCCGGTTTCCCTGGGAAAAATTTCCGTAAAAACATATGAAAAAAAGAAGGAAACCTATACGGATAAGGAGGCCAGAACAGAGGCTTTTCAAAGACTTCAGGAATATGAAGAAAAATTAATGGAAAAGGGGGTTCAAATATCTGCAAATAATGTTAAAATAGAGGTTGATCATAAAACCTGCATAAGCAGCGGGACTTTGGAGATCATTGAGAAAATCGGAAGAGATACTCCGGTGGAGATACTGGAGGATTCTATAGAAAGGACAACAGAGGATGGCTAACAGTATTATCGAGCTGCACGTCCAGATCCCGGCGGATCTGGAGGGAAATGTATTCGGACAGTTTGATGAACATTTGAAACTGATTGAACGGACGCTGAATGTCACTCTGATTTCAAGAGACGGCATTCTTAAGATACTTGGCACAGAGCAGAGCGCTTCCCAGACGAAGAAACTTCTGGAAGAGCTTGTGACTCTGGCAAAAAGAGGAAATACCATTACGAAGCAGAATGTCACCTACGCCCTGTCTCTTGCGATGGAGCAGAGAAACCAGGTGCTTACGGAGATTGACAAAGATTTTATCTGCAATACGATCCAGGGACGCCCTATTAAACCAAAGACTCTGGGACAGAAGGAATATGTGGAGCAGATACGGAAAAAAATGATCGTTTTCGGCATAGGGCCGGCAGGCACAGGAAAGACTTATCTTGCCATGGCTATGGCGGTGACCGCCTTCAGAAACGAGGAAGTGAGCAGGATCATTCTTACAAGGCCGGCTATTGAAGCGGGAGAGAAGCTGGGATTCCTGCCGGGAGATCTTCAGAGCAAGGTGGATCCCTATCTCAGACCCCTTTATGACGCGCTGTATCAGATCATGGGGGCCGACAGTTTTGCCAAAAACATGGAAAAAGGACTGATTGAGGTGGCGCCTCTGGCATATATGAGAGGACGGACTCTTGATAATGCCTTTATCATTCTTGATGAGGCGCAGAACACCACTCCGGCACAGATGAAAATGTTCCTTACAAGAATCGGCTTTGGATCAAAAGTCATTATTACAGGAGATACTTCCCAGAAGGATCTCCCGAGAGACGCGGTATCAGGGCTGGATGTGGCCATGAAGGTTCTGAAAAAAATAGAGGATATCGGATTCTGCCAGCTTACCAGCAAGGATGTGGTCCGTCATCCTCTGGTGCAGCAGATCGTACAGGCGTACGACGCCTATGAAAAGAAGCAGAAAACGCCGAGAAAACCCGGCCGGAGGGGGTAGGATTTTCCGGAAAAGGAGGATATATGACAATACTGATCGATTATGAAACAGACAGGGAGCTTGACATTGACTATACGAAACTGGCGGACCGGGTGGCCGGACAGATCCTGAAGTCTGAAAACTGCCCGTATGAAGTGTCTGTCAACCTGATACTGACGGACAACGAAGAAATCAAAAAAGTAAATTCCCAGTTCCGCTCTGTGGGGGCGCCGACGGACGTGCTGTCTTTTCCGATGATCCCCTTCCCTGCTCCGGCGGATTATTCCTTTGTGGAGGGCAAAGATATTTATTTTGATCTGGATACAGGGGAGCTTCTCCTGGGAGACGTAATGATCTCTGTAGATAAAGTATATTCCCAGGCGGAAGAATACGGACACAGCACAGAGAGAGAGTTCAGCTTCCTTTTTGCGCACAGTATGCTGCATCTTCTGGGCTACGATCATATGGAGCCTGAAGAGGCGGCCGTAATGGAAAAGAAACAGTCGGAGGCTCTTAAGGAGCTGGGGATCAACAGATAAAAAGGGGAAACGCATATGAAAAAGAAAATTCTGGCGGCAGCCGCAGTCCTGTTTCTTGGGATATGTCCGCTGTCCGTACAGGCGGCGGAAACAGAAACTATGGTAAAGAGTTATCTTACAGGTCTGGATGTGCCGGAATCCATAGGGCGCGTCAGGCCTGTTGCCGTTATGCTGAACAATATCCGGGAAGGCTGTCCGCAGAGCGGGATTGCCAGCGCGGGAGTAATATACGAGGCGCCTGTAGAGGGAGATATCACCCGGCTTATGGGCATCTTTGAAGATTACGAGGATCTGGAGCGGATCGGTTCTGTGAGAAGCTGCCGGGATTATTATATTTTCTACGCCAACGAGTTTGACGCTATCTATGCCCACTATGGACAGTCGGCCTTTGCCCTGCCGTATTTTGAGCAGCACCTGATCGACAACCTGAACGGCGTGAAGCTGGGAAGTACCTGTTATTTCAGAAGCAGCGACCGTGTGGCTCCCCACAACGCCTATACGAACTATGAACTCCTGCAGCAGGGGATCGACAAAATGGGATACCGGAGAGAACTGAAAGAAGGATATGAAGGCCATTATGTCTTTGCGGAGGAGGGAACGGAGAATACCCTTCCGGGCGGGCAGACAGCAGACGAGGTGCATTTTGACAATTATACCAATAACCATCCTTGGTTTGTCTATGATCCGGAGACAAAGAAATACAGCCGTTTTCAGTTCGGCGAGCCTCAGATTGACGAACTTACCGGAGAGCAGCTTACCTGCGACAACATTCTGGTACAGTTTTCAGATGTAACCACCTATGAGGGAACTACTTATAAGAAAATTGATACGATCACGGACGGAAACGGCAACTCCGGAGGGATGGGAAAATACATCACCAGGGGAAAGGCCATTGACATCCGCTGGCAGAAGGATTCTCCATGGGGGATCACACACTATATTACCATGGATAACCAGGAGGTAAAACTGAATCCCGGCGTTACCTGGGTGGAAATTGTCCAGGATGACCGGATCACGGACATTACTTACTGGGATGAAAACGGTCAGCAGGAAACTGCTGTACAGGAATAAAATATGGAGAGACAGACAACAATGAATTACCGGGAATTACTGAAAGATAAAAAAAGAATTGTGGTCAAGGTTGGTTCTTCCTCCCTGATCCACAAAGAAACTGGAAAACTTGACTTAAGAAAGGTGGAGGTCCTTGTGCGGGAGCTGAGCGACCTGCACAATCAGGGGAAAAATGTGGTTCTTGTCACTTCCGGAGCCGTGGCCGTAGGTTCAACGGTTCTGGGACTTAAAGAACGGCCGAAAGAGCTGAAGGTAAAGCAGGCATGTTCGGCAGTGGGACAGGCAAGGCTGATGATGATCTATCAGAAGCTCTTTTCCGAATATAATCAGACGGCCGCCCAGATACTGATGACGAAAAATACGATGGTCAACAACGTCAACAGGATGCACGCCAGAAATACTTTTGAGGAGCTTCTGCGGCTGGACGCGATTCCGGTGGTAAATGAGAACGACTCGATCTCCAGTTACGAGCTGGAATTTCTTGACGCTTTCGGCGACAACGACACGCTTTCTGCGGTGATCGCCGCGCTGATCGGGGCGGATCTTCTGATCCTGCTTTCCGATATTGACGGGCTTTTTACAGATGATCCGAATACCAATCCGGACGCTGAATTTATTGATACGGTAGAAACTTTGGACGAAAAGCTTCTCAGTATGGGAAAAGGCTCCGTCAGCAAGGTGGGAACCGGCGGCATGGCGACGAAGCTTACCGCCGCGGAGATCGCTACTGCGGCAGGGGCGGATATGGTGATCGCCAATGGAGCGGATTTCCATGTGATCCATAAGATCATAGAAGGACGCAGGTATGGAACGCTTTTTGTTCAGAATAAAAAAGAAGAATTTTATCTGATCGATTATATCGAAAAACTGATGTAGGAGGAATTTATGGATAATATTAAAATCGACAGGATCAATACCCTGGCCCATAAAGCAAAAAGCGTAGGGCTTACCGAGGAGGAAAAGAAGGAGCAGGCCGCTCTCAGAAAAGAGTATCTGGCTACGATCCGCATGAATCTCAGGACCCAGCTTGATAATATTGATATTAAAGAAGCAGATGGAAGCATTACAAATCTAGGTGAAAAATATGGAAGAAAAAAGAGCCATTAGAAAACAGGTTTTTGCTCTGAGAAAATCCTGTTCCGATGAAAATATAGAAAAGTGGAGCCGGGAGATCACGCGGCGGGTAACGGAGCTTGTGGAATTTCAGGAAGCCGGCCGTATTCTGGTGTACGCGGATTATAACCATGAGGTGATGACACGGTTTCTGACAGAGGAAGCATGGAAGGCGGGAAAAGCGGTGGCAGTTCCAAAGGTTGAAGGGAAGGACATGTTTTTTTACCGCCTGACGGATTTCGGCCAACTGAAACCAGGGTATTTCGGAATTCCGGAACCGGAAGAAGGAGAGATTGTCAGTTGGGAGGACGCTCTGATGATCATGCCCGGAGTGGCCTTTGACAGAAGCGGACACCGGGTAGGCTATGGGGGCGGATTTTACGACCGGTTCCTGGAGAAGCATCCGGGAATCAGAAGAGTGGCCGTGGCCTTTGATTTTCAGATATTCCCGGCAGTGCCGTCGGAGCCTACGGACATATCTCCGGAAATCATTGTAACAGAGAAAGAAGTTTTGAGATTCCCCGCAACAGGGAGTATGTGAAAATAATTCCGGACAGAAAAACGGCTGGAAGAACAGATCCGAAAAAGAATCAGAAAGTATAGTCAAAGGAGGGCGCCTTCATGAATGAAATGCTGGAAAAGATGGGAAAAAACGCAAAGGAAGCCGAGGTGACGCTTCGTTCTCTTTCAACAAACAAGAAGAACGAAGTGCTTCTTGCAGTTGCCGGACAACTGGAAGATAAGGCGGAGCTTCTTATCAAAGCTAATGAACAGGATGTGGAAAACGGAAGAAAGAACCAGATGCCGGAGAGCCTGGTGGACAGGCTGCTTCTGACAAAGGAGAGGATAGAAGGAATGTCGGAAGGACTCCGCCAGCTTGCAGAACTGGAAGATCCTATTGGAGAAGTGCTTGGGATGAAAAAACGCCCCAACGGACTTCTGATCGGACAGAAACGTGTTCCGCTGGGAGTGATCGGTATCATTTACGAGGCGCGTCCTAATGTTACCGCAGACGCCTTCGGTCTTTGCTTTAAAACAGGGAACGCAGTTATCCTGAAAGGCGGAAGCGACGCGATCCATTCTAATCAGGCCATCGTAAAATGTATCCGGGAGACATTGAAGGAACATAATGTTACAGAAAACGCTGTGCAGCTTATTGAGGATACTTCCAGAGAAACAGCCGGAGAATTCATGAAAATGAACCAGTATGTGGACGTTCTGATCCCCAGAGGCGGAAAAGGACTGATCCAGGCTGTGGTAAATCAGAGTACGATTCCTGTTATTGAGACCGGCACCGGGAACTGTCATATTTATGTAGATGAAACGGCGGATCTTTCCATGGCTGCGGATATCATCATGAATGCGAAAACCCAGCGGGTGGGCGTATGCAATGCCTGCGAGTCCCTGCTTGTACATAACAGTGTGAAAGACGCCCTGCTTCCCGTGCTGGCGGAACGCCTGAAGGAAAAACATGTGGAAATGCGGGCTGACAAAGAGGCTCTGGCTTTGATGCCGGGAGCGGTTCCCGCTGTGGAAGAAGACTGGGGAAGGGAATATCTGGATTACATTCTCTCTATCAAAGTGGTGTATTCTGTAGACGAAGCGATCGCTCACATCAACCGTTATAATACCGGGCATTCGGAAGCGATCATTACCGATAATTATACAAACGCCCAGAAATTCCTTGACGAAGTGGACGCGGCGGCGGTATATGTCAATGCCTCCACACGTTTCACAGATGGATTTGAATTCGGATATGGAGCGGAAATCGGGATCAGCACCCAGAAGCTTCACGCAAGAGGGCCGATGGGGCTGCTGGCGCTGACAACTACAAAATATATTATTTACGGAAACGGTCAGATACGGCAGTAATGAATGTTTTTGTAATTAGACGATTGTCATATTGGAGGACTGAAATTGAGAAAAAAACAACTATATGCAATTCTTTTGGCAGGAACGCTGGCTGCGGGAACTGTTCCTTCTGCCGTATGGGCGGCAGAAGACGCGGCGGCGGTTTCTGAAACTTCGGAAAGCAGTGCCGATACGCCGGCCGGAGAGGAAGAGGGAAACGCCTCTCAGCCGGATGCACAACAGACGCCGGCTGCCGACGATACGGCAGCAGAAACTCCTTCAGGGCCTGCTCAGGCGCCGGCAGAGTCTGAGCAGACACCGGAAGCAGCGGAGCCCACTCAGGCGCCGGCTGCCGAAAATGAAGTGACGGAGATTCCGGTTCAGCAGGAAAATGCGGCGGCATCCCCCCAGGCAGAAGACCAGCCGGCAGCAGACGCTGAAGAAACACTGGATACGGCAAAGGATACAGGAATTTCCATTACTACGATTTCTGAAGACGGATCAGAAATGAAAAACTATTATAATAGCCTTCAGGAGGCTGTAGACGCGGTTCCGGCAGCGACGGGAGCAGAAGATGAAAAAGCTACAGTGATTGAGATCACTCAGCAGTTGGCTCTCTCAAATACTGTGAACGTTTCAGGCAAAAAGGTTTGCATTAAGGCGGCGGCCAATATATCAATCGGCCGGGGATCAGACAGCAGTGGAACACCTCTGACAGGAGACATGTTTGCTGTTTCCGGGACAAACAGCGAGTTGCAGTTTGCCACAGAAGACGGCTTTTCCATGACTGTTGACGGCGGAACGGCAGATTCCACAGGAGCTATCGTCCATGTGACAGAGGGAGGAGCGTTCGGGCTTTTCCAGGGCGTCACGATGACGAATAATAATTCTTCCGCTCCCGGCGGCGCTGTGACAAATGAAGGCGGAAGCATCGTTCTTCAGGGAGGAACGATAACCGGAAATAAAGGTGAAAAAGGCGCCGTTTATACAAATAATGATATTGCCGTGAGGGGAACTGTTTCCGTAAAGGATAATAACGGAGCAAACCTTTATCTGGATAATAATGCGGCGGCAGTAGTTATGGGAGAAATGACAGGTTCTTCCGTTTCTCTGACAGCAGCAAATGCCGCGGATCAGAGAATTGTCCTGAAGGCAGGAAAGGATGAAGCGGGAACTCCGGTCAGCGCAGAGGTATTTCAGGCGGCAGTAGGTCAGTTTGTCTACGATACAGGTGATTTTTCCATTAATCTGGGAGAAGACGGACAGAGCGCGGCCTTGAAGCCGGCTGCTTCTGTAAGTGAAACGCCGGCTCCTACGCCAAGCGCAGCTCCTTCCGGAACACCAGCGCCCACAGCTACCCCGGCGGCCACCGCTACGCCGACACCCACAACAAAACCGGATAAACCAACAGATGATAAGTTTTCTATTTCTATCCATACTACTACACTAAAGTGGATAAACCATAATACAATTTCTGTAGATGTAACAGTTTCTGAGGATTGTAAATGGTATTATTTTGTCGGAAAAGCCGGTATAACAGAAGATGAAATATTAAAAGATTATTATCACGAGACTCAGCTGGTTCATTCGGCAAGTGCCAATACAAAATTTACAGTAACATTGAAGGATGTAGGAGATGAAGATTTTAGCTTTGGCATTGTGGCTAAGTCGAATTCAGGTACTGCAAAAATAAGAGTTTTAGGAAATGTGCTGAATTATCCTGTGAACTTAAACGGAAAAAAGGTGGCTTTTAAAGACAAACGTCCGGCAGCAGATTCTAATACATCCCGGGTACCGAAAACCTATTCTGTTACGGAAAGCACGGTTACAGGACTGGAGGAACCGCTGAAGTTCTATCCGAGCACCTTCTACGAATTTCAGGTGACGGGTGCGGGACAGAATGACAGCCAGCCTTATGTAACAGGAGATGAGAGATGGATTCCCCTGTACTGGAGTACATCTCAGAATCCTACGGATTCTCAGAAAAATACCACATGGAGAATCGGATCTGTAAGCGGAATCCGTCAGGCGGCTACCTATAATATGTATATTTTCTTTAAGAAGCAGGCATATAACGGTTCCGACTGGATAGATACAGACATTGTAGATTATATGGTTACTCAGTTCCGGTCTGCGGAGATTACAGATGAGGAACTGGATGCCTGGAAGACGGAAAATAATGTCACCACGATTCCGGGAGAGGATGATGGTTACGGGGTAGGTCTGGCGGCAACAGAGGGAGCAAGTACAAAAGATGGCAGTTCTTCCTCGAAGTCGGCTGTTTCCACTGCTGATGAATCCCCTGTGAAGGAGATGACTGCCCTGGCGGCCTTATCTCTGGCAGCCGGAGGATATATCCTTATCAGAAAGAGAAAAAAAGAATCATAAATCCTTTATTTAAGAGACAGGTCTGAACGCCTGTCTCTTTTCATATATTTACCCTGTAAAGAAATCATATGATCAACAACAGGGATTGGAGGAGTCCGGATGACAGAAACAGCAGCCTGTACTTATGAAACGATTTATTATACACTTTGGGAAACGGCGCAGCGATACGGGCAGGTGGCTCAGTTCCGTGTGATCGGAAAAAGCCATGATGACAGAATGATCCCTATGCTGGAACTTGGAAACGGAGAGGACGCGATATTTTGTCTGGCGGGACTGTGCGGAACAGACAGATTGATGCCGACTTATCTTTTGTGGATGATACAGGAGTATGCCAAGGCATGGGAATGTAAATGGAAGCTGGAAGAAATTTATGATGTCAGGAAGCTTCTGGAGGACTGGAAACTCTGTTTTGTTCCGGTACTGAATCCCGACGGCTATGAGATATATGAGAAGGGCTACCAGGTGATCCGAAATCCGATATACCGGCAGATGCTGAAAATGCAGGAAACTCCCTGTAAAGAATATATCTGCAATGCCAGGGGAATGGATATCCGCAAAAACTTTCCCACCAGTTATTACAGCCGCAGAAGAATACATCAGCAGCCTGCCAGCGAAAACGAGACAAAGGCTCTTGTCCGGGTCTTTCAGGAATATACAGGCAGAGGCCTTTTGTCTTTCGGACACTCAGCCAGAAGGATCGTCTGTTTCCGGCAGCCCCAGTCTTTTTGTTCCAATCAGAAAAGTTACCGTCTGGCAAGACATCTGCAGAGAAGAACGGGCTTTCATATGGAAAAGTATAATCCTGACGCAGAGAAAAAAGATGCGGGGGAAACCGGCAGCGGTTCTCCGGAACGCTTTTATGCAGAGATCTGCCGCCAGCCTTCCTTCCGCGTGGAGATACCGCCGGTACCGGACGAAGGCAGTTTCTGCAGTCCGGAAGAATACCGGGAAATCTATACGCTGCCCCTGGAATATATTTTTTCCCTGTAGCCCGTGTTAATGGAAGATATTCTTTGACAGAGAGCATAAATTCCTGTATGATATGAAATTGTATCTGAGACCTGTCCTGCAGCGGACAAGGGCAGGGCGGAAATGGAAGGATACAGGAAAACAGGACAAAATTTTTTAAATCACAGATCAGTAAGGAGTTTATAATATCAATGACAAAAGAAATAAAAAAAGAAACAGAGCCGAAGAGGAATGAAACAGAAATCCAGCGCTCTTTTATCAGACTCGCCGGGGCTTTGACAGAACAAAAAAGCCGTGCTCTGGGCCGGCCATTAACCTACTGTCTTACTACTTTCGGCTGCCAGATGAATGAAAAGCAGTCTGAGGCAGTGGCGGGGATCATGGATGAGATCGGATATCACAGACAGGAAAACGAAGAGGCAGACGTTGTGATCTATAATACCTGCACAGTGCGGGAAAATGCGAATCTGAAAGTATACGGCAGGCTGGGACATCTTCACAGTCTGAAAGACCAGAATCCGGATATGAAAATTATTCTTTTTGGATGCATGATGCAGGAAGCCCATGTGGTGGAGAAGATAAAAAAATCCTATCCGTTTGTTGATCTTGTGTTCGGCACCCATAATATTTTTAAATTCGCGGAACTTTTTTATGAAATGCTCCTTTCTGACATGCAGATTATAGATATCTGGGAAGGAACGGATCAGATCGTGGAGGATCTTCCTACGGAGCGGAATTATACTTTCAAATCAGGAGTCAACATTATGTTCGGCTGCAACAATTTCTGCAGCTACTGTATCGTGCCCTATGTGCGCGGACGTGAAAGAAGCCGCAGGCCGGAAGCTATTGTAAAAGAAGTGGAGAGGCTTGTGTCCGACGGCGTTTCAGAAGTGATGCTTCTGGGACAAAATGTAAATTCATACGGAAAAACACTGGAAGAGCCTGTGACTTTCGCCCGGCTTCTCAGAATGCTGGAGCCTATCGAGGGACTGAAAAGGATCCGCTTTATGACATCCCATCCGAAAGATCTTTCAGACGAGCTGATCGAGACCATGGCGGAAAGCAGGAAGCTCTGCCATCATCTTCATCTTCCTCTGCAGTCCGGAAGCAGCCGGATCCTCAAAGAGATGAACCGCCGTTATGACAAAGAAAAATATCTCTCTCTGGTAGAAAAGATCCGGAAAGCGATCCCGGATATTTCTCTCACAACGGACATTATCGTAGGATTCCCGGGAGAAACGGAAGAAGATTTTGAAGAGACTCTGGATGTGGTAGAGAAGGCCGGCTATGATACCGCTTTTACATTCCTGTATTCAAAAAGAACCGGAACCCCCGCGGCGGAAATGGAAAATCAGGTGCCGGAAGAAGTGGCGAAAGAAAGATTCAACCGGCTTCTGGCTCTTGTACAGAAAAAAGGAAGAGAGCGTTCCTCCCGTTTCACAGGTACTGTTCAGGAGGTCCTGGTTGAAGAGGAAAGTAAGGAGAAAGGAATCTTTACCGGAAGAACACAGTATAATCTTCTGGTGCATTTCCCGGCGGACGCAAGTCTTCTTGGAAAGTATGTGAATGTCAGACTGGATGAATGCAGAGGATTCTACTACCTGGGAACCCGGGCGTAAGATCCTGCATACATAAAAAAGGTCAAAAAAAATTCCCCCTCGCACCTGCGTGGGGGATCTCTCTTTTCCTTATGCTCTTTCTACTTTTCCGGATCTCAGACAAGAAGTGCAGACATACATCTTCTTTGCTCCGCCGTTCGCTGTCTTAACCTTTACGGATTTTACATTGGATTTCCACATTTTATTGGATCTTCTATGGGAATGACTTACATTATTTCCGAAATGAGCACCTTTTTCGCAAATTGCGCACTTAGCCATGATAGCACCTCCTTGACGCTTTTTTTCAACAGGTTTTATTTTAACAGATGAAATTCGCTTTTGCAAGCAAAAAAAGGAAAAATGTAAAAATAATATTCCTTTTTTATTAAAAAAAGGTTATAATACATACATATTAAAAAATTGGAGGTACCTGTATGAATGGACGTATAGATTCCGGACTTGGACAGATTGTCATTGATACTGACGTGATCGCTACTTATGCAGGAAGTGTGGCGGTAGAATGTTTTGGAATTGTCGGAATGGCGGCAGTCAGTATGAAGGACGGTCTGGTAAAGCTGCTGCGCAAGGACAGCCTGCAGCACGGCATCAGCGTGACAATCACGGAAGAAAATAAAATCCGTCTGAATTTCCACGTAATCGTAGCATACGGTGTCAATATCAGCACGATCGCAGATAATCTTGTCAGCAATGTCAAGTATAAAGTAGAGGCGTTTACCGGCATGGAGATCGAGAAGATCAATATCTATGTAGAAGGCGTACGTGCCATAGACTAAGTGTGTAGAGGAGGAACTTGTGGTGAGCAATAAAACCATAGATGCCAAAATACTTTCCAGGATGTTCCTGGCCGGAGCCAAAAACCTGGAAGCAAAAAAAGAATGGATCAACGAATTAAATGTATTTCCCGTTCCGGACGGCGATACAGGAACCAATATGACGATGACGATCATGTCGGCGGCCTCTGAAGTAAGCGCGCTGGATGATCCGGATATGGAAACACTTGCCAGAGCGATTTCCTCAGGTTCCCTGCGGGGCGCCAGAGGAAATTCCGGCGTTATTCTTTCGCAGCTTCTCAGAGGTTTTACAAGAAGCGTCAGGAAGTCTTCTTCTCTGGACGCTCCGGCGATAGCGGCGGCGATGGAAAAAGCAGTGGAAACAGCGTATAAGGCCGTTATGAAGCCGAAGGAGGGAACAATCCTCACGGTAGCTAAGGAAGCGGCGCAAAAAGCAGAAGAGATCGCAGGAGAAGCAGATGATCTTCTTCCGTTTTTTCAGACTATATTCGCTCATGCGGAAGAAACCCTTGCCAGAACACCGGAGATGCTTCCCGTTCTGAAGGAGGCCGGAGTTGTGGATTCCGGAGGACAGGGACTTCTGGAGGTGTTAAGAGGCGCAATCGACGGTTATCTTGGAAAAGAAGTGGATTACTCTGATTTTGAAAAAACGGGAGGATCTTCTTCTGTGACAAAGATATCCCCTCAGGCGGAGGCGGACATCAAGTTCGGTTACTGCACAGAATTTATCATCCTTCTGGACAGAGAGATGCCGGAAGAGGAAGAACACAGATTTAAGGAGTTCCTTACATCCATCGGCGATTCTATCGTACTGGTTGCGGACGAGGAGATCGTAAAAGTACACGTGCATACGAATCATCCGGGGCAGGCCATTGAGCGTGCTCTTACTTACGGCGCGCTGTCCCGCATGAAGATCGACAACATGCGTGAAGAACATCAGGAAAAACTGATCAAAGACGCGGAAAAACTTGCGAAAGAACAGGCAGAGAAGGAAGCGGCCCTTCAGGAGGAAATGCCGGAGAAGGAAGCGGGATTTATCGCGGTATCCGCCGGTCAGGGATTGACAGATATTTTCAAGGAACTTGGAGTAGACTATCTTATCGAAGGCGGACAGACGATGAACCCCAGCACGGAAGACATGCTGAATGCCATCGCGAAGGTAAGGGCAAAGACCATTTATATATTCCCTAATAACAAAAACATCGTTCTGGCCGCAAACCAGGCCAGAGATCTTACCGAGGACAAAGAGATCATTGTAATTCCCACCAAGACCGTTCCCCAGGGAATCACAGCGATGATCAGCTATGTGCCGGAGAAAACGCCTCAGGAAAACGAGGAGGTTATGAAGGAAGCGATCGCGAAAGTAAAGACAGGCCAGATCACCTATGCTGTCCGCGATACCAGAATTGACGACAAAGAGATCCATGAAGGGGACATCATGGGAATCGGAGATCAGGGAATCCTTGCAGTGGGCAGTGGCCGTGAGGAAGTGGCGGAGGCCACTGTAGAGGCGATGATGACTGACGAGGCGGAAGTGATCAGCATTTACTATGGAGCGGATATTTCCGAGGAGGACGCAGAGAAGCTGGCGGCTGCTGTTGAGGAAAAATATCCGGACTGCGAAGTGGAGCTGAGCTGGGGCGGTCAGCCGATTTATTACTATATCGTTTCGGTAGAGTAGGAGAAATGAAAAAAAGCTTAAGAACCCTGAAGGGTGTGGGAGAAAAAACAGAGAAGCTTCTTATGAAGGCGGGAATTGCCGATACGGAAGAGCTGCTCCATTACTATCCCAGAAATTATGATATCTATGAAAAGCCGGAGAATATTGCAGATTTGAAAGAGGGGACGGTACAGGCCGTCTCCGCTGCAGTATGCTCCGGCGTTTATGTGAATACTGTAAGAAGGCTCCAGGTAATTTCCATATCGGTCAGCGACAGCACCGGCCGCCTGCCGGTGGTATGGTTTAACGCCTCCTATCTGAAAAGCACTCTGTGCAAGGGCAGCGTTTTTGTGTTCCGCGGCAGACTTGTAAAAAAACAGGGAAAGCTTCAGATGGAACATCCTGAAATCTTTACTCCGGCTGCTTATGAGGAAATCCTTCACAGCATGCAGCCGGTTTACCGCCTGACCGCCGGGCTTTCCAACAAGACAGTGATCAAACTGATGCGCCAGATCCTTGAGGACCGTTCTCTCCAGACAGAATATCTTCCGGAAGAGATCAGAGAGAAGTATTCGCTGGCGGATATTAATTACGCTCTGAACACGATCCACTTTCCGGAAAATATGGAAGCGCTTCTCAAGACCAGGAGAAGGCTGGTCTTTGATGAGTTTCTCCTGTTTATTTTATCGGTGCAGCTTTTAAAAGAAAAAACCGAGGAAGCGGAAAATCACTTCCCTATGAAAAAGACATGGACCACGGAACAGATCATTGAAGAGCTTCCCTACAGACTTACCGGCGCCCAGATGAACACCTGGCATGAGATCGAGCGAGATCTTGCCGGAAAGGCGCTGATGTCCCGCCTTGTACAGGGAGATGTGGGAAGCGGCAAAACGATCATAGCTTTTCTGGCTATGATCCTTGCAGGAGAAAACGGATTCCAGTCGGCGCTCATGGTTCCCACAGAGGTTCTTGCCCGTCAGCATTACGAGAGCTTTCAAAAGCTGACAGAGGAACATGGACTTTCCATAAAAGCGGTGCTCCTCACCGGATCGAACACAGCAAAAGAAAAAAGAGAGAGATATGAACAGATCCGCCAGGGCGAGGCTTCCGTCATCATAGGGACCCACGCGCTCATCCAGGAAGCAGTGGAATACAAATGCCTCGGCCTGGTGATCACGGACGAACAGCATCGTTTTGGGGTGAAGCAAAGAGAAGCTCTTGCCGCTAAGGGAAATCCTCCCAATGTGCTGGTGATGAGCGCTACGCCGATCCCCCGCACACTGGCGATCATCCTGTACGGCGACCTTGATATATCTGTGATCGACGAGCTTCCGGCCAGGAGGCTTCCTGTGAAAAACTGTGTGGTGGACAGTTCCTACCGTCCGAAGGCATACTCGTTTATAGAGCGGCAGGTAAAAGAGGGGCGTCAGGCATATGTGATCTGCCCCATGGTAGAAGAAAGCGAAGGGCTGGACGCGGAAAACGTGACGGACTATACGAAAAAGCTGAGAAGCGCGCTTCCAGGGGAAATCCGTGTGGAGTATCTTCACGGAAAAATGAAGGCAAAGGAAAAGAACAGGATTATGGAAGAATTCGCCCGGGGGGAAATCCAGGTTCTTGTGTCCACTACCGTAGTGGAGGTGGGAGTCAACGTGCCAAACGCCACAGTTATGATGGTGGAAAACGCGGAAAGGTTTGGTCTGGCGCAGCTTCATCAGCTTCGGGGAAGGGTAGGAAGAGGAGAACATCAGTCCTATTGCATTTTTATTCAGGGAAATAAAGAAGAAACCACATCAAAAAGACTGGAAATCCTGAATAAATCAAACGATGGATTTTATATAGCGGGAGAGGATCTGAAACTGCGGGGGCCGGGAGATCTGTTCGGCATCCGGCAGAGCGGAAGTATGGAATTTCGGATCGGAGATATTTATAATGACGCCGGCATATTGAAAGAGGCCAGCGAAGCCGCCGGGGAGATCCTGGCACTGGATCCGGATCTTTCTTTAACGCAGCACCGGAATCTTAAAAAGTATCTGGAGGCATCCCGGAAGGAGGAACTGGAAAATATCGGAATATAAAGGCGGCTTCTTGACGGTAAAGCATTATTGCGTGAAACAAAATGTTGCAAAAAAAAAGAAAACGTAGTATCCTAGTAACCGTAATAATTTTATTTTACCTTGTAAGGAGGCTATTATGGCTACAAAAACAACAACCAAAAAAGCAGAACCTAAGACAACAACTGCAAAGAAAGCTATCGAAAATGAGGCTCCTGCAAAGGCTGCTGCCGAGGCTGCGAAAACAGCAGCTGAGAATACCACCGAAAAAGCAACTGCCAAAAAGACAGCAACTGCCAGGAAAACTGCTGAAAAGACCGCTGTAAAAAAGACGGCTGAGAAGAAACCGGCTGCCAGAAGAGCGGCAAAGAAGGCTGTTCCGGCCAACACAGAGGTTTATGTACAGTTCTGGGGCAAAGAGGTATATGCGAAAGACGTAGTGGAAAGCATCAAAAAAATATGGACAGATGAGATGGGCAAGAAGGAAGAAGAGCTTACAGACCTGAAAGTATATATCAAACCAGAAGATAACGGCGCACATTATGTGATCAACGGAGAAATTACAGGCTTTCTTGGACTGTGATCCGTAAGGGCGGCGGGCTGGGCCGCTTTGCGGGAAAAACAGGAAAACTCAGGCATCAGAATCTGCTGCCTGAGTTTTTTTAACCTGAAAATCCGATCTTACAGATTATTTTTGGAAGCGTTTACATCTGTCCGCTCTGAGAACCTGTGGACATCTGTCTTTCCTGGGCTTCGATCATCTTTTTGACCATATAGCCTCCGACAGATCCGTTCTGTTTGGACGTAAGATTTCCGTTGTAGCCGTCGGTAAGAGGTACGCCCAGTTCGTTTGCAACTTCATATTTAAATCGGTTAAGGGCGCTTTTTGCTTCCGGAACAACTGCTTTGTTAGAAGAATTTGTGTTTGACATTTTCATTTCCTCCTTGGTTGTTTTGTTTGGTGTTACACTGGTAGTATGTGAAATAAAAAAAATAATACACTAGAAGTTCTTTCTTTTTCTTCCAGAAACATGAAATTATTAACTTTCTATGAATTTTGTATATTTTTTAAGATTTTATTGCGCTTTTTTTGGTGACTTGTTATAATAGCATGGAGTATAGAGTGTGATAACAAATAGAATGGGTGAGAATGGAGAGGTGGATCATGAATTTAGGAATCATCGCGCACAACAGTAAGAAAGTACTTATCGAAGATTTTTGTATTGCCTATAAAAACATTCTGGCGAAGCATGAGGTATATGCTACGGGAACCACCGGAAGAAGAATTGAAGAAGCGACGAATCTCCACGTGCATAAATTCCTGGCGGGAAGTCTTGGCGGGGACAAGCAGTTTATGGAGATGATCGAACGCCAGAATCTGGATCTTGTGATCCTGTTTTACAATCCTCTGATGATTGATCCGAAAGAACCTGATATCACGGCCATCGTGAAACGCTGTGATCAGTATAATATACCTGTGGCCACCAATATCGCCACAGCCGAACTTTTGATCCTGGGCCTTGCCCGCGGCGATCTGGATTGGAGACTGAATCTGAAATGAGAGTAATTGCTGGAAAAGCCAGGAGGCTGCCGCTGAAGACGCTTCCTGGAAAAGATACGCGGCCGACTACAGACCGCATAAAGGAAACACTGTTCAATATTCTGCAGCCGGAGCTTCTGGACTGCCGCTTTCTTGATCTGTTCAGCGGAAGCGGAGCTATCGGCATAGAGGCGCTCAGCAGAGGGGCGGCGCTGGCTGTTTTTGTGGAGAAGAATCCCAAAGCCTGCGTCTGCATCCGCGATAATCTGTCGTTTACAAAGTTGGAAGAAAATGGTAAACTGTTGAACATGGACGTTCTGCAGGGACTGCGTTCCCTGGAGGGACAGCCGGCTTTCGACTGTATTTTTATGGATCCTCCTTACGGACAGGAACTGGAAAAAACGGCCCTTGAATATCTGGCCGCAAGTTCCCTGGCGGACGAAGAGACCACCATTATCATTGAGGCGGATCTTCACACGGATTTTTCTTATGCGGAAGACCTTGGATACTGTCTGGAACGTTCAAAGGAATACAAAACAAATAAGCATGTTTTTTTGCGTAAAAGAAAGTGAGAAGATACATGGTAACAGCAGTCTATCCGGGCAGCTTTGACCCGGCTACTTACGGCCATCTGGATATTATCCGGCGCGCCAGCGTGTCCTTCGACAGAGTTGTAGTCGGAGTTTTGCATAATTCTGCAAAAAGTCCGTTGTTTTCTGTGGAAGAACGTGTTAATATATTAAAGAAGGCGGCAAAAGACATCCCAAATGTTGTGATCAAGCCTTTTGACGGGCTTTCTGTAAATTTCGCAAAGGAAAACGGCGCCCAGGTAATCGTACGGGGGCTTCGTGCCGTTACGGATTTTGAGTATGAACTTCAGATGGCTCAGACCAATCGCGTGCTGGCGCCCGACATAGATACCGTGTTTTTGACTACAAGCCTGGAATATGCCTATGTAAGTTCCACGATCATGAAGGAGGTTGCCCGCTTTGACGGGGATCTGTCGAAATTTGCACCGCCTGAAATTATTCAGGTACTGCGTATGAAAATGCAGAAGAATAGATAGATAAATAAGGAGAGTGTAAAATGAGCAGCAGAATTGAACAGATTATTGATGATATTGACGAGTTTATTGAGAGCTGTAAATTCCAGCCGCTGTCTACTACAAAGATCATCGTAAATAAAGAAGAAATTGACGAATTGCTGAGAGAGCTTCGTCTGAAAACTCCTGATGAGATCAAACGCTACCAGAAGATCATCAGCAATAAGGACGCGATCCTGGAAGACGCTCAGTCAAAGGCAGACGCCATTATCGCGGACGCCCAGGCGAAGGCTCAGGAGCTTGTAACCCAGCATGAGATCATGCAGAAGGCTTACGCTCAGGCAAATGACACTATCAACGCAGCCAACAAGCAGGCGCAGGAGATCCTTGACTCAGCTACGCAGGACGCCAACAGCATCCGTTTAAGCGCTATTACCTACACAGACGATATGATGGCCAACATCGGTTCTGTCCTGAATCAGACGCTGGAAGACGCCGGCGGCAAATACAAGGGCTTTATCGAGGCTCTTCAGAGTTGTCTGGAAGTGGTAAACCACAACCGTCAGGAGCTCGCTCCGCAGACTGCTCAGGCAGCGGCCATTACAGGATCTTATCATGAGAATACAGAAGACCATGATGACGATGAGCTGTTAGACGACCTTGAGGAAAATTAAGGCAATAACTGCAGTCATTACTGCGTTTACACATTTTGCACAGATATAGGGCACTAAAGAAAGTTCTTTATGGAGAACGCTTTTTGTCTGGGCAAGGATACAGAGACCACCGAAGGAAGTCATGGCCATTGCGAGAATGTAAGTGACGCCGAAAGGCAGAGCAGCCTGTGAGAGAAAGTGAAGCCCTGTGGTAAGTTCCAGGGTTCCGAGAAGCAGGCAGAGCGCAGGCGCGCCGGATTTCCAGTAATGCCTGACGAGAGCAGACAAAATGGAAAACAGGAGAATATAACCGCCCAGGCGGGCGATCGTCTCAAAACCATTCATGATGGAGGTATCCAGCAGTGTTCCCGGGGAACAGGCTTTGGATGGCTCCATTTTTGGATTTTGTAAGCTTTTTTCCGTAAGGGTGCGGTTTTTGAAGATAATAAAACGGAAAAACAGCATGGTAAGGAACGCGGACAGAAAAAGGACCAGATACACGTTCCCTGTGTCCGCCTGATCTTTCAGACAGATATGTATCAGATAAGTGCTGAGAAACGCCGGACTGGCATGGTTGGTAAAAGTAAGCAGATATTCTGCTTCCTGCCTTCCGATCTTTCCGTGGCGGTACATGTCTGAAGTGATCTTTGCGCCCATGGGATATCCGCATAGCAGCCCGAGGATCAGCGCGTAGGCTCCGGAGGGAGTAATGCCGAAACAGATCTTCCAGAAAGGACGGGCGGGAGAGGTCAGCTTATCGGCTGTTCCGGTCCTGATAAGAAATCCGGTCAGGATCAGAAAGGGGAGAAGAGTGGGGATCAGAGTATTCAGCCACAGTCCCATTCCGTCCCGGGAGGCCGCCAGCGCTTCCTGAGGATATCTCAGCAAAAAAAGAAGCAGCAGAAGGATTCCTGCTGTGGATAGGATTCGCTTCATATAGAGACACCTTTTTTTCTTAAATATATGGTGTCTATAAAATAAATATGAAGGTAAAAATGGAGGAACTGATTATGAGAGCATTGGAAAACTGTGAGCCAAAAAGAGTATTTTATTATTTTGAGGAAATCTGCAAAATCCCTCACGGCTCAGGAAACACAAAACAGATCAGTGATTATCTGGTAAACTTTGCAAAGGAACACAACCTTGCGTATGTACAGGATGAACTGAACAATGTAGTGATCTACAAACCGGCTACAGCAGGCTATGAAAACGCGCCTACTGTCATTATCCAGGGACATATGGATATGGTATGCGAAAAGAGACCGGATGTGGAGCATGACTTTACAAAGGATGGACTGAATATTTCCGTAAAGGATGGATATATTACCGCAAATGGAACAACTCTCGGCGGCGACGACGGCATCGCGGTGGCATACGGCCTTGCTCTTCTGGAAAGCGAGACCATCGCTCATCCGGCTCTGGAGGTGCTGATCACTGTAGACGAGGAGATCGGACTTCTGGGAGCAGTAGGACTGGACTGCAGTGTTCTGAAAGGAAAGAGACTGATCAATCTTGACTCTGAGGCTGAGGGAAGCCTGTGGATCAGTTGTGCCGGAGGACTTTCCGCCATCAGCAGGATTCCGGTTCAGAGAGTCCAGGCAGAGGGAGAAAAGCTTCAGGTGAAGATCTGCGGCCTTATGGGCGGCCACTCCGGTTCGGAAATTGATAAAAAGCGTGCCAACGCCAATATCCTGATGGGAAGATTCCTTTATGGGCTTCAGAGAGAAGCAGAATATGAGATCATTTCCATGGAAGGCGGCCAGAAGGACAACGCCATTACAAGAGAGGCTGTGACAGAGATCCTGGCGGACAAGAAAGACGTATCTGCAATCCAGGCATATGCGGAAAAGATCCAGGGAGAATTAAGAGAAGAATATACCGGAACGGACGCCGGGATCACCATTCAGATCACAGAAATGGGCGCAGGCTCCGAAATGGTCCTTCATCCTACCAGCAGAGAAAAAGTCCTGTTCTATCTTATGGAAATCCCATTCGGAATCCAGAAGATGAGCGGCAGCATTGAGGGACTTGTGGAAACCTCTACAAACATCGGTATTGTGAAGCTTTCTGAGAATGAATTTTTCGGAAGCTCCGGCGTAAGAAGCTCCGTAGAGGCTGCAAGGGACGCCCTTTCTGACAAAATCCAGTATCTGACAGAATTCCTTGGAGGAACTTACGAGATCCAGGGCGCTTATCCGGCATGGGAATACCGTCAGGAATCCCCTCTCCGCGACAAAATGGTGAAGGTTTATGAAGAAATGTATGGAAACAAACCGGAAGTTGTGGCGATCCATGCAGGTCTGGAATGCGGACTGTTTTACAAAAAGATCGACGGTCTGGACTGCGTATCTCTCGGACCGGATATGAAGGATATCCATACTTCCGAGGAGGTGCTGGACATTGCTTCCGCAGGACGTGTATGGGATTATCTGGTAAAAGTTCTGGAAAACCTGAAAGACTGATCGTTTAAAAAACTGTAATGGGAAAATAAAAGAAGCGGGGCTCCAAAGATCCGGCGTTCGCCGGACTTTGAAGCCCTTTTCACATAAGGAAAACCAGTTGGGAAATACCTGCCGTAGCGTCTTTGTACATGGGCGCAGGTGATCGTTCATATACTTTCTTATGGAAACAGATCGGGGAGGCTTCCTCATGAGGCGAAAATGGCTGTATATCCTTCTGGCGGGAATTGTCTGGCTGGTGTTTCTGACATCTCTGGAAATATTCATCCGGGAAAGAAGCGTTGCTTCAGTGCTGGATATGGATATCTGTATGTCGGAGAAATTCAGGGAACAGAAACTTTCTTCCGGTCTTTACCGGAAACTGAAAGAGATGGAAACAGAGGAGATTTCCTGGACGGATCTTCTTACAGCCTCCATGCTGGACGGGGATTTTTCACCGGAGGATATTCCCCAAAACAGAGATCTCTACTTGAAATATAAGGAGAAGGAATATATTATGCTTCGGAATCTGTACCGGGCGGTCTGGGAGGATATAAGATTTTTTCCGGTGGCGGCAGAAGATATTTCCTTTGAAAATACCTGGATGGCTTCCAGGGATTACGGAGGAAAGCGTTTTCATGAAGGCACAGATCTTTTTGGAGAGAAGAATCTCGCGGGATATTATCCTGTGATCAGTATGACGGACGGCACGGTGGAAAAAACCGGTTGGCTTCCTCTTGGCGGCTGCCGGATCGGGGTCCGTTCTCCCTCGGGCGGGTATTTTTATTACGCCCATCTCAGCTCCTATGCGGAAGGGCTTTCTGAGGGAGCGGAAGTAGAAGCCGGAGATATTCTGGGATATATGGGAAATACGGGATATGGACCGGAGGGGACCAGCGGGAAATTCCCGGTTCATCTTCACCTTGGAATTTATATCTCCACACCTTACCAGGAAGAAATGAGCGTGAACCCGTACTGGGCTTTGAAAATTTTTGAGAAAAAAATAAGGAAGTATACATATTAAAGTTAATATCTTTTCAAAAGTATGATATAATGATCTGGAAGCGCAAAAAAGTGTACTGTAATAGTTCTCTTTTGCGCTGTACCAGATTATTTCCTGCAAGGAGAGATGTAAAATGGAAATACAGTTATGGAGAAGAATTTTATGTCCATATGAGCTTGCTGTAAGGGAGCTGACGGTGAAGTTCGAGCATATTATCGAGGAGCATAAACAGAACGATCTCTATTCTCCTATTGAACAGGTGCGGGGAAGAGTAAAAAGTGTGTCCAGCATCCTTGAGAAGATGCAGCGGAAGCAGATTCCCATAGAGCGTATGGAGGAAGAAGTGGAAGATATTGCCGGGATCCGGATCATCTGTCAGTTTGAAGAAGACATTGACACCATCGCGGCTATGATCCAGAAGCGCAGCGATATGACGATAAAAAGTGAAAAAAATTATCTGAAGCACATTAAGCAGAGCGGATACAGAAGCTATCATCTGATCATTTATTATACAGTGGAAACTATCAATGGTCCCAGGAGGATTCAGGCGGAGATCCAGATCCGGACTATGGCAATGAATTTCTGGGCAACGATCGAACACTCTCTTCAGTATAAATACAAAGGAGAAATGCCGCTTCATGTGGCGGAGCGCTTAAGCAACGCCGCCGACGCCATTATCGCCCTGGATCAGGAAATGTCCTCCGTCCGTAATGAGATCATGGACGCTCAGAATTCCTCAATGATGCAGTCAAATCTTACGAAGGATATTCTTTTAAGCATTGAAAATCTTTATAAGGTTTCCAATCAGCGGGAGGTTGCCAAGATCCAGAATGAATTCCTGCGTGTATTCCAGACAAAAGACCTGCAGCAGCTTGAGCGTTTCCACAGACAGCTTGATATTATTGCAGAAGGCTACCGCGCCCAGTCGGTAGCGTTTTAGGAGCAGATACATGAATCGTTTTTTACCGGTAACACAACAGGAAATGAGGGCCAGAGGCTGGGAACAGGTGGATTTTGTATATGTGACAGGAGACGCCTATATCGACCATCCCTCTTTTGGCCCGGCCATTATCAGCCGGCTTTTGGAAAGCAGAGGGTATCGTGTAGGAATGATCCCGCAGCCGGATTGGCGGAAAAAGGAGAGCATCCAGGTGTTCGGGGAACCGCGCCTGGGTTTTCTTGTGAGCGCGGGAAATATGGATTCTATGGTGAACCATTATACAGTGTCAAAAAAGCGTCGCCATAAAGACTCCTATTCCCCCGGCGGAAAGATGGGACTCCGCCCGGATATGCCGACAATCGTTTACAGCAACCTGATCCGTCAGACTTACCGCCATGCGCCTGTCATCTTAGGAGGGATCGAGGCAAGCTTAAGGCGGCTTGCCCATTATGATTACTGGGAGGATAAGATACGAAGAAGCGTGCTTCTGGATTCCGGAGCAGATATTATCTCCTATGGAATGGGAGAACATTCCATACTGGAGATCGCGGAGGCTTTAGAGAGCGGCCTTCCGGTGGAGGAGATCACCTATGTGCCGGGAACCGTCTACAGAAGCAAAAATCTTTCGCCTGCATACGAGCCCATCGTTCTGCCTTCCTTTGAAACACTTCAGGAAGACAAAAACGCATATGCGGAAAGCTTTGCCATTCAATATAAAAATACAGATCCTTTTACCGCACGGCCGCTGGCTGAAAATTACGGGACAAGAGGATATGTGATCCAGAATCCTCCGGCAAAGCCTCTGAGCACCCAGGAGATGGATGATATTTACGGCCTGCCCTATGAGAGAAGCTGGCATCCTATGTATGATCAGCGCGGAGGGATCCCCGCGCTGGAGGAGGTGCGGTTCAGTCTTACAAGCAACAGAGGCTGCTTCGGCGGCTGTAACTTCTGCGCGCTGACTTTTCATCAGGGAAGGATCCTTCAGGCAAGAAGTCATGAGTCTATCCTGGAGGAAGCGAAGCTTATGACAGAGGATCCTCATTTTAAGGGCTATATCCACGACGTAGGAGGGCCTACGGCCGATTTCCGGCAGCCCTCCTGTGAAAAGCAGCTTACGAAAGGCGTATGCACAAACCGTCAGTGCCTTTTTCCAAAGCCCTGTAAGAATTTAGTGGCCGACCACCGCGATTATGTGGCTCTTCTTGAAAAGCTTCGGAAGATCCCGGAGGTCAAAAAAGTATTTATCCGTTCCGGAGTGCGGTTTGATTACGTGATGGCTGACAGGAGCCGGGAGTTTCTCTATGAGCTGGCAGAACATCACATCAGCGGGCAGCTCCGGGTAGCGCCGGAGCACGTTTCCGACCAGGTCCTTCACTATATGGGAAAACCGGAGCACCGTGTCTATGAGGAGTTTTTAAAGGCTTTTGACAAAGCCAATAAACGGACGGGGAAAAAACAGTTTGCGGTTCCCTATTTTATGTCCTCCCATCCCGGATGCACTATGAAAGAAGCGGTAAAGCTTGCGGAGTATGTCCGTGATCTGGGCTTTACTCCGGAGCAGGTGCAGGACTTTTATCCAACGCCTTCCACGCTTTCCACCTGTATGTATTACACGGGAATACATCCTCTGACAAAAGAACCGGTGTATATCCCAAAAGACCCTCATGAAAAAGAAATCCAGCGTGCCCTGATGCAGTATAAGAATCCGGCCAACCGTAAACTTGTGCTGGAAGGACTCATGCGGGCGGACCGCATGGACCTTGTGGGCTATGGGCCGAAATGTCTCCTGCGCCCGGAGAAAGGGCAGGGAGAAAGAAAAGAAAGAGCGGCAGACGGACAGAAGGGAAGGAGAAAGAGGAAAACCATACGGAACATTCACGGGAAAAAGCATAAATAACGAAGGAGACTTCATGAGCAGACAATCAGAGAAAAGAAAAATCGTAAAAGGAGATTACGGATATGTCCGGGCGGAAAGGAAAAGAAAGGTACTGATCACAGCGGCGCTGCTGGCGGTTCCCCTTCTGATCTTTTTTACCGCGCTGGCTTATTTTCATACCAGAATGACGATATGGACGGTGGTGGCGGCTGTAGGTTGCCTTCCTGCCTGTAAAAGCCTTGTAAATGTGATCATGCTGTTTCGCTGCCCGGTTATGGACGGAGAAGTTTACCGCCGGATAAACGGCCGGGCCGGAAATCTTCTGATGTCCTACGAGATGTATATGACGTTTTACGAAAAAAGCGCTTTTATCGACGCTTTTGCCATCTGCGGCAATCTTGTGGTAGGATACAGCAGTGATCCAAAGATCGACGCCTCTTTTATGGAAACGGAGGCCCAGAAGATACTGAAAGGAAACGGATACCGGGCTACAGTGAAAATTTTCACGGAGCTGGATCCGTATCTGGAACGGCTGGATTCCATGAACGCCCATAAGGATTCGCTGGAAGAGGGAATTAAATTCCGGCCGGATGAACGGTATCCGGGGCTGTCGAGAAACGAACTGATCAAACATACCATTCTGGCAATATGTCTGTAGGAAAATTATGAAAGAATTTATTATCAGAGAAAACGAAGCGGGACAGCGTTTCGACAAATATCTGGCAAAACTTCTTAAAGAGGCGCCGAAGAGCTTCTGTTACAAGATGCTCCGGAAAAAAAATATCACTCTGAACGGAAAAAAGGCGTCCGGAAATGAGAAACTTGTTCTGGGCGATCATGTGAAGCTCTTCCTTGGAGACGATACTTTTCAGAAGTTTGCCGGGAAGACAGAAGCCGCGCGGATGAAGCGCAGGACGGATATGGATATTATTTATGAAGACAGAGACGTGCTGCTGGTAAACAAGCCTGCGGGAATCCTCTCTCAGCCGGACAGAAGCGGGGAACCTTCTCTTGTGGAGGCTCTTACAGACTATCTTCTGGAAACAGGAGTACTTACGGAGACGGATCTGAATACATTTCATCCGTCTGTGTGCAACCGTCTGGACAGAAATACCAGCGGGATCGTGGCAGCAGGAAAAACCCTGCCGGGACTGCAGGCCTTATCGGAGCTTTTCCGGGAAAGAACGGTGCACAAAGATTATCTGTCCCTGGCGGGAGGTGTATTAAAAGAGAAAAAATATATCAAAGGATATTTGCATAAAGATACAAAAAGTAATAAAGTATCTATATATAAAAAGAAAAGTGAAGACCGGGACGCGCTGCCGATAGAGACGGAATACGAGCCTCTGGGGAATAATGGAAGGGTGACGCTTCTTAAGATCCGGCTCCATACAGGGCGCACACACCAGATCCGGGCGCATCTGGCGGCTGAGGGCCATCCTCTGGTGGGAGACTGGAAGTACGGCGACGAGAAGATCAACAGGATTTACCGGGACCGTTATCATCTGAAATACCAGCTTCTCCATGCCTTTTGCCTGGGCTTTCCGGAAATTTCCGGAAAGCTGGAAAGACTTTCGGGAAAAAGTTTTTTTGCGGAGCCGCCGCAGCTTTTTAAATACATTCTGAAGGAAGAACATTTAGAGGAGAGTTATTATGAAAATCTGGAAAGAAATATGGGATTATGTAAAAATGATCATTATTGTGGTCGTGGTAGTTCTGATCGTCAATAATGTGGTGCTGATCAACGCGAAGATTCCCTCCGAATCCATGGAAAATACCATTATGACGGGAGACCGCATCTTTGGCTTCCGTCTGGCCTACGGGATCAATTTTGACTTCTTCGGCAAGCACATTTCAAAGAAAATGAAAGATCCGGAAAGATTCGACATTATTATCTTCAAGTATCCGGACGATGAGAGCCAGCTTTTTATCAAGCGTCTCATCGGACTTCCCGGAGAAACAGTGGAAATCCGGAATGGAAAAGTATATATCAACGGATCTGACCAGCCTTTGGACGACAGCTTTGTGCCGGAGACTCCCACAGGCAATTACGGTCCATACAAAGTACCGGAAAACTGCTATTTCATGCTTGGGGACAACCGTGAAAACTCCAGGGATTCCAGATTCTGGGACAATACTTACGTGACCTTTGACGAGATCGTAGGAAAGGCGGTTATCCGTTATTTCCCGTCGATCAAGCTTCTGGACTAGGGCGGGCATTATGGCTACATGGAACAGCAGAGGCTTAAGGGGCTCCACTCTTGAGGAACTGGTGAACAGGACCAACGAACAGTATGCGGAAAAAAATCTGGCCCTGATCCAGAAGATTCCTACTCCGATCACTCCGGTAAGGATGGATAAGGAACACAGACAGATCACTCTGGCGTACTTTGAACAGAGGAGTACCGTGGATTATATCGGGGCCGTACAGGGAATCCCTGTGTGCTTTGACGCAAAGGAATGCTGTGCGGATACCTTTCCTCTGAGCAATATCCATCCCCATCAGATTTCTTTTATGCAAAAATTTGAGGAGCAGGGAGGCGTAGCTTTCTTCCTGCTCTTTTTCAGCAGAGAAAATCTTTTTTATTATCTGACGCTCAGAAGACTTCTTCGGTTTTGGGACAGAATGAATGCAGGGGGCAGAAAAAGTTTCCGCCGGGAAGAACTGGACGAAAGATTTTATCTTCCCAGACAGACCGGTTTTCTGGTTCCTTATCTGGAAGGGCTGAAGACAGACCTGGAAGCCAGAGAAGAGGGGGAGAACTGAATTACAGGATTGACAAGTTTCGCAGAATTTACTATAATTTTCAGTGTTTTACATAGTAATATGGTATCAGACTAAAGTGTCTGTGCTGCCTGTGAGGAGGAGAAATTATGCAGCGGATTTTTCATACGCCTGAGGGCGTCCGTGATATTTATAATGGAGAATGCAGCCAGAAACACCGGATTCTGGAAGATATACGCAAAGTGTTTTTCAGCTATGGATACGGAGAGATCGAGACGCCCACTTTTGAATATTTTGAAGTATTCAGCAGAGAAGTGGGAACAGTTCCCTCCAAGGATCTTTATAAATTTTTTGACAGAGAAGGCAATACCCTGGTTTTAAGACCGGACTTCACCCCTTCCGTTTCAAGAGCCTGCGCTACTTATTTTTCGCCGGATAAAGAGGTGGTGACCCTGTCTTATACAGGGCAGGCTTTTGTGAACAGTTCCAGCTATCAGGGCAGACTGAAAGAAACAACCCAGATGGGCGTGGAAAGGATCGGAGACAGTTCTCCTGACGCGGACGCGGAACTTCTCGCCATGACAGTGGAATGTCTGCTGGCTGCGGGACTGAAGGAATTTCAGGTAAGCGTAGGCCAGGTGAATTATTTCAAATCGCTTCTCAAAGAGGCGGGAATGGATGAGGAAGCGGAAGAACAGCTCCGTTCTCTGATCTCTCAGAAGAACTATTTCGGCGTCGAAGAGCTGATGGAAGAGAAAAAGATGGATCCCGGCCTTTCCAAAGTCTTCCAGGCCCTTCCCCAGCTTTTCGGTTCTTACGAGGTTCTGGAGAAAGCCCGCTCTCTGACAGATAATCCCGAGGCTTTGAAAGCGGTGGAGCGGCTGGAGGAGATTTATGAAATCCTGAAGCTGTACGGATATGAGAAATATATAAGCTTTGATTTCGGAATGGTAAGCAAGATCCAGTATTATACAGGAGTTATCTTCCAGGCTTATACCTATGGAACAGGGGAACCGCTGGTAAAAGGAGGACGTTACGATGAACTTCTTAAACATTTTGGAAAACCTGCCGCGTCTATCGGTTTTGTGATCGTGCTGGACAGCCTTCTTACCGCTTTGTCCAGACAGAAGATCGAGGTGCCGAAAGAGGAGCCTCCGGTAATCCTTACTTATACCCGGGCAGAACGCAGAGAGACTGTGCTGAAAGCCCAGAAACTGAGAAAAGAAGGAAAGCCTGTGGCGCTGCGCCAGAAAAAGGAGGAGCTGAAATGAGATACCTGACGATTGCTCTGACAAAGGGAAGACTTGCCCAGAAAACTCTGGATATGTTTGAAAAAATCGGGATCACCTGTGAAGAGATCCGGGATAAGAACTCCAGAAAATTAATTTTTGTAAATGAAGATCTGAAACTGAAATTTTTCCTGGCGAAAGGGCCTGACGTACCTACCTATGTAGAGTATGGAGCCGCGGATATCGGCGTGACGGGAAAAGACACGATCATGGAGGAAGGACGGAAGCTTTATGAAGTAATGGATCTGGGCTTCGGCGCCTGCAGGATGTGTGTCTGCGGACCGGAGGAGGCGGGAGAACTGCTCCATAACAATCAGCTCATCCGGGTAGCTACAAAATATCCAAATATTGCCAAGGATTATTTTTACAATAAAAAGCATCAGACGGTGGAGATCATCAAGCTGAACGGTTCCATTGAGCTTGCTCCCATCGTAGGACTTTCCGAGGTGATCGTAGATATTGTAGAGACAGGAAGCACTCTTCGGGAAAACGGTCTGAAGGTGCTGGAGGAAATCTGTCCGCTGTCCGCCCGCATGATCGTCAATCAGGTCAGCATGAAGATGGAGGACGAGCGGATACGGGGGCTGATCCGCAGTCTCAGAGAAGTAACAGACAGAGGATGAGAGCGCCGGGACTGCCGCAGCCGGGCAGAAAAGACATAGGACAGGAATAGCGGAAAACGGCGCGGCAGAAAAACAGCAGAAGATATGTTCACAGGAGGGAAAATAGACTATGCGCACAGTAACACTGACAAAAGAAAGTACAAAGGACATTTTGGAGAATCTTCTGAAACGCAGTCCGAATCATTACGGAAAATTTGAGGATGCTGTGGCGGAGATCCTTAAAAAGGTAAGAAACGAAGGGGATCAGGCGCTGTTTGCCTATACAAAAGAATTTGACAAGACGGAGATCACAGCGGAAACGCTCCGCGTGACGGACGCGGAGATCCAGGAGGCGTACGATGCTGTGGATCCTGGCCTTCTGGAAGTGATTCGCAAAGCGCTGGTAAATATCAGAAGTTTTCATGAGAAACAGAAGCAGAACAGTTGGTTTTCCACTACAGAAGAGGGAACCATGCTTGGCCAGAAGATATCCCCTTTAAAAAGAGTGGGAGTGTATGTTCCGGGAGGCAAGGCAGTGTACCCTTCTTCCGTACTGATGAATATTGTTCCCGCGAAAGTTGCGGGAGTGGACGAGATCATTATGACTACTCCGCCGGGAAAAGACGGCAAAGTCTGCCCCACTACTCTTGTGGCGGCAAAAGAGGCCGGAGCGGACGCGGTATATAAAGTAGGCGGGGCACAGGCGGTAGGCGCGCTGGCCTATGGAACGGAGAGTATTCCGAAAGTGGATAAGATTGTCGGACCAGGCAATATTTTTGTGGCTTTGGCGAAAAAAGCCGTTTATGGATATGTAAGTATTGATTCCATTGCCGGTCCCAGCGAGATCCTTGTTCTGGCTGACGAAACGGCAAATCCCAGATATGTGGCCGCGGATCTTCTGTCCCAGGCGGAACATGACGAACTGGCTTCCGCCATCCTGATCACGACCAGCAGGGAGCTTGCGCAGAAAGTCAGCCAGGAGGTCGACGGGTTTACGGAGGTTCTTTCCAGAAAAGAGATTATCCGGAAATCGCTGGATAATTTCGGCTATATTCTTATTGCGGAGAACATGGAGGAAGCGATAGAGGCAGCCAATGAGATCGCTTCGGAGCATATGGAGATCGTTACGGAAAATCCTTTTGAGATTATGATGAAAGTGCGCAATGCCGGCGCGATCTTTATCGGCCCGTACAGCTCGGAGCCTCTGGGGGATTATTTCGCAGGCCCCAATCATGTGCTTCCTACAAACGGAACGGCAAAATTCTTTTCGCCTCTTTCTGTAGACGATTTTATTAAAAAGTCCAGCATTGTATATTATTCCAGAGAGGCCCTTGAAAAGATCCATAAGGATATTGAGCAGTTTGCCTCTGCGGAGCAGCTTACGGCCCATGCGAATTCTGTGGCCGTACGTTTTGAAAACGAAGACAGATAACGGAGAAAAAAGAGATTATGGCAAGAGAAGCATCAGTTGAACGAAATACAAAGGAAACAGAAATCAAACTTAAGCTGACTGCCGATGGCAGCGGATATACGGATATTGAAACGGGAATCGGATTTTTTGATCATATGCTGGACGGTTTTGCCAGACACGGTCTTTTTGACTTGTGTATCCGGGTTCACGGCGATCTGAATGTGGACGACCATCATACCGTGGAGGACACGGGGATCGTCCTGGGTACCGCCATCCGGGAGGCTGCCGGAGACAAAAAAGGAATCCGCCGCTACGGAAGCTGTATCCTGCCTATGGATGAGGTGCTGGTACTTTGCGCCGTGGATCTGTCGGGACGTCCTTATTTTTCCTGGGACGCGGAATTTTCAGCGGAAAAAATCGGGGATCTTTCCTCGGAAATGATCAAGGAGTTCTTTTATGCAGTGTCCTATACCGCCGGTATGAACCTGCATGTAAAAGTCCTGACCAACGGAAACAGCCATCATCTTGCCGAGGCTATATTTAAAAGCTTTGCAAAGGCACTTGACCAGGCGCTTTCTTTTGACCAGAGAATAACGGACGTGCTTTCTACAAAAGGCAGTCTTTGATAAGGAGTTTGAATGTTATGGAACATAAATGGATGATTCCCTGCCTGTATCTGCAGTCCGGCAGGGCGGTAACAGGATTCGGGCAGAGAAATCTTTTCGGCAGCGGCGATGTGGAGGAGCTTGCCAGATTTTACAGCGACAATGGGGCGGATGAACTTCTGGTATTCGACTTTTCCTCCGGAGACGAGGAGCATGAAAAAGCGATCGCCCGCATCAAGGAGATCTACGCGGCGTCAGAGATACCGGTTATGGCAGCCGGAAATATCAAGCGCATGGAAGACGTGAAAAAACTGATCTATGCAGGCTGCGCAAAAGTGGTTCTGAACTTTTCCAAGAAAAGTAATGTGGATCTTCTGGAGGAGATGTCAAAACGGTTTGGAAAAGAAAAAATGGTAGTCTGCGTTTCTTCGGCGGAAGAATTTACAGATCATATGAATCTGATCGAAAAATACGCAGGGGGAGTCCTCGCCCTTGATACAGTCCAGGAGGAAATTTCCCGTGTCTCTTCTATGAAAGTGATCCTTCATACAGAGGAAAGAAACAGAGACGCTTTGAAAGCGCTTTTGAAGAATCCGGGCATAGCGGGATTAAGCGGCGCTTTTGTCAGCGCTTCGGATACAGACCTTCTTCAATTCAAACAGGAATGCAGAGAAGCAGGAGTATCTGTGGATCTGTTCGAAAGCAGTATCCCCTGGTCTGAATTCAAGCTGAACAGCGATGGCCTTATACCTGTGGTGGTGCAGGATTATAAAACGGACGAAGTGCTGATGGTGGCTTATATGAACGAAGAAGCTTTCCGGACTACGCTGCGTACAGGAAAAATGACTTACTGGAGCCGCAGCCGCCGGGAGCTCTGGGTAAAAGGGCTTACCTCCGGGCATTATCAGTATGTAAAGTCAATGACGCTGGATTGTGACAACGATACGATCCTCGCCAAGGTGGCCCAGATCGGAGCAGCCTGCCATACAGGAAATAAAACCTGCTTCTTTAAACCGCTGATGAAAAAGGAATATGACGATACGAATCCTCTTCGTGTATTCCAGGAAGTTTATGACGTCATTCTGGACAGAAAGGCGCATCCAAAGGAAGGATCCTACACCAATTATCTTTTTGACAAGGGAATTGATAAGATCCTGAAAAAAGTAGGGGAAGAGTGTACGGAAATCGTGATTGCCGCCAAAAACCCTGACAAAGAAGAAATCAAATATGAGATTTCAGATTTTCTGTATCATGTCATGGTGCTGATGGCAGAAAAAGGCGTGACCTGGGAGGATATCACCAGTGAACTGGCGCGCCGGTAAAAATATCCGGTTAATTGGAGTGAGAAATGGATAAGCTTTATATCGTGATCCCGGCATATAATGAACAGGAAAACATCAGGCAGGTCATGGACGAATGGTATCAGGTAGTGGAAAGACACTCCGGAGGAGGTCTTTCCCGCCTGGTCGTTATTGACGACGGAAGCCGGGACGACACCTATAAGATCATGAAGGAGTACGCCGCAAGTCATCCTTTGTTCCATCCGGTCACAAAACCAAACGGAGGACATGGAGCTACGGTGCTTTATGGTTATCATTACGCGCTGAAAAACGGAGCGGATTATATTTTTCAGACAGATTCAGACGGGCAGACAGTTCCGGAGGAATTTGAACAGTTCTGGAGGGAAAGAGAAAAATATGATCTTGTGATCGGATGGAGAAATCACCGCCAGGACGGGATCTCAAGAATTTTTGTTACAGGAACGCTCAGGGCTGTGATACGGCTGTGCTTCAAGGTCCGGGCAAAGGATGCGAATACGCCCTTCCGTCTGATGAAGGCGGAAACCTTAAAAAAATGGATCGGACTGATCCCAAAAGATTTTAACTTGTCAAACGTGCTTTTATCTGTTATTTTTGAGAAGAAGAACTGTCGTATAAAATATATACCGATCACTTTCCGGCCAAGGCAGGGCGGCGTGAATTCCATTAATATGAAAAAAATCTTTTTTATCGGCCGTCAGGCTGTAAAAGATTTCAGAAGAATCAATCATATACTTGACCAGGGGTAGGGGGCCCTGGTTTTTGTCGTCTTATAGAAAATACCCTATTGCGTTAATGTAAAAAAGTATTGAAGCATTTTAGGGAACAGGAGAAATTGGCGTATGAATCAGAAGAAAAATTCTCATGTGAGAAAAAGTAATTTTTCCAGTCAGTACAAAAACCGGCAGAAAGAAATGGAAAAAGAGAGGAAAAGAAAGGCTGCAGAAGCGTATGCGCCCCAAAAGCGCGCCGAAAAGATAAAAGCGCAGCCGGGAGACGTTGCAGGCGGCAGCGCGCCGAAAAAGACCGCTGTGAAAAAAAACGCCCGTCCTCAGGGCGGATACTATACGGCAGTTGAGATGCCGGCGAAAAAAAGAAAGGGTTTCCGGGGAAAATCCGCAGTATTGAAGATTCTTGCCGTAGCGGCGGTTTTGTGTATACTGGCGATTTCAGTGCTGATGATCCGGATGAAGGGCAATTTTTTTGAAAATATCCAAAAGGCAGTTCCTGATAAAATCCTGGAGACTGCGGCAAAAATCGGAGAAGAAAAGGAGCCGCCTGTAGACATGGTGGCCACCAGGGAAATCCGCTTTGAGCCTCACAGTACAGAGGCGACGGCTCCGTCTAATCTGATCAGTTCCACGGATATTGAAATAGACGGCACGGCTCTTGCCAGTACGTCGGATTATGCGTCGGATGAGGAGATCAGTTTTCTGATAGGAGAAGAGTACACGGATGTGGACGGTATCGTAACATTCCGGGGAAATAATTTCAGGGACGGAGCGGCATATGGCACTGCGGAGATGTCTTCTTACACCCTCAGTAAAAAATGGTCTTATGATACAGGTTCTCTTTCTTCAGGAGGTACAGTCTGGACAGGAAGCGGATGGACAGGGCAGCCTTTGATGGCGAAGTGGCCCCAGGAAGTCAAAGCGCATATGAACATGTATGACTGGGCAAAGGAAAAGGAGAGCCTTGTGGAAGTGATCTATGCCTGTATGGACGGATATGTCTATTTTCTGGATCTGGAATCCGGAGAGGCGACTAGAGATCCGCTTTATCTTGGATACACTTTTAAGGGCGCCGGTGCTCTTGACCCGAGAGGTTATCCGATCATGTATGTGGGAGCGGGATACAACAGCGACGAGGGTACTGCCAGAGTATTCATCATCAATCTTTTAGACTGCAGTACCATGTATACTTTCGGCGACAACGATCCTTTCTCCCTGCGGGGCAGTCTCAGCTTTTTTGACGGCTCTGCCCTGGTAGACGAGGAAACGGATACTCTGATCTACCCGGGAGAAAACGGAATCCTTTATCTGATCAAATTGAATACAGTGTATGATCCTCAGAAGGGTACGCTTTCTATTTCTCCTGGAAAAACAGTGAAATGGCGTTATTATGGAACAAGATCCAGTACAGAAAACTTCTGGGTGGGAATGGAGGACAGCGCCGCCGTATATAAAGGCTATCTTTTCATAGCGGATAACGGAGGAAATCTGATGTGTCTGGATCTGAACACCCTTCAGCTTGTGTGGGTGCAGGATGTTCTTGACGATTCCAACTCTACTCCTGTGCTTTCCATAGAAAACGGACATCTGTATCTTTATGTCAGCACATCTTTCCGTCTGGGATGGAGAAGCAGCGATGTGGCGGATATTCCCATATGGAAGATTGACGCTGAGACAGGAGAAATCCTCTGGCATACGGATTATGAATGTTATACAGACGACGGGGTATCCGGCGGCGTGCAGTCAACCATCGCCTCGGGAAAAGAAAGCCTTTCTGATTACATTTATGTGACTGTGTCAAAAACAGAAGACAATGCATCCGGAGTCCTGGTCTGCCTGGATAAAGCATCCGGAAAGATTGTCTGGGAGCATCATGCCGGATATGCATGGTCTTCTCCGGTCTGTGTATATAATTCAGACGGTACAGGAAAGGTGCTCTACTGCAGCAGCGATGGAAATATGTATCTTCTGAATGGAGAAACAGGAGAGGTTCACGACACTCTGTCCTTAAGCGAAGGAGTGATCGAGGCTTCTCCGGCCGTTTATGGAGATCGTGCCGTGGTAGGTACCCGCGACTGCAAAATCTGGTGCGTGGAGCTGGGCTAAAAGCCTGAAGGAAAGTTCCATGTAAGTAAAACAGCAGGATAAGGAGTAAATTATGCACACAATCAAAAAATTCATAACTTATTATGCGCCATATAAAAAAGTGTTTTTTATCGACCTGATCTGCGCGGCGTTTATCAGTATCGTAGATCTGATCTATCCGCAGATCCTGCGTACGATGACAAATACCCTGTTTACAAGAGACAGCGGGACAATTCTTAAGGCGCTGCCCCTGATCGCAGCAGGTCTTCTGATTATGTACATCATACAGAGTTTCTGCAAGTATTACGTCAGCTATCAGGGGCATATGATGGGAGCCAATATGGAGCGCGACATGCGCCAGCAGCTTTTTGATCATTATGAAAAGCTGTCTTTCTCTTATTACAGCAGAAATAACTCCGGACAGATGATGAGCAAGCTTGTCTCGGATCTGTTTGATATTGCGGAATTTGCCCACCACGGCCCGGAGAATCTTTTTATATCCGTTGTCAAGATCCTCGGTTCCTTTATCTTCCTGTTTCTCATTAACTGGCGGCTGGCTCTGCCTCTTGTGGTACTCGTTCTCTGCATGTTCGTGTTTTCCTTCCGGCAGAACCAGAGGATGCAGGAAACTTTCATGGAAAACAGAAGAAAGATCGGGGACGTCAATTCAAGCCTCCAGGATACGCTTGCCGGCATCCGTGTGGTACAGTCCTTTGCCAACGAAGAAATCGAAAGAAAAAAATTCCAAAAGAGCAATCACGCCTTCCTTCTTTCCAAGCGGGATAATTATAGCTGTATGGGAAACTTCATGGGATGGAATCTTTTCTTCCAGGGAATGATGTACCTTGTCACTCTTGTATTCGGCGGATATCTGATCGCGGAAGGGCTTATGAATGTAACGGATCTTGCAATGTACGCCCTGTATATCGGTATATTTATCAGTCCTATTCAGATCCTTGTGGAACTTATTGAGATGATGCAGAAAGGGCTTGCCGGCTTTCGGAGGTTTCTTGACGTAATGGAGACCGATCCGGAAATCACAGACGCTCCTGATGCGAAGCCGCTGACAAATGTAAAAGGAAAAGTATGCTATGACGATGTTTCCTTCCATTACAGCGATGATGATACGCCGGTGCTTTCCCATGTATCTTTTGAGATTCCTGCGGGAAAATCAGTAGCCCTGGTAGGACCTTCCGGAAGCGGCAAGACTACGATCTGTTCTTTACTGCCCAGATTTTATGATGTAACAGGCGGACGGATTACCATCGATGGAAAAGATGTGTGTACGTTAGAGCTGAAAAGTCTGAGAAGCCAGATCGGTATGGTGCAGCAGGATGTGTATCTGTTTTCCGGAACAATAC